>OGQC01000083.1_pt1 | contig 52444 bp, 39 predicted proteins | sample 1553081 | NCBI WGS metagenome assembly OGQC01 (sample SAMEA2580267, study PRJEB22360) | human gut metagenome | biome: human gut; feature: human-associated habitat; material: faeces | place: Denmark | collected 2008/2010
ACGACTCATAAATCTACCCTTAATCGTGTATTGGATGATAGTTGCGGATTTTAGGGTAACTTCCCCTCCTATTGAGAAGCCATAATATATTGAATATCGGCTGCTAGACCGGAGTTCCATTATACCCCGTGCCCTGATCGCCGTGACGGTTCTTCCACCAGTCCTTGATGGCAGGAAGCGATCCGATAACGGTCTGACCGATGCCATAGAAGAAGACCAGGGCTCCGATGCCAGCCAGGAAATCAGCATCCCACCAGGCAAACATGGCGCACAAGCCGGCTCCCAGGAAGGCATTTCTCAATCCACGCTTTACCAGATACTCATCGCTCTGCTTGTCTATCGGCCGGTCGCTTTCCGGAACATTGATGCCCTTCTCCATCGCCATCTCAGCCAGTTTCATCCGGTCGTTGTGGCGGCGAATCAGATATCTGATAACCAGAAATACGATGATCAGCGGAGCAAAGACAAACAGCAGACCGAAGATGATACAGAAGATGATCATAACAGCCAGCGCTCCGCCACCAAATACCGAACCGATGAAATCGAACGGATCATCATAGTTGTCTAAACTGTATCTAGAATGAACAGACTTATTATCATTCTCATCATAATCATCATAGTTAGCCGAATCTGTACTGGTTGTATCAGAATAAGCCTCCAACGCCTCGTCGTCTTTATCCTTCGAAGCAGATGGCTGTGCGGCAGATGCAGGAGCAGCCTTTGAATCTACCTGTTGGGTAGTTGGATGATAACGATGTTTTGGAGCTGAAGACGCCAAAGACACTTGGGTGGCTCCGATGCTCATAACGAGCGCTAATGCCAATATTGCTTTCTTCATATCATTATTTTTTATTGTTTTACCTTGTTATTTTGAAAAATTTCTGCTTCTTAGACGCATCTCTTCGCGATTTAGTTGCAAAGAAACGAAAAATTTCTTATTTTTGCAAACAAATTAAAGAAAAAGAAACAGAATGAAGACATTACCTGAAGATTTCAGAACATATACGCAGGCACTGATGGGCGAAAAGCTGTATCAGCGTCTGGAGCATGCTATCCTTGAAGAGGAGGCACCAACCAGTATCCGCATCAATCCTTTTAAATGCAAGGATGCTGATGGCGAACCGATTCCCTGGTGTCCGGAAACCGGACGTTATCTCTCTACCCGTCCCGGATTCACCTTCGATCCGCTGCTGCATGCCGGCTTATATTATGTACAGGAAGCCTCATCTATGTTTGTAGATATGGCTATCCGACAGTACGTAAAAGAACCGGTGATGATGCTGGATCTCTGTGCTGCCCCTGGCGGAAAGTCGACTGCCGTAAGGGCTGCCTTACCGGAAGGGAGTCTGCTCTTCAGCAACGAACCGATGCGCACCCGCTCACAGATTCTTGCCGAAAACGTACAGAAGTTCGGTCATCCGGATATGATTGTTACCAACAACTATCCCCGCGATTACAAGAAATCGAAGTTGCAGTTTGATGTGATCCTTACCGATGTTCCCTGCTCCGGCGAAGGAATGTTCCGCAAAGATGAAGGGGCTATCGGCGAATGGAGTACCCAGAATGTGAACAACTGCTGGCAGCTGCAGCGCGAAATCGTATCGGATATCTGGAACTGTCTGAAGCCAGGCGGTATTCTGATTTACTCTACCTGCACCTTCAATGCGCACGAAGATGAGGAGAACGTGGCCTGGATATGCGAAGAACTTGGCGCAGAAGTGATGACACTGGAGGGTGTAGAAGATTCATGGAACATCACCCGCAACCTCACGGGCAGCGACTTCCCTGTTTACCGGTTCATTCCTGGCGTTTCGCGAGGCGAAGGTCTGTTTATGGCGATTCTGAAGAAAGAGGGCGAATGGGAAGCCGGTTCTTCAGCCAAGGAGAACAGGAAGGATAAGAAGAAGAAAGACAAGAAGGTGGCTAAAGGAAAGGGACCGGAGATTCCGGACGGCTGCCTGAAGACTGATACGGAATGGATGCCTGCAGAGAGCAACGAGACGGTTTACGCCATTCCGGGCAGATGGAAAGACATCTACGACCAGGCAGAAAAGAACCTGAAGGTGCTGCATGCAGGTGTGAAACTGGGAACAGACAAGGGAAAGGGTCTCATTCCCGATCAGGCTCTCGCTCTCTCTACGATGCTCAACAAAGATCACTTCCCACAGGTGGAGTTATCCTACGATGATGCCATCCGCTACCTTCGCAAGGAGGCTGTGAATCTGCCTGCCGATACGCCTAAGGGTTATGTTCTGGTAACCTACAGACAGGTTCCGATAGGCTGGGAAAAGAACATTGGCAACCGTGCCAACAACCTCTATCCGCAGGAGTGGAAGATCAAAAGTAGCCATGGGACGGGAGAGCTGTTTATAGTTAATAGTTTATAGTTAACAGTTTACAGCAAGAATGAATAATTCAACATTCAACACTCAACATTCAACATTAAAATAAAAAATGCTCAGCATCATCGCCTGTATATCCAAAGTGCATAGAGCTATCGGGTACAAGAACCGGTTGCTCTACGCCATCCCATCGGACATGACCCGATTTCGTATGCTCACAACCGGACATACGATTATCATGGGTAGGAAGACATTTGAGTCGCTGCCGAACGGAGCCTTGCCCAACCGCCGCAATATTGTTATCTCGAAGACAAGAGAGCAGATAACAGAGTGCGAAGTATACAGCTCTCTGGAAGAAGCGCTGGCAGCAAGGAAAGAAGAGGCAGGAAACAAAAAAACGGTTGGAAGCAAAGAAGCTTCAGATGAATGTTTCATCATCGGAGGAGCCAGCATATATGAACAGGCTTTGCCTTTTGCAGACAAGCTTTATCTCACAATCGTAGAAAAGGAACCTGAACATGCCGATACCTTCTTTCCGGAAATCAATCCGGCAGAATGGGAAGTGACAGAAAAAGAAATGAGGAATGAAAACGGCTTACCGTTCACATTCCTCACTCTTTATAGAAAGCAGTAATCCCGCAGGGAGCTACTGCTTTTTTTCTTTTTATATCTTATTTCTCTGCTGCAGCCTCCTCATCAGTTTCCTCTTCATCATCGTTGAAACTCTTGAGATCCTGCATAGAAAGCTGACGGTTGATAGATGCATTGAAAGAGATGATGGTCTCGCTGCGAGACAATCCCAGTGGCTGCAACTTATCATGGATGATTTCCAGGAGATGGTGGTTGTTCAGCGCGTAAATCTTGATAAACATATCAAAACCACCTGTAGTATAGTGACACTCTACAACCTCAGGAATCTTCTTCAACTCCTCTACAACCTGGTCAAACTTCTCAGGCTCCTTCAGATAGAGTCCCATATAAGCACAAGTTTCGTAACCTATCTTTTCTGGGTCAATGATGAATTGTGAACCCTTGATGATACCAAGATTTGTAAGTTTAGCTACACGCTGATGAATGGCAGCACCGCTCACATTGCAAGCGCGTGCCACTTCCAAAAATGGAATACGGGCATCCTGAGAAATCAGCTTCAGAATCTGCCTATCTAATGAATCTAAAATTTGTTTTGCCATAATACTAATAATTTGCGTGCAAAGATAATACAAAAAATTAATAAAAGCAATTTTTTAAGAGAAAAACATGATAAATTAATATTATTTTCCATTTTCTGTGGCAGAATAACTGATTTTTAGTGCTTTTGCCTGGCGCAAAGCCTGCTTTACGTCGGTTATCACACCCATCTTGGTTTCCTGGTCTGCTTTGATTGATACGGTCATCAGCTTCTGGTCTTCCGGCGACATACGCTTCTTTTCTGCCGAAATGTAATCCATCACTTCGGGAGCCGAAGCAAACTTGTCATTCAACTGAATCTGGGTACCGGTACCATACTTTGCCTGCATCTCTTTGGTTGGCTTACCTATATAAATATGGCTCACCGCCGATTTCTTGGTCAGGCGGGTGAGTTCCTTACCTTGTGGCAAACGGCAGTCTACCTTCAAGGTAACCTGGCGCATGTGGGTAACAATCATAAAGAAGAACAGTACGGAGAAAATGAGGTCTGGCAGAGAAGATGTATTCAACCCTGGCACTTCATGCGATTTCTTATGAAAATTCATCATTGTTTACCTCCTTTCTGCTGTTCTGTAGCTGTTTCTATAGAATTTTCTTCCCCTTGCTTTTCTTCAGCATTGGCATCAACACGCTGGTCGGCATGAGTCATTGCGTTGGCATACGACTCTGTGATGCGCTGCGGACAGATGTTGCGCACCTGTTCTTTCTGGTCATTGTTCAAGAGGGCATAATCCCTGTGATATTTCTTCTGGGCTGTTTCGTTGCGTAGCTGGCTATATGCTTCCATCAACTGATTCTGCATCTGGAAATAGAGATTATAGTCGGCATCGCGGTCACTCTCAATAGAGATGAGATGTTTCTTGCCCAGGCGGTGAACAAAGCGGATAGTTTCTTCCTTGAGCTGACTCACCTGCATCGGCTTACCGTTAACCAAAAGCGTATCGCCAGCCGTCAGGCGCAGCTCCATGAGGTTAGCCTTGTCTACCACCGACTGCTGCTGTTCCTTCTTCTGCGGTTCAGGTGAAGGGAGTTGGCGCAACAGTCCCTTATCCACATCCATTGATGTGGTGACAAGGAAGAATATCAACAGCATGAACGAGATGTCGGCTGTAGATGTGGTATTCAGTCCCGGGGTTTCGTGTTGCTTCCTTCTAATCAGCATATTTTATCCTTATTTATAGAATAGAGAGCCTAAAGCACTCTCTTTAGTTTTTCTTCCGAATATAACGTGTGGCACCGAAACAGACGGCACCGATTCCTGCCACCAGCATCAGAAGCGATGTGATGACAAACATATCTGAAAGCTTGAGCCAGAGCCAGTCGGCATAATTCTCGCCATTGATGAGCATCGGAGCAGAACCACCCAAAAAGAAGGTAAGCAGCAAAACTGCCAAAGTTCCGATCCATGTGATGCGGAAGATACGACGCACGGGAATGCCATTCACTACAGCCTCCGACTTGCTGCTGCGATAATCTCTGATCATCGAAAAGACTGCCAGACCTGTACCTCCTATCAGGAAGAGCCACATCAGCAGGATAAGCACATCGGTAAAGAGAGGCGCATTAAAGTCGGGGTTCTCTTCGAAAGGCAAATCGTAGCCTACCAAAAAGAACAGACCGAAAACCAGCACCGCCAGTCCTATCATGATATAGAAAACCTGCTGCGATATCTTTTCGGCCGACTTCGTCTTCTGCTTTGAAAATTGAAATTTAACCATTTCTCTCTTCGTTTATTTATTCTTGGCAATAATATCCATTAAAGTAACCGCCGACTCCTCCATCTGGCTTGTCAGGTGCTCCACCTTAGAAAGGATGTAGTTATAGAAAACCTGAAGGATGAGGGCTACGATGATACCGAAGATGGTAGTGATGAGCGCCACTTTCATACCCGAAGCAACGATAGTAGGACTGATATCGCCCGCCTGCTGAATCTGGTCGAACGACATGACCATACCGATCACGGTTCCGAGGAATCCGAGCGATGGCGCCATAGCGATAAAGAGTTTGATCCAGGAGCAGCCTTTCTCCAGATTAGCCGCCTGAACGGTACCATATCCGCTTACCGAGCGCTCGATGTCATCAAGACTCTCGCTGATATGCATCAAACCCTGGTAGCAGATAGAAGCCACCGGTCCGCGGGTATTCCGGCAGAGCGTCTTAGCCCCTTCCACATCTCCCGCCGACACCTTCTGGTCGATATCCTGCATCAACTTCTTGGCGTTGATTTCAGAGAGACTCAGATAGATGATGCGCTCGATACAGAAAGCCATACCCACGATGAGGGCGATGGCAACGAGAGACATAAATCCCGCATTACCCTCTATAAACTTTGTCTTAAGAGCTTGATGAAATCCCATGTTCTCTTCTTGAGCCATCATAGGCAGAGAACACATCCATGTGAAAACCAATATTGCAAAACGTGCAATAGCTGTATTTTTCTTCATATACCTTATTATATATATAAAAGCGGAAAGAGGGGGATTCGAACCCCCGAACCGGTTTTGCCGGTTACACGCTTTCCAGGCGTGCCTCTTCAGCCACTCGAGCACCTTTCCATATTCCGAAGAACTCTTCTTAATCGCCGCAACATGCTGCTGCAACAATTTCGAAGTGCAAAATTATTGCTTTTCCTCCGAAATACCATAACTTTCATTGTTTTTTTATGTTTATTTAAGGAGTTTTGAACGCTTACTGCCTATACTTGCGATACGGATAACGGAAAAACCCGCTCTGCATTGAGGTTGGTCTGTCGGGCAAACTCCTCTTCGCTTATGCCATAAGCCTTGGCGAGCGTCTTCATCACTTCTACCACGAAAGCACTCTCGTTACGCTTGCCGCGATAAGGAACAGGCGCCATATACGGACTGTCAGTCTCCAGAACGATGCGATCCAGAGGAACTACAGCAGGGAGGTCTTCTCTGAGATGACTGCTCTTGAAAGTAGATACGCCACCGACGCCCAATACAAACTTATCGAAGGAGAGCAGTTCTTCGGCTTCCTTCTGATTGCCCGTAAAGCAATGGAAGACGCCACCCGGCAGTTCCTTCTCATACTTTCTGAGCAGATGCACCATCTCGTTCTGCGCCTTGCGGCAATGAATCATCAGCGGGAGCTGGGTTTCTACCGACCATTTTACCTGTTCCTCGAAAGCCTCGAGCTGCTCGTTTTCGAACTCACGGCTCCAGTAATAATCAAGTCCTACCTCTCCGATAGCAATCAAGTCTGAAAACTGAGGAAAACCACCCTTCTGACAGGCATTACCGGTCATGCGATGCTCCTTCAGTATCTTCCGGAGTTCAGCCAGCTGTTCCTTCCAGTCAGCCTTCACCTCTTCAGGATGCAGACCAATCATCGGATAAGCGTAGCCCGGATATTCCTTAGCCAATGCCAGGACCGCGTGTGTAGTCTTCACGTCGATGGCAGGCAAGAACACCTTGCCTACCCCCGCTTCCTTGGCACGGGCGAAAGCCTCCGCCCTATCCTCATCAAACTCCTCCGCATCGAAATGCGTATGTGTATCTATTACTTTGAACATTGCCCTATCAACTGTCAACTATAAACTATTAACTATCAACTAGTACTGGCGCTTCATCATTTTCTGAGCATACTTTGCCAATTCCTCCTTACGCTCGGCAGGCACATTCACGGCATCCAGATACTTCTTGCTCTGCTCGAAATAATAAGCAATCTTATCCTGCGCCAGTTTGTCGATACCAATCTCGTTGTATAGACGGGTAACGGCAGCCACCTTTTCCTTGCGGTCGAACTCCTTGGCATCCACCCACTTCTGCAGTTCTGCACGCTGAGCGTCGTTGGCATGGTTGAAGGCATTGATGAGCATGTAAGTCTTCTTGTTGGATGTGATATCGCCACCAATCTCCTTACCGAACACCTTGGTATCGCCGTAAACATCGAGGTAATCATCCTGCAACTGGAACGCCAACCCAATCTGCTCGCCAAACTTATACAGGTTCTCTGCATCCTCATCAGAAGCATCGGCAAGGATAGCACCCATCTTCAGGGCACAAGCCAGGAGTACGCTGGTCTTGAGGCGGATCATCTCGATATATTCCTCCTCCTTCACATCGTTACGGTTTTCAAACTCCATATCAAACTGCTGACCTTCACCAATTTCCAGGGCAGTGGTCGTAAAGAGTTTCAACACCTTGGCAAGATGCTTTTCATCACATTGAGCCATACGTTCATAAGCCAGAACGAGCATGCTGTCGCCTGAAAGGATTGCCGTATTGGCATCCCATTTCTTATGAACCGTTTCATGACCGCGACGCAAATCAGCATTGTCCATCAGGTCATCATGCAGCAAAGTATAGTTATGATAAGTTTCCAGGGCAACAGCATTCATCAGAATCTTCTCAGGATTGTCCTTGAAAAGATTGTAGCCCAGAAGCATGAGCGTAGGACGAATACGCTTGCCACCCATAGAAAGTACGTATCTGATAGGCTCATAAAGAGACTTTGGCTTTCTTTCGTAAGGCAAATTAGCCAGAAACTCATTTACCATGCTTAAAATTTCATCTGCTGTCTTCATAATAATGTATAATTTATAATGTATAATTTACAATGAACAATTTATAATTTATAGCTGGAACACTACCGGGATGGCAATCATCGTGCGACAGACCTTGCCTTTATCGATGCCCGGTTTCCACTTCGGCATCATCTTCATCACTCTCAAAGCCTCGTTGTCGAGCAATGGATCTACCGAAGTGCTTACCTTGATATTGGCAACACTTCCATCCTTGTTTACGATAAAGGATACCACTACGGTTCCCTGAATCCTGCTCTTCTGGGCAGCTACAGGGTACTTCAGGTTCTTGGTAAGCCACTGCATGAAGGCAGACCAGCCACCAGGAAACTGCGGTATCTTCTGCACGACGGTCAGTTTGATAGGAGCCTCAGCTCCCGGATTCTCAATGGGAGTTTCAGGAACCGCTTCCTTCACCTCTGCTCCATCCACTACACCCGAGCCGTCGCCGATAACCAGTTCGCTGGTTGTAGAACTGATTTTCTGCGGTGCCTTCTGAGTCTGTTGCTCGGCAGCCTTCACTTCCTGGGTAATTGACTTAGAAGCAGGAGCCGAAACAGCCTCTGCACTCACCATATCTTTCAGGTCGGGACGAGCCGACATTTCCAGATCCTGTGAAAGATCTTCCATCGATTCCGACAAGTCATCATCTCCCTGCGGACCTCTCTGATATTGGAGTCCTACGAAGATGAAAGTAAAAGCCAGCAGCAAACCTAGCAGGAAAAATGTAACCCGCTTATCTTCCAGTTGTGCGCTATTTGATTTCTTAATTTCCACAATAAAAACCGTTTAAAATCGTTATTTCCTACGAAAACATTGCAAAATTACTTCTTATTATTGAAAAAAGCAGTATCTTTGCCAAAGAATTAGAAAATTTAAATGAAAAAATATGTAATTTCCGCAATATTGACGCTTTTTGCGACAATTATTGATGCTCAAGAGAGCCAAACGGGGTATAATTTCCTTCGCTTGCCGGTGAGTGCTCACGCAGCTGCTCTGGGTGGCGACAACATCACCTTGATAGAAGATGATGAGGCACTCATATTCCACAATCCGGCTCTCCTGTCATCAGTAAACGACAAGACGGTCAATCTCAATTATATGAACTATATGTCGGGGGTGAACACTGCCTCGGCTAGTTTCAACCGTATTGTCAACGACAAGGCTTCGTGGGCTGTTTCGGCTCAGCTTGTTGACTACGGCAAGATGAAAGAGACGGATGAGAACAACATCCAGATGGGTGAGTTCTCGGCAAAGGATATTGCCATTGCGGGTTACTTCTCTTATATGCTCGGTGAAAAGTTTGCGGGTGGTATTGCCGCCAAATTCATCACTTCGTATATTGGCGATTACAATTCTATCGCTGTGGGAGTGGATTTGGGTATCAACTATTACGACCCTGAAACGGAATGGTCGGCTTCTTGCGTGGCAAAGAATCTGGGTGGACAGCTGAAAGCTTACGACAATGAATATGAGAAGATGCCGATCGACCTGCAGTTGGGTGTGACGAAACGCTTCGCCAACGCACCGTTCAGGGTATCAGCCACACTGGTCAACCTGAACCATTGGGACAGCAGTCTTCGTGATCATGCCGTAGTAGGTGCCGACATTCTGCTTTCAGAAAGCCTGTGGATAGGTGCCGGCTACAACTTCCGGAGAGCCAACGAGATGAAAATCAGCACCTCAGAAGATGAGGAAAGCAGTCATGGAGCCGGTTTCTCTGTGGGTGGCGGTATCAACCTGGAGCGCTTCCATCTGAACGTTGCCTACGGCAAATATCACGTCAGTAGCAGCAGTCTCATGCTGAACGTAAGTTACAGATTATAAATTATACATTATAAATTATACATTAAAGTTAGTTCGAAATTATGAAGAAAATAACAATAGCAATAGACGGATACTCTTCTTGCGGTAAGAGTACGATGGCAAAGGATCTTGCCAAGGAAATAGGTTATGTTTATGTAGATACGGGCGCCATGTACCGCTCGGTAACTCTCTATGCGCTGCGTCATCAGCTCTTCGAAGCAGATGGAGCCGTAAAGACTGAAGAACTGCAGAAGGAGATGAAGAACATCAGCATCTCATTCAAGTTTAATGAAACAACCGGTCGCCCGGACTGCTATCTGAACGGCGAACTGGTAGAAAAGGAAATCCGTTCGTTAGAGGTTTCCAACCACGTTAGTCCGATTGCCGCCGTTCCTTTCGTCAGAGAGGCGCTGGTAGAGCAGCAGCAGAAGATGGGCGAAGACAAGGGTATCGTGATGGATGGCCGCGATATCGGCACCACCGTGTTCCCTAATGCCGAACTGAAGATTTTCGTAACAGCCAGCTCACAGGTGAGAGCACAGCGCCGTTTCGATGAACTGAAGGAGAAAGGAATGCCAGCCGACTTCGATGCGATTCTGAAGAATGTAGAGGAGCGCGACTATATCGATACCCACCGCGAGACTTCCCCACTCAGAAAGGCTGATGATGCCATCACGCTCGACAACAGCACCATGACCATTCCTGAACAGAAGGCATGGCTGATGGAACAATATCAAAAAGCAATAGCAGAATAAGCTACAGAAAAGAGACTGCCGGGTTATTAATGCAAAAATACGTTAAATATACTACTTTTACCGATAAATTTATTTTATTCGATGAAAAAGATTTGGAAAAAAAAATTTTTTTAGTATCTTTGCAACCATATTAACAAGGTAGTAATGATATAGATTATAAATTTTGAGTTAATTACTGTTTTTTGAAGGTGATAGGTCTTCGGGAGAAGATTTATCACCTGTTTTATTTTCAGACAGTTTATAAAAGATAAACCCATTTGACGCTGTAAAACACAGCGTCAAATGGGTTAACTAATTAATAACCAGCATATTAAGTTTTTCAATCAACGATAAAACTATCCTCTACCCATATACGGTGAAACACCGTATCAAGTATATCAAATAACTGATAATCAATATTTTAGCTCTTACTACAAAAGAGCAGAACTATCCTTGATAATCTTCTCTCTGCACTCTTCCATCAGCCACTTCGGCGTACTGGTAGCGCCACAGATACCTACCGTTTCCACATCCTTGAACCAGTTCATATCTATCTCGTCGGCACTTTCTATCTGGTAGCTGTTGGCATTCACGCTCTTGCATTCCTTGAAAAGTACCTTACCGTTCGAACTCTTTCTGCCACTCACAAAGAGGATGACATCATGCTTGCTGGCAAAGGCAGCGATGTTAGGCATGCGGTTAGCCACCTGACGGCAGATGGTATCGAAACTCTTGAAGACAGCGCCCTCAACAATATGCTCCTGGCAATATTCGATGATGCGGTGGAACTCATCGAGACTCTTGGTAGTCTGGGAGTAAAGATAGATATCTTTAGAGAAATCCAGCTGACCGGTTTCCTTCAGCTGCTTCACATCCTCAAACTTCTCTACCACGATGGCATGACTCTCCGTCTGCCCCACCAGTCCGAGCACCTCAGCATGGCCGTTCTTGCCGAAAATCACGATCTGTGCCTCCGGATTGTTGACATACTGCTTCTTGATGCGGCGCTGCAACTGGAGCACCACAGGACAGGTAGCATCGATGATTTCGATGTTGTTTCGCTCGGCAAGGGCATAAGTTTCAGGCGGTTCACCATGAGCACGGAGCAAGACCTTTACGCCCTGCAGTTCCTCCATCTGCTCATGGTCTATCGTGATGAGTCCCGCTTCATGCAGGCGCTCCACCTCCATACCGTTATGCACAATATCGCCCAGGCAGTAAAGTTTACCGCCCTTAGCCAACTCCTCTTCAGCTTTCTTGATGGCAGTGGTTACGCCAAAGCAGAACCCACTGCCGTTATCTATTTCTATCTGCACGATATTCGTTTTTAATTCATTGTACATTAATCTTCACCACCACCTTAGCATGTTCAGGATCATTCGTAATCATGAGGATACGAGGGTGTCTGACACGCGATTTCTTCAAGTCGGCAGCCACAGCCGTCACCTTCATCTTAACGGTCTCTCCTGGCTGAATCTTACTCTTCTTCAGGTTCACCTGCAAGCCCATCGTAAACATCTGCATGCTGCGGATATCCAGTTCCGACTTACCCTTATTGGTAATCAGAATCTCACCCTTCAGTTTCTTCTTTCCATTGAAACTACCCAGATTGAGATCGGTGGCAGACATCTCTATCTTCGGAGCCTGTGCCTTCTTGGCTGGAGTCATGTTTTCGAAACCAGGAAGAAGAACGGCTGATACCACGATTTCCTTTTCAGGCGCAATCTTATCGCCAGGACGCTCACCGAGATAAACCGATGTCTGGTTCAAGCCCAGGTCACGCAGTTTCTTGGAATCCAGCACGAAACTGATTTCGGCAGAATGACGCGGAGCTACCTTGGAAGGCGATACGAAAGCATGAAGATAGGATGGCAGATGCATCACTACCGGCTCCAGTAATTCGTCGGTAGGATTGAAGATATGGATGCGCTGAACCGGACGGTCGCCACGGTTCACGTCATCAAACTCCACCTCCTGGGCATCACTCTTGATGACACCCAGCATCTCATCGTAAGAACCAGCGAAATCTACTACGCTGCCCACTACCTTTCCCCTCATAGAGAGGATGAACGGGTCTTCACCCGCATTGGTATAGAGGCAAACCTGCTTGGTGAAAGTACCCATCTGCTTGGCATCGTATACCGCCTTGATGACGAAACTTTCGCCGGCAGCAATGCTCGTCTTCGGATAATCTACCTCCGTACAGCCGCAGCTTTTCAATACATTGTTGATAACCAACGGCTTGAGCCCGTCATTCTTCAGCATGAATTCGGCAGTTACAGGCTTGTTGAACACCACCTGTCCGCAGTCTACCACCTCGTGCTGGGTTGTAATCTTCTGTGCTGATGCAGGCAGCGCCAACAGCGCTGAGAGCATCCATATATTCATCCGTTTCATACTATTCTATTTTAAATTATCAATCTATAAACTTTTAACTATCAATTATTAACTTTCAATTCATAAGCCTCTGTGCGGCCACCAAATTCCGGACTGTAGGTACACTCGGCGGTGCAAGTTCCGCTCTGATAGTCGCCCTTTCTATCCACGTAATACTCCATTTCTACGATGTGCATACCTTTAGATAAACGATCGAAATAGAAATTTGTTGCATGATCTCTTGGAGAAACATAGCAGCCTATGCCCCACTGATAACCACTTTTCTGGTTAACCGGTTCCAGACATGCCGCACGCTTATCCGTAATCTGCACAAAGTCGTAGTCGCGGTCGGCGGTGATGAGGAGCGTTACCTTCACCTTCTCGCCTATCTTCGCCTGCGCCTTGCCCTTACCCTCAGATTCGGCAGGAACGATGACACGGCGCACCTTGATGCCCGACTCCATGGAACCGATTTCGCTGACAGGCTGCTTAAACTCTGCATAGACAGCTCCCCAGCTGGTATAATCGCTCTTTTTGTCGATGCTCAGCTTAGATGCCTTGCCCGGTCTTTCGGTCTTCACATAGCCCAAAGTAGTGGAATCCTGCGGCATCGGCAGCAGCTTTCCGTCCAGTTTCAGAACGGCATTCTCAGCCTTCCTGCTCCAGTTGCTCTCATTGCCCTTCATAAAGGCGTAGACAGCATCCACGGTGTTCACCGGCGTATCCCAAACCTGGGTGCGTTTCGACATCAGAAGCCAGCGCTGCAGTTCCTCGATGGTCTGCTTGTCGTTCGGCTTCAGCATCTGCATCGCCTCTATCACGGATACCTGGGTAGGTATCTTATAGTTTCTCCAGCTGTAGAGTGCCTTGCGGGTATCGTAGTAGCGGCCCATCTCCTCGCGGTAAACGGCATATTCGTTCACGCTCTGCAGATATTCGCCTGCCTTCTCGCGGTAAGCAGCATTCTGCTGGCTGTTTCTGGCGAGTACCACGGCAGCACGCGCCTTGCCATAGATGGAGAAATCACCGGTCATCTTCGACATTTTTTCCAGGAGATAAGCCTTGTCAGCTTCCAGATTCTGCTTCATCTTTCTGCCATCCATCGAAAGGATGTAGAGATAATGCAGCGCCTGTTCGCTAGGACTCACCTTCTGCTTTTTCTCCTCCTGTTTCTTCATTTCTCTTACTTCCTGTGCGGTCTGCAGAGAGAGATAGTTCAGAGCCGAAGTCAGCATCCGGGCAGTTGATTTCTGCACACCTGCGATGGCATTCAATCGAACCATCATTTCGGCTACCGACGTTGTCATATATCTGCTGCCCTTCATTCCATTCCACCAGGAGAAGGAACCGTTAGGGTTCTGCAACTTCTGCAGCTTCTCCACCTGATTCTGCAGACGGATGCTCTCCTGAGCGAGATTCTTCTGAGAATGATTATCCAAAGAGAGAGTCTTCTGGATATGGGTGGTAATGGTATTGGCGTAGATGGCAGACATCAGCGAGATGGCGTTCTCCTCATCCGGATTACTGATAGCTGGCAGCGCCTTCACCATCAGCCAACTTGGGTTATTGGTGTACTCGATGGTTACCTTTGCCTCTTCAGCGCCCTTCGCCTGCTTGCCCTCCTTGTTCAGGAAGAGTTTGCTCAGGTCGAAGTTCTGCTCACCCTTCTGATGCAGGGTGATAGGCAGGGTGTTCACCACGAGTTCACGGTTGCTCAAAACCGGCAGGTAATGCTGTTCACCATCGCTGTAGCCATTACCGGCAGCCACCACCTTATTAATATATACGCCTTCTTTCAGTCCCTGGACATCAAAGGAGATGGTAGCAGAGCCCTCGGCATCGATGCTGTAGTTCTGCGTCTTCTGCCAAACCACCTTGTTGGTCTCCGGGTCGAGAATCTGCATACGGGTGTTGCCGCTCACCTTCTTGTCGGAAGTATTGAAGAGTTTCACCACGATGGTGCTCTTATCGCCCTCACGCAGGAAGCGAGGCATATTAGGCTGCACCATCACGGTCTTTTGAGCCACAGCCTCATCCACCAGCAAACCGTTGCGCATCTCCTTGTCGTGCGCCAATCCCATGAACTTCCAGGTAGTCACGCTCTCCGGCAGGGTAAATCTGATGGCTACGTTGCCATTGTTGTCGCTCTCCAAGGCAGGATAGAAGAAGGCAGTCTCGTTCAGGTTCTCGCGCACCTGCACCTGGTCGAGGAACAGTTCTGCATCTGAGCCAGAACCGCCGGCAAACTGCGGCATCTCCTCTACTACATCAAAAACCTTGTTGGCAGATGGAGCAGCCGCTCCGACACGGGTCATTTTAGAGCCGCGAATCCTGATGACTTTCGCTTCTTCCTTAACCAGCTCGTCTTTCTTTATACGAACAGCCTCAACGGTTCTACCGGAAGAACGTTCCAACTTGCTTAGCTCCACCGCTTGCATATAAGCATAATAACTAAAGTATTTGCCATCAAACTTATCCACATCCAGTCCCCTCTCGTCATAATATTTGGTAGGATAAACGCCATTCAAGTATAATGAACGGAAAGTGAGGTTGTCCTCCCAGTAGCAGTCTGGCAAACTCTGATAGAAGCCCAGGGAGAAATTCCAGAAATGCGGGGCTATCTGGTCGAGCGACTTGTCATAGAGTACGCTCATCAGCTGCGCCTTGGCTGGCTTGCCGTCAGGGGTGGTAATCTTCAGCGTCCACTCCTCCTTCTGTCCAGGGGTCAGACGGTTGCGGAAGGTTTTCCAGGCGATATTCAGTTTCTTCTCAGGCAAAGGACGGGCGATGCTCATCATTCGGGTATAGCACTTGCCTTGCTTCACGAAACTATAGTTCAGTACGATGCCCGACGCATATTCCTCCTTGTAGGTGAAAGGCAGAGTCACGATACTGTCGCCCAACTCCCAGGCGCCCTTCTCCAGCAGTTTGTTGCCGGCGATGATGGAATATACGATGTGCGCTCCGTTCTCCGAAGAGCCCACCTGGATATAGACCGGCTTGCCATCACGAGGGAAGGTCTTCGCCGTCTGATAATACCATTCGGTAGTTGGCTCCACCGGATGGGTATCCTTCATGCTGAAAAGGGTGAATTTCTGCTGCAGGGTATCCTGTCCGCAGATTGCCTCCAACTGATGAACGCCAGATTTCCAAACAAGGGAAGAAGAGGCAGAGGAAGAAGCATATTCCTTGATAGAAACCGGTGCATTCGCCTCGGCATCCTTCCATTCGCCCTTATCAATTCGATATTTTAACCTACTAGAAATCGGCATACCACTGGCATTGCGGTAAGCGAAGGTCACCGTCTTCAGACTGTCTGTTTCGATACGCTTAGGAAGATTCACCGTGAGGATGGTTGGCTTGGTGCCCAGAGGCAGACTCATCACGCCCTCGTGGCTCTCGCCGCTGATGTCGGTAACGATGGCTGAGACCTCGAAGTTGAAGAAACGGGCGATGCGCATGAAATCGCTCATATCAGCCTCGTCTTTTCCTGACAAGGAAGCCTCCAGCGGAATCTCGACGTCGAAGGTTCCGTCCTCACGAGTCACGCAACTGTCAGTTTTCACCAACTGTCCGGCAGATCCTGCGCCCCACCACCAGAGTTGGTTTCTGCGGGTCACCTGATACTCCACCTTGGCACCCTGCACCGGCACTCCGGCATAGGTCTTGGCTGAAGCTTTCACCACCACGGTGTCGCCCCAGGTATATTTCTCGTTCACCTTCGGGAAGGTAATCTCGAAGGTTGGACGCTTGTACTCCTCAACTCTGAAATATTCGCTTGCTGTACCATTCACGGAGATGGAATACTGTCCTGTCTTTCCCTCCTTCGGGAGTTCGAAATCTACCGAAGCCGTACCATATTCATCGGTCGTAACCTTCTGTTCTGCCACCTGCTTCCAGTTGGCATCACTCAGGACAAACTTCAGTTCCATACTCTTTCCTGGCACGCTGGCATCCAACCCCTTCTTGACAGTATAGGAAATGGCTGAGGCATGTACCTTCTGCCCCGGGCGATAGATGGCACGATCGGTATAAACCTGATATTTAGTCTCATTATCCTTCTTCTCATAATAGCGGGTACGGCTGAGATAGATGTACTTGGCTGGCGTAAATTTGTCATTGTTGGTAGAAATCAATACCTCTCCATCCACATTCTTGAAGTAAGCCTCGCCATTCTCATCGGTCGTCAAGCGGGCATGAACCGTTCGTTTGTTCTTCTTCGTGTTGAAATCATACCACTGGTCATAGAGTTCAATCTTCGCCCCGGCGATAGGCTGGCCATCGGTAGCATTCACCACCACATAGCGATGCTTATCATCAGGCAACTGCTGAATCATCACCGCCAGATTGCTGACATAGAAGAGTTCTCGCTGCGGAGCGATGCCGGTATTATCCGAAGTCACCTCCATCAGATAGGCACCCAGCGGCAGATTGCCACCGATTTCGATGGAATCCTTCACCTCTTCGTAATCCGGACGACCATAGTAGTTGCGGCTGAAATCCTTCTGATGCAGCTTCGTAGTCTTCTTCAGGAGCATCTTATAGGTAGCCTCATCCTGGGCATTATAATCGTTATCTGCCGTAATATTGAGGCGGGAGATACTGATTTTCAGGTTCTGCAGATTGCGCACGTCCAGATGCACCCACGCCTTCTCTCCAGGTCGCAACACCTGCGGCATATCCTTCACCCGGAACATCGGTTCGGTGAGTCGCTTCTGCGCATTTCTCAGTTCGTTCATTCTCGACCATCCTCCCCAGCGGCTCAGCGCATAGTTGATATAGTTGAGCTTATCCTGCGGTTTGGCATCGGTAGCACCTTCCATGAAGCGGAAATGCTCCACGGCAAGTTCGCCTGCCTCCGGAATATCCTGATAAACCTGGATGAGCGAGTCGATGGTCTGCAGATACTTCGATTTCTTCACCTCTCTCACGTCGTCCTGGCGGTATTTCTCGATGAGTTTATAGGCACAGAGACAAGCCGCACCCCGATTGCCCACCTTATTATAATAGGTGTACAGCTGCAGATACGCCTCCTTGCTGTCTGCCTCGAATCCGATGAGATGCAGCAGATCGTTGTTGAAGGAACTGCCATCCACGCCCTTCAGCGTCAATGGAACATACTCTGTAGATGCATGTCGAGCAAGAAGTTCAGGCTGTTCCAAGGCCTTCTTGAAGAACTCCTGGCTTTTCTTTTCGTTCATATCACAGTACACCTTGCCCAGCACGGCATATCTCACCGCCTTCAATGCGGGGTCGTTTACCTTCAGCACCTCGGCTTCCATTCGCTTCAAGTTAGGCGTAAGCGAGTCAACAGAAATCTCTTTCCAGAGAGTCATCTGCCTCATCTCAGCCGCCAGCAGCTGCCCGTAATCTTTGGCAACCGAAGCCTTGGCGATGATTTTCTTCATCACCGCAATTTCGCTCTTAGGCTGGTCCTTCTGAGCAATGATTTCAGCTTGTTTCCACAAGTTGTCGTATGTCTGAGCCGCTACCTGCATCGTAGCAAAGAGGGCTATCAGAAGTGATAAAATGTTTCTTTTCATAAGCCAACTGTATAAAATGTTAATAGAATGATGATAATCATCAAACTTTTCATTGCAAAAATACAAAAAAAAACTGTTTTCTAACCCCGAAACTTAAACTTTTTACTATCTTTGCACCAAAATAGTATATTTTACCAAGAAATAACATTAAAAAAACAATGGCAGAAAAAAAGTATGGTCATTTTGATGACGCCAATCGCGAATACGTGATTACTGACCCAAAGACTCCATGGCCTTGGATCAATTATTTGGGTAACGAGGATTTCTTCTCGCTCATCTCAAACACAGCAGGTGGTTATTCTTTCTACAAGGATGCCAAGTTCCGTCGCATCACCCGTTATCGCTACAATGGTGTGCCGATGGATAACGGCGGTCGCTATTTCTATATCAAAGATGGCGATACCGTATGGAACCCGGGATGGAAACCTTGCAAGACACCGCTCGACAGCTACGAGTGCCGCCACGGCATGAACTATACTCGCATCACGGGCAGCAAGAACGGCGTAGAGGCAAGTGTGCTCTTTTTCGTTCCGCTCCATACATGGGCTGAGGTGCAGAAGATGACGCTGAAGAACCAGACTGAGGAGGTGAAGACCCTCAAGGTGTTCTCCTTTGCAGAGTGGTGTCTCTGGAATGCTGCTACCGATATGGAGAACTTCCAGCGCAACTTCTCTACGGGCGAGGTGGAGGTAGAGGGTTCTACCATCTATCACAAGACTGAATATCGTGAGCGCCGCAACCACTATGCTTTCTACACTGTGAATACCGAGATTCAGGGCTACGATACCGACCGCGAGAGTTTCATCGGACTCTATAACGAGTTTTCCGAGCCTGAGGCTGTGACGGAAGGCAAGCCACGCAACAGCTTTGCCCACGGTTGGAGCCCTATTGCATCTCATTATATCGAGGTTACCCTGCAGCCAGGCGAGAGCCGCGACCTTATCTTCCTGCTGGGCTATGTGGAGAACGAGCAGGACAAGAAGTTCAGCGCCAAGAAGGTAATCAACAAGGAGAAAGCTCATCAGCTTATCGCCAAGTTTGATACCACCGAAAAGGTGGATGCTGCCTTCGCAGAACTCAACCAGTACTGGGATAACCTGCTGAACATCTTCACCGTGAAGAGCGGCAACGACAAGTTAGACCGCATGGTGAACATCTGGAACCAGTATCAGTGCATGATCACCTTCTGTATGTCGCGTTCGGCAAGTTTCTTCGAGAGCGGCATCGGTCGAGGCATGGGCTTCCGCGATTCCAACCAGGACCTCGTAGGTTTCGTTCATCAGATACCTACCCGTGCCCGCCAGCGCATCATTGATATCGCCAGCACCCAGTTCCCTGACGGTGGCTGCTACCACCAGTATCAGCCACTCACCAAACGCGGCAACAACGATATCGGTGGCGGTTTCAACGACGACCCATGCTGGCTCATCTTCGGTACCGTAGCCTATATCAAGGAGACGGGCGACTTCTCTATCCTCGCTGAGCAGGTGCCTTTTGACAACCAGCCGGGCACAGAAGTAAGCCTCTTCGAGCACCTCAAGATTTCGATGAACCATGTTATCAACAACCTGGGGCCGCACAAGTTGCCACTCATCGGAAGAGCCGACTGGAACGACTGTCTGAACCTGAACTGCTTCTCCTGGGACCCTAACGAGAGTTTCCAGACCACCGAAAACAAGGGCGAAGGAAGCAAGGCAGAGAGTCTGATGATAGCCGGTCTGTTCGTGGTTACCGGCAAGGATTATGTGGCTCTGTGCAAGCAGCTTGCCAAGGAAGCTATGGAAAGCAAGGAGGGCGAAATAGCCGGTCTTGCAGAGGAAGATTATTTGACAGAAGCCGAGCGCATGCAGCAGGCTGTAGATGAGATGAACGAGGCTGTGAAGCAGCATGGATGGGACGGTGAATGGTTCCTCCGCGCTTACGATTTCTTCGGCAACAAGATTGGTAGTGATGAGAACGAGGAAGGCAAAATCTTCATCGAGAGCCAGGGCTGGTGTACGATGGCTGGTATCGGTCTGGAAGAAGGACTCTGCGATAAAGCACTGGACAGCAGCAAGAAACGACTGGAATGCGAGCACGGACTGGTGCTGAACAACCCAGCCTACACCACCTATCATGTAGAAATGGGTGAGATTTCTTCTTATCCTGAAGGCTACAAGGAGAACGCCGGTATCTTCTGCCACAACAATCCTTGGGTCATCATTGGAGAGACTGTAGCCGGTCGAGGCAACGATGCCTGGAGCCATTATACCAAGATTCTGCCTAGCTATGTAGAGGAAAAATATCAGACACTTCACAAGGTAGAACCTTACGTAAACTGCCAGATGGTAGCCGGTAAGGATGCAGCCAAACCGGGCGAAGGAAAGAACTCCTGGCTCACCGGTACAGCGGCATGGATGTGGTATACAGTATCAGAATTCATCCTCGGCATCAAGCCAGATTATGAAGGTTTGTTCATCGATCCTTGTCTCCCAAGCACCGCTAAGGAGTATGAGGTAACCCGCAAGTTCCGTGGTGGCGAATACCATATCACAGTAAAGAATCCTAGCGGAAACCAGAAGGGTGTGAAGCAGATTACAGTGGATGGCACTCCTATCTCAGGCACCATCATTCCTTGCTCTGAAGGCAAGCATGAAGTAGTGGTTGAGATGTAAAATTAGCCAGATCTCATCAAGTTACGATTTGAAAGTTCAATGTAACGAAACTCCTTTTCATACCCATACGTCGTGTTTCACGACGTATGGGTATCACAATAAACACTTGACGCCCTATTTCAGGGGGTCAAGTGTTTTATTTATCTGATAATCTGATACTTAACTTTTAATGTAAGCACATATTCAACAGTATCAAGAGTAAGATTCTAAGTCTCTATCATTGACTCAGTTCCTCAGTTCCTCAGTTCCTCAGTTTTTTCCTAGGGGGTATATAGCCCTTATAGTTCAAAGTTGTTTTAAATTGTTATATATTATATATTATTATATATATATTTAATATATATAATAAACTTCTAAATAAAGGAAAAAGTGAAGGGTCAGAGAAAAACTGAGGAACTGAGGAACTGAGGAACTGAGTCATTGTAGTAAAAACATCACAACCATCATAAACACCTGATTTACTGCTTAACTCTATACTTTAAGAGAGCAAAGCTATGAGTTGTTACCCGTAAAACTATGAGTTGTCACCCACAAAACTATGAGTAAGGAAGTTTAACTACTTTCAATCTGAAAGCACTGTTCAAACATTTCCATATCACACCCCCAAATTTGGCAGTATCAGAGAAAAGTTGTATCTTTGCACGGAATTCCATCCATTCCTTCCATTCCATCCATTCCTTCCAACTCCTTCCATACCGCTCCTTCCATGCTATCCCCATAACTCCTCCCGCCCAGCTTCAGCACGCGTCTCTCCATCCGAAGTATTAAAAGGAAAAAGATAAAAAAGGTATGGCTTTTCGAGTTATTTTTTGTACTTTTGCAGCCGAAAACGCATTTTGCGAACAAAACAGGATTCTTTAAAGAAAAGAAAGGAAATAATAATGAAGAAAATATTATACTTTGTGGCAGCCCTGGCTGCTGCATCCTTTATCACTACGATGGGTACCAGCTGCAAGTTTGCACCCGACCAGCATGACGGCGACACGGTAGCTGCCAGCGAGTTTTACCCGATAGATACCTCTGCGGCTCATGCCAAGAAGATGGCGAAGATTGCTGCCATCAAGAACGGAAAAGACAGTGTAGGCATCTATTATGTGGGCAGCAACTCTACCAAAGACCTCATCGAGCTCGTATCCTATCCTTCACGCCGCGACACGATGATGTACAGCAAGACCCGACACATAAAGGTGAAGGGCAATGCCGACATCAACCACGTGGTTCGTGTAGACTTCTATCTGCATAACGGCAAGGATTCGCTGGTGAAGTATGTTGAGGAGGTGGTGCTTTAGCCAATAACCCAAAAAATCAGCACAAAAAAAGCTAGCATGCAAAAACGCACGCTAGCCTTTTTCGTATTTTATCTAACCTGAATTTCAAATCACTTAATAGCCTATAAACTATCAACTATAAACTATCAACTAATCATAGAATCCCGGCTGCTTGTACTCAATGCCCAGTTCATCATCCACGGTAGCGATGACGCCCTGAATCTGACCCATGGCAAACATACGGCCGAGGAGAGTGTAACCGGCATTGTGACCATGATTGCTCTCATCGAATACGCCACCTGGCTCATCAGTGAAGGTCATGCCGTGGTCTACTCGCATTGGCAATCGACGACCGGAATTGCACTTACCTTCCTGCTCTGCCTTCTCAAAGATGCGGCAAAGTTCTATCAGATGGCCGCGACCACCCAAGTGAGAAGCCTCTGTAAAGTTGCCGTTAGGGAAGATGTAGCAAGAGCGCAGATGAACAAAGTGAGTGCGGTCAGCAAACTGCTTCGCCATTGCCACACAGTCGTTGTGCTCGCCGGCAGAGAATGAACCTGCACAGAAAGTCAAACCATTGTGCTTGTTTGGCACTGCATCGAGCATCCACTGGATATCCTCGGCACGACCGATGATTCTTGGCAAACCGAATACAGGATAAGGAGGATCGTCTGGGTGAACACACATGTTGATATCGTACTCATCGCAGATAGGCATGATAGCCTCCAACCAGTACTTCATATTCTCCTGCAACTTCTTCTTGTCGATGCCATCATAAAGCTTCAAGAGGTCGCGGAACTTCTGGACAGGAGCTGAATCGCCCTCGCTGAAGTTACCCGATACGAAACCCTGGGTCTTGATGATGATGTTCTCAACCAAGGCATGATCCTGCTCTGGTGTAGAAGTCTTCTTGATTTCATCAGCCTCAGCCACGAGGTCTCTGCCCCACTTGTGCTCCTTAGAGAACTCAGCCCAATCCTCACGAGCGCCTTCACGCTGCAGGATATAGATGTCAAAGTAGGCAAACTCGCCCCAGTTCATATAGAGGTTGTTGGCTCCGTTAGGATTGTCGTGAGACAAATCGGTACGAGCCCAGTCTAAAACAGGCATAAAGTTGTAGCAGATGCACTTGATGCCTTCCTCGCCCAGGTTGCGGAGACTTTCCTTGTAAACCTCAATCTGATGATCACGGTCAGGACCGCCATATTTCAGGGTTTCAACCACAGGCAAAGACTCTACCACGCTCCATTTCATACCGTAAGACTCGATGTACTCCTTGAGTTCATGAATCTTCTCGCGTGTCCAAACTTCGCCCAGAGGAACATCGTGCAATGCGGTAACAATGCCCTCAACACCAATCTGCTTCAACTGTGCAAGTGTAATCTTATCTTTCTTGCCAAACCAGCGCCATGTTCTTTCCATATATATATATTATAATGTATAAGTTTAAAAATGAATTATCTTGCAGAAACATATTTATGCAATGTCTGTCTTACGGCACCCTTACCGGCAAAGAGTTCCTTCACCATGCCCTCAATCTGCTCACCGAAGCCAGCCTCGTAGAGATCGAGTCCGAATACATCCTTGCGGGAATAGAGGTTCTTCAGGCAAGAGTAGTCCTGATCTGCCTTGCCTACCTCCAGAGGAGCCACGATGGCCTGCAGTTCTGCCAACAATGGGTCGGAAGATGGCTCGAATGGCTTCAGGTTATCATCCAATGCCTTGAGATAACGGGCATAACCTGCCAATACCAGAGGAATCAACACAAGGTTGCTCTTGTCGAGACCACGGTCGATGTACTTCTTGATAGTCTCACCGAAACGGATAGAGAGTTTCTGGCTGGTATCGGTAGCGATACGCTGAGGAGCATCTGGCATGAACGGGTTAGGCAGACGCTTGTTGATAACAGTGCCGATAAACTCGTATGGGTTCAATACACCTGGATCTGTTACTACTGGCATTGCCTCGATATAACCGATCTTCTGGATGAAGGCACGAAGGTCCTCATCAGCCATCTCGGCAGAAATCAAGGTATAGTCGAGCATGCAACCATAGATTGACATCGCTGTATGGAGAGGGTTCAGACAGGTGGTTACCTTCATGGTCTCAACCTCATCTACAGTCTTGCGGGATGTATAGAGCGCACCACCCAACTCCAATGGCGGACGTCCGTTGGTATAAGTATCCTCGCAAACGAGATACTGCACTTCCTCGGCATTTACGAAAGGAGCGGTGAAAGTATGCTTCTCGGTGATAATCGTATTGTTATCCTCGAAACCATCCTCAGCGAGCATCGCCTGTACCTTCTCGTGTGGACGAGGAGTAATCTTATCAATCATAGACCAAGGATAGGTAATCTTGCTGCTGTCATTGATATAATCTACGAAACCAGCCTCTACGATACCATCCTGTGCCCAACGCTCAGCATAAGCCTTTACGCCAGCCTTAACATGGTCGCCGTTGTGAGAACAGTTGTCGGTAGATTGAAGAGTAAGTGGCAACTTGCCTGCCTTATAACGCTCATAGAGAAGAGCGGTAAGCTTACCCATAGCAAATACTGCATCAAGACCACGTGCCAAATCTGCATCATTATAAGAATATCCCTTCTCTGTGATGGTGAAAGTTACCATCTGCAAAGTTGGAGCCTGGAAAATCTGGACCAATCGTGCCCAGTCCTCACCAAACTGCTTATCCGCCTTGAGGCTTTCTGTGATAGAAGCGATGACCTTCTTCTCAATGGTTCCGTTGCTCTGGAGGCTGACGAGAAGAGAGAGATTATTGTAAGGGCGATAAGCCTTGTCGATAATTTCGTAGTCGAAGCTTTCAGCAACAATAACACCACGATCATACTTGCCGGTGTTAAGTGCATCGTTAAGGATGGCTGCCGGGAAAGCACGGAAGATGTTACCTGCACCAAAGTGAACCCAAGTAGGCTCGTCGTGAGTCTTCTTAGCTACGGCTGCGATGTCATACTTAGGAAGCTCATAACCCTTAGCTTCCCATTCTGCAGCATTAAAGCTGCGAGAAAGAATTTCGTTCAGTTTCATGATTATACGTTTTTTTGATTGTTCCATGTATGCGCCTATCTTTCCGAATAGGCGTGGCAAAAGTACAAAGAAAAATCGAAAACCGCTCATTTTTAGAGAACTAATTTCAAAAATTGAACGATTAACAAATACTTTTGAACAATATGGTAAGACCAGGAAAAGAAAATGTTACGATTCCTCCAGCGATTTGATCTGTTTCTTCGGCGTAACGCCCATCCCTTTCAGGCTCTCTACCCTTCTCATCACATTGCCGGTGCCATCGTAAAGCTGCTTTCTTGCCTTGTCGAAGGTGCCGGAAAGGCGGGTTATCAGATCACCCACACTCATAAAGGTATCTTCGAAGCCAGCCACCTTATCATACAGGTCAGCAGCCGTCTTCACGATTTTCTCCACATTCTTGTTCTGCCGGTCGTACTGCCAGAGATTATAGGCAAGCTGGAGTGCCATGAGCAGATTGCTTGGTGAGATGATGATAATCTTCTTCTGATAAGCATAACGGCTGAGATCAGGCTGCTGCTTCATGGCTGCGATATAGCTGGTCTCGTTAGGGATGAACATCAGTACGAAACCGATGGCATCATCCACCAGTTTGGAATAGTCTTTGGCTGCCAGTTCATCGATGTGCTTTCGTACGCTCAGCGCATGTGCCTTCATCAGGCGTTCCTGTTCAGCCTCATCTTCAGCTGCCAGAGCATCGGAATAGGCGGTAAGCGAAACCTTGGAATCGATGACCACACTTCTGCCTTCCGGGAATCTGACGATGACATCCGGACGATAGTTCTTTCCCTCTTCATCTTTCGTATTTTCCTGAATGAAGAATTCCTCATCTTTACGAAGTCCGCTGTTCTCCAGGATGGTTTCCAGCACCATCTCGCCCCAGTCGCCCTGCATCTTGCTGTCGCCCTTCAATGCCTTGGTCAGGTTGGCAGCATCGGAGCCAATCTTCTCGGTTTGCTCCTTCAGGTTCAGTACAGCCTGCTGCTGTTCCTGCTGGAAGAGTTTCATCGTTGCCTCGAAGGTGTTCTGCAGTTCCTTCTTGTTCACCTCGTTCTGGGTTTTGCTCTCCTCTACCGATTTCTTGAAATCAGCAAACTGTTCCTTGATAGGTTTCAGGAGTTCATCCATCTGCAGACGGTTGTTTTCCTGCAGAGCCGACTGCTTGGCAGCCAACTGCTCAGCCGCCACTTTCTGCTGTTCTATCGTCATTCGCTGCATTTCCTGCTTCAGACTCTCGAGTTTCTGTGCCCACTGCTGGTCGCTTTCCGCCCTGAGTTTTGCCGCATACAGCCGCTCGTTCTCCATTTGAGATTTCATTGATTGAACCTCAGAAGCATGATGCAGTTTTATCTGTTCAATGTTAGCCGCCAGCACCTGAGCCTTCGCTACGAGCTGGGTTTTCTCCTCTCCCGCACTTTTTGCTTCCATCAGTTTCCCCACGAAGAATCCGATGGCAAGCCCTATGATGATTCCAATTACTATTTCCATTTATCCTTGTTTTGAATGATTCTGTAAATCTGCAAAAATTATGATTTGCAAAAGTAATCATTTCAAAACACAATACCAAGCATCATGGAAGATTCTTGTACATATTTAACTATTCAGAAAAAAACTTGAGGAAAGAGAAGGTTATTTGAAAGAAATCTATTATCTTTGCAAGATATTAATATAAAGATATAGACTATGATCAAAAGATTATTATCCTTTCTAGACGCATCGCCAGTGAATTTCCTGGCAGTAAAGAATATCTCCGAGGAATTGGAGAAGAACGGGTTCCGACGTATGAACCCACAGGAGCCTTTGGGCAAGATTGAAGCGGGTGAAAAGTTCTTCGTTACCAAGAACGACTCTTCCATCTACGCCTTCCAAATCGGAAAGAAACCTTTGGCAGATGCCGGTTTTCACATGATCTGCGCCCACTGCGACTCGCCTACCTTCCGCATCAAGCCAAATGCTGAGATGCTTTGCGAGGGCGGTATCGTAAAACTGAATACCGAGGTTTATGGTGGTCCTATCATGTCAACCTGGTTCGACCGTCCGCTCACCCTGGCAGGTAGAGTTATCGTGAAGGGCGAGAATGCGATGAATCCCCAGACGCTCCTTCTTCATGTGAAACGCCCATTGCTGCAGATCAGCAATCTCGCTATCCACTTCAACCGTCAGGTGAATGATGGTGTGAAGTTGAGCAAGCAGAAGGATGTACTTCCTATCCTCGGCATCATCAATGATGAACTGGAGAAGGGTAATCTCCTGATGAATGTGATAACCGACGAACTGAATATCCAGAAAGAGGATGTTCTTGATTTCGATCTCTATCTGGCTGATGCCACTCCAGCCTGCACCTTCGGTGTACACGATGAGTTTATCTCTTCAGGCAGACTCGATGACCTGTCTATGTGCTGGGCTGGTGTAGAGGCGATGATTGCATCTGATGCCAATGATACCACCCAAGTTCTCGCCATCTTCGATAATGAAGAAACGGGGTCTCAGACCAAGCAGGGTGCCGGAAGTCCATTCCTTTCATATATGCTCCAGCGTATCGCCCTGGCACAGAGCCATACAGAAGAGGCTTATTATCAGGCAGTAGAGCGTGCCTTCATGATATCAGCCGATAATGCGCATGCCTGGCATCCTAACTATAGCGAAAAATTCGACCCTACGAATCATCCTAAGTTGGGCGGTGGTCCGGTCATCAAGTTCAATGCAGCCCAGAAGTATGCGAGCGATGCTGTATCAGCAGCCATCTTCGCCAACATTTGCGAGACTGCCGGTGTACCATGCCAGCGTTTCGTAAACCACAGCGATGTAGCAGGTGGAAGCACATTGGGCAATATCCTCGCCTCTTCCATCCCATTGAAGGGTGTGGATATGGGCAATGCCATCCTCGCTATGCACAGTTGCCGCGAAACCGGTAGCGTTATCGACCACGAATATTGCGTGAAGGCTTTCACCAAGTTCTATCAGTTGTAATAAAAAACAAAGAGGGTGTGTCTGTATTTATGACACACCCTCTTTGATTTTATATATTAACCTTTTCCTTTTATCGTTCCTAATTCTTTCACATTCTTCTCAAATTCATTTCTTTCACCAATAGCTCCATTACGCAGTTTTGCCCGATAATTGTATATCGTATTAACTGCATAATGAAGGAATTCTGCTATCTTCGTACTGTCATCAATACCCAGTCTTATCAAGGCGAATACTCTCACCATTGCCGGAAGTTTCGCAGCATCAGTAAGATGGATTTGTGCCTCCGGCTTCAGAAGGCTATTGAGGTCTTCCACGAAATCAGGGAACAGATGCAGGAAGACCTTATCGAAATTTGCATAGAGTTCTCCCAACTCGTGTTCCTTCAGTTCACTGCTTCTCGTCATTGAATAAAGTTCCTGATATTCACGGTTCTTTACCATTTTATTGACATGGAGACGCAACTTATCCAGTTTATCTATATAATGAGAACATGCTCCCAGGAACTGACCTATATATTCTTCCTTCACACCATTTGACTCATTCAGTTTATCATTCGAAGTCTTCAACATTTCGTTGGTAGCAGAAAGTTTCTTATTCAGTTCCTCCAATTGTTCATTCGTTTTCTTCAGTTCATTTCTCGCTATGGTAACATATTTCTTCTGTTTATTGACATAGAAAGCCAGAACACCTAAAGAAAGAACCAGAAGACTGACACAGATGATGGCAAAGACAAGACGCTGGTTTGCCTTCTTGAGCTGTGCCTGATAATTATGATCGATGGTACCAAGAACTGGCGAAATCTGCCAACTGCGAATACGCGTACTAAAACTCTTATTGGCATTCCAGGAGAAGTTGATGTATTTATAGGAACGCTCAACATCTCCCTCCTGACTCAGAATATCGGCGAGCATCCAGAGCGAAGCCTGATCATTGATAGCACACTTCACATCACAAATGGCAGATTTTAGCAACCAATATTTCTTCATTTCTTCGTTTTTCAGAGAACGGTAAATCAGATAGCGATAGTAGGCTACGATGCCGTATTCATGACTCCCCTCCTTACATAAATTCAACCGTTCATCATTCACCTTCAATGCTTCATCCCATTTATTCTGACTGGTAAGCATCACCTCTTTACGCATGAGATAATCTTCGCTATGATGTGGAAGGATAGCAAACAAAGTATCCCGATATGCATTCTGACGACTAAAAAAATTCTGACTTAAATCAGTATCTACATGTATATTAGAAAAGCCCAACTCACCATAGACATGGTAATAGGCGATGAAATAATCTTTCCGGTTCGATTCATCCAATGTCTTTTTATCTATATGATTGAGTACCTCCAAAGCCTCAGCAAAAGCTCCGGCTGTAGAATACTGTAAAGCTAACTGACTTTTCAATCCAGCAACTTCAGCCGGCAGTCCTTCCTTCTGAGCCAAAACAATGGCTTTCTGAATATAAGCCACAGCAGAATCGCTCTGGTAGGGCTTATATTCAGAATAAATCTTGCGATAAGTATTGATGAGCAACTTCGGATTGTTCTCCTGATGAATCAATTCCTTCAACTGAGCGATGCTACTTTCTTTCAGTTTGGTATAGTGCTGGGATTGCTCTATAGACCGATCAAGTTGGGCATACAGTTCATTGATGCTTTCCTTTTGAGCAAAGCATGATGTAAGTGTAGCGAAACACCAGATATACAATAGAGATAATAATCTTTCTATCATAGGTTGATAATATTTTGTTGTATAGGTATCATTAGAACCAGCCCTTACTGCTGTATAGGACATTCAAGAGACAAAGGTATAGTTTTTTGGGTATATTTCCAAATTTTCTAGCATTTTTTTGATATTCTTTTTTACTTTTGTTGTTCTTACATCCTTGCACCTCCCCAAAAAAGGCTGCCCCAAAAAGTCTGGAGCAGCCTTAAACAAAGCTTTATACCCTAAATTATTTAAACTAAAACCTAAAAAGCTTATGAATAATTATAAACCTACATATTATTTCTTTTCTACTTTGAGAACAGCCTTGTCTACACCGGCAGTCAAGTCAACTGTAAGAACGTATGTCTCGCCATCCTTCAGTTCTACTCCATCTTTCAGATAAACATTGCCGTTGTCGTGACCGTTACCGTCACCGATGCCGAATACCTCGCTCTCAGTTGAGATGAGATGGCTGTTATCCTTACCCTTGAACTCAATACCCCAGTCTGCCTGACCGAAGAACTTGAAGTCTACGCCAGTAGCTCTGAGCTGCTTACCAACGGTGAGTGTAACCTGATATACCTTAGCCTTGATTGGAGTGAGGCAGACGTCAGAGTCAACACCTGTCCACCAGCCATGATTTACAGCGTCCCAAGTTGGCTTGTTGACACCTTCATTACCGATGATCCAGAGTGCACCAGTACCATCGCCATTCAGTGACATAGGCTCACTTCCATTCATTGTCCAGATGCGGAATGACTTATGGGTGAAGTCTGCCAGAACGGTATATCTGCCGGTAATAGCCTTGAAGGTATAGCTTCCATCCTCTTCTTTCTGGAACCAGTCGCTGTCATAATACCAGTCATCTGGCAGATTATTGCCGTTGATGGTAAGGTTGCAGGTAGCCCCCTGCTTGATCTCACCAATCCAAGTCTTGCCTGCATCAGTATCGGCAAAATCGAGGATAGTAACCGGCAATACGTCGGTAGGACCAGCCGTATAGTTCTTGGCATCGAAAGTGACAACTACATCGCTCATATTCTCAGAAGTGAAGTTGAAGTTGCCTGTTTCGCCCAGACTGATATTCTTACCCGTGCTGGAACCGAAAACAAACTTTCCATCCTTCGTTGCAAAATATCCCTTGAAGGTCTTCTTGCTGCTAGGAAGAACAGCCTGATAAACAAAGTCGCTTTTCTCTGTCATGTCATATTTAACACCATCAGCACTCACAAACTGCAGATTGTTGAAATGAGGGCGCTTGATATCAAACGACAAGGTCTCTGTATTCGATTTGGTTGATACATTCTGCAGAGTAAGTTGAATATCCACCTTTCCATCAGGAACATTCTGTGCATAAGGCACTTTCAGTTTGACTGTATATTCACCAGCCTCTTTGGTACGGATGGTAGTTTCATCTACACTCTGCCCACTAAACAGGAGGTTTGCTTTCAAGGTAGAGAGAGCCACGCCTCCCTCATCCTTGCAGTTTACTTTCACCTCCACTTCATCGCCCATCCATACAGCTGCAGCAGGAGCCGTATAGCTCATCACTGGATTGCCGGCAGGAGTAGGCGCACTGTAATCATCATCGCCGCAAGATGCCATCAGTGGCAGGGCGAGCAACGCCATGATATAATATCTGATATGTTTCATAATGATTTTTTCTATAATTAATCATTCACAAAAGTTCACTGATCACTTATTCCACTTGCAAGAAATCACACCATTAGCAGGAACATTGCAGGTAAAATTATGAGTTCCATCACTGAGGTTGATTGACTTAGCCTCATCTCCCTCGTTGATAATGACAGCAGCATAACTACCATCAGGATTAACAAACTCAGCATGTGTAATCTTGCTGTCATTAACGGTGCGGGACGTATTACCAATGCGAACCGCACCAGGAGCAACGACACTAGACATGTGGTTGATGATGTAATAATGAGAATTGTAGCTCAACTGGTTGTAGCCATTCTGATTGATATCAATAGCACCATAGCAGGTCTGGCATCCACCATCCAGGTTAGGTCCCATCTTATTGTCAAGCATCAGATTCCATACAAGCACTGCCTTGCAATACTGGTTTACCGTAGCGAGCGCCACATTCTTCATATCCGCCATCAGTCGTTTACTCAAGTCACGTCCGTTATTCCAGGTTCCGATACTGGTTTCCGAGAATATCAGTTCCTTGTCAGGACGCTGGTTGTGGATATCAGTCAACTCGCTGTTGTTGCCGCCATAATCATGATAAGCAGCACCTACAACCAGCTCTGAACCCTCAAAGTTATCACCGATAGCATTGTAGAGTTTCACAGGATAATCTTCCTGATCGGCAATCTTGTCATAGTTGTAATTGTGATCGAAGACATAAATCTTGGTCTGCAGGTTATTCTTCTTAAACTGCGCTGCCAATTCCTTTACGAAAGGAGCCTCTTCCTGCCAAGGCATATAGAGAGATGCACAGTTTGCTTTGTTCAATGGCTCATTCTGAGGACTAACAGCATAGATATTGATACCTTTCTCCTTCATCACATTAATAAACTTCACAAAGTACTTGGCATAAACCTCGCGATAATCAGGATTGAGATGACCATCTGTCCATGAATCCTTAGGATTCTTGGTGTTTATATCTGTCACCTTCATCCATTTCGGACAAGTCCAGGGAGCTGCGATAATCTTCAGATTAGGATTGATGGCAAGAATCTCCTTCAATACCGGAATCACATAATCGTTCTCATCGCTATAGAGCGCGAAGTTGCTGATAGGGTCAGATTCGCTGCCCTTCGTGTCGCAATAGGTATACTCAGTACTTGAAAAGTCATTGCATCCCAAAGAGATACGGGCATAACTTACGCCATAACCCTCTGTTGTAGAGTAAATACGCTTCAAAAGAGCCTGACGCGCCTCTGGAGTCATCTGCATCAGATTATAGCAGGATGAATAAGTGATGGCATAACCGAATCCATCAATCGTCTGATACTTCTTATTTAAATCGAGTTCGATGGTGGTTGGTGCCATAGATACTCCATTATACAACTTTACCTCACCCTGTGCCAATGAATAGACTCCATCGGCTGTGGTAATGAAAGTTTTGGCTGTACCTTGTGCCGGTACCGGATTTGGTGCCTCACTAGAAGTATCAAAGTCTACAGGATCTGAGAATGAGTTACTGCTGCTGCAAGCTGTCACAGAGAAAGCTGTTGCGCAGACCAGCATCATCAGTTTATTGCTATAGTATTTCATATTCGTTTCTTCTATTATTTGTTAATAACGGTTTGAGTTGAAAGCTATCCAGGTTAGCTTAGTAACCTGGATTCTGCTCTAGATTGGTATTCTGGTCAAGAGCGGTCTGTGGAATTGGCAACAGGTATGAGTTGCCGTCAAACTGTCTTACCTGTCTGATGCGTCCGCTGTCACGGTTGTCTATTCCGTTGAGATATTGCTCCACCTTGTTGTTGCGGCAGAGGTCGAACCAGCGTTCTCCCTCAAAGGCAAGTTCCAGACGGCGCTCATGGAGAACAGCCTCTATCATAGATTCCTTGCTGCCAGTCTTGTCGGATGTCAGTTCCTTCAGTTTGGCACGCTTGCGAATCTGGTTCACGAGTTTCGCACTCTCGGCAAGATTGCCCTTATAGGCTTCTGCCTCAGCCTTCATCAGGATAATATCAGCTAGGCGAAGCCAGTAAATATTATTGTATGAAGAGCGTAACTTATACATGAACGGATAGTTGGAAGCCGGATAATAGTTGCTCCAGGTACAGGCATAATATACGATAGCCTGATTCTTACGAACCTCATCACCTTCCTTGTCAAAGTCATTGATGATGTCTCGTGAAGGAGTAATCCACTTTGCCCAGGTAAAGTAATAATCCCAGTTGTCTAACTGACGGCCGTACATCCAGGTTTCCCAGTTTCCGCTACCGGTTGTCCAATGCACCTCCAGAATACCTTCTTTGGTATTGCGTTTCATGCAGTCTTTTGCAGTCTCATCATAGCCCCAGAGGGTTTCATAACTGTCTTCCAGCTCTACACCGGTTGTTTTCATCACCTTGTCGGCATAAGCGATTACCTTGTCATAATCCTGCACTTCCTTTTCGGCATAAACCTTGGCAAGCATAGCCTGAGCTACGGTCTTGGTCATCTTGGTGCGGTCGGAATTGTCATTATCCGGTGCATACTGCTCAGCATCCGTCAAGTCGGCAATAATCTGCTCATAACATTCCTTCGGCGTCTTGCGAGGAGGATAATAGGTAGGATATACCTCATTGATATTCTCGGATGTAATGGTCTTGGCGATGGTCGTGATGACAGGGAAAGAACCCCACAGACGAGCCATTCGGAACATCATCAGGGCACGGAAGATTTCGCCCTGTGCCTTATAGGAATGATATTCTGCTTCTGATATCTGACCATTCTCCTTCAATTGCTCAACACCATTGATCAGCACATTTGCCTGGGCGATATCCTCCAGATAGCGGTTCCAGTCACGGCTCAATACCGAGTTGCTGGCATCGATAGAGTTGGTTTCATAAGGTACCACCTCTGCACCGGTAGTTCCGGCATAAGCATTGTCGCTATGTGAATCGCCTATCAGAAGATAGTCGAGATGGGTATGCTCCTGACGGTTGCGGAACAACTCATAGAGCGATTTGAGCTGTGCATCAGCAGCAGCCTTGTCCTTCAAAACGGCTGTTGAGGTCTCTGTCTGACCGCCCTGTGTTATTTCTGATGGCTCTGATAATGGCTCGTAGTCGAGAGAGCAACTTGCCAAAGAGAACATTGCGATGCCACCGAGCGCCAATGTCTTGATTGTATGATATGTTTTCATTGTTGTCGATGTTTAGAATTCTACTTTTACACCTAATACTACACTCTTATTGAGTGGATATGTACCCCAGTCGATGCCCTGCACACTACCACTGTTGCCATACTGGTTAACCTCCGGATCCATACCTGAATAGTCGGTCAGGGTAAGCAGGTTGGTTGCCGATACGTATGGTTGCAGACGGGTCAGACCGAAGCGTGAAATCAGTTTGCGAGGCACATCGTAAGAGAGAGAAATATCCTTTACACGGAGATAACTGCCATCTTCTACGAAGTAGGTTGAGTTGCGGATATCCCACTTAGCCTTTGGCACATCGGTAATCTGACCAGGAACTCTCCAGCGAGCAAGCACCTTGGTGCTTTGGTTCTTACCATCATACATTCCTTCGGTTTCCATACGCGAAACGTTGTAGATATCATTGCCATAGCTTCCCTGGATAAGAATACTGAGATTCAAACCTTTATAAGAGAAGGTATTGGTCAAACCGAAGGTGAAGTCTGGGTTCGGATCACCGATATAAGTACGGTCACTGGCTGATACCAGACCATCACCGGTCACGTCCTTATACTTCATATCACCGGTCTCGGGATCCACACCTTCTGCTACATATCCCCAGAAACTGCCCAATGGCTTACCAGGCGTATTGCGAACCACCTGTTCGTTGACGAAATCGGTAGTCGTGGCTTCATAATATACCTGAGTCAGAGACAGGCTCTCCAACTTATTCTTGTTGAATGAGATGTTGAAATCTGTATTCCACTTCAAGGCACCTGTCAGATTCTGTGAAGAGATAGCAAACTCCCAGCCTTTGTTGATCATCGAACCGCCATTATAGGTCAGGTTGCTTGCAGCAGCACTACCTGCCGGCAAGGTGATGTTCATCAACATATCCTTGGTCTTCTTATAATAGTAATCAGCATAGAAGGTGAGGCGGTTGCCCAGTACGGTCAAGTCGAGACCGATGTTAGTCTGGGTTGTTGTTTCCCAAGTCAGCTCAGGGTTACTCAGGTTGCCCTGTGAGAAAGTAGGAGTAGAATTGGCATCATTTCCCTCGCCAAACCACTGCACACGATTGATATTGTATCTTGCCAGATAGCTGTAATCGCCCAATCCGCTCTGGTTACCGGTCTGTCCCCAGCCTCCACGAATCTTCAAGTCGTCAATCCACTTGATATCCTTCATGAATTTCTCATTGCTTACGCGCCAGGCACCAGAGAATGATGGGAAGTAGCCCCAACGGTGATGCGGTGCCAACTTGGAAGAACCATCGGCACGCATATTAGCGGTTACCATATAGGTATCATTCCAGTTGTACTGCAAACGGGCGAATGTTGAGAGAATTGCCCAATCAGAAGCTGATGAACCGGTTCCTGTCCAGGAAATCTTGTTGGCTGCATTCAAGGTTGGGAACAGATCGTTGGCATAGTTGCTACCATTGATATAGTTCTGGCTCCACTTGCTCTGTGTCCAGGAACTACCAGCCATCGCATCCAGACTGTGCTTTCCGAATGCCTTCTTATAGTTTAATACATTGTCCCATACGATAACGCTGCTGATGTTTCTACCATCATATCCTGTACCGAATTCCTGACGGCCGATGGTGGTAGATATCGGGTCAAGGAAGTTGGTTGTTGTTCCTTGTGTACGGTCGAACGAGAGAGATGTGTTATAAGTCAGTTCAGGCATAAAGGTGAAAGTAGCCTTTCCGGTTGCCAACAATCGGTTGTAAGCAGACTTATTATTCTGAGTACGGGCGATATTCTCTGCTGGCGAGGTAATGTTCACGCCATAGAAGTTGTTGTAGAACTGGCTAGGATTCTCCGGATTCCATACCGGTGCATAGGTTGGCGTATTGACGATAGCGGTTACTACGCCGCCTCGGTTAGAACCGGCACCCGAAATGATACCTGTACCCTTGTTGGTATAATCAGAATAAGTTACACTGGCATTGAGTCGCAACCACTTACGTATATCGTTCTCTACAGATGCTCGGAAGTTGTAACGCTGATAGCTTGACTTCTTGATAACACCATTTTCGCCTGTATAGCCACCCGAGATAAAGTATCTCAGTTTATCGGTACCATTGGTGATAGAGAGTTGGTAGTCCTGTACATTACCCGTACGGAACACCTCGTCTTTCCAGTCGGTCTGGTCTTTCAAGCCTTCCGGCAGTTTCACCAGACCGATTTCATCCATCAGCTCCTTATACTGAGCCGCATTAAGAGATTCCTGGTTGTCACGTACAGTATTAAATGCATAATGTGCATTCAGAGATACCTTGGCTACGCCAGCCTTACCCTGCTTTGTACCGATAATGATGACACCATTGGCTGCACGGGATCCATAGATTGCAGCAGAAGAGGCATCCTTCAACACCTGGATATTATCAATATCATCAGCTGCCAGGAAGTCGATATTGGTCATTGGCACACCATCTACTACATAGAGCGGATCATTGCTACCATTTAAAGAGGTGGTACCACGCACACGTATGGTTGGTGAAGCACCAGGCTGACCGTTGGCTTGCGAAATCTGCAAACCGGCTGCCTTTCCCTGCATACCTGCTGCGGCAGATACGATAGGACGGGTATCAAGGTCTTTGGCTGACACACTGGATACGGCAGTAGTTACATCCTTACGCTTGACAGAGCCATAACCGATAGCCACCACTTCGTTGAGCATATTAGACTCCTCTTCGAGCATAATCTGTACGCCGTTAGAAGCTTTCACTTCCTTATTCTTATAACCTATATAAGAAATTTTGAGTCTGGCACCTGGCTGTACTTCAATGGTGAAGTGACCATCCAGGTCTGTAGCAACACCATTTTTGGTACCATTCTCCAGAACCGAAGCTCCGATAACGGGTTCATTGGTATTGTCGATTACAGTACCCGTAATCTTCACCTTCTGTCCCCAAGCTGTCGCCGAGACCATTAGGACGAGTGCTGAGGCTGCTAGTCCTCGCAACATCGCATTACTTTTTGATTTTCTCATAATTTAAACTTTAGTTATTCTCATTTATGTTTAAAATTGTTGTCTGATAGTCGGGAACCCATCCATGATTGGTTTCCGGTTGCAAAAGTATATAAAATGTCTGATATTTGTTGGTCGATTAAATAATTAAGTGGTAAAAATGGCCACCTGTTTTTATAATTGCATTTGATTATCAGGACTTTACATTTTTCATAGTTCTAAAAATAAGTGGTAGATTTATAATGGTAAAAGATACAATTATAGAAGAAAAAAACTGTTTTCTGATGATTCAGCCAGAAGATTTATGCAGACAATTCAACAAATGAGTTGTAATATAAGCAATCCCGATTTATCTCTTCACTCTTCACCTTCTCGCCCGTACCCCCTCTGTTTATCGGGGTTTCGGGAGGTGAAGAGTTTTCTTTATCTCTTCACCCACTCTTCACCCCTCTTCACCCATATATCTTTTTTCTCATTAAAAATTATTTAAAAATCAGTTTCTCCGTTCTATCAGCCAGGAAAAGAGGGATGTTGATAAAGGAATCATCCCTCTTGAGATTAAGCATCGAATATCTGATGCGCAAACCAGGTGAGTACCTTTTGTTATACTCTATCAAACTACGCCCCGTGACACTGGTACCCGACTTCACTTCCACCGGAATAACTTCCAAACCACGCTGAACAATAAATTCCACTTCTGCTTTATTACCCGAAGCCCAATAATGGGAACAATTAACGCCATTAGCCACTAGACTCTGAAGAATATAATTCTCTGCCAAAGCGCCCTTATATTCTTTAAATATAGGATTATCAACCAGATAAGCCTCAGGACTCAAATCAGCAAGCACTCTCAATAATCCCACATCAAGACTATAAATCTTGAAGATGCTCAAATCTTCATACGATTTCAAAGGAACTTGCGGAGTAGAGCACAAGCTTACCTTATATATCAATCCCGCATTTTTAAGCCATGTAAGAGCATCCTCATATTCCCTCGCTCTTGCACCAGGACGAACCAGCTGATAAACAAACTTTCTATTTTCCTTAGCCAACTGTGACGGCAAAGACTTCCAAACATGCGAAATCCTATTAGCCAGTAAAGGCGTAGCATGCTTCACAAAGTCCAAGGAATAATCTTGCAAGATATTACGTAGAGTTGTTTCCACGCCACTCAGATCCTTTTCTATCATCTTCATTGCCGCAGCTGGCATTCCACCAGATATACGATAGGCAGTAAATGCCTGAGAAAGTCTATCAAAAAAAACGTCAGGAAGAGGTTCCAAGCTATCTATTGACATATAATATTGGTAAAGCCTTTCATCTCGCTGCTCCAAAAACTCAGAAAAAGTGACAGGATACATATTTATATGGTCAACCTTACCCACAGGAAACGAAAAGCCTTGATGACCAAAAGCCAACCCCAAAAGAGAACCAGCACAAGCCACAACATATTCCGGCGTCTTTTCGCAGAAATATTTCATTGCGCTAATGGCTTCCGGACAGTCTTGTATCTCATCAAGAATAAGCAAAGTCTTCTGAGGCAAAATAGGTTCTGAAGTAAGATATGACAATTGCTCGATGATTTGCAGCGGGTTCTTGGTCTTGCGAAAGATATCGCAGACTCCCTCTTCTTCATTGAGACTAAAATATGCGCAATGCTCAAAATATTCTTCTCCGAACTTCTGAAGTACAGAAGTCTTTCCTACTTGTCGAGCGCCCAGCATAATCAATGGCTTACGGTCTTTTTTAGCTCTCCATTGTTTTAATTCTTGAATAATTATTCTATTAAACATTTTTTAGCACCTCCATCGTTAAAGTGCGGAAAATGTGTAAGTTTGCACATTTCTGATACTTCTTTTGTGAAATTCTCCACATTTTCCACACTTGAGTTTTATTTTTCATCGCAAAGATACTAAAAAAACGACAAGCAAACAAGCATTTACTACATTTTTAACCAACTTTATTACATCATTTATTTCAAGAGGAGCATAAGACCATCCGTAAGATTCTTTCTAGCTCATTAAAAAAAGAAGAAAAAGCATGGCGGTTTGGGAAAATAATCGTAAATTTGCAATTGGAAAACAAAGATTAGGAATTATGATAGAGACTAACGATAGAAAATTGCCGGTAGGCATCCAGTCTTTCGAGGAAATCAGAAAGGGTGGATATCTTTATGTTGACAAGACAGATATCATCTGGCAACTTGCCAACAGAGGGAAAAAGTATAATTACCTGAGCCGTCCACGCCGCTTTGGTAAATCCGTTCTTGTAGATACGCTCGAAGCCTACTTCATGGGTAAGAAGGAACTCTTCGAGGGGTTGAAGATCATGCAGATGGAGACGGAATGGGTGAAGCGACCTGTCATAAGACTCGATATGAGCCGTGCAGGCGCAGAGCCGGAAACATTGCGCTCTTATCTCAATAATATATTCAGACAATACGAAAAAGAATATTCATTGGTCCCTTACCCTGCAGATAGTCTTGCCGACCGCTTCAATGCAATAATCGTGGGGGCGTATGAGCAAACCGGACAGCAGGTTGCCATCCTCATCGATGAATACGACTCACCATTGCAGCATTCCTGGAAGACTCCTTATCACGAAGCATGTACCGCTATCTATAGGGAGGTGTTTGCCATTCTCAAAGCAGACGACAAATACGAGAAGTTTGTCTTCATCACCGGTATTACCAAGTTTACGCAGATATCTCTCTTCTCAGTGCTCAACAATCTGAGCAACATCAGTTTCGAGCCGGAATATGCGGCTCTCTGCGGTATCACCAAGGAAGAAGTTTTGCGTGATTTCAAGCCGGAAATCAACAAGTTGGCAACAAGCAAGGGATGGACTTTCGACGAAGCCGTTGCACAATTGACAGCCTATTATGATGGCTATCATTTCTGTTATGAAAATATGGTTGATGTCTTCAATCCATTCAGTCTTATCAATGCACTCGCTGATTCCAAACTGAAAAACTACTGGGCTTCATCGGGCGCAACCTCGCTACTCCCTAAATTTGTGGATAATATAGAAATGAGACTGAAAGATTTTGAGAATTGTCCGATAGACAGCGATACACTGGAGACTTCCGACGTAACAGGTGGCGGAGCGGAACTTTTCCTCTATCAGTCGGGGTATCTTACGATAAAGGGGTATATGGATGAGATTTATCTGCTAGGCATTCCAAACTATGAAGTTCGAAAGGCTCTATACAAGATTGTATTGCCAGCCTTGACACTACAATCGAATGCACTGGTAATATCAACCCAGAATATGTTGTTGTACTCCCTAAAGCTTGGCAATCTCCCCGAAGCCATGAAATGTCTGAAGGCGCTTATTGCGGATGTACCTTACAGCAACAAGAAGCTTGCCAGCATGGATATGGAAGAGCGCTACCGCCTGATTCTGAGTACCATCTTCAATGCCATCGGCTGCCGGGTGGAAGTAGAGAAGATGATTGCTACGGGCAGGATTGATATGGTGGTAGAAACTACCAACTTTATCTATGTGCTTGAATTGAAGCTGAGCAACAACGGTGGCGTGGATGCTGCCACGGAGCAGATAAAAGCCAAGCAGTATGCCGAGCCATTCAAGGCTGATAAGCGAAAAGTAATTGCCCTTGCCATAGAACTGGATGATAAGGGAAAAGGATTGGTAGATTGGAAGGAAGTATAAGGAAGAAAGCGGAAAAAGCCCCCGAAGCGTAATAGCTCCGGGGGCTTTTAATTTGCCCCAAGCATCAGATGTGCTGCCTGTAGGGGACTACGATAGAGAATCAGGGGCTAGTCTGCCCAAATTCTCTTATCTGTTGGATTATCCCAGAAATCCTTCACATTTTCGTCGCGGTAATCCTCTTCTCCCGCCTTCCGGATAACAGAGCCGGCGAGGATGGCTGTGGTTTCCATTTCCATGACGCTAACCACTGGCTTGATATATTTTTTCTTTTTCATATCTATTTTTATTACTATTTTTTATTACTTGATGATAACCTTCATGGTCTTGCCGCCACGCTTCACGATGTTTATGCCCTTCTGCAAATTCTGGAGGCGACGGCCCTGGAGGTCGTAGTATTCAGCCTTGCTATCTGCTGTAGTCTCCAACTGCTCGATGGCTGTGGTGCTGCCGCCGACGCTGATGCTGAACATTCTGGCACCAGCTGCAGGAGCAGATGAGTTATCTACCATGTAAGCACGGAAAGGCTTGCTGCCAACATGCTCTGTTGTTGTTTTATCCAACAGCTTGGCTGGGTTCATCAGCTTGGCGCCCTTCACGATATAGCAGTTGTTATCAGTATCCTTGCTGAACTCCTTTTGGGTATAGATGCCCTGGAGCTTGTAGTTGGCGTCAGCAGTTTCAGCAGTCTGAACGTCTTTTGCAATCTCCATGTTGGCTACAGTGAAGTCGAGCTTTGTTGCTCCATCCTTCATCTTGATGATAACAGGAGTACCAGCAGCGATGCTTCCCTCAATCTCTTCGAGTTCTACGGTTTCTGTAACATCATCAGCTGAAAGAAGCTTGAAGGCACGGAAGTTCTGATTTTCGAGCGATACCTCGAATGGCAAGCAGAGCGTAGCCCAGGCGGTGCCTTCCTTCATCTTGCGGCTATAAGATGCAGCCTTGGCTGCGAATGGCTCGTAAGCCACGAAATCCTTATCGTCGTCAAGAACGAGATTATCCGTAGTAAGAGTTTCTCCCGTTGCTCCTATCTTCTCATCGCCATTCTTACCTACCAGCTTGGTGAAGTAGCCAGTCTTGTAGTTGGCGTAGTTATGGTCTTTCTTGCTCGGGGCATAGTCTTTGAGATTTGTGCAATTATCGAACATGTAAGAACCGTTAGTTACCTTGTCTATTACAAACTTGTCGTTGACGTAAATGGTTGTGAGAGTTGAGCAATAAGAGAACATAAAGCTCATATTTGTCACCTTCTTTGTATTGAAATTAGAGACATCGAGAGAGGTGAGTTTTGAACAGTTATTGAACATCCTGTTCATATTAGTCACATTTTCTGAGTTGAAGTTTGTAACGTCAAGAGAGGTGAGAGCTTTGCAGCCAAAGAACATTTTCATCATATTCTTCACATTCACGGTATTGAAGTTAGTGACGTCGAGAGAGGGGAGTTTTGAACAGGATGAGAACATGCCTTCCATTGTCGTTACATTCCTCGTATCGAACTTAGTGACGTCGAGAGAGGTGAGAGCGGAGCATCCCTTGAACATATAGCTCATATCCGTCACCTTTGCGGTATTGAAGTTAGTAACATCGAGAGAGGTGAGTTTTGAACAGTTATTGAACATGAAGCGCATATCTGTCACCTTCTCTGTATTCAGATATTCCAGGCCTGTAATTGTTACCAGTTTTTTGAGATCCTCAAAGAAACGGTACAACGATGTAGGAGTGTATGTGCTAAAGCTCTTATCGAAAACAATGTGCACAATTGTGCCATTTCCTAATTTTGTTTTGATAGCAGCCACCGTCTGTTTATCTTCCACCCAAGCACTATTTTTAGGAAGGGTTTCACCCACATTTTTCTTGAAAGTCAAGGTTTGGGTAGAGGATTCATACGTTGCTATATACTTAGAACTGGAAGCTGCCTTCTGCGCCACCATGCCGGCTGGCAGAAGCAACAACATGAGCAACATCAATGGGAACAGAGCGAATCTACGGATTATCGCCCCCCCCATTGTTAATACGGTCGGCTTGCGACCCATGGGATTGATTTGTAAATCTTTTCATCATAAACATTATGTTTTGTTATTATTTTTTATCAAGAAATTACTGAATACTGATTGCCATCAGACTGACTACCAGACACACGAACGTGATAAACACTACGCCGAGAATGAGGCAGATATAAAAACGCCCTCTCCTGATGAAATCACCCAAGCTGAAATGATACATCGGGTAATCATCAAGATAGGTCCTATATTCCCTCACCATGACATTAATCATGATGCCAACATAAATGAGGAGAAACAAAGCTACTATCAGGATAGCCTGTTCTTCTTTGGCTAATGAATCTATTATACTTTTCATGGTGCAAATATAGTGTTTTTCTTTGAAACAAGGTGTCGCATTCCCCCACATAGGTGTCGCATTCCTACAAAAAAGGTGTCTCATTCGTGGGGAATGCGACACCTAATACATACTTTTTAACAGTTTCTTTCTCTCCAAGCCGTAGGAGAGCAGCCTTCTTTCTCTTTGAACATACGGTAGAGATGGGTACGGGAAGAGAAGCCACACTCGGCAGAAATGATGTCATTACCGAAGTCGGGGTTATCCAACATCATCTTCTTGGCAGCCTCAAAACGCACCTCGGCAAGCCAGGGGCGGAAGGTGGTATTGAGACAGGATGAGAGGTAGCGCGACAACTCGTATCTGCTGATATTCAACGAACGTGACAGGGTAATCATATTCAGCGACGTATCCCTATAACCCTTGGCAGCACACCATTCATCCAACTTCTCACGGATGATCTTCTTCCGTCTTTCTGAACGCTGTGATTGTAAAGTTTCTTTCTTATCATCAAGTTCTTCATCCTGCAGTTCTAAACAGGCATTGTCTTCCACACATTCCATGGCAGCCTCCTCTTCTTCCTCCTTATCCAAGAGTTCTTCGGAAGGTACGTAATTATAGCCCAAAGCCATAAAACTGAGCGTGAAGAAAAAGACAGCAAGCAGTCCTAAAGGTCCGATTACATATAGAGATTTGGTGGAAAGAACTGCAAAAGGCAGGGCTACTGCAGGGAAAAAAACGATGAATACACTGGCTCGCGCATATCTCACATAAGGCAGGATATCATAACCAGCCATCACCTCCAGCATCCTTCTGCGCTTTCTGATTTCCACTATTATCATATAGATGCAATAGGCTACGCTGAAGGCGAACAGGACTATCATCACATAAATCCAACTGCCGATATGGAAGTTTCCGCTCTGGATAAAGCCGATGCAGAAGGCAGCCAATATGGCGGCATAAATGCTAGCGCAAACGATGCTCATCTTCCTGCGGTTGGCATGCGTTGCCTCGATATTGTAAATGCCAATAGAGATGAGCGAGAAGCAAGGGGGATAAACCAGAATGTTGAAAACGGCTCCCACAGCAGCGTCTTGAGCCCGGAAGCCCAAAAGCATCTGCATGAGAAATTGTATGGCCAATCCTACCATGGCTCCGATAATCAGCCATCGTGACACTTCATATCGCCGGTTCATCCACTTCATGTGCAGTCGGGTAATACCCAGGATGAGGATATTGACGAGCATAAATAGGAAACAGGCGAACTGCAATAAATATAATGTATCCATTTCGTTCTTATTTTTGTATTTGTCATCTGCCAAGATTACCGTTAACACGTTAATACGCATGCAAAAGTACAAATTTTATTTTTAAATGGAGGGGAGAAATGGGGAAAAAGTGAATAAAAGGACGAAAAAAAATGGTTTTATTTATCGGGAACAGCTGACGAGTGAAACTAGAACAGCAGACTGTAGAAACTAGAACAGCAGACTAGCGGTAGGAAGAACAGTGGGCTGTCCGAGCCAAACAGCGAACGAAAACCAGTTTGCCAGGTTTTTCAATAACCGACAGAACTTTCGCAAGTTTTGCCCCACACGCCCTGAAAGGGCAAAAGCTCCTAGCCCAGGGCATCGCCCTGGGTATAATAGCAGTCAGCAAGGCGCCCTGTAAGGGCAAAAGCTTTGTTAATTGCCTGGTATTTGAAAGCTTTTGCCCTTACAGGGCGATAGGCTAGCGCCCGTAATAACCCAGGGCGCTGCCCTGGGCTAGGAGCTTCTGCCCTTTCAGGGCGTGTGGGGTAAAACTTGCGAAAGTTCAGTAACTGATTATCGGATAATCGAATAGAAGATATTAATCGAATAGAAGATATAATTAGAATAGAAAATGTTAAGATTTGAAGATCCTATATTTCTCTGGCTGTTGTGGATTATACCAGTACTGATTCTGATCAGACTGATAGGATGGAGAAGAAGAAAGGCTAAACTGAAGAAGCTCGGCGATCCGGAACTTCTGAAACAGCTCATGCCCAACATCTCCAAATATCGCCCTACAGTTAAGTTTGTGCTGATGCTCGCAGCCTTGGCGCTTCTTATCGTGATGGTAGCTCGCCCTCAGATGGGCAGCAAGATTTCTCACGATAAGCGACATGGCATTGAAACCATCATCTGCCTCGATATTTCAAATTCCATGCTCTGTCAGGACGTGGTTCCATCCCGTTTGGACAAGAGTAAGATGCTTATCGAAAATCTGGTCGACAACTTTAACAACGACAAGATTGGACTCATCGTCTTTGCCGGCGATGCTTTCGTGCAGTTGCCAATCACCACCGATTATGTTTCGGCAAAGATGTTTCTCCAGAACATAACCCCTGGTCTTATCCAGACCCAGGGAACCAATATCGGAGCAGCCATTGATTTGGCTTCCAAGAGTTTCACCCAGCAGGAGAATGTGGGCAGAGCCATCATCGTCATTACTGATGGCGAAAACCATGAGCCTGGCGCACAGGAGGCTGCAGCTGCTGCCAACAAGAAAGGAATCAATGTCTTTATCCTGGGCATAGGTAACACCAAGGGAGCACCAATCCCTATGGGCGACGGCTCTTATCTGAAGGACAATGCGGGCAACACCGTAATGACCGCTCTGAATGAGCAGATGTGTAAGGAACTTGCCCAGGCAGGCAAGGGTCAGTACATTCATGTAGATAATACCAGCGATGCGGAAAGAGCATTGAATGATGATATTGCCAAATTGCAGAAAGGTGATGTAACGAGCGTGGTTTACAGCGCCTATGATGAACAGTTCCAGGCTGTAGGTATTCTCGTCATCCTGTTGCTTATCATCGAAATCTGTCTGCTTGAGGTAAAGAATCCTCTGCTCAGAAACATCAAGTTTTTTAAGAAAGACATCAAGAAGCCTTTCTGATAAACGTTTATACATTATTATATAATAAGAATGAGATATTTAAGATATATATTGTTTTTTGCCCTGATGGTGCTGGGCTTGGCGAAGGTGGGAGCACAGAACGACCGCAACTTCATCCGCCAGGGAAACCGCGCCTATCATAAACAGAAGTGGGCTGCAGCCGAAACGCAATATCGCAAGGCTATCTCCAAGAACCAGAAGAATGCGCAGGCTGTCTATAATCTGGGTTGCGCCCTGATGATGCAGCAGAAGGATTCTATGGCAATGATACAGTTTGAGAATGCTTCGAAACTGGAAACGAACAAGATGCGACGCGCCAGAAGTTACCACAACATGGGTGTGGTCATGCAGCAGCATCAGCAATATGCGCAGGCCATAGGATGTTATGAGAACGCCCTGCGCTGCAATCCGCAGGACAATGCAACCCGATATAATCTTGCCCTCTGCAAGAAACTGCTTAAAAACCAGAAGCAGAACAAGCAGAACGATAAGAACAAGAATAAAAACAAGGACAAGAACAAAGACAAGCAGAACAAGGATCAGAACAAAGATCAGAATAAAGACAAGAACAAGAACGACAAAAACAAGAACAACCAGAATAAGAACAATCAGCAGAATCAGAACAATCAGGACAAGATGAGCAAAGATAATGCTGAACAACTCTTGAACGCTGCCATCCAGCAGGAGAAGGATACGAAGCGCAAGATGCAGAAAGCGATGAGTCAGCCTCGCAGAAAGCAATATGAGAAAAACTGGTAAAAAGTAAAATAATACAACGAGCATAATAAATTTAGAAGATGAAACATATAGGTTGGTTTATTATTATATGGGCAATGCTTCTGGGCTTCAGTTTGCAGCTGAAAGCCCAGCATATCAGTGTGTCGGCACCAACACACGTGGCGGCGGGAGAAAACTTCCGTGTGGCCTATACCATCAATACACGTGATGTAGAGGAATTCCGCCTGGGCGGAGTAGGAGATGGACTTGAGGTAATCGCAGGTCCTTACACCTCATCGCAGTCCAGTTATCAGATGATCAATGGCCATACTTCCTCTTCATCGTCTGTAACCATTACCTATACGCTCTACGCAGCTAAGAACGGAACCTTTGGCATTGGTGCCTCTCATGCCATCGTAAATGGTAAGAAACTCTCTTCCCATGCGGTTAAGATTACGGTTTCTGGCCATGCTGCACGCAACAACGGTGCACCTTCCATGCACGGACAGGATGATTATAATGAACCACGTATGCGAACAGCCGGATCCAGAATATCAGGCCGTGACCTCTTCATCAAGGTTACAGCCAACAAGCGACGTGTTCACGAACAGGAACCGGTGCTCCTTACTTATAAGGTTTACACGCAGGTAGACCTTACCCAGTTGGAAGGCAAGATGCCTGACCTGAAGGGATTCCACAACCAGGAAGTTCCGCTGCCTCAGCAGAAGACCTTCCATACTGAAACCGTAAATGGCCGACCTTACCGATGCGTTACATGGAGCCAGTATGTTATGTATCCGCAGATGACGGGAAGCCTCACCATTCCAGCCATTACCTTCAAGGGAATCGTAGTTCAGCAGAACAGAAACGTTGACCCGATGGAAGCTTTCTTCAATGGTGGTTCTGGCTATGTTGAAGTAAAGAAAGATATTATTGCTCCTAGTGTGAAAATTCAGGTTGATCCATTGCCTCAGCGCCCTGCCAACTTCTCGGGCGGTGTAGGTAAATTCAATATTAGTGCTTCCATCGACAAGAAGGAAGTGAAGGCTGGCGAACCTATCACCATTCGTGTAGTGGTAGGAGGAATCGGAAACCTGAAGCTGCTCAAGCAGCCTGTCATTACCTTCCCTAAGGATTTTGACAAGTACGATGCGAAGGTGACAGACAAGACCCGCCTTACTGCCAATGGCGTAGAAGGCAATATGATTTATGACTTCCTGGCTGTGCCTCGTAATCAGGGAAATTATACCATTCCTGCGGTAGAATTCACCTATTATGATACTTCGGCTAACAAGTACAAGACAATCAAAACCCAGCCGTTTACGCTGAATGTAGAGAAGGGCGATGGAACTTCAGACAATGAAACCTCAGATTTCAGCAACAAGGATAAGGACATTCATGCGCTGAAACTGGGCAAGTCTAAGCTCCATGATATTGACGATATGTTCTACGGAAGCTTCGGCTACTGGACCAGTCTGCTGGTTCCATTGGCAGCCTTCTTTGCCCTGCTCATTGTCTTCCGCCGCCGTGCCCTCGAGAATGCCGACCTTGTAAAGGTCCGTTCCAACAAGGCAAACAAGATAGCAACCAAGCGCCTGAAGAAGGCTCATCTGCTGATGCTCGGTGGCAAGCAGGAAGAATTCTACGATGAAGTGCTCCGTGCTTTGTGGGGCTATGTAAGCTACAAGCTCAACATGCCTGCCGAAAACCTCTCACGTGAAAACATACAGGCTATGCTCGAAAAACATTGTGTAGAGAAGAGAACTATCGAGAAGTTTACAACTGCGCTCGATGAATGTGAGTTTGAACGCTATGCGCCGGGCGACCCTGCCGGCAATATGAACCGTACATTCGAATCAGCAATGACTGCTATTATGGATATAGAAAATGCTATCAATGCAACGCGTAAGCAGCGCAAGAAGAGTGCAACCGGATATTCGTTCGTCTTGATGATCATGGTAATGTTGGGCTGCTCGGTTTCTGCAGGCGCTGTAACCAAGAACAATGCTGATACGGAATATCAGAAAGGTAACTATCAGCAGGCTATACGCGACTATGAGGAAATATTGAACAACTATGGTGTTTCTGCCGAAGTTTACTATAACTTGGGCAATGCTTATTACCGTACAGACAATATTACCAAGGCTGTGCTCAATTATGAGCGTGCCCATCTGCTCTCGCCAGGCGATGAAGACATCAGCTTCAACCTGCAGTTTGCACGTAGCAAGACCATCGATAAGATTACTCCGGAAAGCGAGATGTTCTTCGTAACCTGGTGGAAGGCGCTGGTTAACTTTACGAGTGTTGACTGTTGGGCTAAGACAGGCATCATAGCCATCATCATGGCACTGGTTCTGGTCTTGGTTTATCTCTTCGGTTCGCATATCATTTTGCGCAAGATTGGTTTCTTCGGTGGAATCTTCTTCGTGGCAGTCTTCCTGCTGAGCAATCTCTTTGCTTACCAGCAGCGGCAGATGCTCATCAACCGTACGGGAGCCATCATCATTGCTCCTTCTGTCAATGTGAAGAAGACTCCAGCCAAGACGAGCGTTGACCTCTTCCTGCTGCATGAAGGAACCCGAGTTGATATTACCGATAAGGCGATGAAAGGCTGGCGTGAAATCAAGGTAGGAGACGGCAGAGAAGGCTGGATTGAAACCAAGGCAATTGAGGAAATCTGATTAAGATAAAATCTGATTAAAATAGAGAGAATGGATTTTAGTAGGATACAAGATTTTGACATGCAGCTGTTGCATGTGTTTAACGGCAGCGAGAATGTCTGGCTCGATCAGATGGCGATGGCGCTTACGTCGGGCTGGACATGGATTCCGCTTTATATCGTCCTCTTCGTTGTTGTGATAAGAAACAACGAGATGATGGGCCAGATTGCACTCGTGGTAGGAGGAGCGGTGCTCTGTATCTTTCTGGCTGATGGACTGGTGGATGGAATCATCAAACCGCTGGCTGAAAGATGCAGACCTTCCAGCGACCCGATGTTCAAGTATACGGTTCAGGTGGTTGACAATATGCGCCTCAAGAGTTTCAGCTTCTGTTCGGCTCATGCAGCCAATACGCTTTCGTTAGCCATCTTCTTCTCGTTGCTTATCCGTAGCAAACTGGTTACGTGGACCCTGTTATTATGGTCGCTCGTTAACTGTTGGACCCGTCTTTACCTGGGTGTTCATTATCCGGTCGACATTCTTTGCGGTCTGGCTATCGGAGCTGTGGTGGGAGTTGTCGTTTATCTTATCTACATCAGGATGTATTACCGCATCTCCCCAAAGATTAAGTATATTTCCAACCAGTATACGAGTACGGGTTACGACTATGATGATGTAGATAAAATCATGACCGTAGTGATATTTACCCTTATCATGGTTGTGTTTTATGCCACCTGTCAGATGGCTTATCTTTAGTACAGAAATAAAAGTTCAAAAGTAAAATAAATAATGGATACAAAACACATTAAAATTAGTGATTATAACTATGATTTACCGGATGAGCGCATCGCAAAATTCCCTATCGCCCAGCGCGACCACAGCAAACTGCTGGTCTATAAGCACGGCGAGGTAAGCGATGATGTTTTCCATCATCTTCCCACATATCTCCCTCAAGGAGCCTTGATGATATTCAACAATACCAAGGTGATACAAGCGCGTCTGCACTTCCGCAAGGAAACAGGTGCGCTTATTGAGGTTTTCTTGATGGAGCCTGCAGAACCTACTGATTATGAACTCATGTTCCAGACCACCGGACATTGTTCCTGGCTCTGCATGATCGGTAATCTGAAGAAATGGAAAGAGGGAAGCCTGAAGCGTGATTTCGAAATCAAGGGCCACAAGCTTACGCTCAGCGCTACCATGCGACGCGGAGATGCGCTCGGTTCTGAAGCGCAGGAAATGGTTGCCAAAGGCGGAGGAACCAACTACTGGGTTGACTTCGATTGGGACAACGACAAGGTGTCTTTCGCTGAGATTCTCGAAGCAGTAGGCGAGTTGCCTATTCCTCCATATCTCAACCGCAAGACAGAGGAGAGCGACAAGACCACCTATCAGACGGTTTATTCTAAAATTAAGGGAAGTGTGGCTGCTCCAACTGCTGGACTCCATTTTACCGATGCGGTTCTCAAGGATCTTGATGCGCATGGAATCGACCGCGAAGAAGTAACCCTGCATGTAGGAGCCGGCACATTCAAACCGGTGAAGAGCCTTGAAATCGAAGGCCATCAGATGCATACGGAATACATTGTTGTTCATCGCCGCAGTCTGGAAAAACTCATCAAGCACGAGTGCCGGGTCATTGCCGTAGGAACCACCAGCGTCCGTACCATCGAGAGTCTCTATTACATGGGCGTTCATCTGCTGAAGCATCCTGAGGCAAACGAAGAAGATCTGCACGTAAAACAGTGGGATCCTTACGAGCTTTCTGAAGATGGCAATCTGGTAGATGGAATCACTCCGATGCAGGCTATTCAGGCAATCATCGATTATCTGGACCGCAACGGCTTGGAGGCTCTCCATTCCAGCACGCAGATTATCATTGCTCCTGGCTATCAGTATAAGATTGTGAAGATGCTGGTCACCAATTTCCATCAGCCTCAGAGTACGCTCCTGCTTCTGGTGAGTGCTTTCCTCAAGGGCGACTGGAGGAAGGTTTACGATTATGCTCTTTCGCATGATTTCCGTTTCCTGAGCTATGGAGATTCATCCCTGCTCATTCCGTAAAAGGAGTTAGGAAAACTATAAATTATTCAAGTTTCGCAAGTGAGCTCCACACGCCCTGAAAGGGCAGAAGCTCCTAGCCCAGGGCATCGCCCTGGGT
>OGQC01000085.1_pt1 | contig 51663 bp, 40 predicted proteins | sample 1553081 | NCBI WGS metagenome assembly OGQC01 (sample SAMEA2580267, study PRJEB22360) | human gut metagenome | biome: human gut; feature: human-associated habitat; material: faeces | place: Denmark | collected 2008/2010
TAATCAATAATATTTAGGTGATAAACATGAAAAGAGATATCAATACCCTCAGTCTGTTAAATGAAATATCGGAACTTGTTTATGTTTCCGATCCAGAAACCTACGAGCTGCTGTTTGTCAATCAGACCGGCTGCCAGACACTGCATCTGGAAAACTACAAGCACAAAAAATGCTATGAAGTTTTACAGGGTAAAACTTCACCCTGCGAATTCTGTACCAACGACAGACTGTGCGATGATAATTTTTATACCTGGGAATTCACAAATCCCTCTATCGGCAGACACTTTTTACTCAAGGATAAAATAATCCAATGGCGCGGCAAAACTGCACGCATGGAAATAGCTTTTGATATAACAGAACGCGAACTGCAGAAGCAGGAACTGAAAAATATGCTTGATGTCCAGACCTTAATTACCAACTGTGTCCGAATGCTTTACGCCGTCGATGACCTCGATCAGACGATCAATGCTGTCTTGACCCAGATCGGCGAATTTCTAGTTTCTGACCGTGCTTATGTTTTTGAAATCAAAGACGAGTTGATGAACAACACACATGAATGGACAGCTCCCGGGATCTCGCCGCAGCTGGAGAAGCTGCAGCAGCTCGATCTGTCATTGATTTCCGACTGGCTGCCGTTTTTTGAAAAAAACGACTGTATCATCATCGACGATGTCGAACAGCTGCAAAAGACTAATCCGGCGGCTTATGCTACGCTGCACGCCCAGGAAATCACCTCTTTGATCGCTGCGCCTATTTTTTTGGATAACAAGCTGGCAGGCTATATCGGCATCGATAATTACGACAGTGAAAAAATCAAAAATTCTTCTTATTTGCTGCTTTCCATGTCCATTTTTCTTTCCTATGCGATCAGACATCGGAATCATGTCGATATGCTGCATCGCCTCAGCTACCACGATCTGCTGACGAACGCACTGAACAGAAACGCTTTTATGGACGTGCTCAGTCAGTTCAGGCCGGGACAATATGCTTCTGCCGGCATTATTTATATCGATATCAACGGTATGAAGGAAATCAATGATTTTTACGGCCATCACCAGGGTGATAAAATCCTTATAACAACTGTAGCCAAAGTCTTCAACCTTTTTAAACCCGACGAACTTTTCCGCATCGGCGGTGATGAGTTTGTTATCATTACCTATGATCTGACAGAAACCGATTTTTATGAAAAATTTAACCTTTTGCGTAATATTTTCTGTGAAAAAACTAACTTGCCCTTCTCCATCGCTACAGGCAGCTGCTGGGTCAAATCCCCCAGCGATTTAAACAGCCTGCTGCAGCAGGCTGACAGCGCTATGTATACGGATAAGAAAAAATTTTATTATGGCAAAGAAAAAACAAGCCGCTATCGGCATAATTTAGATGATATCCTCAATCTGGCCAATTACAGCGCTCTGCAGGAAGCACTGACAGCCGGACAGTTCTGCATTTATTTCCAGCCTAAAATTTCTTTGGATACCGAGGAATTTATCGGTTCTGAAGCTTTGATCCGTTATATAAATCAGGCCGGAGAAATCATTGCCCCCAATAATTTTATTCCGATCCTGGAAGAAGCGAGACTGATAAAAATGCTGGATCTTTATGTTTTTGAAGAAGTCTGTAAGCAGATCAATATCTGGAAAGAAAGAAAAATGCGGGTCAAACCCGTTTCTATCAATCTTTCACGCAGCACTCTGTCTTACCATTTCCTGGCCGATCAGCTATTAGCTCTTATCACCAAGCATAATATCGACATCAGCCTGCTGGAACTGGAAGTCACCGAAACTGCCGAAGTCGATAATCAGCTTGTTTTCAGCCAGGCTTTGGAAAAACTGAAGGAATATGGTTTCTCTATTTCCATTGATGACTTCGGCGTTCGCAACGCCAGTCTTTCGCTGTTCACTACTATCAATTTCGATATTTTAAAATTAGACCGCAGTTTGGTAAAAACACTGGCACAAAACCAAAAGGCACGTATCCTTATCCGTTCTCTGGCTGTCATTTGTTCTGATCTCGGTATCAAATTGATTGCCGAAGGCGTGGAAACACTGGAACAGTTGGATATTTTAAAGGAATTGCGCTGCAATGAGGTGCAGGGTTATTTATTCAGTAAACCTCTGCCTTTAAATGACTTTGAAAACAAATATCTCCAGATCCTGCGGTAAGACGGCTTGTTGACAGCCCAGACTGTAAGCCTCATAATAAAATCAGAAGCATAACCCTGAAGGAGGCGGTCTTATGACAGCAATAACCGGCAAACCAGCAAAAATATATACAGCTTATTTCAGTCCTACAGGCGGTACCAAAAAAGCAGCCCTGGCACTTACCAGTGCTCTGGCTGATACAGACGGATTTACAGAAATAGATTTGTCTTTACCTGCTTTGGCACAGTATACTTTCGCTGCTGATGATATCATCGTTGTCGCCGTACCGGTTTTCGGCGGCAGAGTTCCAGCTTTTGCACTGCAGCAGCTGACCGCTCTGCACGGTCAGAATACCAGCGCCATTGCTGTAGCAGCTTATGGCAACCGCGCCTACGAAGATGCCTTGCTGGAGCTGAGCGATAGTCTGACCAGTCAATCCTTCCGTGTGATCGCCGCAGCAGCCGTACTGTCCGAACATTCGATGCTGCGCAGTGTCGCCGCCGGCCGGCCTGATGCTGACGATCTGGCACAATTAACTGACTTTGCCAAAAAAATCTCCGCTAAGCCGTTAACAGAGGCGCCAGCGCTGACAAATATCCCCGGCAATCGTCCTTATAAAGACTGGCAGCCTATGCCCGTCGTACCTCAGGTCAGCGATTCCTGTATCCGCTGTGGTATTTGCTCGGCCACCTGCCCAACTCAGGCTATCCCCAGCGGGCAGCCGCACACAACTGACCCCCAAAAATGTATCCTGTGCCTGCGCTGCACTACTATCTGCCCTCAGCAGGCCCGCTCACTGCCTCAGCAGGCTCAGGCCCTGATCGCCCAGAAGCTGGCGCCGATAAAAGACATTTACAAAAACAACGAATTTTTCTACTAAAAACAATAATCCCGCGCTTGTTTTAAACAAGCGCGGGATTTCTTTTTTACTGACCAGGCATCAGTACTGAAAGCAGCACCGGTACCAGCAGCGTCAGCAGCAGGCCGTTGATAAAGGCGAATAGCCCGACATGGATATTGGTATATTTGATAACCACCGGCAGACCGGAATCCATAGTCGCAGCTCCTGATGGCGCCAAAGCCAGGAATTTATTGATTTTTACCAACAGCGGTATGGCTAAAAATGCCAGGACTTCACGCAGCATATTAGCTAAAAAGGCGATCGTCCCGATCTCAACACTGTACAGCGTACTGATAACTACAGAGGAAAGGCTGTACCAGCCTAAAGCACTGCCGACAAGCAGCGCGTCCCGCATTTCCATCCCGGTCACGAAGGCTGAAAGAGCCGCCCCGCCTAAACTGCCGATAGTTACAGCCGTTGGAATGGCAACTGCCAGCAGAATACTCTGCGGATTGCAGATTTTTTTTATAATATGCCTGTTTCCGCCGATTTCGATACCGGCAACAAAAACCATAAAATACAAAGCCGACATCAAAATCTCGTCCAGCAGGTCTTTATGTTCCAATCCCAAAAAGAAATATCCGCCGGCGATTCCTAAAGCGATAAATGTAAAAATAGCATAAACCATTATTCATCGCTCCCTTCCGCCCGGGCTGCCGTTTTTGCAAAAAGCTTCAGCACCAGCCACAGCATCAGCACGCTGCCGCCAATGATAAAAACTGCCATGACCAGAGATTTGCCGCCCAACTGGTCCAGTTTTCCCAAAAGCTCTGCATCACAGCCGATCTTAGCACCCAGACACAACAGCATGATAAACAGGCTGACTGTAGAAAACCGGCTGAGCCATTTTTTCACATTATAATTTAAAAGGTCACTGCAACCTACGGCGATTCCCAAAACGATCGCGATCATGATCTCCTGCATTGCTTCCCCTCATTCCCATAATATAAAACAAGCCCCGCGCACGGCAGGGCCTGCTGATCACTATTTTTTATTCTAACGACAGCAGCAGCGGATAAAGCGGCTGACCTCCGTCAAAAACTGTAACTTCCCAACCGCCGTCCAGAGCTTCAAGCTCTGCGGCGATTTTATCAGCTTCAGACTGTGTCAGATCACTGCCATAATAAAGGCTGATCAATTCCCAGTCGCTGCCGGCCAGCTTGACAGTTTCCGCCGTGACTTCTTCCAGAGTTGCTCCGGCATAAACGATCTTATCTTCCAGCAAACCAATATACTGCCCTTTTTTTACAGTTATCCCGTTAACAACGCTGTCACGCACAGCAATACTGACAGCAGCACTGTGGGCTTCCTTAGCCTCACGTCGCATCACAGCGCTGTTTTCCTGCAGTGTTTTAGCTGCGTCAAAATGCAGCAGTGCCGCCAGACCCTGCGCCAGATTTGTTGTCGGCACATAATCTACCTGCGCTGCTCCCAATAATTTTTTGACCTGCTCCGCTGCCAGAATAATATTTTTATTGTTCGGTAAAATAATGTACTGCTCCGCCGAGCCCTTTTCAATAACTTTAATAAACGCCTCTACCGGCGGATTCATGCTCTGCCCGCCGCTGATGATCTCAGCTGCACCGAGCTGGTGCATGATGCTGGCAATACCGTTCCCGGCCGCCACCGACAGTACAGCCAGACCGTGCTTCTCCATCTGTGCACCGACAACGCGATGTTGATGCTGCTCGGCCATATTGTCGATCTTGATATCGTGCAGGGAGCCCCAGCTCAAGCCGTGCTGCAGAACCAGCCCGGGAGCTTTGGTATGGATATGCACTTTGACGATATCGCCGACAACAGCTACAATCAACGAATTACCCAAAGGCTGGAGAGTACTGCGTACAACGTCCTCTTTGACTTCAGCTTCCTTAACGATAAATTCTGTACAATAAGGATTTTCCAAATCTACTTCCATCTCGATAAAATTGGCGAAGGATGGCTTTGACGGCGGCAGATGCAGCTCACCTGCGTCTTCGCCTCGGAAACCCGCCAGACAGCCTTCCAGGAAAACGATCAAGCCCTGACCGCCGGCATCAACTACTCCAGCCGCTTTCAGCGCCGGCAGCAGTTCCGGCGTACGAGCCAGTTCTTTTTTTCCGCTCTCCAACGCCTCGCATAAAACATCTTCAAAATCTTCACCCTGACGCACAGCATGATACGCACCTTTGGCAATAGCACGCGCCACAGTAAGGATCGTTCCTTCAACAGGCTTTGATACCGCCCGGTAAGCATACAAAATACCAAACTGAAAAGCTTTGCCCACCTCGTTGCTGGTAGCTCGTTTTTTGCCGGCCAGGCCTTTTCCCAGGCCACGCAGCAACTGCGACAGGATCACGCCGGAATTACCGCGCGCCCCCATGATCGCACTGCGGGCTGCCATAGTCCCCACTTCGGAAACAGTCGCATTCTGCAGCTGACTGATCTCACGGGCCACTGCTGCCATCGTATGCATCATATTAGTGCCGGTATCGCCGTCCGGTACCGGGAAAACATTCAAATCATTAATATATTCATAGTTTTTTTCAAAACTTTTATAAGCGCCCAACAGCATATTTTTTATTTGTTCGCCGCTGATAATCGCCTCTTGTTTACTTGTCATATCAAGTCTGCACCTTTCTTCAGCGCTGCCGCCGCACAAAAAGGCCAATAACACCGGGTCCTAAATGTGCTGCCAGAACAGTTCCGATCCCGGTTACCAGAACAGGCAGTCCGGGAAACAATTCAAGCATTGCCTTGCGCAAAGTTTCAGCGTCTTCCTCAGCTTCAGCATTCGCCACATACACCGCTTCTATAGGAGCATTCGCAGCGGCAAGCTCGACCATGCGCTGCAATACTTTCTTGCGGGTACGGCATTTATCGACAACGACCAGTTCGCCGGCGGTATCGATGTGCACGATCGGACGTATGCCCAGAATATTGCCTACTAAAGCGCCTACGGCGCCTATACGGCCGCCTTTCTGCAGATAATCTAAAGTATTGACGGAAAAATACGTTTCCGTCCGCTCGATCAGGCCCTTCAGATACTCCTCCAGCTCGTCCATCGTTGCGCCGGTTTCAGCATAAGCGAGTACTTCCATTGCCATTCCGCTGATTGGACAGGCTGCTGTAAGACTGTCAAAGACACGGATATCAGACCCGGGAATTTCACTCATGACCTGCCGGGCTGCTAAGCGTGCTGTCTGAACAGTACCGCTCAAAACACCGTCTAACATGATCGCAATCACTTTTTTACCGTCTGCAGCTAATTCTGTAAATACATCAAGAAATCTGCCGATGGCCGGCTGCGAAGTTTTAGGCAGCTGCCCGCTTGCTTCCACCATGGCAAACATTTCCTGCAAGCTTTTTTCTCCGTCCACCCATTCGGTATCTCCATGTCTTACCAGCAGGGGGACCACATGGCAACGGGGATCGTCCCGCAAGGGTGTTTCTTCTGCAACAGCAATACTGTCCAAAACGATATGGATATCATTTCTCACTGCGCATCCTCCCTTAATCAAATTAACGTACATGCTCTTATTTCAGGCAGACGCCTTTACAATATGTATATATTTTATCATATTTCCAGCTCTATTTCCACTTATAGCACAATTAGCAGGCCTTTTTAGCCATTTTTGTAAAAAAATAAAGTATAATCCTGCTTTTTCCACCACTGTCTGCACTTTTGTTGAAGCTTACAGTTTTACAAACACTTGAATTCAGTATAAAAACCTTTTCAATGTTTGCAAAAATACTAATTCAATGTAAACTTGACAAAAGCGTATAGCAACCATATACTATTAACATGAACAAAATTATAAATACTAAACATCAAATTGCATATAATTCTCTACAGTTAGCACTTGCATTGGTTGATCTTGATCAAAAAACTCGTTACTACGGGACAGATGTACCTATTTTTTATTCAGAAATACATATAATAATGGCTATTGCCGAACATCCTGGAATCCATGTGGGAGGTCTGGCTGAAATTCTAGGAGTAACCAAAGGAGCTGTCTCCGAAATACTAAAAAAACTGGAAAAAAAAGATCTTATTATCAAAGAGATTGATAATCTTAATTTATCCAGATATTCATTAAATTTAACGGAGAAAGGCAAAAAAGCCCATAAAAATCATATGTATTACCATTCTGTTTTAAACAACATGGTTAAAGCAGAGTTGCAAAATGCTTCAACTCCAGAATTAGAATTTTTATCAACCTTTTTATCATCTTTAATCAAAAAGGTCAAAACCTTTAACGAAAATTTTGATGATTAAAAAATTTTGCAAAAGTGTATAGCAACCATACTCTTTTGTTTCAACTTTTTTTCTATTATCTTGCAATTGAGCGGTATAGGATTTATAAATTTAAGAAAGGAAAGATCAACAACTGTTAATTATGTCAAAGTATATGGTATATATACACACTTACCTATACTTACCGAAAAAAGTATCCGTATTTATTTAAAGTTATTCTAAAAATGCCATAACGAGCATGATTCTTTATCAACAAACACAAATATAATATTTAAGGAGCAACTATGATAATGAATAAAGTAAACAATAAATCTGCAAAAGCCGCCCCCGTAATGCTGATAATCGGGATTTTATTTATCGCAGCAAATTTACGAGCACCTTTGACTTCTGTTGGGCCATTAGTCAGTTTAATACGCGATAACCTGCATATTTCAAATACCTTAGCAGGAACGATCACTTCCCTCCCATTATTTGCTTTTGCTCTATTTTCACCTCTTATACCTGGAATGGCCCGTAAGTTTGGAACCGAAGTGTGTTTTTTTGGATCAGTCATCATTCTCACACTAGGAATTTTATTACGATCCTATGCAGGTAGCTTCAGTTTGTTTTTGGGAACAGCAATCATAGGATTGGCAATTTCAGCAAGTAACGTTTTGATGCCGAGCTTAATAAAAAAAGAATTTCCAAATCAAGTCGGAGTTATGACAGGCCTTTACTCCGTTTCTATGAGTATCTTCGCAGCACTGGCTTCCGGCATAAGCATTCCTCTTGCAGTCAACTCAGGATTAGGCTGGGCCGGCGCATTAAAAATCTGGGCCGTCCTTAGCTTTATATCCATAATCATTTGGATTCCCCAGCTAAGAAAAAATTCAAAAATGGCTGTTGATAATATGGCAGCGGACACTCTTGAAGAAGTCAATAAAACAAATAACATCGACGAACCCACTATGAAGGAAGTCAGCATCTGGAAATCCTCTCTGGCATGGCAAGTCACTATTTACATGGGATTGCAGTCTATGATTTTTTATTGCATAGTTACTTGGCTCCCAAGTATTTTAATTCAGCAGGGGATGACTTCGAGCCAAGCTGGTTGGATGCTTTCAATTATGCAACTTGCTTTGATACCTACGATATTTTTCTGTTCTATCCTTGCAGGCCACACATCCAGTCAACATTCCTTAGTAATGGTTGGTTCCCTATGCATCATCATTGGTTTTTTAGGACTTCTTCTGGTTCATGGTTTCAAATCCACCATTTTATGGATAATCCTGCTAGGTATTGGCGGTGGTTTTACATTTAGCCTGTCTATGATGTTCTTCAATCTACGAACAAATAATGCCAATGAAGCTGCCAGATTATCTGGAATGGCTCAATCTATAGGCTATCTACTTGCTGCTTTTGGACCAATGTTTTTTGGTTACTTACATGATGCTACTAATAACTGGACAATGCCTCTTATCACTCTTATTGGAGTTTCAAGTGTATGCCTGCTCTCCGGATTAGGTGCATCACGTAATTTATCTGTTTAGTACATAGAATATATTAAGGACACATTTTAATTTTCTACTGAATCCAACTAATAGAACAAACTGTAGAAAATGTCTGAAAAAACTCTAAATTGTAATAAGAGAAGCAAAATATATTTATATATATTTTGCTTCTCTTATTACAATTCAAAGATATATGACAAATTCTATAATTAAAAATATCCATTTTTATTTTTAAGCAGTTTAATTTATTACCAATAATTCTAATTATTTGACAGTGCTTTTAAAGATACATTGGAAACTCCACCTGTATTTGTACTTTTTAGCAGACTTAAAAAAGGGTAAAAAAAAAAAGCCCTTACGAGAAGGGCCAAATGAGGGGCTGTTTTGATACTCCTAGTATAGCATTTTTGTATACAATATGCAATAGCAGTTTTCTGCCTTTTTCAGAAAATTTGTGCAAAGAGAATTTACCTGCATTGGACAAAGGTTTATTGATAATCTTTACCGATAAAAATCACCGCGTCATAAGACGCATCATCAGCCCGCAGAATCCTCAGAGTGTACGGGAACGGTACAGCCGACAGCCTGCTGACCACACGTCCGTTGCTGGTCGTAGATACTACCGTAGTCTGATCACGTTCAGGATCACTGCCGCCGTCGATAACCTCAAAGCCCATTGCTGCCAGTCTTGCTGCGGCATCACTGCCTGCTCCTTTGCCGCTGCAGTCAACGACCTTGACAGATACCGTATTGCGGCTGCTTTCCTTAGCAGGCGGTTTCACAGCCTTAGGCGGCTCTGTTAACTGCTGCCCGTCTTTCTCTGCCGGTCCCAGTTCTTCGCCTGACTTAGATTTTTTAGCCTTAGCTTTCTTTTCGGCATCAGCTTTTTCTTTATTCTTCTCTTTCGTATCCTCTTTTATTTTCTTTTCTGTTTGTTCATCTGCTTTGATTTTCTCTTCTGCAGCTTTCTGTTTTTCTTTTTCCTGCGCTGTAATCAGGTTGCGTTTATACTCTGCTTCCATTTTTTCAGCACCCTGACGATAACGTTCCGTCATCTGCGCGCCCTGCATATCTACCATCTGCTCGCGCAGGTCAGTAATATCGGGAATCCAGTAGCTGATCTCATCAATATATTCAGGCGTACCTGGAACTGTAGCCATCTGCAGACCGCCCTGTTCTTTCATCATTCCGTGTAAAGCGCCGCCCATCGCCAGCATATCTGAAACGGGCAGGTCAGTTTTGACCATTTTCATAATTTCCGAAACCAGCCCCGGCATCTTAGTTAAAATCTGTGCCGAAGCAATCTTTTCGTAAACCGCCATCATAAACTTCTGCTGACGCTTAATACGGCCAATATCGCCTTCCTCATCACGATAGCGCACATACTGGATCGCTTTTTTGCCATCCAGATGCTGTTGCCCTGCCGGAAGATCGATCAGAAAATCATCCCAGTCATCATAATAATACATATCCTTTTCCACATCAATATCAATGCCGCCGATTGCATCGACCAAACTTTCAAAACCACTGAAATCGACCATTACATAATTATTGACCTGAATGCCCAAAAGCTCTTCCGTTGTCTGCTGCGTCAGCTTGTGCCCGCCGAACGCATAAGCATGGTTGATTTTATCCCAGCCATGCCCGGGGATCCGCACCCTGGTATCACGCGGAATCGACAGCAGCGAAACATTTTTACTTTTAGGGTCGAACATTACGACAAATAACGTGTCGCTGCGACCAGGATCATCGTCCTTTTCCCTGCCGTCTACGCCTAATACTACGATATTGCGTTTAGAGCCCAGCCGTTCATTGCGCGGCAGGTCATCCATAGTTTTAGCCAGCGTCCCAAACATCGGATCGCCGTTCATATAAGCATATACCAAATAACTGGCGGCAGCGATTGCCGCTACGATCAGCAAAATTAATTTTTTCAATCCTTTTCTTCCTTTCCCACACCCAATTACAAAATATTAGCCTGCAGTTCTTTATGAAACCGTTTAATAAATCCATGCAGTATCCGAGCTGTAAGCCCCCAGATAACATGCCCCTGATATTCGTAAAAATAGATATTATACCCCTTCCGCTTATACCAGTCGTGCGGATGGCGCGGCAGCAGATCAAAAGGAAAATCTGCAGTCGCGCGGTTTGCCAGTTCCATATGAGCAACGCGCGGCTCAGAAACCAATAAAAAATTCAGCGGCACCGTAAAAATCTCAGCTACCTCATCGCTGTTGCAGTCCAGCTTTACTTCGTTGGCCAGCCTGCCAACAAAAGGATGAATAATAGGTCCCATATGTGTCACCAAGTAATCCAGTTCACCGCACAATTCTATTTTGTCTTCAGTAATACCCAGCTCTTCACAGGTTTCGCGCACAGCAGTTTTGGCAAAGCTGTCATCGCCGCACTCATAGCGTCCGCCCGGAAAACATACATCGCCCGGCTGCCACCCCAAACCGGCGGCCCGTACTTCAAAAAGAACTGCCGGACCCTGCTTGGTGTCTATCAACGGCACTAAAACGGCAGCATCCCACAAACGGTCAGCTTTATCGATCCGGGCAGGACGGCGGTTGAGTCGTTCTGTGATCTGTTTTATAAGTTCAGCTGTTTTTTCCATACAATAACCCCATTTCTCCTATATCCCTTCTGCGTCCACAGCAAATTTCCTGCCGCCTGTTGTGAATTATTCTTGAAATATAAAAGACGGACGGGTCTAAACCCATCCGTCAAGGAGTCTTGTCTTATTTTAATAAAGCGGTTCTTCGATGTTCGACTTTTCGCTTTTATCAACCAGATAAGCAACGGTAGCGTCACCAGTAACATTAACGCAGGTCCGCGGCATATCAAGGATACGGTCGATACCTGCGATCAGAGCGGAACCCTCAAGCGGCAAGCCGATCGCCGTCAATATCATCGTCAGCATGATAAAGCCTGCCCCCGGAACACCGGCAGTGCCGATCGAAGCCAGCGTACCAGTAAGAACAATAGTCAGATACTGCCCGGTCGTAAGATCGACCCCATAGATCTGCGCAATGAAGAGTGCGCAGACTCCCTGATAAACAGCAGTGCCATCCATATTGATCGTAGCGCCCAAAGGCAGTACAAAACTGGAAATGTCTTTCGAAACACCCAGCTTTTGGATGCATTGCATGCTGACAGGCAATGTGCCGCCGGAGGAACAGCTGGTAAACGAAAGCACCTGTGCCGGTAAAATTGCTTTGAAGAACTTGATCGGGCTGATCTTGCCGACGAATTTAAGCAGACCGCCATAAACGATGACCGCATGCAGGAAGCAGCCGAGATAAACAGCGATAACAACCTTCAAAAGCGGCAGCAGTACAGCCGGTCCGTTAGCTGCAACGACCGGAGTGATCAAACCGAAAACACCGATCGGCGCCACATTCATGATAAAACCGACGATTTTATAGCTGACCTCTGCCAGACCGTCAAAAACATTGTACAGAGCCTTGGCCCGATCACCGACTGCAGTGATGCCGATACCCATGAACAGACTGAAAACGATGATCTGCAGCATGTTGGCTTTAAGCATCGCTTCCATCGCATTAGTCGGGAAAATGTCAATAATTACCTGCATGATAGGCGGCGCGGCTTTAGCCGCAGCTTTAACGCCTTCACCAGGCATATTCACGCCGGCGCCCGGTTCTAAAACCGTACCTAAAAATATACCAAGTACAATCGCAAATGCCGTAGTTCCCAAATAATAAGCCATAGTTTTGCCGCCGATACGGCCTATCTTTTTGATATCCCCCAAACTGCAGACACCAATGACGAGAGACGAGAAGACCAAAGGAACGATGATCATTTTGATCATATTCATAAAGATAGTACCAAAAGGTCCGATCCATGTTTTGGCGAAATCTACACCTTCCGCACCCAGTTCCAGACCGGCAATGATACCAAGACCAAGACCGATCAGAATTTTTGTTGACAAATTCATCAAAATATCCCCCTTGCACATAATAAAATATTAAAATTACGTCTACAATAATTAGGCAAAAATAATAAAAATCCTGCCTTCTTTCTTCATGTATACAGTATTTCTGCAAAATCGTTGCCCAAACCGCAGTTTTTTCAAAAAAAATATGCTAAAGTTTTTAGTTTTATCCAAAAACTTTAGCATATCCTGAAATTATTTATTATTCTCCAAACGGTATGCACAATGGTTTGTCGCACCTGAATATTCATTCAGCTTGAAAGAACCGCGCAGTGCGGCCGCTACAAATTTTTTCGCCAGTTCCACAGCTTCGCGCACGCTCAGTCCATTGGCCAGTCCCGCTGTAATCGCTGCCGAATAAGTACAGCCAGCTCCATGATTATAGCAGGGCTCGATTTTAGGAGCGCTGGCAATTGTAAATTTCCTGCCGTCATAAAGCACGTCAACAGCTTCCCTGCTGTCATTGCGGGAACCGCTTTTGATTACGACATAGCCTGCTCCCAGCTCCTTGATCCGTCCGGCAGCTTCCTTGATCTCGTCCAGTGTTTCCACCTTTTCCATATCGGCAAGATAGGCTGCTTCGATCGTATTAGGCGTTACTACGTCAGCCCGCTGCATCAAAACAGTTTTGATAGCGGCGGCGGCCTCCGGTACCATGATCACATCCACACCCTTGCAGACCATGACCGGATCAATAACGACATTGCGCAGCTTGAAACGGTCTATAGTACGGGCCACCAGCTCAACCAGCTCGGCACTGCCCAGCATCCCCGTTTTCATAGCATCGATACCGATACCGGCGACAATCGTTTCGATCTGTTTTTCCACAACGTCCAAACCGATCGGGAAAATTTCGTGATCCCAATCTTTATGAGGATTCTGGGCTACGATAACGGTCAGAGCCGTCATCCCGTAAACATCCAGCTCCTGGAATGTTTTTAAATCAGCCTCCATACCTGCACCGCCGCTGGCGTCGCTGCCGGCAATGGTCATGGCTTTATGCAGCATATTCATAACTTACCTCCTGCCTGAAGCTTTACCTGGCGTAAAGCTCCCATAAAATAACCGCCAAACAGCCAGGTATTCCAAAGAACCCCGCAATCAGCGCTTTGATAACGGTGATTTTGAGTCCGAAACCCAAAAATCCACCTATAAGATTGATAAACCACAAAGCTACCGCACCGCAGATACCATTCCAGATGAGACGAAACGGCAGTGAAAAACATTTTACGACGACGACTAAAATCAGGACGCCGATAATAAACGGCAGCGTTCCTTCCAGAGTACCCGAGTTGAGCCCTTTTACAGCATGGTCAATGCCCTGCATGGCCGAACCGCCCAGATCGCGGACAGCACTTTCTATTTCCTGCATGCTATAGCTCCTTCTTTCTTACATTCTATGCCTGTTTTCCAAAGCACGTGATAAAGTCAGCTCGTCAGCATATTCCAAATCACCGCCAACAGGCAGGCCATGGGCAATACGGCTGATAACGATACCGACAGGCTTCAGCAGCTGCGCCAGATAGGCAGCAGTAGCCTCGCCTTCCACGTCAGAATTGGTAGCGATGATAACTTCCCTGACCGTATCACCCTGCAGACGCCGCAGCAGCTCTTTTACACGCAGATTATCAGGACCGATACCGTCAAGCGGTGACAAAACGCCGTGCAGCACATGGTAAACACCGTTATAACCGCGGCTGCGTTCCATCGCCATTACATCCTGCGGCTGTTCCACAACGCAGACTACACTGTGGTCGCGTCCTGCATTGCCGCAAACCTCACAGGTCTCGGCATCAGTAAGATTATAACAAATATCACACAAACGGATCTGCCGCTTGGCCTCCAGCAGTGTTTCTGCCAGACGGCGCACCTCTTCTTCCGGCATATCGATAATATGATACGCCAGGCGCAGAGCGGTTTTGGAACCAATACCGGGCAGGCGCCGCAGCTGTTCATGCACATTGGCCAGCGGCCGGATCATTCTGGCCATTTTCAGAACATGCCCGGCATTTTCATCCCGCCGGTCAGTTTGCCCATTTCAGCTTCAGTCATTTCGTCGATCTTGCGCATACCTTCGTTAACTGCCGCTACCAAAAGGTCTTCCAGCATTTCTACATCTTCCGGATCTACTGCGCTGGGATCGATCTTAACGCTGACAACTTCTTTTTTACCGCTGACAACTACGGTGACAGCACCGCCGCCTACTGTAGTTTCGATTGTACGCAGCTTTAATTCTTCCTGCATTTTTGCCATATCAGCCTGTAATTTCTGTACTTTTTTCATCATGCCCTGCATATTTCCCATACCACCGTTAAACATTATTGTTCCTCCTCGTAATGATGCCTTGCGGCAGAAATTTGATTTATAATTTTTGCAGTGTGCCGCCAAAAGCGTCCAGCGCAGCCTTCACAGCCGGTTCAACATCTTCCGCCGGCGGCTGTTTTGGAGCAGCTTTAGGTTTGGCAGCGGCTGGCTTGGCGGCAGTGATGCATTCCAACCGTACACTTTGCCGTGCCAGCCTCAGCAGCACTTCTTCAAAAGCTTTCTTATAATCAGGATCGTTCATCCTGACGCACATGAATTTATTTTTGAAACCAACGGTCAAAACGCCGTTTTCATACCCTGTAACATAACCGCCGGCGGCACAGGCCACCATAGACTGTTTTTTCTCATTCTTAAGGATCTCCAAAGCCTGGTTCCACAGATCTTCGCCTTCGGTCCAGTCACCGCTGTATTCCAGTGTCGTCGCAGCAGCTGCTTCCCCAGAAACAGGTTTCGGCTCTGTTTCAGCTTTTGCCGCAGCAGCAGGCTCGGGGTCCGCCGCTGGTGCCTGAACGGCACTTACTGCCGGCGCTTTTTTTGCCCGGGACGCTGCAGGAGCAGCAACCGTCGCTGCCTGTTTTTCTTCGGGTTCAGGCTTAATCTGAGTCCTGCTGTTTGCAGCACCCAAAGGCACACCGCTGCGTACCTGATGCTCCAGCTGCTCTACGCGGGCCATCAGTGCGGCAATAGTACTGCCCTCAATACGGCACAGATCAAACAGACATAATTCCGCAGTAATCCTGCCCCGCGCACTGAACCGCAATTCACCCATGGCCTGATGCAGACGTTCTTCAGCCGCCATCAGGCGATCACTGCCAAATAACAGAGCCAGCTCGGAAATAGCTTCTTCCGTATCCGTCAAATAAATTTCGTGGTATCCGGGCGATGCTTTATAGAGCAGCACCGCCCGCAGATACTCGGCCAGCTCTGTCAGGATCTGACGCACATCCTTGCCCTGCTCAGCCAAACGGTTCAGCAGCTGCAAAGCAGCTGACAAGTCCTGCCTGCCGATCGCACGCACCAGCTCACGCAGCGCTTCACGCCCCACGATACCTAAAACGTTCCGTACCGTTTCGGCAGTTACAGTATCGGCCATCACGCCGCACTGATCCAACAGGCTCAGCGCATCACGCATACCTCCGTCCGACTGAATCGCAATCAGTTTCAAGGCTTCGTCATCCGCTCTGATTTCGCTGCCGTCAGCAACCTCGCGCAGACGTTTGGCAATATCCTCATTAGTCACACGTTTAAAATCAAAACGCTGACAGCGGGAATGGATCGTTGCCGGTATCTTATGCGGCTCTGTCGTCGCCAAAATAAACACGATATGCGCCGGCGGCTCTTCCAACGTTTTCAGCAGCGCGTTAAAAGCTTCTGTCGTCAGCATATGCACTTCATCGATAATATATACTTTATAACGCCCGTTGACAGGCGCAAACATGACTTTTTCACGCAGGTCACGGATCTCATCGATACCGCGGTTAGAGGCAGCGTCGATCTCAAACACATCCATACTGCTGCCGTCATTGATCCGCTGGCAGTTGGCGCACTCGTTACAGGGATTAGCAGTAGGCCCCTGCTCACAATTCAGAGCTTTCGCCAGAATCTTCGCCGTACTGGTCTTGCCTGTACCTCTTGGACCGGCAAATAAATACGCATGCGCAATCCGTCCTGTCGTCAAAGCATTGCTCAATGCGATCCTCACTGCGTCCTGACCTACAAGGGCATCGAAGCCCTGCGGCCGCCAGCGCCGGTATAGTGCTACATAAGCCATTTTCTGCCTCCTTTCCCGTCATTAAGCCTCTGAGTTTCTTATCTACTTATTATATAAAATTTACGGATATAAGTACATATCCAATTTTGTGAAAAAATTTAAGGGACACTTTTGCATCAATAATATAAAAATACAAAAAACCGGCTGTCATAAACAGCCGGTTTTTTCTCAGTTGTTTCCCTGTAGGGCCACAGACGCAGGCACCCCTGCGGCACATAAGAGGATCCGCTTAGTGCTGCTTCCTTCCGGACCTGACACGGTTCACAGACTCCTATTGCGCAGGACCCGCCGCCTGCGGTCCTACAGAAAAACAAAAAGCCGCTGACCGCGGCAAACTTTTTTTAAGTGGCGGAGAGAGAGGGATTCGAACCCTCGGTACGGTTTCCCGTACACACGCTTTCCAGGCGTGCACCTTCAACCGCTCGGTCATCTCTCCAGGTTGAAAAAATCAGGGATTATGCTATTGTTTACCGCTTAAAAATAACCTTGCGGCTGGCTTAACCCAGCCGCAAGTAACAGTATACTGATTTCCGGAAGATATGTCAAGAGTTTCCATCAAGATTATGTAAAATTTTTTTCACTTCTCTATTAATCATTACTTACTTCATCAGCAGGCAGCAGCAGCAGTGAGCGCTCGGAATTAAGCGTAACGTTCTGAGCTGTTGCCCCCATTACCAGGCCTTTGACCAGGCCGGCACCGGTTTTAGTCATCGCGATCATCGACACATTTTCTTCTTCCGCCCAGCGGCAGATTTTTTTAGACGCCGCCCCTTTATCGACCAGATAAGAAGCCTTGATCCCAAAAAGTTTCATCTCGGCCACCAGTTCTTCCATCCGCGATTCGGCATTCAGCAGCTTGCTCTCAAGATCGCTCTGATTGCGGCTGCGTTCCACTACATGTACGAACACCACTTCCGCTACATGCTCACGCAGGCTGCGGATCAAATTGAGCGCCACTAAAGATTTCTTAGAAAAATCGGTCGGTATCATCAATTTACGCAACATATCATCATCGGCAATATTGTCGCTGTCACCGTCGGTTTTGGCAACAAACAATGGCCGCTTCGAAGATCTGGCAAGATCAAAGGTCGTACTGCCCAGCAAGGCACTTCTAAAAAAGCCCTTTCCATGCGAAGCCACTAAAGTCAGATCTACTTCTTTATCGTCGCCGACGCGGGTTATTTCTTCAAATACCTCGCCCCAGGGCATTTCGATACTTACTGCTTCATAACCGTTGCGCATCAGCTCGTTGGCATACCCCTGCAGCTTGCTGTAAACCTTTTTATAACTGCTACTGTAAGGATCTGCGTCCTCTTCTTCATCGAATACATAAGCTAGAATAATTTCTGTATTTGTATCGGGGCACAGACTGTACAGGCACGGCAGCAGTATTTCTGACTTAGGCGTAAGATCCATTGCTAACAAAACTCTTGTAAACATGTCGTTCATTGCTCCTCTTTATCTAAAAATAGCTTGCGTCGACAACGCCGGCAGTTCCTGCCGACAATCTTTTTTCATCCTATTTAAATAGTTATATTTCGCCATTTATAAAAAAAATCCTGCCTTATTATTGTAAGTTGACTTTGAACAGGTTAAAATATATACAGAAATTTGAATTTATACAAAAGGAGCTAATGCGATGTTAAAGCAAAAAATCGACACAGCCGCACTCTTTGCTCAGAAAAAAACAGAAGTTCAAAGCAGCGCGCGCACTTTGCTGATACTTGACGGCCAGGAAAACGCCTATATTTCTGCCGATGAACTTACAGAAGAGCTTTTAGCAATTCCGGAAGAAGGTGCTATCTGGCTTGATATGTCATTATTCGGCTCGCACGATCAGGTAATGACCGTCGCCCGCTCCTTCAAACTGAGTCCCGCTACTCAAAACATTTTAGAAAATAAAAAACAGCAGCCGCGTTTATTCCGCGACGGCAACAACAGAATTCTCATCTGCCGCCACCTGCAGCTAAACGAAAGCGGCAATGCCGTTTATAATAATATTTGTTTCGCCGCCAGCGCCAACAGACTGCTTTCTCTGCAGCATGGCCGCTGTGACCGTTTAAAAAATGCGCGTACGCTGGTAACAACCCTGCAGAAGCCTAATAATACGATCCCGCAGGCTTTGACCCTGATTTTAGGCAAGATCCTTGACGACAACTGCGAGGTCATCAATTATCTGGAAGAACGGCTGCAGCTTCTGTCTGCAGCTTACAGCGAACAGGATGAACATCCAGATCCCAAAGAACTGCTGCGTCTGCGCCGCAGCCTGGTCACTGCCAAACAGGCGGTCTATCCGATGCGCCGCATCGTCAGCCGCGCCTTGCGTCAGGACCCTCCTTTAGTTATCGGCAGCGATAATGCCCCCGAACTTTTGACGATCAAACTGGAAGGTGCCGTACTTACCTTATCGGTCGCCGAAGAATTACTGACTTCTCTGGAGCGGCTCTGCGTCAATGCCGCTGCTGAACGCAGCGCTGATATTCAGGCTACGCTGACTACAGTGGCAGTCATTTTCCTGCCGCTGATTTGTATCAGCAGTATTTTTGCCATGAATTTCCAGTATATGCCGGAACTGAAATCCAAATGGGGCTATCCGCTCTGCCTTGGCGTTATGGCATTGATTGCTATCTTTACGCTTAAAAAATTACAACGTAAAAAATGGTATTAATATTTCAAAATTATATTGAACCTCAAATACGCAAAAACCATCTGTACTTAAAGTACAGATGGTTTTATTAGTTTTCAGGCGTTGAATACCTTACCCGGGTTAAGAATATTTTTAGGATCAAGCGCACGCTTGATTTCTTTCATCATTTTCATTTCTACCGGCTCCGTATATTTTTCCATGGCTTCGACCTTCTTAGCTCCGATGCCATGCTCGCCGGAAAGACGACCGCCCAGACTGTAAACATAAGGATAAGCTTCAGCATGGAAACGGCTTACTTCATCTTCCCACTGCTCGTCGCTCATCTCGCCTTTCAAAATCTGGAAATGCAGATTGCCGTCTCCGGCATGAGCCAGCGTAAAGAGTTTAAAGTTGTAATTTTCCGCAACCTTGGTCAGATGGCGGATACAGTTAGCGATTTGATCGACTGGTACGACAAGATCATCAGAAGTGCTGACCAGACTCAAAACGCGCGTAGATTCCAGACAGTTGCGACGGAGCTTCCACACACGGTCATCAGCCTCTAAAACATCAGTAGCGCCGCTGGCACTGCAGATCTCGTCCAGCTGTTCCATTTTGCTTTCAAGCTCATCTTCATTAAAGGTCTCTACCGTCACAATAACATAAAAACCGTCTTCATAATGAGGCAGCTTCAATTCGCAGTAATCGCTGGAGCTGCGTACAAACGCATTATCCATAAACTCCACGCTCGTCGGATTCAACCCCGCTTTGATCAGGTTCGGCACTAAACCGACAGCTTTATCCAAATCGGTAAAGATCGCCAGCAGATCCAGTTTATACGGACACAGCGGCAGCAGCTTTAAAGTGGCTTTAGTAATAATGCCCAAAGTACCTTCACTGCCCATGATCAGCTGTTCCAGGCAATAGCCCGTCGATTTTTTCTTCAGCCGTGCGCCCACATTAACGATATCGCCGGTAGGCGTAACTGCTTCAATCGCATAGACCTGATCGCGAGTAGTGCCGTAACGTACAGCCTTATTACCGCCTGCATTAGTGGCAATATTACCGCCGATCAGACAGCTGTCAGCGCTGCAGGGGTCGCCTGCATAGAGGAAGCCGGCCGCATTGGCTTTTTCCTGAATTTCTACTGTACGCGCGCCAGCCTCGACAACCATATACATACCTTCAGTATTCAGCTCTTCGATTTTGTCCATCCGTTCCAACAGCAGAACGATACCGCCATAAACAGGGATCGCGCCGCAGGAAACACTGGTTCCGGCACTGCGTGGTGTTACCGGCACATTATATTGATTGGCGATTTTCATGACCGCCGCAACTTCTTCTGTGCTGCCAGGCCAAATTACGACCTCCGGCAGATGATGATAACGGGTATCAGTTTCCTCGTCAGTTTTGTACTTCTCAAGGGTTTCGGCATCGGTCTTTACATACTCCGCGCCCAAAGCCGTTTGCAGAGCTGCTACCACTTCTGCGCTGACCGGTTCGTATTTACTCATAACTTCCATTCCTTTCTACTGTCCTACAAAATAAGATTTTATCTTTTCCGCAGCATACTGCCGCTGCAGTTCAATAACTTACAGATCAAAGATCTTGCCCGGGTTCAAAATCAGCTGCGGGTCCATCGCCGCCTTGATCGTGCGCATGATCGCCAGCTCGCCGGCCGGGGTATATGTTTCCATTTCTCTGAGTTTTTTTGCGCCGATACCATGCTCGCCGGCCAGACGCCCGCCGATGCTGTAAGCATAAGTATAAACCTCTTTATGGAAAGCTTCCACTTTGTTTTCCCATTCTTCGTCGCTCAATTCGCATTTGCATAAAACGATATGTAGATTCCCGTCGCCGATATGCGCGTTGATTTTGACCGGGAAAGGATATTTTTCGCCTATTTTCATAATAAACTTGATCGTACCGGCGATCTCATTAACAGGAACTACCACGTCGTCCGTCAGGGAAACCAGACTGATCAGACGTACAGACTCCTGACAGTTGCGGCGCATATCCCAAATACGTTCATCGGCTTCCAGCACATCGACAGCGCCGGCAGCACTGCACAACTCATCCAGCTGCTCCATTTTCAGATCCAGCTCGTCCTCGCTGAAAGTCTCCACTGTAATGATAACATAAATGCCGTTCTCATAATGAGGGGCTCCCTTAAACTCCAGATATTCGGCCGTACCGCGCACATAGGAATTATCCATATACTCCACACTGGTCGGATTAATGCCGGCCTGCATGATTTTCGGCACTACGTCCAAGGCCTGCTCCGGATCGCTGAACACAGCCAGCAGATCAAATCTGTAAGGCGGGATCGGCTGCAGCTTAAGCGTCGCCTTAGTGATAATGCCCAGCGTGCCCTCACTGCCCATGATCAGCTGTTCCAGGCAGTACCCGGTCGATTTTTTCTTTAAACGTGCTCCCAGATCTACGATCTCACCAGTCGGTGTTACGACCTCGACAGCGTAAACCTGGTCACGGGTCACACCGTAACGCACCGCTTTATTGCCGCCGGCATTAGTGGCAATGTTACCGCCGATCAGACAGCTTTCAGCGCTGCAGGGGTCGCCTGCATACAGAAAACCAGCCTCATTGGCATATTTTTGAATATCGACAGTACGCACACCGGCTTCAACCTCCATATACATGCCTTCGGCATTCAGCTCGATGATCTTGTTCAACCGTTCCATTAAAAGGACAATACCGCCGCATACAGGAATAGCGCCGCCAGCCAGACTGGTGCCGCCGCTGCGGACAGTGACCGGCACATCATATGTATTGGCCAGCTTGATAACAGCCGCGATCTCCTGCGCGTCCTTCGGCAGAACAACCGCCTCCGGCAGATGGAACTTGCGCGGATCAGTTTCTTCGTCAGTCTGATACTGCTCTAATTTTTCAGGCTCGGTCAAAACGTATTCAGCACCGACGATAGTCTTTAAAGCGTCCAGCACTGCTTCCGTTACGGGAGCGTAAGTTTTCATATTTCATCTTTCCTTTCCTTCTGTACTGCCAGCTCGGCAGGCGTAATCTCCGGGTGCTTATACCGAGTTTTCTGATCGGGTTTTAAACGTCCCAGGCTGATAGCATTCTGCGGACACCAGTGCGCACAACCGAAGCAATGCACACACTCGCTGCCAAAAGCAGGCTTACCAGCTGCCATAGTTATATTGCCCGCGGGGCAGACCTCGGCACAAATGCCGCAGCCGACACATTTATCATCAGCGCAGCTCAGCTTACCGAACTGCTTGATCTTATCCAGCACCCACATACCGGCAGCTGTACCGCCATACTTCCACAAAAAACCACGATCCAGATGCTGATAATTATCATACTTATTTTTGATATTACGGGCGATCAGTCCCAATTCAGCCGGAGCGTTGCGCAGCAGCTTCTCCTGACGTGCCTGCGGCGAAGGAAAGACGATACTGTTATCAGGCAGCGCCACCTGAGCGCCATATGATAACCGCAGCTCACGCTGCTTTAAAAGCTCTTTCCCCTGACCCAGCGCCTGTCCAGACATCGCGCCCATAGTCACTACTAAAAAGATATACTGAGGCACCATTTTCACCTGCTGCAGAAAAGCCTCCACTACAGGCGGCAGCGCCATACAATAAACAGGGCAGACGATACCGACAACTTCGTCCTGCACCTCATAAGGCACTTTTAAATAACCGGTAATGCCTTCCAGCCGGCACTGCTCCAGTTTCTGCGCGATACTTTTAGCGGCATACAGGCTGTTACCTGTGCCACTCAAATAAAAAATCACTGCCATGAGGTTCGCCTCGCTTCTTTGATAATCCGTCAAACGGCAGATAAATAACCGCTTCCATTATATACCAAATGAAGTTGGATAGTCAAAAACGACATATGATCCAAATTTATCTACTAATAAAAAAAGACACCCGTAAGAGCGTCTTTTCATTCCTGCTATTATCATCAACTATCCGTACCAGCTCCATTAGCTATAAAGAGCAAATACACACCTTTATTCTAACGATTTGCAAAAACATCATATTCTGTTGTCGTTATTTTATCACTCATAAATCTTTTTTCAGTATCTCTGTAAAATTCAACCTTTGTTTTCTCCCATTTCCCGTTCTGATAGCCATAGTAAAAGCGCCAGTGCTGCATAGCATTAGAAAGATATGATTTCTCTGCTTTGGAGGCTTCTTCTTTGGTAGGATAACTGCCTGTAAATATTTCAGTGTATCGCTCAACATCAAGTATGCCTATATAAGGGTACATGACAGAATCATTTTTTTTAACATCAAAAGAATAAACAGGTTCCAGATTCCGCACCTTGAACCAATGTCCTGAACCCTGCAGTCCATGTTTAGAGGGATCAAAATAACGTATGTGGACAGCATCTTTTTTATAGGTAGCGAGAACAGGCTGCATAATATCCTGCACATGCACTTTAAAAGAATCCACTACAACCTGTTCATCAGCTAAACAAGAAGCGCAGACCAAAAGCAATGCCATAATTAAAATCAGCAAACGTTTTGTCATTTCTCTCATCCTTTCAGCTTGATTATACAATGCTGAAATTTTACATTAAATCAAATTTACAATGCAACTTCTTTTATTTTCTGAACTGCTGTTACAAAACTCTCTGTCAACGCAGAGGTTTTTGCTTAGCTGTTTATATCAGAAATTACGCTGATAGCTGATACCGACAACTTTAGCATAGTTATCATGGCTGCGGGCGGTATCATAAGTATCACCCATATGTCCTTTGATACTCAACCCATCGATATCGATAAAGCCCAAGGTCATGGCAAGTGTCTGTTTTTTATCGTGGTACTGGAAGCCCAGACTGTAGGTGCGGCGCGCACCGGTCGGCACGATAAAATCGGCGCCGTCAAAAGGTATTACCGATTCATCATAGGCATAACCGCCCATGATGGTATATTTATCGCTCAGTTTATGTTCTACGCCCAAAGCATAACGCCAGCCGTTGCTCCAGTTTTTTGGAGAAGCAGTAGTTCCTAAACCTTCAATGTCGATATTCAAAGCATCATAAGTACTCCATTTGGTATAGGTACCGTTCAATTCTACCCGAGTACGGTCATCAAATTTATGATTGTAACCAATAGCCCAGCTGTCGGGCAAAGTTACTTTGCCATAGGCATCTCTTTTTATACTCATACCATTTACCATATAAGCTTTAAAATCTGCTTCCATGCTGTGAGTCACCTTGCTGCGATAAACCAGGCCGATCTCATTTTTAGAATCAAAAGCATAATTGGCAGCCGCATTCCAGCCTAAAGCCCAGCTTTCACCCTTTGTTTGCGTAGCTGCATCCCCCATAAATGGAATTTGAGAATTTTTCTGCAGTTCCAGACCCACATAATTGACTTCCGCCCCCACGGCCGCACTCCACTTGTTGTCAAACTTGCGGGCATAGGTCGGCGTCAGGCTGGCGCCGTTCAAGCGAGAGAAAAAAGCATTAGATGCAACTGCAGAATCCCGTTCAAATTCTGAGATCATGCCGAAACGGCTGAACAACCCTACACCAATCCAGTCTTTGTCGTTGAGCTGTTTGACATAGTAATTGCCGGGAGCCCAACCGGCATGTACGACGTTTTTACCTTCGTCAATAGACTTTCCTGTAGCGTCATAAGCCGTATATTTGCCATGCGGGCTGATATAAACCGCACTCTGTTTAAAAGCTTCGCCCCGCACTTTGGTGATCGACGCCGGATTGTAGGCAATATTGGCGGCGTCATTCTCAGCAAACATTCGCGCTCCGCCCATAGCCACGCCTTCAGCTGACCACTCGTTGATCGCAAAGCCTTCGGCCCCAGCATCGACAGCCGGCACAGACAAAACACAGGCCAACCCTATTATCGTAAAATGTTTCTTTAAAAACAAAACAGACACCTCACAATTAACAAAATTTTCCAATATTAATAACAATATTTTAACAGCTTTTGCTTTTTATTGTGGAGAAAGTTTTAATCCAACAATTAAATTATTTTTTATAATATATTTAGCTTGCATTTTTCAACCTTTTACGTCATAATATTAGTTGAAAGTTCAACTAATATGGCGGTGAATATTATGACAAAACTGCATAATGACCTGCTGCGTGACATCGGCACGCTGGCGCGCACGATCCACTATCTTCACGATCTGCATTTTAAGGAACTGGCGCTGCAGCGGGGACAGTTTATTTTTCTGACCCGGATCTGCGAAAATACGGGTATCAATCAAAACGATTTATCGCTCTTATTAAAAGTCGATAAATCTACGACTGCCAAAGCTGTCCAAAAATTGACCGCTGCCGGTTATATAAACAGGCAGCGCAGCAGCGAAGACCAGCGGCACTGGCAGCTTTTCCCAACAGAAAAAGCTCTCCTGCTCTACGATCAAATCATCACTGAAGAAAACACCAGCCTGCAGTTGTGTCTGCAAAATTTTACAGCATCAGAACGCAAAGAATTGAACAGGCTGTTCAAAAAAATGTGTGCCAATCTGGAAACACACTGGCAAAAAACAAAGGGTCAAAAACAAAGAATCGAGGTGCAATGATGCTGCGTTTGGCAACTATGCAGGATTTAACACGGATCATGGCTATCGTGCAGGCTACGGTCAGGGAAATGCACGCTTACGGCAACTACCAGTGGGACGAGGTTTATCCAACTGAACAGGATTTTGCCGCAGACATCACCCAAGGCGATCTTTTTGTATCAGAAGCTGAAGGACAGATCTGCGGCCTGATCTGCATCAATCAGACCGAACCAGCTGTTTATGCTGATGCCGGCTGGACTTTGGCGGAAAAGGCCCTGGTCCTGCATCGCATGGCAGTTGACCCGGCCCTGCGCGGCCGCGGTACCGGCTCTGAATTGCTGCAGCAGGCTGAAACGCTCGCTCTCAGCCTGGGACTGCGTTATTTAAAAACAGATACCTACGCCCTGAACGAAAAAGCTCAGCAGCTATTTCTAAAGCACGGCTATCATTTCTGCGGTGAAATCCAGTTCCGTAAAATGGAGCACCAGTTTTACTGTTATGAAAAAGTACTGTAAAATAAAAACACACCCTTTAAAAAGGGTGTGTTTTTACTTATAAAGCAGGGTCGTCCACGCCGTTGGCCTTAAAGGCATTGGCCCTGTCGATGCAGGTGCCGCATTCGCCGCACGGCCTGTCGCCGCCTTCATAGCACGACCAGGTATATTGATAAGGAGCACCCAAATTCAGTCCCAGCTCCACTATCTGCGCTTTATTTTTATTCAGCAGCGGTGCTTCCAGATGACACAATTTACCGCTGCCTTCATAAATGGCAGTATCCATAGCCGCATAAAACTCCGGCGTACAATCCGGATAAGCCCGTCCAGCCGCATCGTCAGCATGAGCGCCATAACAGATCGCATCAGCTCCCAATGAAATGGCAATAGCGGCAGCAGCGCTGATCAAAAGGCCATTGCGAAACGGTACATAAGTCGCTACCGTACCTTCGCCATGCTCAGCCAGCTGCTGCGCGTAGCTTTTATGTTCGATGGCTTCACTGCTGGCTGCCAGCAGTGAGCAATTACTATAGGACATGATGCCGGCAATATCCTGCTCCAGTAAACGTACACCATAATAAGCCGCAACCTTACGGGCTGCTGCCATTTCCCTGCTGTGCTTCTGCCCGTAAAAAACACACAGCGCCGTGACATTTTCCGCACCGCAGACCTGCACAGCCTGCGCCAGACAGGTGGTGCTGTCAATACCGCCGCTTAATAACACTACTTTTTTCATACTGCAACCTCCGTCACAGATCGCGCCTGATGATGGCAGGCGGTAATTCTTCCCAGGGCTTGTATTGAATCGTGCTGCAAAATACATAAGCCTTATAACGGTCGGCAGCTGTTTCAGCCGCTGCCGCTTTTGCCAGATCACGCTCACCGGCTTCACTGACCGGATAATACCTGAAAGCCTCCGCAAACAGCTGTGCCGCTTTTTCGTCATCACCATTATTATGTTCATGCTCAGCTAAAAATTTATAGGCAAAATAACGGTAAGGATTGATACCGTCGTTTTCAGCTTCCAGCTCCAGCATCTTTTCCGCTTCCTGTACAGCCTGCTCTTCTTTGACTACCTCACGCAGAATCGCCAGCCGGCGATAAAACATATCGCCGCGGGAAGCGCTGCGGAAGGGATGTTTATAAGCCCGGCTCAATGCATAGGCCTGATCCAGATAATTCAAAGCGGCATCCTCATTACGGGCCAACTTCCAAACGATTTCAGCTATATCCCGCAGGCACAGCACTTTATGTTCAGCTTCGCTGAGGCCCATTTCCGGTGCATCCTCCATATCAGGCTCCACATCAAGTATCGTTGCCAGGACATGCATCGCGGCTTCTACCTCATCCATCCAATATAAAGCGCGCCCCACCATCGAGCGCCAGTCGTTATAGTTGCTGATCATACCGCGGGGGACCGGATATTCACCGCCGGCCACATGGTTCACACACGCCTGCCATTCCTGTTCGTTCATAGTCAAGTCACACTCCTTACTGATTCTTATATTATTATTGTAGCATATTGCCGCCGCAGCGGCCTAAATAAAAATAACGCCCTCCTGCTTTTACAGCCTTTGCAAATAAAAAAGCGGCTGCCCGGCCGAAGCCCAAAGCAGCCATAAATAAGGGAAAGCGTTTTTAAAGCAGGCTCACTTTTCGTTGCGCACATAACGGCGCGGCATCCGCGGACTAACGCTGCAGACCAGCTCGTAGCAGATAGTACCTGCCCACTGTGCAACCAGTTCCATCGGCAAATCTTTGCCGCCGAAAACGGTGACTTCGTCGCCCACTTTGACCGGAGGCAGGTCGGTAACATCAAGCATCACCTGATCCATACACACGCGGCCCACGATAGGAGCCCTGCCGCCGCCAACCAGCATATAGCCCACGTTGGAAAGACGTCTGTTGACGCCGTCGGCATAACCGACCGGCACCGTGGCAATAACACTGGGACGGCTCAATGTATAAGTACGCCCATAACCGATAGTCGCACCGGCAGGCAGGCTTTTGACAAAGCTTACCGTCGATTTGACCGTCATGACAGGCTCAAAATCTTTATAACAATCGCTCATATGCGCAGGATGCAAACCATACAAAGTAATACCCTGACGCACCATATCCATCTGATATTCACGCAGTTCTGTCAAAGCGGCACTGTTGGCGATATGTGCCAGCGGTACCCTGATACCCTTCGCCCTGATCAGCTTCAGCGCTTCCTGGAAGCGTTCAAACTGATGCGCGGCATAGGCTTTGTCATCAGCATCTGCCGTTGCAAAATGCGAGAACACTCCTTCGATCTCAATGCCAGGCAGCGCCGCGGCCTTAGCCGCAAATTCACCCGCATCGCGAACATGTACGCCGATCCGATGCATACCGGTATCAATAGCGATATGGATCCTGGCTTTTTTATTCAATTTAACAGCCGCTTCGTTAAGGGCATATAAACGTTCTTCGTCAAAAACGGCGTGACTGATATCAAACTGCACTACAACATTGGCAGCTCCCGGCTGCAGCGAACCCAGCACTAAAATAGGCAGCCTGATACCTGCTTCACGCAGCTCAAGACCTTCCTGCAGCAGCGCTACGGCCAGAAAATCAGCGCCGTTCTTTTCGGCTTCGCGGGCTACCGCTACCGCGCCATGTCCGTAAGCATCAGCCTTGACAACGGCACACAGCTTAGTATGAGGATCAAGATTGCTTTTGGCGATCTGCACATTATGCGCCACGGCATCAAGATTGATCTCGGCCCACGCGCCCCGGTCGATATGATACATAAAACTAAACCCACCTTCACAAAAAAACGCAGGACACGTACGTCTGCGTGCGCCTGCGGCTGATACAAAATCCAATGACCTTATGGTCAAATTATATGCTTTTTAAAATGATTTGTCAATAATCTGCAAGGCTTCGACGCCGCAGGCGTCTGCCATTCCACCGCTTATTTGGAGGCAGTTTCCTGATCCTGTCCGTGACAGCTGGGTCCGCAGCCATTACAGCCGCTGCAGCCGGCACAACCGCCGGAAGATGTTTTTTTGAAGACGCTACGCAGTGCCAAAATTGCCAGAGCCACTAAAATACCGCCAATAATATAATCAGCCATTTTTACACCTGCTTTCGTTCACGCTGCGCCATTACGGCTTCTGCCGCAGACGCTTTATTGTACCATAAATTTAAATTCACTCAGGTTAGCTTTCGCTAACTACATTGTACTACGTTCCTGCTTTTTTGGCAAGCACTTAAAATATTTTTTACAGATAAGACAAATATTTTGAAACCAAAAAATTTAAAATATTTTACAGGAAAATCAAGCTGCAGCCACTTAAGCTTCTACTTTCCAGCGATCGAAAAAACTCAGCCTGCTTTCATACAAATGTACAAACCGCCCTACTAAAACTGCGGCCACTACTGTACCGGCTCCCACTCCTTGTAATGTACCGAATTCCACCCAAGAAATAATAATCGCTAAAGTGACCAGCGATATATCGAAACAATTTTTGATCAGGCTGAACTTTTTTTGAGTAACAAAAGCCAGTACACTGACCACACCTTCGCCCGCAACTAAAAAGATTTTAGCGCGCACCTCCAGAAAAACACCCAAAGCCAAGACAACAATGCTTAAAAGGCAAGCAAGCCATTGCTCCAGCGCACTGCCCGGTATAAACCAGTCCAACAGACCCATCGAAAAATCAATGCTGCAGCCAAAAGCCAGCGTCGTCAGCAGCTGGCCCACCAGCTCCCTTACATAAAGCGCCCTCAGAATGAGCGGCTGCGCCAGGATCATAACAATGTTCATCATGATCGTAATATCACCCAAACTAAAAGGTAAAAACATACTCATAACCCACGGTACACTGGAAATAGGCGATGTGCCCAAGTCGGCCTTACAGGATAGAGCGATACCAAAAGTCATTAAAAATATCCCCACGGCAAACATCGCCAGCCGCGGCTTAAAATGTTGATTATGGACTGATCCCAATTTACTTTTCCTTCTTTCAAAACATAACAGGCAAGCTCCAAATAAAAAAACGGTTCTCAGCATGCAAGAAACCGTACGCTCAAGCCATTGGATTGTATCTTTATTTTACCATAAATCATGCGAATATAAAATATGACCCGACATCTACAAATAAACGTCCGCAGCAAAAGCAGAAAGCCTGCCGATAAAAGGCAGGCTTTCCACACAGGGACACAAAAGGGTGAACAGGAAAAAGAGATTTTGAAAAAGTTGTTTTTTAGAAGCTGTAAGTTACATTGAGCATAAATTTGCTGTTTTGAGCATGACTGCCTTTCTGGCAGGCATAGCCTAAGCCATAAGTCCAATCACCTTTTTCAGCCTCCAGGCCCAGTTTGCCGACAAAGAAACCGCTGTCCATGATATCATAGCCAAGTCTATCGGTCGCATTTACACCCGGAACGGTAATATCCATCGCAGTATTTTTATCACCTAAAGTCCAAACATAAGCGATATCGGCTGTCGGACGCACTTTCCAGCCTCCGGCAGTAACGCTTTCATGGCTGATGCTGATGCCTACCGGCAACAACCACAAATCAGCTTTATCGGTACTGTAATGAGCGGCCGTCTTCCCGTCGATACTGCCGTTATAGCTGTCTGTATCAATATTCATATAACGCAGGCCCGCATACGGTACATAGCTCGTTCCATGTCCATTGCTGATAACTTTTTCACCTTTGACTCCCATACTGATGACCTGCGTGTCAGGTTCGGCCTTGATTACGCCTTTGACGTCACTGCTGGTTTTACTGTAACCGACATCGAAAATCAGATTGGTATCGCCGTTTTGGATACCGCCATAGTAGCTGAGGCCCCAGAAGTCAAATTCATTTTTAGAGGCGCTGCCGGTGCTGTCACCGCTGCCGTAGCTGAAAGCTATGCCGCTGCTGTATTTGCCACGGTCTGCAAAGTCGCCGCCGACAACGATGCCGTTGTATTGTCCGTCATAGCTGACGCCACCCATGTTATCGACTTTATCCTTGTTGTGGATATATTGTGCCCAGATACTGCCGTTGTCAGCAGTATCAACAGCAGCTTTGCCGAAGCCGCCGCTCTGTTCTGCAGCCGCCTTGGCTAAGGACAGATGTTCCTGCACCGCCGTCCCCAGATCCAGGGCTGCTAAAGCACCCGTGCGGGTAGCGCCGCTGTTTTCCGCTCCCTGGGCGAAGGAGTTGACTGCAGCGATAAAACCCTCTTTATCAAGCTTATTGTCATTAGCCAAATCAGTTAGATATTTGATCCCGGTATATTCTGTCCTGCTTTGATCCATAGCCTGCAAAATGTTCGGCAATGCGATGCCATCATATTTCTTTTGGACGTCCGTCTGTCTGACAGTTACTGTAAAATCACCGTCAGCAGTATTTTTCTCGATTTTCTCGACTTCAGAAAGCTTATTTACACTGACATCAACAGCTGCAGCATCTGCTGACCAGGACCAGCCATCAATCGTAGTATTGGCAAAACCTTTGGCGATCGTATAAGTTCCGGCATTAGTACTGGTCAGGTACAGCTTGGCTCCCTGATTGACTGTAAGCGTGGAACCTGATCCACCTGTCAACGCTGCAGTTCCACTTGTTCCTATACCAGAACCGTTAACGATCAGCAGCGAGCCGTCGGCAAAACTTGCTTTATTAGCTTCCGCTGATGCGGCGGTCTTAGTGCCGTCAAGCAATATGCCGCCCTGAACTTGCAGTTTCTGGGCCTGGTCAATGTATAACGCCGCACTCACACCAGTTTTCCCCCAGGTCAATTCAGATTCTGCAAAAGCCTGCTCGGCTTTACCTGTATCGTCCGTTCCCAGGCTCAAAACCGAATTGCGCCCTACTGTCATCAATCCATTGACATTATTATTTGTAAAAGCTAATGCCGCCTTAGAAGCATTCCCAATCGTATCATTACCCTGCCATACAGGGTCTAAAACTACAGCCGCGCCGTTGAGATCAGCATTACCGGCAACTAAACTGCCCGCGCTGTTACCAGTACCGACACTAATTATTGCATTGCTGTCATTTACCGTAAGATTCCCTGCTTTAGCCGTACCTGTAACTTCTATCGTTCCTGTACTAACAGTCATACTCTGGGCTTCTAAAGCGCCTGTACCGCTTAGCTTAACCGTACTTCCTGATGAGCCAACAGTCAAACTATCGGTTTTGAGTGCAGCACCTTCGTTTACATTGATCGTGCCTTTATCAGCGCTGATTTCATTAACCTTAAAAGTTCCGGCATCGACATTTACTTTACTGTCATCATTGGCAATGGCAACTGCCGCATTAAGATTGCCGCCGCTGGCCGTTCCCGCGACTCCAAGATTTAAAGTACCTGCATTAGTGCCGTCGCCAACTGCAACGGCAACATTAGTTTTCGCCGTACCACCAGATGTTTTTACCAAGGCATCATTTTCGCTGCCGCTGCCAACCAAAGTCAATTCTTTACCATCACCTACAGTTACTTTACTTGCATCTGCAGCTGAACCGCCAAGAGCCAAATCTTTAACGCCCAGATTTTCAAGACCGCTACTGCCGATTGTTACATCATTAGTATCTACTTTACCTGTCACACCTGCATGTACCGCACCGGTATCAGCCAAATCACTGGCACTTGCTTCTGTTTGAATTTTTCCGTCAGTAGTGACTAAAGTCCCGGTAACAACTAGTCCCATTGTGCCGCTATCAGCGTTATTGAGTGCCGCTTTAGCTGTCTTTAACCAAGCCAAATTATATTTCTCATCGCTCAGGATCAGTTTACCACTTTCAAATTTAACGGCATTATTCACTACAGACAATACATCACCACTATCAATAGCAGTACCTGCCGCTGTTAAGCCACTGGTAAAAATGTCTTTGGATGCCGCTTTTAAGGAGCCACCATTCACCACAAAAGAATTACTGGCTAAATTTTGATTATTTAGCGTACCGAAATCCATCGTACCACCATTCAATTTGACGCTACCATTACTGCCAGTCCCTTGGGTAACGAAGCTGTTGATGTTGATATTATTATAAACAGCGTCACTAGCGCCACTCAGATTAACAGTGCCACCGTCAACCGCTTTGACTATACCGTTAATTGTATTAGTTTTACCAGCAATATTAATCACACCATCATTTTTAGCAACAATGTCCCCCGTCAAGTGAACGGTTTTACCGGTACTGCCAACGGTGATTTGTCCATCAGCTTCGGCATTCAGTGCGTAAGAAGCAGTTTTACCAGCAGCAACGATAGTCGTATCACCTGATGTATTAACGGACGCTTGCCCTGATGTAAACAAAACCTCACCATTTTCATCTGTTATAGGTGCTCCACTGACAAAAATTCCTGTAGCATTACTGTTTGCAGATACGGCCTTAATATTAAGCTCCTTGCTGAAATTAGCAGCACCTCCCTGGTCCGTACCGGATTCCTTATTGGGCTTTGCCGAATGTACATATACGCCGAAAGCCTCTTGATCCCGGCTCTGTGCATTGATCTTTACATTTCCAGTATGGTTAACTACAGCGGACGGATACAAATCATTAGGCAAGCTTTGTGTATGATTGTCTATATCTACACCATAAGCGTTGCCTGAACTACTTGCAGCATTGATAATTGTATCTTTCGCACTGTAAACGACCTTAGGTGACCAGACGGCAATCGTACCAACAGCATCACCAGCCTTGGATGTACTGTTTATAGTAAGTTTTTCACCGCCAAAAGTTGCTTTTGTATAATAACTTGTCCAAACACCTATGGCAGTACCGTTATCCGACTCAGCATTCAATACCGTCGTAACATTATCGCCGATAGTTATCTTACCATAACCTTCACTACGTAATGCAGTTGCACAAGAAAGCTCATTATCTAAAGGATTTGTATTAGCATTTACAGTAATGTTTTTACTGCCAAATATTATTCCGTCACTGCCTGTTATACCACTGACATAAACTCCGTTAGCCCATTGCCCATATCCGTCTGGTTTTGGACCTGCAATCTCATCTGGTTTATACGAAGTAGTTATTCTGGAATTAATTACAGTATTATCGGCATCAAAAACAGCAACAGCATTACTTTGTACCTGTACACCATAAGCATCCGTACCACCCAAAGCAGTAACATTAGTCTCCTTACCGGAAAATTCAGCTTTACCGCTATTCCAAATATCGATACCTACTGCTGCTGTATCAGTATCCTGAACATCAGCCAGAACATTTACAGTCCCAACAGCAGTAAAATTGCCGCCGCCATTATTCCTGACAGCACGGGACTGGACACCCTCTCCGCCATAAGCTTCAATATCAATGTTTCCACGTAATGTAATATTACCGCCATTTTCCAATGCAATTCCATAAACACGGTCGTCACCATAAACAACCCTATTAGAAGCCTTTATATTTTCTGCTTCTATTATTATATCAGCACTATCAGCCACTATAGCAGCAGACCTGGCGCTGCTTTCTATTGTATGACTGCGATCGGCAACAGTATTTACATTTCCCGAAGATGTAATACTTACGTCTCCGCCAGCAGCGGCATAAATCGCTCCTGTCTGATCAGCATTTTTGACAATTATCTGCCCGCTATTTTCAGCAACGACATTACCAGTAAGGCTGACTTTCGCCGTCCCCTTATCGTTTATCTTCACCAAAGCGTTAGAACCAGCATAGATAGCATTTTGGACCCCTGTAATATTAATTTCTTTGCCTGCATCAACGCTGACAAAAGCATCGCCTTTATCTCTGCCATTAGCAGCATAAATTCCATTTTTTCCAGCTTTAATATTAACTACATCGTCAGCGTTGAGAATAATGCTTGTTTTTCCTGTTTGAAAATCGTTAGACAGTAATCCTGTAGATTTTTCAGAAATCACATAAATATTTTTCCCCTGCAAATCCACTGTCACTTTGTTATCAGTAACATTACTATCCATATTAGCAGCACCTACTGCCGTAGAAGATGTCGACTGCAATGTTATATCACCAGAAGATTTAATTTTGACATCACTGGGATAATCTCCACTACAATTACTTAACTGTGCCCAAATAGCATTTTCATCTTTTGACTTTATTGAAACTGCATCAGCATCAATATAAATAAGTCCTCCTTGAGCATGTAAACCAATACTTTTTTCTGTTGTAATATTAAAAAGCCCCACTTTATCAAATATAATGGCACCATTAATATTACTATGAAGTAAACTGTCATTTGTTACATTGCCTGTAATATCAACTTTTTTCACATTTGAAATCAATACCTTGGCATTGCTACTACTTTGTGCAGCGACAGCAAATTGAAGTCCTTCGCCATTTATAGTTAAATTTTCCATGTCTGTACCAATAATACTCAGCCCGGCATTATCAGCATTTAACATAACATTGCTTATAATATTATGCCCGTTCATCTTTATCGACGCTGGTATTTCACCAATAACATTATAAACAGTATCACTAGTCAGCTTTACTGTATTCTCAGCCCATACGTCCCCCCCAGATATACAAACGGACATTGTACCTGCCATAAGCAATGAAAGCATTACTTTTCTGCTTAAAGCTTTTTCCCTTGCACCATTCCTCAACATGAACCCGCACCTTCCTCTTTCTTTAGCCTCTCCCTGAAATCTGTCTGACAAATAAAAAATACCCGACCGTATAACGGGCAGGCATCAAAATTGTCCAAGTCGAGAATATCTCTGCTTGTGAGCAACTGGCTGTCATTTCGTTATACGAAGTAGACCCTATAGCTTTGCGTCACTGCCTTTCGACAGTTTTGCCGTTTTATATTATTTAATATTCTTTTACTTATTAAAAGAATATCATACTTTATATATATCTACAAGCATATTTATTTGTATTTTTAAATATTTTTCTGGCAAATATAAATAAATCAGAACGACAAAAAAGCTCCGTCAAAAAGACGGAGCTTTTGTTTATTGTTTTATTACAGCAGGCAGTTGCTTTCAATCATCAAAAACTGTATTACGGGTCTCCCAGCGTTTAAACTGGCAATAGCCCCAGGGAGCATAAATGCCAAAAGTAACAGCAGTCAGAAGCATAATGACCAGCCATTGAAAAAAGAACCCCAGCCCGGTGCCGTCGAAACGCAGCCGTCTGCCTTCAACGTAGGTATTAGCACAGATCCAGCGCTGCTGCGCTGAATAAGCCCATGGGAAAAACAAGCCCACAGTAATAATAGAAACGACAGTCGTCCAAATGAGCAACCACAAATAGCCCAAGCCTGAACCAACAAAAACAAACGGTTTATTCATAATTATCAACCTCACTTTTCTTTAGTGTAGTTAAAAATCAATTTCAACATATTAATTACTAAAATCTTTTCACTAACGGACTTATTTTTTAACAACTGCTGCAATACTACATCGTATTCATCTTTTTGTAAAGTAAAGGAATCTTGTAAAACATAATCAACTGTCACCCCGAGCTTATTTACAATCAATATCAGTTTATCTAACGATATATTCCTTTCTCCTCGTTCAATTTGGCCGATATAAGCAGGAGATAACCCAACTTCTTCCGCAAGTTGTTCTTGCGTTAAATTAAGATTACAGCGTTCTATTTTTAGCCTTTTACCCATAGCTTTGTAATCCATATTTTTCCTCCTATTCGCATCTATGTCAATGTTATAGGAAAAAGAAAATAAATTTAATATGCTATTAGTATTGAAAACATATGCTGATAGTTGTAAAATAGTACTAACAATTTGCATATGCGTTTCCAATACTTAAAATAGAGAGAAGGTCTCTTTTGATGGCAAAATATCTGGGTGGTAGTACTCCTTATAAAAATTTCGTTATAAAGCAAAAAGATGACGATTTTTTTCTAACATTTTCGACAGGAACATTTACAAAAAAAACTATTTCCATTCGTGATACTATAATCACCGCAGAAATTATCACAAAAGAAAACCAAAGAAAATTCCTCTCTTCAACAGGATGGGGATTTCTAGGCTTGGTCATGGGTGGTGGCCTAGCTGCACTTGCATCCGGTTTCATCGGCGGTAAAAAAGCAAGAATCGTTGTTGCCTGTGAATTAAATAACGGCTGGCGCTGTGCTTTGGAACTGACTCAAAAAGAATATGAAGCTCTCATTATCCTAGTTCCTAAAAAGCAAAACGATTCAGAAATACTCAACAATTTAAGACAGTTGCAAGAATTACAGGCGTTAGGAATCATAACAGTAGAGGAATTTGAAGCAAAACGTCAGAAATTAATAAAAGACCTGATACCTCAACAATCAACCATCGAAAATACCTGCAAAAAAAATAAAGAGCTTCTTACAAGTAATGAAGTTCCCCCTAAAAATATTTTAGTCCCAAACACAAACTTCCAAAGGAAAATAAATCTAATGGAACAAAGCGAGAAAGTTTCAAAATATTCTGGTTGTAGTCGTCTGGGCTGCCTAACAATTATCATATTTTTCATTTTACTAATATCACTAAATAATTCTAACCATTCAGTAACCACTCAGCCATTATCACAGCCTACAGCTATACAAAATAATATTACTCCCAACACTACAACTGTATCCACTCCCCCAAAAACTACTCAAGAGCAATTAAAGATGCCAAAATTTGAAGCAATAGATACTAAAATGGGAGCAAATCTAATATCAATAGCAGCTTATTACAACGACAGGAACAAGGAGAATATCATTTTAGCTGCTCGTTGCTGGTTCAGGCAGAAAGGCAATAAGAATGTTTTTGTCTATTTTGTTAATGACCCAACTTACCGCATTGATCGCAGACGTGAAGAAACTGAAAAAGTACTTGCATTTTATGAATCTGTAAATGGCGGCAGCGTTTTATACTTTTTAAACCCTGATGGAACGCCTTATGAAACGATACATATAGACTGATTCCGATTATATTCCCATGATAAATAAGCACATACCTTCTAAAACAAATCTGAATTTAGAAATAAACCGCTGCTTCGCTCAATTGAGTGAAGCAGCGGTTTTAATTTATTTTGAATTATTGAACCAATAATTCAAAATTTACTGCATTTTTTCTACTAATAATTTATTGACCATACCCGGGTTAGCTTTGCCGCGGGATTTTTTCATGACCTGACCGACCAGGAAGCCGATTGCACGGTCTTTACCGGCTTTAAAGTCGGCAATAGACTGCGGATTTTCGGCCAGCACTTCATCAACGATAGCGGCAATAGCGCCTTCGTCGCTGACCTGCTCCAAGCCCAGCTCTTTAACGAGGACTTTCGGAGATTTGTCGGCTTTGAGCATTTCGGCAAATACTTTTTTAGCAAGCTTGCTGGACAACACGCCGCCTTTGATCAGGGCAACCATTTCGCCCAGGTTTTCCGGTTTGATCGGGAAAGCATCGATTTCGATGCCTTCGTTGTTGAGATAGGCGGAAACATCGCCCAAAAGCCAGTTGGCTACAGCTTTGTCATCACCGGCATTTTTGCAGGCAGCATCAAAGTAGTCGGCCATAGCTTTGGTGGCAACGATCAATCCTGCATCATAAGCAGGCAGGCCATTTTCTGTCATCAACCGCTGCTGACGCTGAGCAGGAAGCTCTGGCAGTTCATTTTTAACGCGTTCGATCCAGGCGTCGTCTAATTCTACCGGCACCAGATCAGGTTCCGGGAAATAACGGTAGTCATGCGCTTCTTCTTTGCTGCGCATGGACAAGGTCATGCCCTGCGCGTCATCCCAAGTACGGGTCTCCTGCACAACATGGCCGCCGCTTTCAACAAGGTCGATCTGCCGCTCGACTTCGTACTCGATCGCGCGCACCAGAGCGCGGAAAGAGTTAAGGTTTTTGATCTCGGCGCGGGTACCGAACTCGGCAGCGCCTTCCGGCATGACAGAGATATTGGCATCACAGCGCAGACTTCCTTCCTGCATTTTGCAATCGCAGACATCAGTATATTCCAAAATAGCTTTTAATTGTTCCAGGTAGGCGCGGGCTTCTTCGGAGCTGCGCATATCAGGCTCGGAGACAATCTCGATCAGAGGTACGCCAGCACGGTTGTAGTCTACTGCCGACGAGTCGGAGGTACTGATCGTAGCGCCGCTGTGGTTCAGCTTCCCGGCATCTTCTTCCATATGGATACGGGTCACGCCGATACGTTTTTTCTCGCCTTCCACTTCAATGTCGATATGCCCGCCCAGGCAAATAGGCTGATCGAATTGAGAGATCTGATAGTTTTTTGACAGATCGGGATAAAAATAGTTTTTACGGTCGAATTTATTGAATTTCTGGATATCGCAGTTCAGAGCCAGCCCCGCACGAATCGCAAATTCCACCACCTGTTTGTTGAGCACAGGCAAAGCGCCGGGCATCCCCAGGCAGACCGGGCAGACATGGGTGTTAGGCTCGCCGCCGAACTCAGTCGAGCAGGAGCAGAACGCTTTAGAATTTGTTTTGAGCTCGGCATGGACTTCCAGGCCGATAACAGTAGTATATTTTTTCATTATTTGTTACCTCCTAACGGTGCCAGTACCTTGTGGTATTCGTTGGCTTGTTCAAAGGTATAGGCTGCACGCAGCACGGTTTCTTCGTCCAGCGGTTTGCCGATCAGCTGCATGCCCACAGGCATACCGTCCGCGAAGCCGCAGGGTACGGAAATACCCGGCAGGCCCGCCATATTGACCGGAATGGTGTAAACGTCGAGCATATAGATGGACAAAGGGTCCATTTTGCCGTCGATAGGATAAGCAACGACCGGGGAGGTCGGCGCCAGGATAACGTCACATTTTTCAAAAGCGCTGTCAAAGTCGCGGCGGATAAGCGTGCGCACCTGCATGGCTTTTTTATAGTAAGCATCGTAATAGCCGCTGCTCAAAACATAAGTTCCCAGCATGATACGGCGTTTTACTTCCGCGCCGAAGCCTTCTGTACGGCTGAGCGTAGTCATTTCGGGCGCGCTGGTGGCATTAGCCGCACGGAAACCGTACCGGACGCCGTCATAACGGGCCAGATTGGCGGAAGCCTCCGCCGGAGCAATGATGTAATAGGTAATGACCGCATATTCGGTATGAGGCAGGGAAATCTCAACGATCTCAGCGCCCATGGCTTCGTATTGAGCGATTGCTTTTTTCAGTTCGGCATGGACTTTGGGGTCCAGGCCTTCGCCGTAATATTCTTTCGGCAGACCGATACGCAGGCCTTTAACGTCCTGACGCAGAGCTTTGGTAAAGTCAGGCACTTCCACCGGCAGCGAAGTAGAATCATGCTCGTCCTTGCCGCAGATAGTATTGAGCACTGTAGCGGCATCGGTAACGTCGCGGGTGATCGGCCCGATCTGGTCGAGCGAAGACGCAAAAGCCACGCAGCCGTAACGGGAAACACGGCCATAGGTCGGTTTGATACCGACACAGCCGTTAAAAGAAGCAGGCTGACGAATGGAACCGCCGGTATCTGAACCCAGAGTCCAGATAGCTTCGCCGGCCGCGATAGCAGCGGCACTGCCGCCGGAGGAGCCTCCGGGTACGCGGTCCAGGTTCCAGGGATTATGAGTAGCCTGGAAATAAGACGATTCAGTAGTAGAACCCATCGCAAATTCGTCCATATTGGTTTTGCCGAGGAAAATAGTTTCTTCGGCGCGAAGTTTTTTAATAACATGCGCATCATAAATCGGCACAACGTTAGCCAGCATTTTGGACGAACAGGTCGTCAAAAGACCTTTAGTGCAGATATTATCTTTGATCGCGCCGGGGATGCCGGCCAGCGGAGCGATTTTTTCACCGGCGGCGATCATGGCGTCAACCTTGGCCGCCTGTGCCAAAGCATTTTCTTTATCCAGCGTCACATAGGCTTTGACCTGATCCTCGACAGCGTCGATGCGCTCATACAGAGCTTTAGTCAGTTCCACGGAGCTGATTTCTTTATTAACGAGTTTATCATGCAATTCATGAGCAGTGCTCTTGTAAAGATCCACAGTAGTTCCTCCCTCTCTTATTCGATAACGCGGGGCACTTTAAAGCCGCCGTTATGGACTGCCGGAGCATTTTTCAGCGCTTCTTCCTGAGTAACGCCGGGCAGAGCTACGTCCTCACGAAACGCGTTGCTGATCGGCAGCACGTACGGAGTCGGCTCGATGCCTGCGGTATCAAGCTTCTGCAAAATATCGGCATAATTGAGGATCTGATTGAACTGTTCCGTGAATTTTTCCATTTCACCCTCAGGAATAGTCAAACGGGAAAGCTGGGCGATGTATTCTACATCTTTGGTCGTGACCTTCATTTTTTCACCTTCCTATGATAAATGTTCTTCATTATATGCAATAAATCGGATATATTATATCACAAATTGTCCTATACTTCTATAATATCCATCATATACCGCTTTGCTTCAGCAACTGCCGCGGCAAAAAAATAAACCCGCCTTGTTTAATTTATTTCCTTTGCACTGTCAATCGATCTCTATTTGAATATTTTCACCTGGCTTCAATGCCTGTTTTCGCCAAATTTACAGCATTGTCACACAAAAGCGATTATAATAATAGTAGAAGGAGTGTGACAGCTATGCAAAATATCAACGCTTTCGACCATGCGGAAACTATTTTAAAGGTTTTGGCGAAGGGTGCTTTTCTTACTACTGCCGCAGGCGGCAGACACAATACGATGACGATTGGCTGGGGAGCGCTGGGCAATATTTGGGGCAAACCTGTTTTTACCGTAATGGTACGTCACTCACGCTATACGCACGAGCTGATCGAAGCCCATAACGAATTTACCGTCAGTTTTCCGCTGACAGCCGCTTTCAGTAAAGCACTGGGACTATGCGGCAGCAAATCAGGACGTGACATGGATAAATTCGCCGCGGCAGAAATCACCCCTGCTGAAGGGCAGACCGTTAAAGTGCCCGTCATCAAAGGCGCCGGGCTGCATCTGGAATGCCGCATCGTGGAAAAACGCGAAATGGCACCGGAAAATTTTGATAAGGCCCTGGCCGACAGATGGTATGCCGATAAGGATTGGCACACTTACTACACCGGCGAGATCACAGCCGCTTATCTGGACAAATAAAAATTTTAGCTTCACAAACGCCAAATGACTGCATAATAAAAATTATGCAGTCGTTTGTTTTTCTATTATATTTTTAAAAAAGCTTCTGTTCCTTTGTCGCTGTCCCCGATACTTCAGCTGCACCGCTTAACAAGCGCAAAAATTCGGCTTCGTCGATAACAGTCACACCCAGTTGTTCCGCCTTCGTCAGCTTACTGCCTGCTTCGGCACCGGCAACGACATAGTCAGTTTTTTTACTGACGCTGCCGCTGACCTTAGCGCCCACGTCCTGCGCCATAGTCTGTGCTTCAGCACGTCCCAAAGTCGGCATCGTACCTGTAAAGACCATAGTTTTGCCATAAAAGGGATGCTCTTCGCTGACAGCCTGAACCTGCATTTCCATATTCAGACCCAGCTCTTTCAGACGGGCGAGCAAGTCGCGGTTCGATGGCGACGCCAAATAAGTAACGACACTTTCAGCTATCTTCGGTCCGATATCGTCGATAGCGGCGATCTGCTCTGCATCGGCAGCCAGCAAATTCTCGACCGTACCAAAATGCACTGCCAGCAGCCTAGCCACCTTGGCCCCGACGTGACGGATGCCCAGGCCGAAAAGCAACCGGTCGAAGCTCTGCTCCTTGCTGGCGGCAATAGCTTTCACTAAATTTTCCGCCGATTTTTCACCCATTCTATCCAGCACTACCAGCTGTTCTTTAGTCAGCAGATACAGGTCGCTGACGTCGCGGATCAGTTCCGCCTCCAGCAGCTGATTGATCACCGCCGGTCCACAGCCTTCGATATCCATTGCTCCTTTAGAAGCAAAATGGATCAGCCCTTCGCGTCCCAAAGCCGGGCAATGCGGATTAGTGCAGCGCAAAGCTGCCTCACCGTCTTTACGTTCAACAGCCCAGCCGCACTCCGGACATTCCTGCGGCATCGCATAAGGCTTCGTATCTTCCGGCCGTTTGCCCAGCACGACATGCAGCACCTCAGGGATGATCTCACCGGCTTTATTGATGACCACCGTATCGCCGATCCTGATATCCTTCGCTTTAATAAAATCTTCATTGTGCAGCGTGGCCCTGCTTACCGTACTGCCCGACAGCCTTACCGGCGTCAGTACCGCCGTCGGCGTCAGCACGCCTGTGCGCCCAACCTGGATCACGATATCCTCCAGCCTGGTTTCAGCCTGCTCAGGCGGAAATTTAAAAGCGATCGCCCAGCGTGGATCCTTGCCTGTCGCACCTAAAATATCCTGCTGATAAACAGCGTTGACTTTAAGTACTGCGCCGTCAGTATCATAAGCCAGACTTTTACGCCGGGAGTCAAAGTCCCTGATATATTCTATCGCCGCATCGATACTTTTTACGATACGGTAATTTTCGCTGACCTTAAAGCCATAATCAGCCAGCATCGCCAAAGAATCGGCATGCTTGTCCCTGGCTCCTTCGCCTACGGCATAAGCAAAAAAGCTTAACGACCGCTGCGCCGTTACGTTAGGGTCCAGCTGACGCAGACTGCCGGCAGCCGCATTACGCGGATTGGCAAATTCGCTCTCGCCGGCCTCCAGGCGCTGTTCGTTCAGCTGCATAAAAGCATGCCTTGGCATATAGATTTCACCGCGCACATCTAAAAGCTCCGGCGGCGCGGCGCCGTTTTTCATATTCAGCACCAAAGGGATCGACCGGATCGTGCGTACATTGGCTGTTACATTTTCGCCGGTCACACCGTCACCGCGCGTTGCCGCCCTTACCAACCGTCCATTTTCATAAATCAGGCTGCAGGCCAGTCCGTCGATTTTCGGCTCCATAACATATTCTACAGCGCTGCCTTCCGGCAGACCGCTGCGCACACGCTGATCAAAAGCTACCAGCTCTGCATCCGAAAAAGCATTGCCCAGACTCAAAAGCGGCGTCAGATGTCTGACCTCGGTAAATTCGGGATTCACCTTCCCGCCTACACGGCGCGTCGGCGAATCGGCAGGCACATCGTCAGGCCAGGCCGCTTCCAGCTCACGCAGGCGCACCAGCATCCGGTCATATTCTGCGTCGGTGATCTCAGGTGCATCCAGCACATAATATAAAAATTCGTGATGGCGGATCTCTGCCCGCAAATGTTCGGCCTCGTTTTTAGCCTGTGCGCGTTCCAGTTCCATGACTGCCTCCTTTATTATGCTGCCCTTCGGCGGCTTCTGTTTTTCAGGCTTTAGTCTCATTGTTTCAAAAATCAGAGTGTCAAATTTAATTTTACTATTCTATATATGGTACGGCACTTTGCCACCAAAACACTATTTAATTACAGCTTCTTCAATACTGCATACTTGGTCAGCAGGCTGCGGATACCGGCACCGGCAAACGCGATTTTCACTTCCTGCCCATCCTGCGACGATGTCACACTGACGACTGTCCCCACGCCCCATTTAGCATGGCTCACCTTATCTCCGGCCTTAAAACTGCCGCCGGCAGCAGCTTCCGCAGTGCTCATTGCCTGCTTGGGAATAAAGCTTTCCTGCCCACCCAGGAACCAGTTCGTATCACGGCTGCGTTTCTGCGGTTTTGCTTCCACCATATTGATCGTCCTGCGTTCTAATGCCGGACGTTTGAAGACCGTAACCAGATTACGCGGCACTTCCTGTAAAAACCGTGACGGCGGGTAGGACACCGTATGCCCATAAATAGTCCGCATCTTTGCATTGCTCAAAAAGAGCTGTTTCTCTGCACGGGTGATGCCAACATAACACAAGCGGCGTTCTTCTTCCACTTCTTCCTCGTTCATCAGCGTCCGCGCATGTGGGAAAATACCTTCCTCCATGCCGGCCAAAAAGACGATCGGGAATTCCAGACCCTTCGAAGAATGCAGTGTCATCAGCGTAATAGCGTCCTCACCCAGCTCGGCATCATCGATATCCGACACCAGCGCCACATGCCCCAGGAAATTTTCCAGATTATTCTCTTCTTCCGTCTTGGCAAATTCCTGCCCGACCGACATCAATTCCATCAGGTTGTCAATGCGGCTCTGCGCCTGCGCTGTATGCTCATTCCGCAGTTCTTCCATATAACCGGTCTTATTCAGCACCTGTTCGATCAGTTCCTCTACCGGCAGGTTATCAGCCTGATTCATCAAATCAAAAATGATAGCCGCCAGTTCATCCAGCTTGCTGACGAAACGGATGCTCAGTCCTTCGACCTGCGCGGCATTCGATACCACGTCAAACAACGACATCCCATTTTCAGCGGCATGGGCCTGCAGCTTGGCCAGCGTTGCATCGCCGATACCGCGGCGCGGTACATTGATGATCCGCAGCAGACTCAGTGAATCTGCCGGGTTAAAAATCACGCGCAGATAAGCGATAATATCCTTGATCTCCTTACGGTCGTAGAATTTAAGTCCTCCGACCATATTATAGGTGATCCCGCTTTTGATAAGCATTTCCTCAAAAATACGCGACTGCGTATTCGTGCGGTACAAGACTGCCATCTCGCCCAGCTTCATATTCTGCTGGCCCTGCAGCTCCTGCAGTTTTTCGATCACAAAACGGGCCTCGTCGCGTTCGTCGATAGCCTGAAAATAAGTGATCGCCACACCATTATCATTATCCGTCCACAAATTTTTAGGTTTGCGGCCTGTATTATTTTCAATAACAGCATTCGCAGCATCCAAAATAACCTGCGTACTGCGGTAATTCTGTTCCAGCTTGATGATTTTGGCTTCGGGATAATCCTTTTCAAAATCCAGAATGTTTTGGATATCAGCACCGCGCCAGCCGTAAATGCTCTGGTCGGCATCGCCCACGACACAGATATTACGATGTCTGGCAGCCAGAAGCTTGGTTAAAAGATATTGGGCATGGTTGGTATCCTGATATTCGTCTACCAGCAGATAATCAAAACGCTCCTGATACTTGGCTCGCACTTCTTCGCTTTCCTGCAGCAGCCGTATCGACAGTACCAGCAGATCGTCAAAATCCACCGCGTTATTGACCAGCAGTTTATTCTGATAACGTTCATAGATCTCCGCAACTTTCTGATTGTAAAAATCCGAAGCAGCTTTACTGAAATCACTAACGCTCTGCAGCTGGTTTTTGGCATTGGAAATGCGCGACGCGATACCGGCCGGCTGAAAACGCTTTTCATCCAGATTCAGTTCTTTTAAAATCTGTTTAATCAGGTTCTGGCTGTCGCTGCTGTCATAGATAGCAAAATTACTGCCATAACCGCCTAATTTAGTTATTTCCATCCGCAAAAAACGGGCACAGAAAGCATGGAAGGTAAACAGCCAGACATCTTTAGCCGCAACTCCCGCCATTTTATCGACGCGCTCGCGCATTTCGGCGGCCGCTTTATTGGTAAACGTAATTGCTAAAATACGGTAAGGACGTACGCCCTGCTGCAGCAAATGTGCAATCCGGCAAGTAAGCACCTTGGTCTTGCCGCTGCCGGCACCTGCCATGATCAGCATGGGTCCGTTGGTTGTCTGTACTGCTTCGGCCTGTTCTGGATTAAGGCCTGCTAAGGTCTCTGTCATTGGTTCCTCCGTCTATTCGGCACTGCCTGTGCCGCATCTTTTTATTTTATCGTAACTTTAATATTATTCGCTTCTGATTCACTTTTTCCTGCTATTTTATTCGCCGCAGCCAAGAAAATAAATAAGCACTGAAAATAAATCCAGTGCTTTTACTTTATTCTCCTTGTGCCAGCCTGCTGACTATTTCTGTATCGGCAGGACAAAACTGATACTGCAGCAGTTCTGCCGGCCGTACCCATAAAATTTTCTGATGTACGCTTTTTTGCGGCACACCGCCGGTTATTTTGGCGGCAAAAAAGGAAAGCCCTATTTTATTATCCGGATAGGTGTAACTGGTTTGCTCAAGCAGAGCCACAATATCTATCTCTATCCCCAGCTCTTCCCGGCATTCACGTACTAAGCAGTCTGCAGCTTTTTCACCCGCTTCCTGCTTACCGCCCGGAAACTCCCATAAAAAGGCGCAGCTGCCGCCTGCACCGCGCTGGCAAATCAGTATTTCTCCTGCTGTATTGCGAATAATCGCCGCCGATACCAAAATCATAACTCATTCAATCCTATCTTTTGTAAATATTTGTATGTTTCATCATAATAGTCATTCTTCCTAGTTTCATCATACGCATCACCCTCAGGAATAAAAATAATAAAACCCTGACGCGCACGTGTTAGTAGAACACGATAAGTATTTTTTAAATATTGCTGATTCTCTATTTTATTTATTCTTTGCCAACTAGCACCAATGAACTTAAAATATTCAAAATGGTCTTTGACAAACCTCAAATCAGCATCCCAAGCAACAATACTCCAATCTACTTCTAGCCCTTGAATATCAAATTCTGTCGCTACTTCTTCTAAGGCATACGACGACCGAACGTCATACTTATCATCTAAAAACCAATGCTTAGCATCTATTTTACTCTGTACCCAAATTCCACAGCTACGTAATCTTTTAGCCCCTGAACTAGCTATTAAACCATAGCGTTCTGTGCCTTCTGACCTACTTCGCACCCATTCTTTAGCTTTTTGCAAATTTCTTGTTAAAAATATAGGATATTTTTCTCTTATTTCTGCATAAAGCATTTGAGCACATTTAACATCAATATCCAATAATGCTTTTACAAAACCTGCAACATTCTCTGATCGAAACGAGCGTAGTGGAACTGCCAAATGTAAAGCTGTAACAATATGATAATTTAGTGTTGCCAATCTCTCTACCAATGGTTTATTTTGCACATACTCGCTATCAGTAATTTTATCAGACACATAAACTTCCCATTCAGGAAACTTTGTTGATAATGCATCAAACCACGCAGACAAACCAGCTTCACCAGTATTAATTTCTTGCCCTCCACCAACAAGGCAAACAATAACAGCCCAATCCTCATGTCTATCCATAACATCAACTAAAAATTCTGGCTCAGACATTGTAAAGTCAGCTACACCTTTTTTTCGCTTCATAAACTCAGCTAACTTTTCTTGAGTCCAAGCTCGCTGCGCTTCGTCAAAAATAACAACTTTTTCATTTGGTGGATCTTGAGTCATTATCTCAGCATCACGAAAATGATGAATCATTTGAATAAAAGGTAACACCTTTTTTGTTGCCTCTTGCTTAGAAATATTTTTTCTAGAACTTTCATCACGTATTAAAGCTTCACGCAAAACATCCACTAATGGTTTATTTCCCGAAAGAAATACCGCATGTTCTTCTTCAGCAAAATTATGACGTTCATTGGCAATATTAAGCCCAGCTAAAGTTTTACCGGCTCCTGGAACTCCAGTTATAAAACAAATAGCTTTAGTATGGTTCTGCTTACTCACTTCAATAATTTCATTAACGGCTTCAGCTGTCTGCTGTAGGTTAATCGCCTTTGCATCATTTCGCGCAATATCCTCAACGCTGTGGTTACGATATAGCGCCTGTGCCGCTTCTATAATAGTTGGTGTTGGCATATATGCAGATTCTATCCACTCATTAGAATTTAATTCTATGTCGTTGTACTGTTGCAAAACAGCTGTAATTACTGCTGCTATATTGCTTTTATTGCAAAATAACACATTAAGAATCCCCAACCTTAGCTCCCGAAAATTATTAGTTCTTTCCATTGCTTCGGTAGAAACTAAAATTGGTACGAGAATCCTATTGTGACTTGCTTTATGAAAATTTTTTAAATCTAAAACATAATCTGTCACTTGATCAATAGCATATCGAGAATAATTTTTCTCTCCCACCTTAAATTCTAATGAAAATACCAATCCATCTTTTAAATATACTGCATCTATTCTTTCACCAATTCTTGGTATTGTATATTCAAAAATTATATGGCCTGTTTTCAAAACTGCTAATTGACTTTTCAGAATTCTGATTTCTGCTAACCAAGCATTACGTTGTAAATCTTCTAGTGTGTATTCATTATTACGAGCTAAAATACCTAATATTAAATTTTCATCTTGTTGTAAAAAATCTTGTAAAGAACTTTCATAATAAGCACGTTGCATAACCTTTACCCCGATCCTTATTGTTATAACAGCATTTTATCACAAAACAGGTTCTTCTTTCATAAAAAATACTCCGCTGCAGCGGAGTATTTTTTGACTGCGAATATTTAGTTAGAATTCCCAACGGGCGCCGATATTCCACTGCCAGTCTTTTTTAAAGTCGCTGCCGGCGGTACGTTCCACATCAAAATAGAGGTGGTTGTTGTGACCAGTCCTGATCGCAGCGCCGATACCGTATTCAACCCATGTATCGTCAAAATCGGCTGACTGGTACAGGCTGTCGCCATTGGCCGCCGTCATCTTCACATCGTAACCGCCGCCGAATTCGTGCAGCAGATCAGCTTTGATATAGATATTGGTTTTGGCATCGATATCCCTGCCCAGCTGGAATCCTACCCGCCCCAGCACGCTTTTGATATGGCTTTGCTCTACCTTGACCCTGTTACTGGTAAAATAACTGCCGCCATCCAGATAGCCCAGCGTCAGCTGCGCCTGCGGCTCGATATACCAGCCGCGCTGCAAAGCGTTTTTCCGCCCATATTCGGCGCTGAAAGCAAGTCCCTTGTTATCGTAATCGCCGCTGATTTTTTTCCCTTCTGTGTCCAGAACGCTAAAATCATTATCCATATCGGAGTATTTGAGCACCAAGTCCAAATAATGTCCCTTTTTGTTGATTTGCGTACCATATAATCCGATGGCTTTATTATGGTTAGAGCCACTGCCACCAGCATAACTGCTGCTGCCGTCGCCATAGCTGAAGGCCACGCCGCCATAGCGGGTATAATCATCAGTTTGCCGCAGCACCTTGTCGTAGCCCAGCTCATAGGTAGTATATTTATTCTCGAAGCTGAATCTGCCGTCCCGGCTGATCTTAGTGCCTTTGAGGCGCAGCCAGACTCCGTTCTCACCATCACCGCTCTGGCGCAGGTCGCCCAGCCGCTGCAGCAGCTGATCGTTGTCAGTACGCCAGGTATGGTAGTTAAGCGCTGCAGCACCCATAATAGTTTTTACAGTCGTCGTTGTTTTATCGCCGGGATCAACGCTGATGATCTTATCTAAATACCAGTCAGTGTCGTAGCCTGCTGTTTCGCTGACTTTGCTGCTCAACTCATAATGCTTGTAAAACAGGCTGCCCTCGCGGTCTTTAGCCGTAAAATCAGCCGTGCCGGTAACACTGCCCAATACCAGTCCATGCCCTTCTGTACTGCCAGCAGACGGCTCATAAGCATCCTTCTGGTAAATATCCAATACATGGCTGCCGCTGCTGGCATCAGTAATGGCCAGTTTATCGCTTTCCAGACTGCGTACATCCACATCCAGCTTAAACAAACCGCCGCTTCCGTGAAGTTCCTGTGCCGTCAGGGTATGGTAACCGTCGCTGTGTGTCAAATGCACAGCCGCTCCGTTATTTAATGTCAGCTGGTGCAGGCTACTGTCGCCACTCAGCTTCCAAACTGCGTTGTCCATCTCCAGATTTATAACGCCTGCGCCCTGCTCATTGACTTTACCGGTCAGGCTGCTGCCTTCAGCAAATGCCAGTGCCAAAGTACCGCTTACTGTCCCGTCATGCAGTACGTCGCCGACCAGATGACTGCTGCCATCGACATTCACAGTAGCCGTACCTGCAGCTCGCAGCAGCACTCCATCAGCCGCTGCCTGCGAAGCAACATTTTTCAGTTCCAGCTTGCTGTTATTACCCAGTTCAATACCTGCTCCGGCACTGCTGTCCGCCACGTTCAGGTTCCAACTGTCAATAGTAGTTTCCGTACCGCTTCCCAGCTTGATGCCTACAGCATCAGTGCCGCTGACCTGTACGCTTCCGGGACCATCTAAAGCGGCGTTTGTATCGCTGGTTTTGATATCGATACCGATAGCGTTGGCGCCATTCACTGTCATCAGCCCGCTCATGGTCAAAGCAGCATCGTTTTTACGCAGCAGGACCCCTGTGCTGCCGGTACCTTCAATAGAAGAAGCACCAACGATGGTCACACTGCTGTTACTTGCATCCACGCCAATGCTGTCAGCTGCAGCACTGCCGGTCACAATGCCGCCTGCCTGCACTTTCGAACCGCCAAGCACCTGGATACCCAGCGACCCCGCACCTGTAACTTCTACGTTACCTGCAACACCGATATCCGAGCCGACATCACCATAAATACCATAAACGCCCGTCCCCGAAACAGCCACCTTGCCGCCGATAACGGCTTCC
>OGQC01000088.1_pt1 | contig 50920 bp, 48 predicted proteins | sample 1553081 | NCBI WGS metagenome assembly OGQC01 (sample SAMEA2580267, study PRJEB22360) | human gut metagenome | biome: human gut; feature: human-associated habitat; material: faeces | place: Denmark | collected 2008/2010
GACCACACTGGTCAGACTGGATTCAAAATATGCCCCTTTTTAAAGTGGACTCAGTAATTTACAATTAATAGTTTATAGTTTATAGGTTGCTGTTTACTGATGATTTTGGGGGAATTGGCTGATAAGTTGCTGATGGGCTGGTGGCGATATAGGGGCGTCAGTCTGAGAATATTAACAAAAAAAAGAGTGTGTCATGAATTTATGATACACTCTTTTTTTTTATTCTGTTTAATTACATCTTCTTTATCCGTTTGCGATATTTCCGAAGAAATCGAATGAGGCATCCCAATCCTTCCAGACTGGCTCTCTGCCCAATTCCTTCAATCTCGCATTGATTACCTTGGCGGTACGCTCATCGCTTACGGTGAACTGTTCCAATGCCTGAGGATAGGTATGATAACCGCCAGGATTTACCTTTGATTCTGCCGACATGGTGGTGACACCCAGTGTTGCCATGTTGTCACGGATGTAGGCTGGCTCACGGGTAGAGTAGGAGATATCTACATCGTGGTCGAAGATACGCATGGCGAAAGTTGCCTGTGCCAACTGCTTATCGGTCATGAAGCAGTTTGGCTGGAAACCTTCGTTCTGTGCAGGGCGCATACGAGGGAAGTTTACGCTGTACTTGGTCTTCCAGTAGTGCTTCTGCAGGTAGCGCAGGTGATGAGCCATCATCACTACATCCGTGCGCCATTCCTTCTCCAAGCCGATGAGCACACCCATACCGATGGAATGGACACCTGCCATACCCATGCGGTCGAAACCATCGCAGCGCCACTCAAACTTGCTCTTCATGCCACGTGGGTGGTAGAGCTTGTAGTGCTCGTGGTTGTAGGTTTCCTGGAAACAGATGACGCCGTTCATACCATGGTCGGCGAGGGTCTTGTAATCCTCTGTAGAGAGCGGCATCACCTCAATCTTCACGTTAGAGAAATACTTCTTGGCGATGTCGATTGCCTTGGCAAGATAAGGGGTGCCAGCCTTGGCTGGGTTCTCGCCCGTAACGAGAAGGATGTTCTCGAATGGAGCCAGCTGCTTGATGGCTTTATACTCGTTCTCAATCTGCTCTGGGGTGAGGATGGTACGAGCCATCGGATTCTCACGATGGAAACCGCAATACACGCAGGAGTTGGAGCATGAATTGGTGATGTAGAGAGGAATGAACATCGACATGGTCTTGCCGAAGCGCTCCTCGGTATATTTGCGGGAAAGACGCGCCATTACCTCCAGGTATGGCTCGGCTGCCGGTGAAATCAGCGCCATGAAGTCGTTCACATCGCAATGGCCCTTGGCAAGGGCACGACGCACATCGTTATCGGTCATTCGAGCAATGCGCTCCGTGGTCTCCTCCCAACTGATATTCTTTAATTCGTCTGAAAACATTTTCTTACTTTTTAAACTTTCTCAAATCGTGTGTCAACTTGGCTGCGCAGAAGTTTGGACCACACATGGTGCAGTACTCACCGTCTGTATGACCTGCCTCCTCGAAATACTTCAAGGCGAGCTCTGGGTCGAGAGAGAGGTGGAACTGGTCTCTCCAGCGGAACTCGAAACGTGCCTTGGAGAGGGCGTTGTCGCGGATGGTTGCACCTGGATGACCCTTTGCCAAATCGGCTGCATGAGCGGCAATCTTATAGGTTACCACACCTGTGCGCACATCTTCCTTGTTAGGCAAGGCGAGGTGCTCCTTTGGTGTTACATAGCAGAGCATGGCGGTGCCGAGCCATGCAATCTGGGCGCCACCGATGGCTGATGTGATGTGGTCGTAACCTGGAGCGATATCGGTAACCAATGGGCCGAGGGTGTAGAATGGTGCCTCGTGACAGTGGTCGAGCTGGCGCTCCATGTTCTCCTTGATCTTCTGCAATGGCACGTGACCAGGACCCTCGATGAAGGCCTGTACGTTCTTGTCCCAGGCACGGGTAACAAGCTCGCCCATGGTATCCAACTCGGCAAACTGGGCTGCATCGTTGGCATCGGCAATACAGCCTGGGCGCAGACCATCACCCAAAGAGAGGGCTACGTCGTACTGTGCCACGATGTCGCAGATGTCGTCGAAGTGCTCATAGAGGAAACTTTCCTGGTCGTGGTAGAGACACCACTTGCTCATGATACTACCGCCACGGCTCACGATACCGCAGAGACGGCTATCAGCGAGATGCACGTTGTGGCGACGGATGCCGGCATGGATGGTGAAGTAGTCAACACCCTGCTCGCACTGCTCAATGAGGGTATCACGGAATACCTCCCAGTTCAAATCCTCTACCTTGCCGTTTACCTTCTCCAAAGCCTGGTAGATAGGCACGGTTCCTACCGGTACAGGACAGTTGCGCACAATCCATTCACGGGTTTCGTGAATGTTGTCGCCGGTAGAGAGGTCCATCAAAGTATCGCCTCCCCACTTGCAAGACCATACAGCCTTATCCACCTCTTCTTCGATGCTGGAGGTAGTGGCAGAGTTACCGATGTTGGTATTGATCTTCACGAGGAAGTTGCGGCCGATGATCATCGGTTCGCTCTCCGGGTGGTTGATGTTGGCAGGAAGAACGGCACGTCCGCGTGCAATCTCATCACGAACATACTCAGGGGTGATATGGGTATCGATGCCCAACTCCTGGCAGTTCATGTTCTCGCGGATAGCCACGTACTCCATCTCTGGAGTGATGATGCCAGCCTTGGCATAAGCCATCTGGGTGATGTGCTTGCCAGCCTGTGCACGGCGAGGCAACTGGATGTGCTCGAAGCGGAGGTGGTCGAGGCTATGGTCAGCAAGGCGCTGCTTGCCATACTCGCTGGTAACCTCCTTGAGCTGCTCGGTATCATTGCGGTCGATAATCCACTGCTCGCGCATTCTTGGCAAGCCTTTCTTCAAATCTACCTGATAGTTAGGGTCGCTGTAAGGACCGCTGGTATCGTAGATGTAAACCGGAGCGTTTGGCTCTGTATGAGGAATGCCGCGCTCATCCTTCACAACAGTAGGAGTGAGGTTTACCTTGGTCATTCCAACCTTGATCTGTGGGAAGAGTTTTCCCTGCATATACGCCTTTTCTCTCTGGGCGTAAGCTTTCTTATCGTTTGGCATAATTTTTTAAAGGTAAAAAGGTAAAAGGGTAAAAAGGTAAAAAGAGCGTTCTTGCTTCTTTGCCTTCATCCTTCATGCCTTTTATTATCTATATTATAATTAATTGTTGAGGAATGCGGTGAGAGGAGAACTTGCCTCAGCACAATCGCTGATGGCTCCGAGACCTGCCTCGTAAGCACGGCGACCGCATACTACTGCTTCCTTGAATGCCTTAGCCATTTCTACAGGATCACCGGCAACGGCGATAGCTGTATTAACCAGGCAAGCGCTGGCACCCATCTCCATAGCCTCGGCAGCGTGGCTAGGTGCACCGATACCTGCATCTACTACAACTGGAACAGTAGCCTGCTCGATGATGATCTGCAGAAAGTCCTTCATTCTCAATCCCTTGTTGGTACCGATAGGTGCAGCAAGTGGCATCACGGTAGCAGCACCAGCCTCTTCGAGGTGCTTGCAGAGGGTAGGGTCTGCCTGGCAATATGGCAATACCACGAAACCGAGTTTTACCAGTTTCTCGGTAGCCTTCAGTGTCTCGATAGAGTCTGGAAGAAGATAGCGAGGGTCTGGGTGGATTTCGAGCTTGAGCCAGTTGGTTCCGAAAGCCTCGCGAGCCATCTGTGCTGCGAAGACAGCCTCCTCGGCGTTGCGCACGCCACTGGTGTTAGGAAGGAGCTGGATATTTGGGTTCTGCACAATATGAGAGAGCAGGTCGTCCTGCTTGTCTTCGAGTTCGATACGTTTCATAGCAACAGTAACCATTTCTGTTTCTGATGCTTTGATGGCTTCAGCCATGAGGGCATTGTTGTTAAACTTTCCTGTGCCCAAGAAGAGGCGTGAGTTAAACTCTCTGCCTGCGATTACTAATTTTTCCATTGTTTTATTATAGAGTTGTTATTTTTGTTTTCATTTCTGTAGGAAAAGTACTTTTGGATGATTCTTTTCCGCAGTATTCTGGGACCGTTATCCTCCGCAGAACGCTTTTACGATAACGATGTCTGCTCCTTCTGCGATGAGTGTGTTTTCCCATTCATCACGAGGCACCATTTCGTTACTGATAGCTACTGCAACTCCTGTAGCTGGCAAATCGAGTTCCTGGGCTAACTCCCTGATGGTTTTAGCCTGTATCTCGGTCTCTTTGTTGTTGATAGTTACTTTCATATTCTGTTCGTTTTATATGATGAATAATCCGTTTGTTTACGCTTTTTCTATCGCCCGAAAGCGATGATAAGATAATATGTAATCAAACACGGTGAACTTCCAGATGAAAGCCTTAAGAGAAAGAATAAAGCGCTATCAAATATCCCTGCGACAGCATTACCTGCATCAGGTTCAATGGGTATCATCTCAGCCGAATCTTTCAGCACCCCGTGATAATCGCTTGCAAAAGTAATGATAATATCGGAAAAACAATAGAATTTCAAAAATATTTATGCTAAATTAACGCAGAATGTACCTTTCGCTTTACTGGTGTTTCTTTCTGCAATCCGGGCATTCGCCTTTGATGACAAAGGAAATAGAGTGGGGGTAAAAGCCTTCGGGCAGCTCGAAACTTGGAATATGGATATCCTCCATACAGAAGGAACGCTGGCAAGATTCGCAGTAGAAATGAATATGCCCGTCGTGATGATCGCAAGCCCCTTTTTCTTCGCAGAGTTCGTAGCAGAGTACGCCTCGCCCATCTTCGAAGGCATGTACCACATCATGTTCCAGAAAGAGGGTAAGGGTACGGAAGATGCTCGACTTGTCCATCGAAACCATCTTTCGTTCCAGATTGCTCAGACTCTGCGGGTTCTGTTCGCCCATCAGGGTCTTCATTACGAGTATGCGGTTGGCGGTTGGCCGAATGCCTTTCGATTCCAGCCTGCTGATCATATCTTGTGAGTTCATCGTTTCTTCTTTTTAAAATTTTTACTAACCGGTTGCAAAGATACAAAAAAAGCGTGTAAGTATGGTAACTTACACGCTTTTTCTTTATTTAAACGTAATTACTTTTTGCTTTCAATCTAGTCAATGCCGCAGCATGAAGGGATTGGAACCCTTATGCGCAAGCACAACCACGGCTTCTGTTCAAAGCCTCACCATACATTTCCATTGCGGTCATGTAATTTGCAAGAATAGCCTTCAAGGCCTTCTTGATGTTTGCATACATTGTTTTCATAATCGTTATCCTTTTTTAAAAATTAATACTCGGCATTTCTGCCATTTCCTTTATTCTTTTGTTCATGAACGGTGGTCAATTTTACTTGCCCATCTCCATGTTGTTGTTTACATTTACAGCCTTGGCAATCATAGCTGCCACAACTGTAAGAATCATTACTGTCGTCATCATAATTTGTTTCCTTTCTTTCTTTGTGGAGCCTCCATGTGAGGTCTCCTGTTTTACATTATCCTTTTACAATCTCACTGTTTTCTGGTGCAAAGGTAATGCCTTTTTCTTGAATATCTGTCACAAAGACATGACAAAATGATGAAAAAGGGGCTTTTTTTGATACACGTCAACTAAACAGCAATGGCGGCTTGATATACGTCAAGCCGCCATGCTGTCATATTGAGAAATGTGTCATATTTCTTATGTTTCCTTGGATTTCTGATGCTAGATCAGTTCCAGAATCTTGTCGAGAATCTTTTCTACGGTAGAAGAATCGGTTGCTTCATCGAGTTTCTGGTTGATTTTCTCTTCCAGTTTCTTGCTTACCTTGTCGGCAGCCTGATCCATGGCCTGGTTTGCCTTGTTTTCCAGTTTCTTCTGAACGGAAGCGCCCAGTCCGTCTTCTTCTGAACCATCGCTGCTATTATCGCTTACCGAAGGGGATTCATCGGTTGATGAGCTGGTGGTTTCTTCTATCTGCAGATTGTCGGCACCTTCCAGCGCCTTCACCATATCATCAGCATTCATCGTGTAAACGCTGCCAAGGATTCCGAAGCTTACGGTGTGCTGCTTGCCATTAAACTCAACGGTTCCCTTAGAGCATACGATATAGTTGTGGTATTCGAAGAGCTGGTTCATCACTTCATCAATAGCGCTTCCTGCCATCATTTTGGCAATGGAACGGATGCTTTGGGTGAAGAAGTTGTTATCACTGGTTTCTGTTGCCTTGTCAATGGCCTTGGCTGCCTCAGTCTTTACCTTTTCTTTATGGGCATCAGGTCCTGGATTGGTTATGGCGAAAACCAGGAAGAGAAGTACGATAAGACCTAAGATGATTTTCCAGAGGGTCTTGCTCGATTTTTTCTTTTCCGGTTCCTGTCTGTAGCCCTGGTTCATGGCAGCGCCGTGCTGAAAGCCTTGCTGGTAAGCTTCCTGCTGTGCCTGCTGGAAACCCTGCTGGTTTGCAGCCTGAAAGTTTGCTGCTTCTGTCCCGTTGTTGCCGGCTGCATCTGCTGATGTTCCTTCTGCATTTTCTTTGTTGGCTGTATTAGTTTTGATTGCTTCTACAGTTTCAAGAACAGTCTTCAGTTCTGCTATTTTCCAAGCTGGAGTCCAGTCTTTCATGCCTTGTGCCCAAACAAGGGTTTCGGGTGTAATAGCCTTCTGGACGAGTTGCTCCAGGCTGAATGGACCCGCTTGCTGTCCGTTATTCTCAATGATAAAATATTCCATCATGTATTCTTTTATATAATATTTTTCTTAAAAGCCAATAAGGAGTTTCTTTCACTCTTCATTGCTTATTAGTGTGTAGCTTTCCACCAACCGGTTTTCTCTCTGCCCTTGATAGCTACGCTGTGCTGGCTAGGGTCGGAGATAGAAAGACCGCAATAATTTTTCACTTTAAAGGTTGTACCTCTATAACTCATTAACATTGTATAAGCTTCATCTGTATGAGCAGCAGCTTTGATTGTGAGTTTCATCTGTGAATTAAATTTGTCTTTCAGAGAGCCGCTTGGAACAAGACTATCTACGTATACGCTCATGTCGTAGAAGAGGTTGGGAGAGAAACCATCCAAAGGCTGTATGGAATCGAGCGGAACGGATGATGAGAGGGTATATTTGCTGTTGATTTCCTTCATCACTTGGGCTAGATTATTCATCTGTCTGCAGTCGATGGCCGCCATGTTGCAGAATGGATTGCTACTATTCTTGTAGAAATTGACAACTCCGTTGACAAATCCTGAGTAGTTGGGCGCAGAACTGTTGAGGTAACTCCACATGGTTTTGTATGGAACGCCGGCTCCCATTACTTCGCTACTTGAACTGATCATGAAATTAGTGACGTCTTTCAGTTCGTATGCAGTCTCTACATTGCCCATATAGCATGCATCGAAGAGAATGTATTGCATCTTGGTGCCGCTGAGTTTGATTCCTTCGGCAAGGGTAGGAACGTCGAGAGCGTTTTCTTCTAAACTTACGCTTCCGAAGAAACGGGTGACAGGGTTGTTGGGATCGGGACCATACTGTATTCCGCTGAAATTGCCGGTAGCGGTAGGGTAGCTGGTGCTTCCTTTCTGAGCAAAACCGGCATTAGGTCTTGCCATATAGGGATAGTGAACCCAATCGCTCTTGTAGGTCCATCCGCAGCCATGAGCTCCGATGATGAGCGAATAGTTCAGGGCTTCAGCACGGCGTTTCACCTCATTCAGAATCTCTGCAAATCCTTCAGCTGTAGTATATGTTGCTTCATCGTATGTCTTCAACGTGTCGCGGATGACGGCTTTCTTGTTGCCGTCATACTGAAGATCAATGAGATAGCTCTTCCTGTAATTCTGGCTCATGAAGACCATTACACGCGAATTGTTCAAGCCTTTCTTGGCAACAATACCTTCGCAGATACTGTCAACGTTGTTTTCCAAAAAACCTGTGAGACCGGAAGTGTTGGTTCCGCCCGTCCAAGGATAGAAGACGAAGATAGTCTGCTTATTGACGCTTTCTACATCAATAGCTTCATCGCCACAACTGGTGAAAGTTGCTGCTAGAGATAGCGTACATATAAATAAGGTGAAAAGCTTCTTGATCATAATTAAAAATGTTGAATGTTGAATGTTGAATGTTGAGTTGCAATCTTGCTAACGAATCAGCTTGACTAATTCAACATTCTACACTCAACATTCAACATTAAATATAATACTATTATTTCTTCTTGAGCTCCTCGATGGTTGCCTTGAGGGCAGCAATCTTCTCAACAGAGTCGCTTTCCTTCTTGCGCTCCAGAGCTACTACCTTCTCAGGTGCGTGAGCTACGAAGTTCTCGTTGTTGAGCTTCTTGCGTACACCCATCAGGAAGCCTTCCAAGTGCTTGAGCTGAGCCTCTGCCTTCTCAATCTCGGCAGCTACGTCGATCAGGTCGCCCAATGGTACGGCAAACTCGTCGGTACCTACCATGAAGCTTGATGCATCGGCACTCTTCTCAGCGATGACCTCAATCTTATCAAGGTTCGCCATCTTCAGCGTTACGTCGTTGTAAGCCTCGAAATCGTTCTTGCCTACTACCTGGAGAGACAACTGCTCCTTCTGGGCAATGTTCTTCTGGTTGCGAACGGTACGAACACCGGCAATAATCTGCTTCACAGCCTCAATGTCGGCTGCCAACTTCTGCTCCTCGGTTGTAGGTGCAGGAATATCCAGCTTCTCGCGCATGATGCTCTCGCCATCCTTGCGGTCGTAGATGTGCTGCCACAACTCCTCGGTGATGAATGGCATGAATGGATGCAACATCTTCAGGAGGGCATCGAAGAAGCGGAGGGTAGCGTCGTAGCTCTTCTGGTCGATAGGCTGACCGTAAGTTGGCTTCACCATCTCCAGGTACCAGGATGAGAACTCATCCCAGAACAGCTTATATACAGTCATCAATGCCTCAGAGATACGGTAGTCCTTAAACTGCTTCTGCATCTCTTCGTTCACCTCCTTGAGCTTGGCATCAAACCACTTCACGGCGATTTCTGCACTCTTAGGCTGCTCGATATCTGCAGTCTCCCAACCCTTCACGAGGCGGAAGGCATTCCAGATCTTATTGTTGAAGTTACGTCCCTGCTCGCAGAGGCTCTCGTCGAAGAGGATGTCGTTGCCTGCAGGAGCGCTGAGCATCATACCCATACGAACACCATCGGCACCAAACTTGTCAATCAGAACCAGTGGGTCTGGTGAGTTACCGAGACTCTTGCTCATCTTGCGGCCGAGCTTATCGCGAACGATACCTGTGAAATATACGTGCTTGAATGGCATCTTGCCACGATACTCGTAGCCAGCCATGATCATACGTGCTACCCAGAAGAAGATGATATCCGGACCAGTTACGAGGTCGGAAGTAGGGTAGTAGTAGTTGATCTCCTCATTGTCAGGATGCTCGATACCATCAAACAGAGAGATTGGCCACAACCATGAAGAGAACCAGGTGTCGAGGCAGTCGCTCTCCTGCTCAAGATCCTCAGCCTTGATGTTGGCATTCTTCTCCTGAGCGAGTTTCAGAGCCTCCTCTGCTGTCTCAGCTACCACGAAATCCTTCTTACCGGCATTGTCGAAGTAGTAGGCAGGGATGCGGTGACCCCACCAGAGCTGACGGCTAATACACCAGTCCTTGATGTTCTCCAACCAGTGGCGATAGGTGTTCTTGTACTTCTTAGGATAGAACTCGATATCATCGTCCATTACTGGAGGAAGGGCGATGTCAGCAAAGTGCTGCATCTTGAGGAACCACTGTGTAGAGAGCTTTGGCTCGATAGGCACATTGGTACGCTCAGAGAAGCCCACCTTATTATTATAGTCCTCAATCTTCTCCATCAGACCGGCGTTCTGAAGGTCGATGGAAATCTGCTTGCGCACATCCATACGGTCCATACCAACATAGAGACCTGCTGCCTCGCTGATGGTACCGTTGTCGTTGAAGATGTCGATGGTTTCCAAACCGTGCTTCAAACCGAGGGCGTGGTCGTTGATATCGTGAGCTGGAGTTACCTTCAAGCAACCAGTACCGAACTCGATATCTACGTATGTATCCTCGATAACAGGAATCTCGCGGTTTACGAGAGGCACGATAACGTGCTTACCCTTCAGCCAGGTATTCTTCTTATCCTCTGGGTTGATACACATGGCAGAGTCACCCATGATGGTCTCCGGACGGGTGGTTGCTACTACTGCATAGTATCCCTTCTCATCCTTGTGTATCACGTTCTCCTCATCCACCTGCTGGCAGTCCTGCTCAACTACGTAATACTTCAAGTGGTAGAGCTTAGAGTGCTCGTCCTTGTAGATAACCTCCTCGTCAGAGAGCGCAGTCTGAGCCTTAGGGTCCCAGTTAACCATGCGCACGCCACGATAGATGAGTCCCTTCTTGTAAAGGTCGCAGAATACGTGGATGACCGCACGAGAGCGGGTCTCGTCCATGGTGAATGCTGTGCGGTCCCAATCGCAGCTGGCACCGAGTTTGCGGAGCTGTTTGAGGATGATGCCACCATGCTCGTGAGTCCAGTCCCAAGCGTGCTTGAGGAACTCCTCGCGGGTAAGGTCGGTCTTCTTGATGCCCTGCTGAGCGAGGCGGTTTACAACCTTTGCCTCGGTAGCGATACTGGCATGGTCGGTACCTGGTACCCAACATGCGTTCTTGCCCTCCATGCGAGCACGGCGAACGAGAATATCCTGGATAGTGTTGTTGAGCATGTGTCCCATGTGGAGCACACCCGTTACGTTTGGTGGAGGGATAACCACTGTATAAGGTTCACGACCATCTGGCTTAGAGCTGAAAAGCTTGTTGTCGAGCCAGTACTGATACCATTTACTTTCCACTGCTTGTGGATCGTATTTACTTGCTAATTCCATTGTTTATATCTAATTTTTATTCTTTTTCTTTCTTTTTCTTTAAAAAACGGTGCAAAGATACTAATTTTTGGGCGAAAAATACTATCTTTGCATCAAAATTATTAATTTTTGCACAAAACGATGGTTAGTAATACAGGAAAAGGACATACGAAAGAAGAAAAACTGGCGGCGTTCAGCCGCTTGCTGGATGTGCAGGACCGTTTGCGCCTGCAGTGTCCATGGGATAAAAAGCAGACATTCGAGAGTCTTCGTCCGAATACGATTGAGGAGACTTTCGAGCTTTGTGACGCCTTGATGAAGCGCGATTACAAGGATATCAAGAAGGAGTTGGGCGATGTGTTGGAGCACGTGATGTTCTATAGCATCATCGGCAGAGAAGACGGTGAGTTCGATATCTGTGATGTTTGCAATCAGGAGGCAGATAAATTGATGTTCCGCCATCCTTTCATCAACTGGAAGGAGGAAGGAAATTGGACGGTTTCGAATCCTGATATGTATATCAACGATGAGGGACAGGTGGTATATAGAGAGTCTGAAGAAGCAGAAACCGGGAAGGCTGGAACTGCCAATGCCGAAGAAACCTTGGCTCTTGGCGCCAGCAAGCCGAAAACTGCTACTTCTGTTGAGAAAACCTGGGAACAGATCAAGCAGCAGGAGAAGGATGGTAATGAGCGGGTGTTGAGCGGTGTCCCTAATTCTCTTCCGTCTCTTATCAAGGCTTATCGCATTCAGGACAAGGCTAGAAATGTAGGCTTCGACTGGAAAGAAAAAGAAGATGTGTGGGACAAAGTGCAGGAGGAACTGGAAGAACTCAAGGTGGAACTGGCTAAAGGCGACAAAGAGAATTCTACCCGGGAATTGGGCGATTTCATCTTCTCAGTAATCAATGCAGCACGTCTCTATAAACTCAATCCGGATAATGCGCTGGAGAAAACCAACCAGAAGTTTATCCGCCGTTTCAACTACGTAGAAGATCATAGCTTAAAGCAAGGTAAAAACTTGAAAGATATGAGCTTAGAAGAAATGGATAAACTATGGGATGAAGCAAAACTTCAGGAGAAAAAGGATGATAAATAACGGTGAATCAGATAATCTTATCGACTCATTAATATAATAATAAAAACTAAAGTGTTATGAAGAAATTAGTTTATGTAACAATAGCTCTGGTGGCGCTTTTCGCTGCCAACAGTTGTAAGAACAAAAATAATGTTCCTGTTATCAGTGCAGCAGATTCGGTAGAGGTAGAGGATGCAATGAACGATTCTACCATCTATGGTGTATGCGGTGAGGGAACCTCTATGCATAGCCTGGAGCTGATTTCTGATGATGGTGACACCCTTTCGGTGTTTATTGACGATGAGAATCCTGATGTTGTTCAGGGAGGATTGCTGGCTGGCGACCGTATTGCTCTTATCGGTTATAAGGCTGAGGATGGAGAGATGATGGCCCAGAAGATTATCAACCTGACATCCCTCTTGGGTAAATGGACTTCTCTGGATAAGAATTTTGATATCTTGGAAGGTGGAGAGGTGAAGAATAATGTGAAGGCTGAAACTAATCCTTGGACTAGCTGGAAGATACTCAATGGTAAACTTTTGCTGAATAAGGATACTTTTGCCATTGACAAGTTGGGTTCTGACAGTCTTATGTTGGAGAATACTCAGGGTATCTTTGTTTTCAAGCGCCAAGAGTAAGGTCATCATGTTGAACCTGTAAATTATGATTTAGTTTTGGAACCATTTAAAGTACATATATTGGGGTGTGGCAGTGCTTTGCCCACCCTTCAGCATAGTGCCTCGGCCCAGATTATTGAGATGCGTGGCAAATGCTTTATGATGGATTGTGGAGAGGGTGCCCAGATGCAGTTCCGTCGCACTCATGTTCACTTTGCTAAGATAAATGCTATCTTTGTTTCGCATCTTCATGGTGACCATTGCTTTGGCTTGCTGGGACTTCTTTCTACCTTAGGCATGCTGGGCAGAACGGCTAAGTTAAAAGTGTATGCGCCAGAAAGTTACGGAGATTTATTTAAGCGTCAGATTGACTTCTTCATGCAGGGAATGGAATATGAAATCGAATTTGTTCCTGTAGATACCGAGAAGTCGCAAGTAGTATATGAAGATCATTCTGTAACCGTAGAAACCGTTCCTCTGCAGCATCGTGTGCCTTGTTGTGGGTACATTTTCAGAGAGAAACCGACATTGCCTCATATCCGTCGTGATATGATAGATTATTACGAGATTCCTGTAAGCCAGATTAATAACATCAAGAATGGAGCTGACTGGACAACGAAGGAGGGGGATGTAATACCTAATGCCAGATTGGTAATGCCTGCCGCTACTCCCCGCAGTTATGCTTATTGCAGTGATACCCGGTTTGTTCCGGGGTTGGCAGAAAAGGTAAAGGGGGTTACGGTGCTTTATCATGAGAGCACCTATACTTCGGAGAATGAGGACAGGGCTAAACTCTATTATCACAGCACTGCTCGACAGGCAGCAACTATAGCCAGAAATGCGGGTGTAGGCAAACTTCTTCTGGGACATTATAGTGCAAGATATAATAATGAAGAGGTATTGTTGAATGAAGCTAAAGAGGTGTTTACGGAAAGTTATCTTACTCAGGAAGGTAAAGTGTTCTCTATAGAATAATGTAGAAATATAAAAAAAGTGCCTTGCATCAAAAAAAGTTCATTTTTGATGCAAGGTTTTCTCTTTATATCGTTTAATCTTTAAAAAGGATTTGAAATTGGAATCGGAAAAGAAACTCTTAGACGACATCAATAGCGGCAGTCGGGCAGCCATGCACAGATTGTACGAACGCTATGTAGGGTATGCCATGGCCGTAGCGCTAAGGTATGTCCCTATGCGCGATGATGCTGAAGATGTAGTGCAAGATAGTTTTATAAAAGTCTTTTCCGGCATTTCAAAGTTTGAATATCGGGGTGAGGGCGCTCTTCAGGCTTGGCTCTTGCGGATAGTGACAAATGAAGCTGTCAACTTTGTAAGGCAGCAAAAGCGCTTCACTATCGTGGACGAAGTTCCCGATGATATTGAGGATGAAGAGCCTGAAGTAGAAAGAGTTCCGCCTGCAGTACTGACAAGAATGATAGGAGAATTGCCTGATGGGTACAGACTGGTTCTTAACATGTTTGTTTTTGAACAGAAAAGCCATAAAGAAATTGCACAGCTGTTAGGCATCAAAGAAAGCAGTTCTGCTTCACAATATTTGCGGGCGAAAAAGCTGTTGGGCAAAAAGGTGAAAGATTATCTGAGCCAGGCAGATTGTAGAAATAATAAAGAGTTGAATCATATAAACGAGAAAAGTAATGAGTAACGATTGGACAAATAAACTTCGAAATCAGTTGGCAGACTACCAAGAGCCTGTCAGCCACGACTTGTGGGCTGAGATAGAACAATCGCTTGCTCAGTCTAAAAAGGTTGGTGATGAGGAAACTGATGTAAAAAAGAGACCTCAGGCTCGTTATGTTGTCTTGAAAAGATGGTCGGTAGCTGCAGCTATTGCTTTATTGGGAGTAGGAGGCAGTTATGTTTATCTGCATGATGATGAATCGGGACAGGCTAACTTAGCTGTTCAGAGTTCTTTCTCTACAGCATCAGGTTCAAGCAGGACTTCTTCTGCTGTCCGTGCAGAAGCACAATCGGCAGGAAGTGAAAATGCAATCTTGCTTGCTGAAAACAATGCATCTGCACATCAGGTGAATCGTCATTCATCGGGGCGTCAATTGAACCATAGTAAATCTTCTGTCTCTTTCCAGGAGCGGACTGTTGCTGCTGATAATGAAGTAATGCTTGCAGCAGAGGTAGAAATGCCAGAACAGTCTGTTAATGCAGAGGTAAATGGTCGGGAATTATCTGTTTTGCAAAAGCAAAATGAGGATTCTGAAAGACAAATGGCCGTTTCTTCTAATCATGCAACCAAGCCGTTGGAAGCAGATGGTGGGCAGAAACTTTATGCTGGCAGGGCGCAGGATGGTCATTTTGAACGCAGTTATAAGGTCAAGTATGAACAGAACTGGACCATGAACCTGTATGCAGAGAATGTAAGTCTGGGCTCTGGCAGTGATGGAATGTCAAACGGCATGTATGCGTCTTCAGATCCTCTTGCTGGTGGCGGCTTTGCTGATCATGGCGTTTTCCTGGCTGCAGCTTCTCCTTTAAGATATGCAATACCGAAATATGTTGAAGCGAAACATCATGCTCCTTTGGCTATAGGTGCTCAGGTTGGTATCGGACTTGCGCCCCGTTTGTCTTTGAGTACCGGTGTCGTTTATACGCGTGTTGCTTCTGATTTCAAATCTTATGGTGTTTCAGAATTTGATACACATCAGGTTTTGCATTATGTGGGTGTTCCACTTGGTTTAAACTATGAGGTTTGGAGCACGGGAGGCTTTCATGCGTACGTAATGGCGGGTGGAGAAGCCGATTTCAACGTAAAGAATGATACAAAGGTTTCTGGTCATAAAGAGGACGTGAAACGTGATGGCGTTCAGTTCTCGGGTAAGGCTTCGCTTGGTGCACAGTATGATGTTACACCACAAGTGGGCTTCTATATTGAGCCAGGTGCAAAATATTATTTTGATAATGGCAGCGAAATAGAAAATACGTTTAAAGATAAGAAGTGGAATTTTAATCTCCAGTTCGGACTCCGTATTAATCTGAAATAGTGTTTGAGTCCAATTATTAATAAATATATGTACGAACTACATTTCATTTTATAACATTACATACGAGAAAAGGAAAGGGCAGTCTGCGTGATGCATGGCTGCCCTTTATTGTTTCCCGTTTTCTTATTTCTTATTCAATAATTTTTCGCTCATATTGAGAGCGGCCTTTCTGCCGTCTCCCATGGCAAGAATTACTGTGGCTCCTCCTCGTACGATATCGCCGCCAGCGTAGATTTCTTCGATGGAACTCTGCATCTGGTCGTTTACGGCAATGGTGTTCTTCCGGCCGAGTTCCAAGCCTTCGATACTCTGTGGAACGAGTGGATTAGGACTTACTCCTACGGCAACAATTACCTGGTCGCACTCCAGCGTGATGGTCTCTCCTGTAGCTTCTGGACGACGACGGCCGCTGGCATCAGGTTCGCCAAGCTTCATCACATCGAGAACTACAGCCTTTACTGCGCCCTTATCGTCTGCCTCATATTCTTTAGGATTGTGCAATGTAAAGAAGTTGATTCCTTCTTCCTTGGCATGCTTCACTTCTTCGAGTCGGGCTGGCATTTCTGCCTCCGAACGGCGATATACCAAGGTTACGTCTGCTCCGAGTCGTTTTGCAGTACGGCAACTGTCCATAGCTGTATTTCCGCCGCCTACAACAACCACCTTCTTACCCAAGTTGATAGGGGTGTCGCTATGAGGATTGGCTGCATCCATCAGGTTTACACGGGTAAGATATTCGTTAGAAGACATGATGTTCAAGGCATTTTCTCCAGGAATATTCATGAAGTTTGGCAGACCCGCACCTGAGCCAACGAAGATTCCCTTGAATCCTTGTTTTTCCAGATCTTTTACCGAAATGGTCTTGCCTACGATGCAGTCTGTAATAAACTTTACGCCCATCTTCTGAAGATTCTCAATCTCTACATCTACGATAGCATTAGGCAAACGGAATTCAGGAATACCATATTTCAATACACCGCCAATCTCGTGTAATGCTTCAAAGACGGTAACGTCGAATCCCTTCTTTGCCATATCGCCTGCAAAACTCAATCCGGAAGGTCCTGAACCAACTACGGCTATCTTGATGCCATTAGGTTCATCGCACTTTGGTACAGAGATATTTCCACTCTGGCGTTCGTAATCGGCAGCAAAACGCTCCAGGTATCCGATAGCTACAGCAGGCTCGTTCATCTTGAGATGTACACACTTGCTTTCACATTGCTTTTCCTGTGGGCAAACTCGTCCGCAAACGGCTGGTAGGGCAGAGGTGTTCTTTAAAACCTTGGCTGCGGCAAGGAACTGGCCTCGCTCAATGTTCTTGATGAAGGAAGGAATGTTGATGCTTACCGGACAACCTTCCATACAGGTAGGCTTAGGACAGTCGAGACAGCGCTTGGCTTCGGTCAAAGCCATTTCCTTGGTTAAACCGATATTTACCTCTTCCGTACGGGTTGTGGCACGATAAAGAGGGTCAAGTTCTGGCATCTTTACGCGCTCTATAGCTGTACGTTCTTTTGCTTTCATCGAAGCGCGTAACTCCTTGCGCCACTCAGCGTTACGGTCGGTCAACTCTTCGATGCTCGCATCTGTAGGTTCTACGTCCATGATTACATCCGTAGTTTCTTTCTTCTTTCCTGCGTCTACAGTTGCAAGGTGCTCTTCGAAGTGTTCCATCTCTTCGCGTTCAACATCCTTGAAAGTGCCCATGCGCTTGAACATTTCGTCCCAATCTACCTGGGCGCCGTCAAACTCAGGACCGTCGATGCAGACAAACTTGGTCTTGCCACCGATGGTCAGGCGGCAGGCACCGCACATACCGGTTCCATCCACCATGATGGTATTGAGCGAAACGTCTGTGGAAAGATTATATTTCTGGGTCAGGAGACAGCAGAACTTCATCATGATAGGAGGACCGATGGCGAAAACCTTATCGATATGCTCCTGATTGATAAACTTCTCGATTCCTACGGTTACAACACCCTTCTCGCCGTAACTTCCGTCATCGGTCATGATGATGAGTTCATCGCTAGATGCACGCACTTCATCTTCCATAATCACGAGGTCTTTGTTCCTACCCGCAATTACGGAAAGGACTCTGTTTCCTGCGGCTTTCAGTGCCTTGATGATAGGGAGCATAGGAGCTACGCCTACACCACCTCCGGCACAAATGACTGTTCCGAAGTTCTCGATATGTGTAGGATTTCCAAGTGGTCCCACTACATCGTGAATCTCATCGCCTTCATTCAATGCACAGAGTTTGGTAGATGAAAGACCTACCTTCTGCACAACCAGTGTGATGGTTCCTTTCTCAATGTCAGCATCTGCGATGGTCAGTGGCATGCGCTCGCTGTTGTTGTCTACACGGATGATAACAAAGTTACCTGCCTTTCGGCTCTTGGCTATAAGCGGTGCTTCTACATCGAAGCGGAATACTTTCTCTGAGTATTGTACTTTCTTGATAATCTTGTTCATGGGCTATTAAAATTCTTAATGCTGATATATTAATATTTCTGGTTAGCTGTTTAGAGTTTGCTTCATGGTACATAAAAATGCAAAAGGATAACATCGGCTACCTTTGTGGCAGTCGAAGTTATCCTCGTACAATATATGTTATTTTTGTTTTTCGAATGTTTTGTATAATCGAGAAAAACTGAAAGTCTTACCGATACTTCAAATTAATCGAAATTTTTGTCATCAAGCATCTCGAAACCACAGTATGGAACCAATACCTTAGGTACGCGGATTCCTTCTGGGGTCTGATTGTTCTCCAAGATGGTTGCTACGATACGTGGCAAGGCAAGTGCTGAACCATTCAATGTGTGGCAAAGTTCAATCTTCTTGTCATCTGTATGGCGATAGCGGCAGTGGAGACGGTTAGCCTGGTAGCTCTCGAAGTTAGATACTGATGAAACTTCCAACCAGCGACCCTGTGCAGCACTCCATGTCTCGAAGTCGTAGCAGATAGAAGAGGTGAAGCTCATATCACCACCGCAGAGACGGAGGATATGGTATGGCAATTCCAACTTCTTCAAAAGACCTTCAACATGGTCGAGCATTTCGTTCAAACTCTCGTAAGAGTGACCTGGCTTATCGATGCGAACAATCTCTACCTTGTCGAACTGGTGCAGGCGGTTCAAACCGCGAACGTCCTTACCATAGCTACCTGCTTCACGACGGAAACAAGCTGAGTAAGCACAACGCTTGATAGGGAGATCTTTCTCATCGAGAATAACATCGCGGAAGATGTTGGTTACAGGAACCTCAGCAGTAGGGATGAGGAAGAGATTATCCAGATTAGCGTGATACATCTGACCTTCCTTGTCTGGCAACTGACCGGTACCACGACCAGAGTCCTCGTTTACTACGTAAGGAGGCTGAATCTCCAGATATCCGCTCTTGCGAGCCTCATCGAGGAAGAATGCCTCAAGCGCACGCTGGAAACGAGCCATCTTGCCGATATATACAGGGAAACCTGCGCCAGTAATCTTAACGCCGAGGTCGAAGTCAACAAGATTGTATTTCTTCAAGAGATCCCAATGGCAGAGAGCATCCTCGCCGAGGTTTGGCTTTTCGCCGCCTTCTTTCACAACAACGTTGTCGGCTGCGTCCTTACCTTCAGGAACCTGCTCGCAAGGGATGTTAGGAATTTCGAGCAACTGGTTGGTCATATCGTTCTGTGCTTTCTCCATGATCTCTTCAAGAGCCTTAGCGTCTGCCTTGAGCATAGCTACCTGAGCCTTTGCGCTCTCAGCTTCCTCTTTCTTACCTTCCTTCATAAGGGCACCAATCTGCTTAGCAAACTGGTTAGCCTGCTGCTTGTTGTTATCCAACTTCTGCTGAGCTTCACGACGAATCTTGTCGTACTCCAAAACTTTCTCTACGGCCTCACGAGCATTTGGAAAATGCTTCTTTTCGAGACCCTTAACTACACGTTCAGTTTCCTCACTGATAAGTTTAAGTGTAAGCATAAAATGTCTTTTAATTAAATAATTTACTATTTGTAGGCAAAAGTACAAAAAATATTTGTGATAGCGTAAAAAATTGCTGACTTTTTTACAGGGAAGGGTAGAATTAAAGTTTTTTTGTGGTTTTACAGGGTTAAGGAGCTTAGAGAAAGGGGGTGTGGTGTAATCCTTGCCTAAAAACTTATATAAACGAAGAAAGCCTGCTCTAGGTATGAGCAGGCTTCTATGTTGTTTGTTTGGAATAGTTTTTTCTAAAACTTTAAAAATTAAGCGTCAGCTTTTTTGGTCTTCTCAGCGTAAACCTCTGGAGAGAGAACAGAAACTGTACTCTTGTCCTTGCGGCCCTTGTGGAAGTAAACGATACCATCTGCCAAAGCATACAATGTATCATCCTTACCCTGAGCTACATTCTCACCTGGGAAGTGCTTGTTACCACGCTGGCGAACGATGATGTTACCTGCGATGATGCTCTGACCACCCCAGATCTTAACGCCTAATCTTTGTGAAGCTGATTCACGGCCGTTCTTAGAACTACCAACACCTTTCTTATGTGCCATTTTCTAATTCCTCCTAATTTTAAGCGATTACAGATTTGATTGATACTTCAGTGAACTGAGCACGATGACCGTTCTTCTTGCGATAGTCCTTGCGGCGCTTCATCTTGAAGACGATTACCTTGTCACCCTTTACGAGTGGGTTCACTACTTCTACTACTACTTTTGCACCCTCTACAGCTGGTGCACCGACAGTGATTGAGCCGTCTTTGTCAACGAGCAAAACCTTGTCGAACTCAACAGTCTGACCTGCCTCAACATCCTTGATGTGATGTACGAAGAGCTTCTTGCCCTCCTCAGCCTTGAACTGCTGACCGTTAATTTCTACAATTGCGTACATTAAATTAATTATATAAACGGGTTTCTTCGGGAGGCGTCCTGCATTGTGCCGGATCTTCTTTGAGCCCCTTCGAACTAAACTTTTCTGTAACATTTGCCCAATCCATGAGCATTCGGGGTGCAAAATTACAAATTATCTTTGATATGAACAAAATGTTGGGGAAATAAAGATTGCTTTTTAGAAAGATTTAACAGAAAAGCCTGTTTTTTATAAGAATACCGATTATTTGCTACCAGATAAGGGACTCGTGAATAGTATAATGTTCTTTATTGGGTTCAATAATATACTTCCTTAGGTTCAATAATATACTTCCTTAGGCTCAATGATATGTCTCATCTGGCTCAATGATATGTCTTCTCTGGTTCAAGGAGATGTCTCCTTAGGTTCAAGGATACGACTTCTCTGGTTCAAGAAGATACCTTCGTTAAAGTTATGACTAGTGTCAGCAGCTCTGCTGAGCCTAGTCAGCAGGTCTGCTCACTATAGTCGACAGGTCTGCTGACTGCAGTCAGCAAGTCTTCCGACTCAAGTGATATTACCTTTTAGTAGTATACTTTCTTCTTGGGAACAATATATGCTATATGCTATTTGATGGAGGAGGTGTATAAAAAGAAAAAAGCGATGACCTTCACAGGCTACCGCTCCAAATCTTCAATAGGTATTAGTTTCCATTAAGGTAAAAAGATTGTTTTCAGGATAACTGGCTGCAAAGATACACGATTTTTTTCAAATCACCAAATATTTATTTGATTATTTTTGTTGTAAATCAATTGTGTGGGCGCACAAGAGTATAAATTAACTTATTTTAGCAAGAAATGCTGCGTAATCGATTGCAATTCTGTTGTCTTTTTGTTTTTGTTTAGATATCTTCAAAAGTATAAAGAGACGAATTTTCGAGACGAGTAGTGAAGTAGAGAAAATAAAAACAGGTTGGCGCAGAAGTGCCAACCTGTTTATGGAAAATACTATTATCTTTTCTGTTTGTTTGAATCAGGAAAAAGAAGTGATTACTTCTGCTTCTTGATTTTCTCTACGTAAGCATCAATGACAGCTACTGCTGTGATGTTTACGATATCCTGTACACTACTTTCTGAGTCAGTGAAGTGGATAGGCTTATTCAATCCCATCTGGATAGGGCCGATAATCTCAGCTTCAGGATTCAAACCCTGGAGAAGTTTGTATGCACCATTGGCGCTACTCAAGTTAGGGAACACCAAAGTGTTGACGTCTTTGCCCTTGAGGCGGGAGAATGGGTACTTCTCGTCGCGCAGATCCTTGTTGAGTGCATAGTTTACCTGCATCTCACCATCGATAGCGAGTTCTGGGAACTCCTTCTGCATCTCAGCAACGGCTTTCTTTACCTTAACCGGTGAGCCAATATTGTCTGTACCGAAGTTAGAGTAGCTTAACATGGCCATAACCGGCTCTTCGTTGAAGAACTTTACTGTACCTGCAGACAGCTTGGCAACATCGATCAGCACATCTTCGTCTGGGTGGCGGTTGATAAGTGTATCTGCGATATAATAAATACCCTTCTGGGTGTTAAGGATATGCATGGTACCGAAAGTCTTATATGGCTCACGGATTCCAATTACATCTTTTGCCACCTTAATAGTATTGCTGTACTTTGTGTAAAGACCAGTGATGAATGCGTCAGCATCACCCTGTTCTACCATTGACATACCGAAGTAGTTGCGCTCGTACATTTTATCATAAGCTTCCTCGAAGCTGTAGCCCTCGCGAGAACGCTTCTCTGCCAGATGCTTGGCAAACTTAGCACGGCGGCCCTGTTCGTTATCGGCACGCATATCTACAATCTCAATATCTGAAAGGTCAAGTTTCAAACGGCTAGCAACACGGTTCAAGCGGTCTGGGTTACCCAACAGGATTGGCTGGCAGATACCCTCTTGCTTTGCCTGGACTGCAGCCTTCAGCATAGTTGGGTTGCCACCTTCAGCGAATACTACACGCTGTGGGTGAAGGCGCGCTGTATCGTGGAGCTTGCGGGTCAGTTTGGTCTCCTGACCAAGCAGCTGGCGCAAATCCTGCTTGTACTTCTCCCAGTCTGTGATAGGGGTGCGAGCCACACCACTTTCCATTGCAGCCTTAGCTACGGCAGCAGAAACTTCTGTAATCAAACGTGGATCTACAGGTTTCGGAATGAAGTATTTAGGACCGAATGTAAGGTCGTTAACGTGGTAAACATCGTTTACTACATCAGGAACCGGCTGCTTAGCCAAATCGGCAATAGCATGAACAGCAGCCATCTTCATTTCTTCGTTGATAGCACGGGCGTGAACATCGAGTGCACCACGGAAGATGTATGGGAAACCGATTACATTGTTAATCTGGTTAGGATAATCTGAACGGCCAGTTGACATCAATACGTCAGGGCGGCTGTCCATAGCGTCCTCGTAGCTGATCTCAGGTACTGGATTAGCAAGAGCGAAAACGATAGGGTTGTCTGCCATAGAACGAATCATATCCTTGGAGAGCACGTTACCCTTGCTGAGTCCTACGAATACATCGGCGCCTTTCACAGCCTCTTCGAGTGTATGGACATCGCGGCGGTCTGTTGCAAAGAGCTTTTTCTGCTCTGTCAGATTTTCGCGGTCGCTGGTAATGACACCCTTAGAGTCGAGCATAATGATGTTCTTTACCTGTGCACCGAGCGCTACGTAGAGTTTTGTACAGCTGATAGCAGCTGCACCAGCACCATTTACGACAATCTTCACATCGGCAATGTTCTTGCCAGCTACCTCAAGAGCGTTCTTCAAACCTGCTGCGGAGATGATAGCAGTACCATGCTGGTCATCGTGCATTACAGGGATATCGAGAGTTCTTTTCAGGCGTTCCTCGATGTAGAAACATTGAGGTGCCTTGATGTCCTCCAAGTTGATTCCACCAAATGTAGGAGCGATTTTCTCTACGGTTTCACAGAACTTTTCTGGGTCTTTTTCATCGATTTCAATATCGAAGACATCCACACCACCGTAAATCTTGAAAAGCAATCCCTTACCTTCCATCACTGGCTTTCCGCTCATGGCACCGATATCGCCAAGTCCGAGCACTGCTGTACCATTACTGATAACAGCAACCAGGTTACCCTTGTCAGTATACTTGTATGCATCGTCTGGGTTCTGCTGGATCTCAAGACATGGGAATGCCACGCCAGGAGAATAAGCAAGGCTCAGATCCGTTTGTGTGTGATAAGGTTTTGTTGGCTTAACCTCAATCTTGCCAGGACGGCCAGTCTCGTGATAACTTAAAGCCGCCTCTTTTGTAATTTTTACCATAACAATATATTGGTTTAAAGTTTATTTTTCTTTCATATTCGTGGATTTTACGTACGAAATTTAAAAGTTTGTGCAAAGGTACAAAAAAACTTAGTAAAAAAGAATGGTTTTTTGATTTTTTTTGTATCTTTGCACAAAAATAGTCTTCAAACAAGTAAAATGGCAGAAATCAATCAATATAGACAAGAACTGAAAGACAGAATCATCTCTTATGCGATGCCTGAATTCTATAAGCGTGGGGTAAAAGCTGTCAAGATGGATGAAATCTCACAGGGACTTCATGTATCTAAGAGAACTGTGTACGAGATTTTTGGTGACAAAGAAGAATTGTTGCTTGCTGGTATGATGCGTCAGCTAGAAGAAAATCGTTCGAAGTTAGAGAATTTCGCCAAGACCCAAGCGAAGAATGTGATAGATATTATCAGCTATGTCTATAAATTGCAGATGGAGCGCAATGGGATGGTGGGCGTTCTTTTTTATGAGGAGGTTCATAAGATGCCTCGTGTAGTGAAATTCTTCCAGGAAAATCATGCTCATGAACGGGAGGAGAGTGTGCGTTTCTTTGAGGCTGGTGTCAAGGAGGGACTTTTCCGTAAGGATGTAGACTTCAATGTTGTTATGGACATAGGACATGTAATGATGGAGGAAATCATGCATCATCAGCTCTATCGTGTTCATTCGATGCAGGAGATATACGACAATTATATTTTGTGCCTGATTCGTGGATTCTGTACAGAGCGCGGCTTGGAGCAGCTAGACCGTGCTTTGAAAGAGTAGAGGCGTTGACTTTAATATACAAAATGTACTTTTTGAGCGTATGTGTAATTCGCTTAAAAAAGAGAAAGAGGTTTCGGAGATGCTTTATATAGGCTCACGGAACCTCTTTTCCTTAATCCTTGTATAGCCAGTGGAGGAGCAGGTTTATAACTTTTGGATAGAAGCGGAACCAGCGAAACTTGGTAACAGGTTTGCCTCCGAAACCGAGAATGAATTCACGGTAGAGATTACTCTTAAGCGGAAGTCCTGCGTCCATAAAGTGGAGGTGTTGGGCATCCTGCTCCTGTGCATCAGAGAGTGCTTGCCAGATGGTCATTGTGTCCGGATGCAGATGGATGTAAGTCTTTCTCTTGAATGCAGAAAACCAAAGAAAGGCATTGCCTTGGTTGTAGATGCATGTATAGCCGCCAATCACTTTGTCCTTATAGGTGATGATGACGTTTCTGGCATTACTACTTGTACTCAGTTTCTGAAAGAATGTTTCGTCAGGAACAAAACGGCGAAGTTTCAGCCGATAATAATTTTTGAGCAACTGGTGGTAACGATGGATGTCTTCGGGTGAAGTTGCCTCTCTACAACTTATTCCCTTTTTCTTCATTTTTTCAATCATAGCAATTTGTTTGTCTGAGAGTCGCTCTTGGGGAAGTTTGCTGTGTAGGGAGTTATGTATCTCTTGCCAGGCAATAGGTACATAGCCCAATTTTCTGAATTCCCGGTAACCCAGCATCTTTTTGCTCATTCGGGAGAACTCGATGTAAAAGCAGAGTCGTTTGTGTAAGTGGATAGTTAGGCTGCGGAGTAACAATGGAAAAATAGCATTCTGTTCAGCATCGGGTGCATAAAGTCCCTCTCCATACGCGTGCGCGTGCGTATATAAATAAGGTGGAAATAAAGATTTGCGGTGATAGAGGATGACGAGCATTTGTCCTACCACCTTGTTCTCCTGTGTGGCGACAGCCATAAAAGGGGTTATGCCGGGTGTTTTTTCAAGAATCTGAAAAAGCTCCAAGCTATGAAAAAAGTCGCCTTCCAATAAATGCGGCATTTCTTCCAGTTTACCATATATTTCTACATCATATTTTCTCACGAAGGCAAAAATAATAAATTTATCATAAAAAAGCAAGAAAAAGGGCTTCTCTATCGTTATTTTTTAGTATTTTTGCATAAAAAGTAGAACTTTAAACAAAATTACGTATGAAAATAGTGTTTATTGGGGCAGGTAATCTTGCTACCAATCTTGCGCTCGAAATATCGCAATCAGAACATCAGATTGTGCAAGTTTTCAGTAGAACTAGGGAGTCGGCCTCTCTATTGGCTGAGAAGGTGAATTGTGAGCCTGTCAATGAGATGAGTAAGGTGGTCTGTGATGCAGATTTATACATAGTTTCAGTGAAGGATGATGCGCTTGAAATGCTTATTCCTGAACTGTGCAAAGGAAGAGAAGATAAGATGTTTGTTCATACAGCTGGTTCCATGCCGATGGATGTTTTCAAAGATTATGCCCGTCATTATGGCGTATTTTATCCGATGCAGACATTTACGAAAGATAAAAAGGTAGCATTCGAAAATATTCCTATTTTCATTGAGGGATGTGGTGCTTTCGAAACTTCTTTCCTGAAGAGGTTGGCAGAACAGATTTCTCGTAGTGTCTATGAATTGGATTCTGATAATCGTAAGTATCTGCACCTGTCAGCTGTTTTTGCTTGTAATTTTGCGAATCATTGCGTAGCTATAGGTCAGCAGATTCTCGAAAATCATCACATTCCTGGCAGTGTTCTCCGTCCTCTGGTTATGGAAACTATGGACAAGGCTTCTTCACATTCGGCAGCTGAAGTGCAGACTGGGCCGGCTATTCGTGATGATCGGAACGTAATGGAGAAACAAATGCAACTTCTTGAAAAACAGCCAGAACTACAGCAGATTTATGAAATGATGAGCAAAAGCATATTCAACTTCAAGAAATAAAATGGTTGTCGGTTTAAGTTTGCAGTTAGGAATTTAAGTTCTAGAAACAGAAATAAATATGATAAATTACGATTTAAATAAGATAAAAGCAATCATCTTTGATGTTGATGGAGTACTTTCAAGACAGACCATCACGCTTTCCAGTGCCGGCGAACCTTTGCGTACTGTTAATATCAAAGATGGCTATGCCATTCAGCTGGCTCAGAAGAAAGGTGTTCGTATCGTAATTCTGACAGGCGGTAATTCTCATGCCATACAGGTACGCTATGAAAATCTTGGTGTAGAGGATATCTTCATGGGGTGTTCTGTAAAGATAAAGACTTATGAGGAGTTCAAGCAGAAATATTCAATTACAGATGAGGAAATAATATATGTAGGTGATGATATTCCTGATTATGAGATAATGCGTCGTTGCGGATGTCCATGTTGCCCAGCAGATGCATGCTCCGATATTAAAGAAATTTCTACTTATATCTCGGCTTGTAACGGAGGTGATGGAGTGGGACGTGATGTCGTAGAACAGGTACTGAGAGCCAAGGGTTTATGGCTTTCAGATGCTAAGGCGTTTGGCTGGTAGAATTTTGTTAATAGTTGAAAGTTGATAGTTTATAGTAGAAAGTTTGCAACTGGATTTTAATCATAAAGTTCAAAGTAATAAGGTTTAAATAGATGAATTATAAGATTATTTTGGCGAGTAATTCGCCTCGTCGCAAGGAACTTCTGGCAGGTTTGGATATTCCTTTTGAGGTGAAGGTGATTAGTGGTATTGATGAAAGTTATCCTGCTGACCTCGATGCTTATCAGGTGGCAGAATTCATCTGCAAGAAAAAGGCTGAGGCTTACCGTCCGCTTTTGAACGGAAATAATAGTGTTGAAGAGTTGGACGAGTCAGAAACTTTGATTCTTACAGCAGATACGGTTGTGATTGCGCCAACAGCTGGCGAACAGAATGACCAGGAAGGAAAGGGAGTCATTCTCGGGAAGCCTCGTGATACTGAAGATGCCAGACGAATGCTGAAGATGTTGAGCGGAAAGACGCATCATGTAGTTACAGGTGTTTGTCTTACTACCCAGCATAAGCAGCGTTCCTTTTCAGTAACAACAGAAGTGACGTTCAAACCGCTTTCTGATGATGAAATCAGTTATTATATAAATCATTATCAGCCGTTTGACAAAGCTGGCGCCTATGGTATTCAGGAATGGATTGGCTACATAGGTTGTACGGGGTTGAAGGGGAGTTATTTTAATGTGATGGGGCTTCCGGTTCAGCGTATCTATGAGGAATTGAGGCGAATTTAGATTTTTTAAAATTAAATATTGTTCTATGTCGTAGATAATGAGTATCTTTGTGCGTTTTATGTAACTAACAAGGATTATGAGTGAAGAAATTTTAGCAAAAGCTCATGAGGTTTTGGACAATTATATGGAGAGCAATCATCACCGGCGCACTCCGGAGCGTTCCACTATCCTCGACACCATTTATTCTATGGGAGAGCATTTCTCGATAGAAGATTTGGGCAGAGAGCTACTGAAAAAGAATTTTCGCGTTAGCAGGGCTACGCTTTATAACACATTGCATCTGTTCCTGGAACTGAGGCTTGTGGTAAAGCACAGTCTGGCAGACGGCACCAAGTATGAGGCCAGTTATAGCGAGGACAATCATGTGCATCAGGTTTGCACGATTTGTGGCAAGGTAACCGAAATTGTAGCACCGCAGGTTACGGCTGCAGTGAAGGATATCAGGATGCAGCGCTTTCGTAAAGATGCTTATGCTCTTTACATCTATGGCGTATGCAGTGGTTGCCAAAGCAAGATGACTCGTAAACGCAAAAAAGAATAAGTATCAAGATAAAAAGATAAAAAATGAACACAGGTAAAGTAGATGTCCTGCTGGGTTTGCAGTGGGGCGATGAAGGTAAAGGTAAGGTGGTTGACGTGTTGACCCCTAAGTATGATGTCATTGCTCGTTTCCAGGGTGGTCCTAATGCAGGACATACATTGGAGTTTGAGGGCGAGAAGTATGTGCTTCGCTCTATCCCTTCTGGTATTTTCCAGGGTGGTAAGGTGAACATCATCGGCAATGGCGTGGTTTTGGCTCCAGACCTCTTTATGGGTGAGGCTAAGGATCTTGAGAAGAGCGGTCATGATTTGAAGAGCCGTCTTTACATCTCTAAGAAGGCACATCTCATCATGCCTACTCACCGTGTACTCGATGCTGCTATCGAGGCTTCTAAGGGAAAGAACAAGGTAGGTACTACTGGTAAGGGTATCGGTCCTACTTATACTGACAAGGTTAGCCGTACCGGTCTTCGCGTAGGCGATATCCTTGACAATTTCGAGGAGAAGTATGCTGCTCACAAGGCTGCTCATCTCAAAACCATCGCAAGTCTCGGTTATACCGACTTCGATATTACAGAGGTTGAGAAGACCTGGATGGAGGGCATCGAATACTTGAAGCAGTTCAAACTTATTGATAGCGAGGTAGAAATCAATAAGGTGCTCCGTTCTGGCAAGGATATCCTCTGCGAGGGTGCTCAGGGTACTATGCTCGATGTTGATTTCGGTTCTTATCCATTCGTTACTTCTTCTAATACCATCTGTGCAGGTGCTTGCACCGGTTTAGGTGTCGGTCCTAACCGTATCGGCAATGTTTATGGTATCATGAAGGCTTACTGTACACGTGTTGGTGCAGGTCCATTCCCTACAGAGCTCTTCGATGAGACAGGTGCAAAGATCCGTGACCTCGGTCATGAGTATGGTGCTGTTACCGGTCGTGAGCGTCGTTGTGGCTGGTGCGACCTCGTACAGCTCAAGTATTCTGTCATGGTGGACGGTGTTACTGAGCTTATCATGATGAAGAGTGATGTGCTCGATGGCTTCGATACCGTTAAGGCTTGCGTGGCATATAAGTTGAAGGATGGTTCTGTTACAACAGATTTCCCATACGAAATCGATGATGTTGAACCAGTTTACAAGGAGTTCAAGGGCTGGAAGACAGATATGACTAAGTTCACATCTGAAGATCAGTTCCCACAGGAGTTCAAGGATTATATTGCTTTCATAGAAGAGTTCCTTGAGACTAAGATCGGTATCATTTCTATCGGTCCAGACCGTGCTCAGACTATTGTACGCAAGTAAATTATATAGTGTTTAATGTTTAGTGTTTAATGTTTACTTTGAGGGGTTTACATGGCGCTAGACATTAAACATTTAACATTCATATTAAACATTAATAAATGGCTCAGAAACCAAGTATACCAAAGGGCACGAGAGATTTTGGTCCTGTTGAGATGGCGAAACGCAACTACATCTTCAACACCATCAAGGAAGTGTATGCTCTTTATGGATTCCAGCAGATTGAGACCCCTGCCATGGAAACCCTTCAGACTTTGATGGGCAAGTATGGTGAAGAGGGTGATAAACTGCTTTTTAAGATATTGAATTCAGGCGACTATATGAATAAGGTGAGCGATGAGGATATTCATTCTCTTGGATCACTTAAATTAGCAGCGAAACTTTGTGAGAAGGGTCTTCGTTATGACCTGACTGTTCCTTTCGCACGTTACGTTGTGCAGCACCGCGAGGAGTTGCAGATGCCTTTCAAACGTTATCAGATTCAGCCAGTATGGCGTGCAGACCGCCCTCAGAAAGGACGTTACCGTGAGTTCTATCAGTGTGATGCTGATGTGGTTGGCTCTGATTCTCTCCTGAACGAGGTCGAGTTGATGCAGATTGTTGATACCGTGTTCACCAAGTTTGGTGTTCGTGTATGCATCAAGATTAATAACCGCAAGATTCTTACCGGTATTGCAGAGGTTATCGGCGAGGCTGAGAAGATTGTAGATATCACAGTAGCCATCGATAAGCTTGATAAAATCGGACTTGACAATGTAAACGAAGAGTTGCGCAGTGACGGCATTTCTGAAGATGCCATTGAGAAGTTGCAGCCAATCATCTCATTGTCAGGAACTAATGATGAGAAACTTGAAGTGATAGCGAAGGTTCTCGAAGGTTCAGAAGTTGGTTTAAAGGGTGTAGAGGAAACCAAGTTTATCCTCGATACCTTGAAGACTCTTGGCTTGAACAACGAGATAGAACTGGATCTCACTCTGGCTCGTGGCTTGAACTATTATACAGGTGCAATCTTCGAGGTGAAAGCGCTTGATACTCCAATGGGAAGTATTACAGGTGGTGGTCGTTACGACAACCTCACCGGCATTTTCGGTTTGCCAGGTTTGAGCGGTGTTGGTATCAGTTTTGGTGCTGACCGTATTTATGATGTGTTAGGTGCGCTCGACCTTTATCCGAAGGAGGCAGTAAATGCTACTCAGATACTGTTTATCAACTTCGGTGAAAAGGAGACAGCTTACTGCCTGCCTATAGTAAGTGCAGCTCGTGCAGCCGGTATCCGTACCGAAATCTTCCCTGATAAGGCGAAGATGAAGAAGCAGATGAGCTATGCCAATGCCAAGAATATTCCGTTTGTGGTGCTTGCAGGTGAGAATGAGATGGCTCAGGGCAAGGTTACGCTTAAGAATATGGAAACTGGCGAACAAACCTTGGTTACTGCCGAGGAATTGATAGCCAAAGTAAATAAATAATACTCTCTTTCTCGTCCTCTCGTGCTCGTATATGTGAATATGCAGTGCGGCAGGGCGAGAGCTTTTTATGTGTTAGCGTGTATGCCTAACTATAATTTTAGTAACTTCTAAAAACTACAGACAAATGAAAAAAATAAAAGCTATTTTATGTGTATTCATACTGGCGTTGCTGATGACATCCAGCACAAAGACAACAACGATTTTCGTAATCGGTGATTCTACTGCTGCCGAGAAAGCCGGTTTTAGAAATAGTCCAGAGCGAGGATGGGGGATGGTATTGCAAGGCTTTTTTGATGACAAGGTGATTGTTGACAATCATGCTGTTAATGGTCGTTCTTCTTTGAGCTTTATCAATGAAGGAAGATGGAAAAAGGTTTTGGATAGAATAAAGCCAGGTGATTATGTGTTTATCCAGTTTGGGCATAACGATGAGAAGTCAATGCCTGACCGTCATACTGATCCGGGATCTACTTTTGATGCAAACCTTGCCAGATATGTAAATGAGACCCGTGCCAAGGGTGGCATTCCTGTACTGTTCAATGCGGTGGTTCGTCGCTGCTACTATTCTGCAGAATTGAAGAATGATGATGACGAGAAGCTTCGCAATAAAGTATATGATGGAAAGGAGCAGATTAATAGTGATACGCTTATCGACACCCACGGGGCTTATGTGATAGCTCCCCGCAATGTAGCAAAGCAGCTTAATGTTCCATTTGTTGATGCTACCAGGATTACCCACGATATAGAAACGGGCATGGGTATTGAAGGAAGCCGCAAATTACATATGTGGTTTATGCCTGGCGAGAATCCGCAGGTTCCTAAGGGTAAGAAAGATAATACCCATTATAATGTATATGGTGCACGTGTGGTTGCCGGTGCGCTTGCTGATGCTGTAGCTGAGCAGTTGCCAGCGCTGAAGTCTCATGTCTGCCATTATGATTATGTAGTCTCTGCAGAAGGTCGAGGCAATTTCATGGATTTGCAGAAGGCTGTAGATGCGGTTCCTGTAGGCAAGAAGGCTGTTATCCGTATTTTGGGTGGTGAATGGAAGAAGCCAATCATCGCAAAAGGCAAGAAGATTAAGTTTGTAAAGTCATTTGGTGCTAAAATCAAATAGTAACAGGCTTTTTTAAAACTCCCGATATCTTTGAAATTACATGGCGATGTAGAAGTCTGTGCGTCGTGACATAGAACAAAATGCATCGCCATGTAGTAAACCAATACATAAAAGGAGTACTTTCACAAGCACTCCTTTTCATATTATACAAAAACATTATGAATTATTTCTATTAGCGAACAAGATTTTAATTTCTATCTTTGTCTCAATTATCTAAAAGTTTCAAACGTTCACCAGAATTGCTTTTGGCAAGGGGCAATTCCTACTCGTAGGATAACCTCAGTTCTGATGTTTATCATTTACGGTTGCAAAGGTACGAAGATTTTTATAATTGTGCAATACCTAAAAATGGGGGTTTTGATGAATACCTAGAAATGAGGAATGATAATGGAGGAGAGTAGATATGAAAAAAGGAAGTCCTTATTGAAGAACTTCCTTTTTTATGAGGTGTCTAGCGGAGTCGAACCGCTCTACACGGTTTTGCAGACCGTTACCTAACCGCTCGGTTAAGACACCTTGTGTAGAACAATCATTTCTGATTTGCGAGTGCAAAGGTACTACTTTTTATTGGTTCTACCAAATTTTTATGCAACTTTTTTAATTAAATTAATCACTTTCTTTGTATCTTGCTCATAATGAACGGGTTCTGAAATGCTTTAATTCTTGTCTGGTTTCCTCGCTGCATGACTGTAAAAGTAGTTTTAGCAGCTCTTTTATGAGAACTACTCTTGTTCTTTCCGCTGAGTAGCCTCTTTCTTTTTATTCTTTTGGCATTTCTCAACGAACGGGCAACCTGAACATTGATAGTTTTTACACTCTCGTGCTTGTTTAATGGAGCGGTAGATACAAATGGCGGCATACGTGATGCATGCCGCCAATATGATTGCTATGATGATATACTGTATCATAAGCATAGGTAAATTAACATAATACTAACCTACGGCGTTATAACCATTGGTTGAGTTTTTGCGCATGATGTCGCGGATGTTCATCTCCTTGAAACCCTCTGCGCGTTTCTGCTCTTCTAGCTCTTTCTCTTCCTCGATGTCCTTTTCTGAACGGGTGAAAGTGAAAGCCTTGTACTTAAATTCTGCAATCGCCCAACCTACGAGGCCCACAGCGATTAATGCAACAAATCCAATTAATGCGTTCATTTCTCTTTATATTATAATAATGTATAAACTGAATTAATAATCATCGTCGGCTACGTCTTCTGCATCATCAAGACCGAGGTTCTCCGGGTCTTCGAAGGTAGTACGGTAGCTTTCCTCAGTAAGCTTGTCGTCATCGAATGCATCGTCATCCTCATCTGGATCGTTGTAGTGATCCTCGATTTCTGGTGCATCCTCGTCTTCATCCTCGTCTGGATCGAGCAGGTCGTCGTTGCGTTTCAAATCATTCTCATCTTCGAATCTCATGCGAACCTTTTCTACCTTTGGCTTCTCCTTGGCAAAGATAGCTTCTACCCAAGAACCTTTTGGTACCACGAGCACTTCGTAGTCATCGGCGAGCTTTTTCTCGTACAGACCTCCTGGCTTTTTCAGGCGGTCAGCAGGAAGAGTAGTTGTGCTGATGTCGAAATTACTTTCGATGATGTCCTGGATGCTCTGAGGCAGACTCTCCCAGCCACCACCAAAGTTGCGCTCCAAGAGTTCGATGAGCTTATTGGCGGTGATGTGACTTACATTTTCGTAAGTAAGATCAGTAACACGCATGATAGGACGCTTTTTGATGGCATACTTCTCCTTCTTGTCGTTGATACGGAAAGTGCCAATCTTAAAGCCGCGTGCCATCAGTTTGTCAATCACTTCAGGACGGTCTGCCGTCACTGGTTCCATTTCGAATGCGCTGCGGATCACTGCGATATACTTGTTCTGGTAATCCTTGAGGTCAGCATCCTTTTCTGCTGCTTCCCAAAGACGGAACACATCGTTCTCCTGCAATTCCCAAATGCTACTTTTAGTAACATTCTTCAGTGTTAATATTTTATCTTTATTCATCTTCAATTATGTTTGTGTGTGCAAAAGTAAGTACTTCTTTTTATATATCCAAATTTTCTTGCTGTTTTTTTGTGTTTTTGGTCACTTTTTTATTTGGAATTCGATTTTTTTCATTACCTTTGCACGTACTATGAGTGAACCGTTAGCTGAAAGAATGAGACCTCACACGCTTGCTGACTATGTAGGACAGCAGCATTTGGTAGGTGAGGGGGCCGTGCTGCGCAAGATGATTGATGCAGGGCGCATATCCTCTTTTATCCTCTGGGGACCCCCTGGAGTGGGCAAGACTACCCTTGCCCAAATCGTGGCACAAACCATCAAGGTGCCGTTCTTCACCCTCTCTGCGGTGACCAGTGGCGTAAAGGATGTCCGCGAGGTGATAGAAAGAGCAAAGAGTGGTAGATTCTTTAATTCGGCTTCTCCTATATTGTTTATTGATGAGATTCACCGTTTCTCCAAGAGTCAGCAGGATTCGCTTTTGGGTGCGGTAGAGAAGGGTATTGTTACGCTAATAGGTGCTACCACCGAGAATCCTTCATTCGAGGTGATTCGGCCGCTGTTGTCCAGATGTCAGCTCTATGTGCTCAAACCGCTCGAAAAGGCTGATCTTGAAGGGCTTCTGCATCGTGCCATTACGCAGGATGTAGAACTCAGAGAAAAGAATATTAAGTTGGAAGAGACGGGCGCGCTGCTGCGATATAGTGGTGGAGATGCCCGAAAACTGCTCAATATTCTGGAACTGGTGGTAGAATCTGCCGGCTCTTCAGAGATTGTGATTACCGACAAGATGGTAGAAGAGCAGTTGCAGCAGAATCCGCTGGCTTACGATAAACAGGGTGAGATGCATTATGATATTATCTCTGCCTTTATCAAGAGTATTCGCGGAAGTGATCCCGATGCTGCGCTTTATTGGATGGCGAGGATGATAGAAGGAGGAGAAGACCCGCAGTTTATAGCCCGTAGGGTTGTGATCAGTGCCTCTGAGGATGTGGGACTTGCCAATCCGAATGCACTCCTGCTTGCCAATGCTGCCTTCGATACGGTGATGAAGATAGGGTGGCCCGAAGCGCGTATCGCCCTTGCTGAGGCTGTGGTTTATCTGGCCACGAGTCCGAAAAGCAACAGTGCTTATCTGGGCATTAATGATGCCCTGGCTACTGTACGTCAAACGGGTAATCTGCCAGTTCCGCTTCACATCCGCAATGCTCCTACCAAACTGATGAAAGATTTGGGCTATCATGACGGATATAAGTATCCTCACGATTATCCTGGACATTTCACTGAGCAGCAGTATCTGCCAGACGAACTGAAGGATGCCCGCTTCTGGCATGCGCAGCATTCGCCTTCCGAGGAGCGCCTCTACAACTGGATGGTTACCTGCTGGGGAGAAAGATTCAAGAATTAGTGATTAGAAAGAATAATTAGAAATTGATATTTAGAGCAACTAACTGATACGAGAAAATGATGATACATGGCGATCCTGAATTCGTGCTCACGCTTCATAGTGTGATAGAATTCATCGGTACATTTGCTTTTGCCCTTTCGGGCATTCGTCTGGCAGCAAGTAAGCACTATGATTGGCTGGGCGGTTTTGTTTGTGGTGTGGCTGTAGCCATAGGTGGTGGAACCATACGAGATGTGATGCTTGGTGTGCGTCCGTTTTGGATGTTGAGCCCTATCTACCTGATTTGTACGCTGTTTGCGCAGTTGGTAGTGATTGCTTGCCACCGCTATCTTAAGCGTCTTGACAATACTTGGTTTCTGTTTGATACCTTGGGCTTGGCGCTTTTCAATATTGCGGGCATCCAGAAGTCGCTCGAATGTGGTTTCTCTTTTTGGGTAGCCATCATCATGGGCTGTATCACGGGTGCTGCAGGCGGTGTTATCCGCGATGTGCTTCTTAATGAAGAGCCGGTCATCTTCCGGAAGGAGATTTATGCGATGGCTTGTGTCGCCGGTGGTTTGGCTTATTGGGGATTGAGCTATCTGGGTGTGAGCCTCTATATTACGGTGATTGTAGCTTTCAGTGTAGTTTGCGCCATCCGATTGCTGGCTGTAAGATACCATATTTCACTCCCGAAGCTGAGGGATGAAGAACAAACTGTAGAATGAAAAGGAAAAAAAGAAATTGATAAATAACAGATAACAGATGAAAAGACTGAAAGCGATTTTGATGCTTGTTGTTGCAATGATGCTGATGTCGTCGGCAACAATGATGGCTCAGAACAAACGAGAGTTTCGTGGAGCCTGGATACAGTGCGTTAACGGACAGTATCTGGGCAAGAGTACGCAGCAGATCCAGGCGATGCTTACCAGACAGCTTGATGAACTGCAGAAGGATGGCGTGAATGCGATAATCTTTCAGGTTCGAGCCGAGTGTGATGCTCTGTATAAGAGTGATTTAGAGCCTTGGAGCAAGTTTCTTACGAGGGTGCAGGGAAAGGCTCCTTCTCCTTATTGGGATCCGTTGCAGTGGATGATAGAGCAGTGTCATAATCGTGGCATGGAGCTTCATGCCTGGATTAATCCTTATCGTGCCAAGCATAGCGTAACTTCCTATGAGCAGGTTTCGCCGAAGAATATCGTGAAGAGGCGTCCTGATCTCTGTTTTCAGTATGGCAAGCTGACGCTGTTGAACCCTGGGTTGCAGGCTGCAGCCGACTATATTTGCGAGGTGGCTGTAGATATTGTAAGCCGATATGATGTTGATGGATTCCATATTGATGATTATTTCTATCCATATCCAGAGGCCGGACGTCAGATTCCTGATCAGCAGCTCTTCCGCCAGCAGTCGCGCGGCATGCGAAACATAGGTGATTGGCGCCGTGATAACGTGAGCCGGTTTGTAAAGCAGCTCAGCGAATCCATTCATGCCGTTAAGCCTTGGGTCAAGTTTGGTGTTTCTCCATTCGGCATCTACCGCAACAAGCGTACCGATCCTAATGGTTCAGAAACTTTCGGCCTCCAGAATTATGATGATCTTTATGCAGATGTTTTGCTTTGGGTGAATAATGGTTGGATAGACTATTGTGTGCCTCAGATTTATTGGGAGATAGGCAATCGTGCTGCCGATTACAAAACGCTCATAACCTGGTGGAATAAGCATGCTGGCAACCGCCCATTATATATAGGTGAAGATATAGAGCGTACAGCCAAGTTTGCTGACCCAGTCAATCCGCGCAGTCATCAGTTGCCTGCCAAGCACCGCTTGCATCAGCAGATGAATAATGTGAAGGGCACTGTGCTCTGGTATGCGCAGACTGCTGCCGATAATGTAGGTAATATCGGACATACACTCCGCAATAATTATTGGAAGTATCCAGCATTGCCACCCTCTATGCCTTTCCTTGATAATAAGGCGCCAAAGGGGGTAAAGGGTGTCAAGCTGATGTGGTCCGAGAAAGGTCCGCTGCTGGTATGGAAGGCTCCTAAGGCTAGCAAGAAAAAGTGGGGCGATCAGGTGAACCGTTTTGCTATCTACCGTTTTGAGAAAGGTGCTAAGGTAAATCTCAATGATGTTTCTGCACTCCAGGTAGTAACTTATGATAATTTCTATCGTATCCCTTATGTGAGTGGCAAGAAATATGTGTATGTAGTAACTGCTCTCGACCGTGTAGGAAACGAAAGTAAAGGTAAGAAAAAGAAAATTTCTTTTTAGATTGGTTAGATGATATAAACGGAAAGACCGTTAAAAACAGAAAAACCGTTGTACTCGATAGGAGAGAGTGCAACGGTTTTTTATTTTGTTGGGATGGGGGAGCGGGTAGTCCTTTCATCCTGTATTTTTTTTATTCTTTCAGCAGGTCGTTCAGGAAGTTATCCAGATCGTTGTCCAGATTCTCCATCAAGTCACCACCTACAATGATCGTATCATCGTCAGCAAGATAGAGCTCGCCAATATGCTCTTTATCCTCATCTTCGAGCACAAAGCTGTATGGCTTGAGAATGCCGAGATGATCTATGATATCAGCCTGTTTGCGCAATACATCGCGAAGCAGCTTTGCTACCTCGTCGTAGAAGTCTTCATCCTTGTTTTCTATCCATTGCTCAACAACACAGCGGGTAATCTCGTTGTCATCGTCGTCAAAGGCCAGGAGTTCGCCACTGTCTTGCGAAACCCTTACGTGGATGTCGGTCATTTGAGAAGTCTCGTCGTCAGATTCTGGCGCTGGGAACTTTTGAGCCACTTTTCTGATAAAGCGCTCTACTTGCATGATTGTTTGCTCTAATGTTTCCATATCAATTCTTTAATAATCAATGCAAAGATACATAAAAAATTGATATCACCAAAAGAAGTTGCTAAAAAAAAGCATTTTTGCTTTTAATTTGTTTTCAAATACCCCGATTTTTAGGGCATAGATAACGTTTACGCTCCTTTTTCATATTTTCTTTTCGATTTTGTTTGCCATTTCTAAATAATGTAGTATCTTTGCACTTGAATTGCAAAAATGCAATCTCAACATTACAAATGAATAACAAAATAAAACATTCTGGCATCGTAGAAAGCGTAGAAGAAGGTTGTGTGTGCATTCGCATCGTACAGTCGTCAGCCTGCAGCGCTTGCAAGGTGGCTGCTCATTGTACTGCATCTGAATCGAAAGAGAAGATGATTGAGGTTTCTACCTCAGAGGCGTCTCTCTACCACAAAGGCGATAGCGTGGTGGTGACTGCTGATTCGGCTGTAGGCTTCAGAGCCAGTTTCTATGGCTATCTCTTGCCGCTGATACTGATGGTGATTGCTTTGGTCGGTGTACTGAAAGCTACTCACTCAGAGGGAGCCGCTGCGCTCTCGGCATTGGGTATTCTCATTCCATACTATGTGGTGCTCTACTTATTCAGAAACAAACTTAAAAACAAACTGAGCTTCTTTATTGAATCATAGGGTACGTGATGTGCTTCTGTAGTTTTAGTGGAGAACTCTTGTTTTAAAACAAAGAAAATAACAAAACAAAACACAAAAAATTATGAATTTTATTTTGATTGCTGTCTTGGTTCTCGGAGCAATCGCGCTGATTGCAGCGCTGGTTCTCTTCGGAGTATCTAAGAAGTTTGCCGTCGAAGAAGACCCTCGCTTGGGCCAGGTAGGAGAGATTCTGCCAGGTGCTAACTGTGGTGGTTGCGGTTTTGCCGGATGTTCCGGTATGGCTGCAGCTCTGGTGAAGGGTGCTGATGCCGGTTCCATCGATGGACTGATGTGTCCGGTAGGTGGTGCCGACGTGATGGGCAAGGTAGCCGACCTTTTAGGTATGGCAGTAGCCAATACCGAGCCAAAGGTGGCTGTGGTTCGTTGTAATGGTACTTGCGAGAATCGTCCTCGCATTGCCGAGTATGATGGTTTGCACACTTGTGCAGCTATGAATTCATGTGGCGCTGGCGAAACAGGCTGTGGATTCGGCTGTCTGGGTTGTGGCGATTGCGTGGCTGCCTGCCAGTTTGGCGCAATCTCTATCAATCCTGAAACTGGCATTCCTGAGGTTGATGAAGAGAAGTGTACGGGTTGTGGTGCTTGCGCCAACGCTTGTCCACGTCATATCATCGAGCTCCGCAAGAAGGGTCCTAAGGGCCGTAGAGTTTACGTTCAGTGCGTAAACCACGACAAGGGCGCTGTTGCCAAGAAGGCTTGTAGTGTTGCTTGCATCGGATGCGGTAAGTGTCAGAAAGTCTGCAAGTTTGATGCTATCACCATTGAGAACAATGTGGCTTATGTTGACTTCAATAAGTGCCGCATGTGTACCAAGTGTGTTGACGAATGCTCAACAGGTGCTCTCGTAAAAGTTAATTTCCCAGTTAAGAAAAAGGAGGAATAATCATGAATTTGAGAACTTTTAGAATTGGTGGAGTTCATCCAGAAGAGAATAAGATTACTGCCGAGATGGCTACTCAGGTAGCTCCTCTCCCTAAGCAGGCTATTTTCCCACTTGGTCAGCACATTGGTGCTCCTGCCAAGCCTGTAGTTGCCAAGGGCGACAAGGTGAAGGTGGGTACACTCATTGCTGAGGCGGGTGGCTTTGTGAGTGCTCCTATTTACAGTTCCGTATCAGGAACTGTGTTCAAGGTAGATACATCTATTGATGCTACCGGTTATCGCAAGCCTTGCATTATCATTAATGTGGAAGGCGACGAGTGGGAGGAGAGCATCGACCGCTCTGATAAACTCGAGACGCTTGAGGCTCATACTGAGCTTACTCCAGAGGAAATCGTAAATCGCATCAAGATAGCAGGTGTCACTGGTATGGGTGGTGCCGGTTTTCCTACCTTCATCAAGCTTTGTCCTCCTCCAGGAGCCAAGGCTGAGTGCGTCATCATCAACGGTGTAGAGTGTGAGCCTTATATCACAGCCGACTATCGCCTGATGATGGAGCATGCCGATGAGATTCTCGTTGGCTTGAACCTCCTGATGAAGGCGGCTAAGGTTGAGAAGGGCTACATCGGTATCGAGGATAATAAACCTGCTGCCATCAAACTCTTCGAGGAGAAGACAGCCAATGATTCTCGTATCGAGATTGTACCTCTGGCTAAGAAGTACCCTCAGGGAGGTGAGAAGCAGCTGGTGGATGCCGTTATCCGCCGTCAGGTTCCTGCTCCTCCAGCTATCCCTGTCAACGTTGGAGCAATTGTTCAGAATGTAGGTACTGCCTTCGCTGTTTATCAGGCAGTTATGAAGAATAAACCTCTCTTCGAGCGCTATACTACCGTTACCGGTAAGCAGGTGAAGAATCCGGGCAACTTCCTCGTACGTATGGGTACTCCATTTTCTCAGATGATTGAGAACTGTGGCGGTTTGCCTGAGGGCGACAACAAGGTGTTGGCTGGTGGTCCGATGATGGGTAAGGCTGTAATCAGCCTTGATGTACCGGTAACCAAGGGTACCAACTCCATCACCGTATTGACCGATGCTGATGCTCATCGCAAGAAGGCTCAGCCATGTATCCGCTGTGCCAAGTGTGTGGATGCCTGCCCAATGGGCCTGGAGCCATACTTGCTCGCTACCTTGAGCGTAGTGAAGGATTATGAGCGCCTGGAGGCAGAGGAGGTAACATCCTGTATCGCCTGCGGTTCATGCCAGTTCACCTGTCCATCTCATCGTCCTATCCTCGATAACATCATCAATGGTAAGGGTGCGGTAATGGGCATCATCAGAGCTCGCAACGCCAAGAAGTAAGCGTTCACGTCAAGAATGAATTTCATTTAAGAAAGAATTTAAAAGATAAAATGGGAAAATTAATCGTTTCATTATCGCCACACGCTCATGGAAATGAGAGCGTAGAGAAGAACATGTACGGAGTGATTATCGCTCTCGTGCCTGCCATCCTCGCATCTTTCTATTTCTTCGGCTTGGGTTCAGCAGTCGTTCTGCTCACCTCTGTGGCAGCCTGCGTCTTCTTTGAGTGGGCAATTACAAAATATCTCCTGAAGGAGGAGACCAGCTTGCTCGATGGTTCTGCCATCATCACCGGTCTCTTGCTCGGCATGAACTTGCCAAGTAACCTTCCTCTCTGGATCATCATCATCGGTGCCCTGTTTGCCATCGGTGTAGGTAAGATGAGCTTCGGCGGTTTGGGTAACAATCCTTTCAATCCCGCTTTGGTAGGCCGTTGCTTCCTGCTCGTCAGTTTCCCTGCCCAGATGACTTCATGGCCTATAGCCGGACAGATGCTCAGCTATACAGATGCAACAACCGGTGCTACACCGTTGGCTATCATGAAGACCGCCATTAAGACGGGCGATGCTTCAGTTCTCAACCAGTTGCCTGATGCGATGAGCCTGCTCTTCGGTGCTACAGGCGATACCTTCGGTGCCGGTACTACCGGTGAGGTTTGTGCATTCGCCCTCTTGCTCGGTTTGGCTTACATGCTCTGGAAGAAGGTCATTACCTGGCATATTCCAGTCAGCATCATCGCTACCGTATTCGTTTTCAGCGGTTTGATGCATTTGGCTAATCCTGTTTATGCCAATCCTCTGGCTGTCATCTTCAGTGGTGGTCTGATGCTCGGTGCCATCTTCATGGCTACTGATTATGTAACCTCTCCGATGACCCACAAGGGCATGCTTATCTATGGTGTATGCATCGGTCTGCTGACCGTCATCATCCGTAACTGGGGTAGCTATCCAGAAGGTATGTCGTTCGCCATTCTTATCATGAATGCGTTCACACCTCTTATTAACACATACGTTAAACCAAAGCGCTTCGGTGAGAAGCCTGCTAAGAAATAAGGAGGACAGAGACATGCAGAAATTAGAATCATCATTAAAGAACATGGTGCTTGTGCTGGTGGGCGTAGCGCTCATTGTAGGTGCCGTGCTTGCATATATCAATCATCTTACATCTGGTCCTATCGCCGAGAAGGCTGCACAGAGTCTGGCTGCCGGTATTAAGAGCGTGATGGGTACAGAAGAACTCCAGGTAGCTGAGCCTGAAGAGGTGAAGCAGGAGTTTGGCGGTAAGGAATTCTCTTTCACCATCCACAAGTGCTCTGACAAGAGCGGCAAGCAGCTGGGTGCTGCCGTAGAGAGTACTACCGGTGGTTTCGGTGGCGATCTGAAGGTGCTCGTAGGCTTCGATACCGAGGGCAAGATTATGGGTTATACCGTGCTTCAGGCTTCAGAAACTCCAGGTTTGGGTGCCAAGGCTGCTACCTGGTTCCAGAAGGACGGAAAGGGTAGCATCATCGGTAAGACTCCAAAGGATGGCGACCTCCACGTATCTAAGGACGATAAGAGTGGCAATGCAGTAGATGCCATTACCGCTTCTACCATTACCAGCCGCGCCTTCCTCAAGGCTATCAACCAGGCTTATGCCGTATATGCCAAGAAGGATGTTGACGGCGAGAGCGGTGCATCTAAAGTTGAACATAACGAAAAGAAAGGATAAACCGATATGAGTAATGTTAAGATTTTGATGAACGGACTCATCAAGGAGAATCCAACCTTCGTGTTGCTTCTCGGTATGTGTCCTACTTTGGCTACAACAACCAGCGCCATCAACGGTCTCTCTATGGGATTGGCTACCATGGCGGTGCTGATTTGTACCAACTTTGTTATTTCCTGTATCAAGAAGATTACCCCGGATATGGTTCGCATCCCTGTTTTTATCGTAGTGATTGCAGCCTTCGTAACCATCCTTCAGATGTTGATGAGCGCTTATGCTCCCGACAGCATCAATCAGGCGCTGGGTATTTATATTCCGCTGATTGTAGTAAACTGTATCATCCTGGGTAGAGCAGAGAGCTTTGCTGCCAAGAATTCGCCTATTGCCAGCCTCTTCGATGGCATTGGTTGCGGTTTGGGTTTCACCCTCGGTTTGACCATCCTGGGTAGTGCCCGCGAGATACTCGGTGCAGGTAGTGTTTTCGGTATCACTCTGTTGCCGGAGACTACCAACATTCTGATGTTCATCCTGCCTCCTGGAGCTTTCCTCACCTTGGGTTACATCATTGCTATATTTAATAAGGTAAAGAAGTAAGCGTAGGCATCGCTTCAAATCAATGAAATAAAATAGAAATTATGGAATATTTATTGATATTTATCTCTGCGATATTCGTCAACAACATCGTCTTGTCGCAGTTTCTCGGTATCTGTCCATTCCTGGGCGTATCGAAGAAAGTTGATACAGCCATCGGTATGGGTGGTGCCATCGCCTTTGTCTTGACCCTGGCAACCATCATTACCTGGTGTGTTCAGAAGTATGTACTTGATCCGTTCGGATTGCAATATCTCCAGACCCTGGCATTCATCCTCGTGATTGCAGCCTTGGTTCAGATGGTAGAGATTATCCTGAAGAAGGTTTCTCCTGCACTTTATCAGGCACTCGGTATCTTCCTGCCTTTGATTACTACCAACTGTGCCGTGCTGGGTGTAGCCATCCTGGTTATCCAGAAGGATTACAATCTGCTTGAGAGCGTGGTTTACGCTTTCTCTACAGCTCTCGGCTTTGCCCTGGCTCTCATTGTCTTTGCCGGCATTCGCGAGCAGCAGGCTCTGGTCCGTATTCCTAAGGGCATGCAGGGCGTAGCTATCGTCATGGTAACTGCAGCGCTCCTCAGCCTCGCCTTCATGGGATTTTCGGGCGTAGATGGCGGTTTGAAATCGCTCTTCGGATTGGAGTAAAACTTTTACTGAAAGTTGATAAAATAATAATGGGAATTTGCGAATGGTATGAACCGATGCAAATTCCCATTTTTTGTACTTGATTTTTCTTACTCTCTTGCTTGAGGTCTTGATTTTTCTTAACTCTCTGTCTTTATAAACTTGAAATTTTAACTCTTTCTCTTTTCTTATCTTCTGTGTCCGAAGCTTCCACCGCCATTGTTCTTGCTTGGTGTAGAAGAGCGAGGGGTGAATCCGCCGCCACGGTTGCCAGACCCGCTGCTGAATGAACGGCTCATGCTGCTGCGGTTGCCCCCGAAGATATTACTTCTTCCGCTTCCGAAGCTGCTGTTTCCGAAACCACGGCTGCTGTTTCCGAAACCACGGCTGTTGTTTCCGAAACCTCGGTTGTTGCTGGTGCTGCTGTTGCTGCTGCCGAAACCGCGGTTAGGGCGACTGTTGCTATTGCCGAAGCCACGGTTGCTGCTGTTGCCGAAGCCTCCGTTGTTATTTCCGAAGCCTCCGTTCTGAGGGCGGTTGCTGTTTCCGAAGCCAGCGTTGTTGTTAGGGCGGCTTGCATTACCGAAACCACGGTTTGGGTTCATCTGAGGTCTGTTCTCTCGGTTCAGATTTCCGAAAGATCTTCCTCTGCCGTAATCACCACGGTTGAATCCGTCTCTCATACCTACTCTAGGATATCCACCTGGGTGAGGTCCGCCAAATCTTCTTCCGTGATACCAGCTTCTGTTTCCGTTTACTCGCCAGCTATGACCTCCACGGTAAGATACGTAGAAGTGAGGGCGACCGAAGTAGAAATAGTCGCGGCGCGGATAGCGGGCGTAGATGCCGAAGTGCCAGTAGCCTGCATTCCAGTAGAGCGGACGGTAGAAATAGGTGGCATTGAGATATGTTCTGTACTGCCAGTCGAGCAGGATATAGCTCAAATCCATATTGCGCTGGCGCCAGTAAGCACCATACAGGTCATCGTATGTATCTACACTCATCAGGTAGTCGAGGTTCACCTCGTAAGCTGCCTCATACTGGTCTTCCGTAAGATTGAGCTCGTAAGCCATCTTGTCTGTCAGGAAGAGAGCCTGCTGTCTTGCCTGCTCATAACTCATTGCAGAAGCGGTAGTGAATGTCATCATGAACATGGCTACCAGAGCTATTATCATTCGTTTCATAATCGTATATCTTTAAATTGTTATACTTCATGTTTTTTTTTCTGGTGCAAAGATACGATGTTTTTTGCTTCCACGGTCGGGATTTCCCCTAAAGGGGTGGGGGAAAATCCCTACTTCTTTATTTTGTGCCTGCGCAGTTCTATATATAATAAGGTATAGAACCGGAGTGGAGCGTAAAGGTTTGCGTGAAGTTTTTCGCTGTTTTTGGAACAATCAAACGAAATATTTACTACCTTTGCACTCAGAAAAAACAATCTGATGAATAGATTGGAATTTAAAACGGAAAGTAAAAATAATAAAGACAAAATAAACAAATCATGAAAGAGCTAAAAGCATTAAACAAGCGCACTGCTCCTAAGAGCGTCGCTCCAGAGAAAATCATTCAGTTTGGTGAAGGTAACTTCCTCCGTGCATTCGTAGATTGGATTGTATGGAATATGAACAAGAAGACCGACTTCAACGGTTCTGTCGTTGTAGTTCAGCCATTGGCTGGTGGTATGGTTGACTGGCTGAACGGTCAGGACTGCCTCTATCACGTAAACCTTCAGGGTAAGGAGAACGGCCAGGCTATCAACACATTGGAGCGTATCGACGTTATCAGCCGTGCACTGAATCCATATTCTCAGAACCAGGCTTTCATGGCTTTGGCTGAGCAGCCAGAGATGCGTTTCATCATTTCTAACACTACAGAGGCTGGTATCGCATTCGATGACTCTTGCAAGTTTACAGATGCTCCTGCAGCTTCTTATCCAGGCAAGTTGGTTCAGCTCTTGTTCCACCGCTACAAGTTCTTCGAGGGCGACCCAACCAAGGGTATGATCCTGATGCCATGTGAGCTGATCTTCCTCAACGGTCACCACCTCAAGGAGTGCATCTATCAGTATATCGAGCTCTGGAAGGGCGATATGGGTGCTGATTACGAGGGCTTCAAGGAGTGGTTCACCAACCACTGCTACGTTTGCGCTACATTGGTAGACCGCATCGTTCCTGGTTTCCCACGCGATACCATCAAGGAAATTCAGCAGAAGATTTGCTACAAGGACAACCTCGTAGTTAAGGCAGAAAGCTTCCACCTCTGGGTTATCGAGAAGGCAGAAAATATGACAGTAGAGCAGATGCAGGAGGAGTTCCCAGCTCATAAGGCAGGTCTCCACGTGCTTATCACAGATAATGAGAAGCCATACCACGAGCGTAAGGTTACCCTGCTGAATGGTCCTCACACCGTATTGAGCCCTGTTACATACCTCAGCGGTGTAAACATTGTTCGCGATGCCTGCGAGCACCCGGTATTGGGCAAGTACATCCACAAGGTACAGTTCGAGGAGTTGATGCAGACGCTGAACCTCCCAATGGATGAGCTGCAGAAGTTCGCTTCTGACGTATTGGAGCGTTTCGAGAATCCATTCGTAGATCATCAGGTAACCAGCATCATGCTCAACTCATTCCCTAAGTTTGAGACTCGCGACCTGCCTGGTGTCAAGATTTATCTTGAGCGTAAGGGCGAGTTGCCACAGGGCTTGGTATTCGGTCTCGCTGCTATCATCACTTACTATAAGGGTGGTGTTCGCGAGGATGGTGCTCCTATCCAGCCAAACGATGACCAGAAGATTATGGACAAGCTCACCGAGCTTTGGGCTACCGGCGATACTCAGAAGGTAGCTGAGGGCGTATTGGGCTTCGACTATATCTGGCACGAGGATTTGAACAAGACAGTTCCTGGCCTTACCGAGTTGGTTAAGAAGGATCTTGACCTTATTCAGGAGAAGGGCATGCTGGAGGCTGTTAAGACTATCCTCTAATTAAAAAAAATGTTCGTTCATAGGTTCAAATAACGATTAAGATTTGAAAAACAGTTATAAGGTTTTGTGTTAGTTGTTAGCAATAATCTTCTAGCTAATAGGTTAAAGGCGGGGAGCTTGAGAAAGCGCCTCGCCTTTTTGCTTATTGTCTGCTTTGTGATGTTTCAGGATCCTTAATGACCTTAATGACCTTGTCCTTAATGACCGGATGGTTGATGATGAGCGGCACTCTTTCTACCACTACCATGGAAGTGTCGAGGCCCAATGCCTTAGGCTCGTCAATACCTATCTTGCTGATAAGAGCGTAGATACTCATCAGCAGGTTCTGTTGGCGATTATCTGAACTCTCCGGGTAATATACGCGGTGAATGATGATGAATCGGAAATCGCCCGGAATTCCGTATTTGCGCAGCGAAGGATAGGTGCTTTGCAAATCTACCTTTCCGTCTGCTACCAGATCTTCCACTACTTGTCGCAGATAGAGACTCACCCTAGGCTCTATGCGGAAACCGATGTGCATGGTTACGCTGTAGAGGGTGTCGGGAATCAGGGTCTCGCAGTTGTACTCCAGCGTGTCAGGTGTGTCAACAAACTCCATGTTGATAAGCCAGTAATGGTCAGCACGTTTCGGCTGCTTGTTGATGATGGAGTAGAGCAACTTGTCATCTACGGCACCTTCCTTGTTGGCGTGGTTCACATAAACCAGGTTGGAAGCGTACTTAGGGATGCTCTCGTCGGCCTTGATGTCGGAGATAATCTGATAATAATCATCTAGCGGTTTGGTGCTGATATAATGGCGTCGTATCTTCATGGCTTTCACCCACACGTACATCATCAGGAACAGGATTCCGCCAATGAGCATCGTACACCATCCACCTGCAAGAAACTTTGACAGATTGGCAGTCAGGAAAATGGCTTCGATGATGCAGTATGCGCCCATAAACAGCATCGTGAAAATCCGTGCCACACCCTTGCTGTGCAGGTAGAAACCGAGCAGCAGGGTAGTCATCAGCATGGTGATGGTGATGGCGAGTCCGTAGGCTGCCTCCATGTGCGAGGAGTCGCGGAAGAGCAGGATGATGAGAACCACGCCGATGTACATGGCGAGGTTGATCATCGGGATATAGAGCTGCCCCTTAACATGGGTAGGATGCTTGATTCGCATGCGCGGCCAGAAGTGCAGGTTCATGGCTTCGCTCAATATGGAGAAGGTTCCGCTGATGAGTGCCTGGCTCGCAACGATTGCCGCACCCGTGGCCATGATGATGGCGAAGAACAGCATGCTCTGCGGCATGATGGCAAAGAACGGATTCGCTGCCAGTGCCGTATCAGCATGATTCAGCACCCATGCTCCCTGTCCCAGATAGTTGAGAATGAGCATGGTCTTTACGAAGCCCCAGCTGATGGCGATGTTCTTTCTGCCGCAATGTCCCAGGTCGGAATAGAGAGCCTCTGCACCGGTAGTACAGAGAAATACGGCACCCAGAATCAGAAACCATTCAGGCGATTTTGCCAGCAGCATGGCTGCATAATAGGGGTTGAAAGCCTTCAGTATCAATGGGTAAGACGTGATGCTGAAAGCTCCCACCACGCCCAGCAGCAGGAACCATAGCAGCATAAATACGCCAAACGATTTGCCAATACTCTCTGTGCCAAACCGCTGCACGAAGAAGATGATGGTAATGATGGCAAGGGTGATGGGGATAACTGGCAGGTTGGGACTGATGCTTTCGAGTCCTTCGATGGCTGTGGTCACGGTGATGGCAGGGGTGATGATTCCGTCTGCCAGCAGGGTGCTTGCGCCAATGATGGCCAGTAGGTAAATCCACTTGTACTTGAGTCGGCGCAGCAAGGCATAGAGGGCGAGGATGCCTCCTTCGCCATTGTTGTCGGCACGCAGCGCCACGCATACATATTTGATCGTGGTCTGGAGGGTGAGTGTCCAGATGATGCATGACAGTGCGCCCAGGATGGTGCTCTCGCTGATGCTTTCGCCCGTATGCAGGATAGCCTTCATCACATAGAGAGGTGATGTTCCGATGTCTCCGAATACAATGCCTAATGTAACGAGCAATCCCAGAAAGCCTACTCTGTGATGATTGCAGGCTACTGAACTTTCTGCTTTTTCTTTCATTTTTCTTCTCTTATTTAAATTAAATATTATCCTTTTTGGAACATGAAAATGTCCTTTGTGATTATAAATTTGCGTGCAAAGGTATAAACATAAGAGATAAGATAGAATTTGTTTAACAAGATTTATCGGATTTAACCTTTATTCTTTGGCGATATGAAGAGACGAATAGAGGCGAATGCCGATAAGACTACTCCCGAGAAACTTCTGAACCTTGCGAAACTTGAATAATTAATAAAGGCGGGGAGCTTGTGAAAGCGCCTCGCCTTTTGCGTATGTTCAGTAAGTTTCTTTTCAAGTGTAAAGAAAACAGTTATTCAATGATGTGGTTGATGACCATTCCTGCGATAGCCATTCCGAAGGTTGCGGTGATGTGGCAGAGCGAACCGTTGATCTGTGCCTTAGTAGAGCACCATTCGTGTTCTACCAGTTGCTGGTCGCCCGGAGCATCATATACGGCAGTATCGGTACCCCTCTCTCCGCTAATGAGTTTGGCTTTCGGGCATAGGCATCCGCCCGTGCCGCAGGCTTTGTTCACCCCCTGGTTCTGCATCGGTTTTTCTTCACTGTATACGCACTGGAATTTTCGTCGTGGGAAGGTTTTGTTCTTCTTGAATTTCTTTCGCAGTGCTCTTGCCAGCGGGTCTCCATCCACCTTCCAGAATTCAGATTTTCTTACCATGAATGGGTCGGTGCGCAGGGCAGCTCCCATAGAAGATATAAAGGTGATTTCCTTAGGCAGGGCAGTGGCACGCAGAATGAGGTCAGCCTTATCCTTGAGCGAGTCGATGGCATCGATGATGAAGTCGTATTGCTCCATGTGGAATTCATCGGCAGTTTCTGCCTGATATATTTTCTGATAGGCTGTGATGTTGGCATCGGGGTTGATTTCGAGCAGTCGGTTGCGCAGCGCCTCTACCTTCACATCGCCTATGGTTCGGCTTGTAGCCATCAGCTGGCGGTTGCAGTTGGTTACGCATACCCTGTCGCTGTCTACGATAGTGATGTTTCTCACGCCGCTTCTCAGGAGTCCTTCAGCGCACCATGATCCTACTCCTCCGATACCGAAGATGAGCACTCTTGCCTTCTGAATTTTCTCAAGATTATCTTTTCCCAGGAGCAGTTCGGTGCGTCGCTGCATTCCCCGCTCCATTTTCGTTATTTTATTCTCCATTTTATTGTTTGTAAAGAATTCTAATGTATATATCTGATGCAAAGTTAGTGAATAAAATCCGATGTCGGCTGATATGAATAAATGTTTATAATTCTTTAACTCATTTAACTTCTGAACTTGCGAAACTTGAATCAACTTTAAAAAATAAATATGATGAAATCCTTTTCCATATTTTTTTTGAATTTCTCTTCTTTACACAATAATTAAAGCCCGATAGGAGAGCGTTGCTGCTTCCTGTCGGGCTTGAATCAACTTAAAAAATAAATATGATGAACTCCTTTCCGAAAATTCGGCTAGATGTGGAAATCTACCGCCTTCAGCCATCGCTTGACATCAAACGACGGACAGTCTTTGTGAACGTTTGGCAAATCGCGGTGGCCCAGTATCTCTGCATCAGGATAGGAGAGGCAGAGGCTCT
>OGQC01000091.1_pt1 | contig 50317 bp, 28 predicted proteins | sample 1553081 | NCBI WGS metagenome assembly OGQC01 (sample SAMEA2580267, study PRJEB22360) | human gut metagenome | biome: human gut; feature: human-associated habitat; material: faeces | place: Denmark | collected 2008/2010
CACAACAGCTGTTGTGCGCTTGCATAACAGCTGATATGCGCATGCACAACAGCTGTTGTGCATGCGGTGACCAACTGTTATGCACCAACTATTACCCAGTTTACTATTTTTTGATTACCTTTCTGGAAACCTTCTTACCATTGGCAAACTGAATCTGCTCTATAACCAAGCCCTTAGTCTGAGCGCTGATGCGCTGACCCGACAAATTGTAGGTTGTGACAACACCTTTTCCGAAGGCATCGGTTGTACAATCAGTGATACCCGTACCGGTATCCGCCTTTCTAATCTTCACATTGCCAAGGATAACCGCAGCCCAACCAGAGGACATGGTGAAATAAAGTTCATAGTCACCTTCTTTCTCTATAGTGAAGTTCAAGAAGTGAGCCAGAGAGCCTTTCACCACCTGGTTAGAATTTTCCTTCAAGTTGCCTTCCGAGTCCAGGTTCTGTTCCAACAAGACTGATTTATTGTCGCCAATGCCGACGATGCCTGCATCGTAAGCGACGGCACCATTCTCAGAACCATCATTCCAATAAGAAGAATTGAAAGAAAGCTGGTATTTGCCTGGGACCAAATGCAAGCGATGTCCATCATACAAGCCATAAGAGAGTTTGCACTGGTCGAAATCACGGGCACTCAGATAGAAACCTGTATTGAAATCACCTCCAGCCACGAAGTCCTTGATGCGGGCGCCACCTGTATTGGCAGCACCGTTTGCCTTCTCATCACTCCTACTACCATCATTCATACTATTCACACGCTTCCATCCCGCAGGCACACCTTCTCCTACATTGATGACCTCATCCTCCCAGTTATCAGAAAAAAGCACATCACCCTTCGACTCGCCAGCCTCTTCACTATCAGGAAGGTCGAGCTTATATCTTTGGAAGAAGTTCCAAAGTTCACGGGTAGAATAGACAGCATTAGGATCGTCGGAGTGCCAATGTCCCTTACCATCAATGGCGATGAGAGTAACCTCCGTACCATCCATCTTATTGATATAGCGAGTACGAGTGGCGGCAGCATAACTCATGGATGCAGGATAAGGGCGAATCACCTCTGGATTATCCACATCACAACCTTCATAAGCAGCCCACTTCTTGACATAATTGTCAATCCTACCATAGCCACCAGCGGCATGGTTTGGATCGCCGCCCCATTTCACGACATCATCTCCCGTGCCATGGATGTGCATAATAGGCACATGGCGTGGAGCCACAGGCTCACGATAATCGACAGGGATACCACTCACAGGACCAAAGGCTGCAACTACAGTTCCCAATTTGGTCATACAATGATAAGTCATCATTCCGCCCATGGAGAAGCCAGAGATATAGATGCGATTCTTGTCTACCTTATATTTCTTCTGCATCGTCTTCATGATGGTTTCGATAAACTTGACATCGCCAAAGCCTGAGATGTCCCAGAAGTTACCGTTTCCCTTAGGATAAACCACCAGAATTTTTGCCGTATCAGCCACCTCGTTCCAATGAGTCTGGTTCATTTGAAAATTGGGATCCTGGTTTGCTCCATGCATGGAGATAACCATCGGAGCCTTCTCGGGCAAATCGGCAGGAACATACACCAGCATCTCTCGGGTAGCAGTACCCACCTTGATGGTCTGTTTCTGTGGTTGCTGCTTATAGCTATGCTCTACAGCCAGTACCTGCAAGCAGAAGACACAAAGCAAGCACAGGAAGAAAGTTGTTCTTTTCATTTTCAGTTAAAATTATCAGTTATACGATTATCTGTTGTTATAAATATCAGTTGTTATGACACATAAAAAAATCGGCAAAGTATCTGCTGGATTCAACAAATACCTTGCCGAACATCAGAACTAGGGACTAATCCCTAGTTACACAAAAGGAGTAAAATTTCTGCCATTACTTATTCATTACCTTTACAACCTTACCATTCTGGAACTTCTTGATAACAAGGCCCTTGGCATTGGCTGCTACCTTAGCACCAGCAGCGTTGAATGTTGCAACCACTGCATCATTTGCTACATTAACGTTCTTGATACCAGTTGCTCCACCTCCGAGATCCTCAGGAAGGGTATTGTAAAGCATGATAGAAGAAATAAGGATTGTACCGCCCCATGAAGCCTTGATAGTAACCAAGTGGGCAAAATCATCAGCTGCAGGTTCTTCACCAGGTACAGTGCGAACCAAATCTTTCTTCAAATCAATAACAATAGCACCTGTATTTGCATCAAAAGCTTTGTTCTCTATGGCAACCATGCCACCATCAGCCTGTTGACCATTCTCTTTGGTACGGTTGAACATGAAACGAGGTTTGGCAACTTCACCTTTATCGTTTGTGCTACCTTCACCATAAACTACCATGTAATGATAGTCTGACAAGTCGGCATAGATATTTGGAGCCACTGTAGATGTACCTAGGATAACAGAACCTGGAGCACTTGGATTCTCTGCACCCACATTCCATTCCATATAAACATGCTCATCAGTTGGCATTGCGTCCTTTGTGAGACCATCCCATACGTGGAACATGTCCTTATTCAATTCAACACCCTCATCTTCCTGTGCAGAAGCTGAACCGAAACCAGCAAACAATGCAATGGCAACCATTGCTAAACTCTTAATTGTTTTGTTCATAATTGTAAAAATTAAAATTGTTATTAATAACTAGTTATTTATAAATCTTCTCCGTATAGGTCTTACCGCTACGAAGATAAACTTTCTTGATACTGATACCCTGCTTGGCAGCAGATAAGCGCATGCCCTGCAAGTCGTAATACTCTACATGGTCTATCAGGTCAGCATCGGTGGTTACACCGGCGATACCCGTCAAGGCACCCTTGTAGTTCAGGCGGACGCAATCGAGCACAGCTCTCTTTCCGCTCACATAGTTAACCGTCATATTTCCCTTGACATCAGCGATGTCCATGTCAAACTCCACTTCCGACCATTCCTTGTTGGAAGAAGCATTCTTTGGCAGTGTAACCTGTTTGGTCTGATTGCCACAGATAACTTTGATAACAGCATCTCCCATGGAAGCCTGATAACGGATGGCAACCTTGTAATTTCCAGGCTTGGTAACAGGAATGTAGCCACGAACGGAAGCACCCTTCTGGGTACCCAAGTTCAAGCAGCCCTGACCATAGTATCCACGGAAACCGTTGTTCCAAGCGTTGCCATAGCAACCACCCACATTCTTGTAATCGAAGTTTTCAAACTCATACTGCATCTCGCCTTCGTAAGCTTCTGGAGCAGCAGGAGTCTCGATGACAGCAGCAGTCACATCAGAATCCTTCAACTTTCCTGTAGTCTTGGTGCCCTTACAGTTATCGATGGTCAACTCCAATGGACCATTATGCTTTACATAAACCGTGAACTGACCATTTTTCCACTCGCTGGTAACAGTACTTGCCGAATGCTCGGAATTATCCTTCCAAGAGATAGTAGGCTGTGCACTGGCTCCCACCACAATGATGGTATCAGTCTGCTGGGAATATTCAGGGAGATTCTTGTCATCCTGCAATCTGCCATCACCCACACCATAACGAAGTCCATCCTTGATACGGTAGTTCTGCATGTAGAGACTCAACTTGTCAGAATACTCACGCATGTGAACCAAAGAATATGGAGCGAGGTTCATCTTAATCTGGCTACAGGTATTGTAGGCAGGTCTCAATGTACCCTTGGCACTGCGTCCATTGTTTACCCAGTACTTACGGATATATTTCATACCACGATTTGGGGCAGCCAACGGAATATGCTCCTCATTATACTGATAAGGGTTGTAGCAAACCCAAGTATTCTCCAGACGCGAAGCATAGATGTCACCCGTATATTCCTGCTTGAAGAGCTTGTTCATATAAGCCTTCTTGCTTGTCACGTTACTCCAGGTAGGGTTGCTGGCATACTCGCTGCTCTTGATAGCCACCTGCAGTTTCTTGGCTTCTTCGTCGATGAGATCATACACCACAGGGATGGCTGGATAACGTCCTGAAACCTTCAACCACCATTTGTTGTTCACGGTAGAGTTAGGCCATTGTGTGCCATTGTCATCCTGCTCGCTCCGATAGAGACCATCATACAGTCCGCTTGGCGAAACGTATGGTTCCATCTCGTTCTGGCTGGAATTGATATCCTTAGGCTTGATGTCATTCTTAACACAAATCTTAGTACGTGCTATGACCTCCTCACGGGAAGGAATACGGATTGTACCATCCAGAATCTTACGGAACATATCGATGTTGATATTCTTAAAGTGAGGGAACCAAGCCCAGTTGCGACGGATATAGCCATCAGCAGTCTTGGAGGTCGCAATCTCACGCAGGTCATCAGTTGTCACCAACTCAGGACCGTCAATCACCGTCTCACCTGTCAATGCCACATGCTCCAAGATAGGAATGGCACCACAAGCCTTAGGGAAATCATTGTAATACTCCTTCAGTGTTTTTGTATCATCCGAAGGGTCCTTGATAGCATTGCCATTCTCATCCAGTTTATCTTGTTCTTCCATCCAGCCGCAGATATCGAAACGAATACCATACTGGCCGGCATATCCACCCAGATAAGCACCCAGACAGTTGCTCTCGATATCATAGAAACCATTCTTCATGGTGTACTTCTCGCAGCAGATGAAATGTTCCTTATCGGTAGAAAGCAGACGGTTCATCTCGGCATTACGCTTCATGTATGCCACTGGCATCATATTGGCAGAATAGCATGCCTGCGTAAAGCTCACGCAAAGATAGCCACCATACTGATGGGCAAACTTCATGAGATGCGTGAAGAGTTCCAAGCGTTTCAGGAAAGTAGGCGTATGAACGGTTCCGTTCTCACGCTTACGATCCTCGTCAAAACCCCAGAACTGCTCGGCATAGTTCCATCCAAGAAAGTTTGGATAGTTCTTATAGTAGCTCTCATAGAGTTCCAGGTCGTCGTCATCAAAAGCACTGTATCCGCCGCTGGCAGGCTGTATCATCGTCCATACGCGGTTCTCTGCACATACCTTCATCCATGAATCTACCACCTTCTTACCATCCGCACAGATACTCTCCGTAGCAGAGAGCGAGAGGTTGAATATCACGTAAGGCTTGATGTCTTCCGGTACCATATTGATGATGGCTTGCGGATTCGGAGAATTCCATGTGTCGATATGGATAATCCATGCCGGCTGGGATGGCGAGATAACTCTTCGCAGGGCAGGCCCGTCATGAGCCTGCGCCACTGCGAATGTTAGTATCCCAAAAATAAATATAAATAATCTTCTTACCATTTTATTTCTGTTTTCTGAAGTCCATTAACCACACCCACGTAAGTAGGTAGGCGATTGAAATGATTCCACAATCCTACACCCGTAGTGCCCTGATTGATAGTAGAGAAAGATACCCCATAGAGTTTGTCGCCCAACACATCCTGTGCCTTGTTCAGGATATAGGCATAGAGTTCAGCCATTCCCTTGTAATCCTCGAATGTAGCCATGCTCTGATCGGCTACTGTTCCGTTGGCATCAGCCAGGTATACGTTCATATCAGAAAGACGAATCTCCAGACCTGATGCTTTCAGCGTAGCAAGAAGATTGTCGATATTCGCCTTAGCTTCTGCCACAGAACTGCTATTGTATGGCACATCGAGCTTCACATCGATGCCTTCAATCTGTGCACCAGCTTCATTCCACTGCTTGATGTAGTTGATGGCAGCCTCGGTCTTCTCGGCATCAGTCAGCAGATTTTCTTCACTGTAGAACAGTTTGGCATCTGCCTTCTTTGAATGGATTTCCTTGCATACATCAGCCACCCAGTTCTCATCCAGATAGTCGTTAGGATAGAATTCATCAGTAGCTCCCATGTTCTCTGAAGACTTCAGAGAGTAGAAGAGATCTTCTATCAGGTTGGAAGCCACATTCCATGCCTGCACCTTGTCTCCATAGTTCTGCATAACGGAATCAACGTAAGCAAACATAGCCTTCTTTACATCAGCAGCCTTCTCTTCTACAGGACGAGGTTTATAATAACCCGGCTTCTGATATGGAGCGTAAATATCAATATTGTCAACATACACCTGCTGAGGCACAGCTGCCTGACCAATTACCAGAGAAATGTTGGAAGATTTCATATCATCTGCATCAAAGGCCTCAGTAAAGTCAATCTTTGACAAATCTACCACGAATGTTTCCCAAGTCTTAGCCTTGGTAGGAACACCGAAGTTTCTCAGCTCCTTGGCTTTGTCACCCACCTTTACTCTGATAACCACATTCTTCTTGACATTTGATGAATAATAATCAAAGGAGATGGTCTTGATAGTAGACAGCGAAGCTCCTTCAGGTAGATTCACTGGGAACTCGATGAACTTGGCAGCCTTCTTGTTGAAGAGCGACTTTCCGTTTTTTCCTGTCGGATCCTTTGCCACTTTGGAATTCTTGTCAGTTCCGAAGACATCACCGATGGCACTGCTTTCGAAATCAAACTTCTGATGGAGATCCACATTCTCACCATCTACCCAAATATCCTTAGTTGCCTCTTTCATCACGGTCAAATTCCATGCGTTCGGTGCAAAAAGGGAAGCTGTAGGAACGAGTCCTGCGGCAATAGCAGCATCAACTTCATCTTTTGAAGCATCGGCACTGACCGTACCATCATCAGCAACCACAGCAGCATGGGAGAAGCCATCTACGACATTCACTTCATTGAAGTTGGCCAAAACGGTACTAAAGCTAGTATTGGCAGCTTTCAAATCTGCAATGGTCAAGTTAGCTCCCAGCTTCATACCTGTATAGTTCTTCAGAACTTCATAACCTCTGGTAAGGTCAGCCATCGCTACGCTCTCAGGCTTATCGCCAGCAGGGTAGCTTGTATCGAAGTCCTCCACACAACCAGTGAGCAGCATGGAAGCTGCTGCACTGGCCAAGAGGATATTATGTATTTTTTTCATAATTCTGATATCAAATTAAAAATGTTCTTACCGCTCAGGAGTGAAAGTCTGGAATCCAATACCACGATTGCGGACCACCATGGTATCTGTGGTTTCAACCGTACCCAAGGCATCGCTCTTGATGTTGTAGTTCAAATAGAGTGTGTTGCGCTTAAACTCGCCCATAAGCTGGTCTTTCTTGACAAACTTACCACTACCCGAAACCTGAACGCCCTCACTACCGGAAGAGATGGTGCAGTCATCACCGTTGAAGGTCATCAGCACGTTCACCTGATGGCTTTTTCCACTAGCATCCTTCACTTCCACAGTCATCTGTGCCTTGTACAAGCCTTTGGTCACCACCTTGATTACCTCAGCCTTCTCAATATATGGATAAGCACGGTGAGATTCCTTGCCGTTGCTCACATCCTTACCCTTGCGAAGATAAGTGGCAGTCCAAGGATTGACGAACTTCACAAGGCAGAATGTAGTATTCTTCGACTCCAGCACCTTGTCAACTCCCTGAGCCTTGGTCAGCTTCACAGGAATTACGTAGCCCTGCTCATAGCTCTTGTCATCGTTGAAGAACGCATCAGTAAGCTTCACTCTTACGCCTCCCATCTGCTGTCCCTTGGCAATGACAAACTGGTTAGGGTTCTCTATCTCATAGTAAGTGGATGGCATCATCTGGATGGCAGCGCCATTGATTTTATAGCCATCACAAAGACTGGCATCAGATATATAATCCACGGTAACGTCATTGTTGTTGCCATAACCACCGGCACAGTAGGCCTTGATGTTGATGATGTGGTTGTTATCGTCGGTAAGGTCAGCTTCCTGATCCTCACCCAGCTCCACGGTGCGCACATAACCAGCATTGGCAAAATAGACAGCAGTTTCTCCGTCATATCCAAATTCCTTGTTACCGCTCTCGCAGGAAGCGGTCATCAACAAAGTCATGGCAGCAATGCCTATTGTATTTAATAACTTAAAACTTTTCATTTTCATTATCATTTTTAACTGGTTTATTTCCATCCCTTGTTCTGATGGAGATTAGAGTACTTCAATGTTTCTGAATATGGAATATAACCATAGTTCATATAGCTATCGAAATGGCGCTCTTCTACATTTGGCAAGATGGTAAACGTATCGTTGTTCCAATCGATGCCCTGTACAGAAGTAAGCTTGTCCAACTGGTTCCAGCGGCGCAAATCCCAGAAGCGGAATCCCTCGAAGCAAAGCTCCAGGCGGCGCTCGTTGCGAATCAGCTCACGCATCTTAGCCTGGTCGCCGGCACACTCGTCGAGATAAGTGTCGTCTGTCAAGCCTGCACGGTGACGAATCGCCTTGATTACATCGTATGCAGAGTAAGCATGTGTGCCAGGGTTCTTTGGACCCCAAGCCTCATTGGCAGCCTCAGCATAGTCGAGGAAGAACTCGGTGAAACGTGCCTTGCAGCTATATTTGATTACCTTGGATGTATTGCTAGGATTACAGTTGGCTGTCATGCGCAACATCTTCTTCATATAGTAACCGGTGCGGGTAGAAGCATTACGGCGACCGATACCGTCATCGCCCGAAGAACTACCAGTCTTGATAACCTTGTTCTCAACTCCCGCTTTTGCTCCATTATAAATAATGTATTTAGCCAGACGAGGGTCACGGTTGACGTATGGATTATTCTCATCATATTCACTGCGTGCATCGGTGATAGGATAACCCTTGGCATCTGGGAAGGCATCTACCAGATTCTGGGTAGGATTGGTCTTGCCGCTTCCGAAGAGCGATGGAGGGAAATTGTTCTTCTCGTCATCAATCTCACCTTCATTCTTGGTACTGCGCCAAATGATTTCCGGAGGATTGGAACCATTCTGCAAGGCACTTATCTCTGCATCGTTGTCGTAGTAGGTGAGTCCTGTAGAAGGCAAGCCTGACGGACCACCTACATAATCAACCACTTCGGCAGCAGCATCTGCAGCCTGCGCCCAGGTTACATTGTTCTGGGCAGGATCCTGGAAGGCAGGACTTGCAGCAAGCAGCAGGGTACGAGCCTTGATGGCACGCAGAATCAGACCATTGATCAACTGACGTGCATTCTCACCCATCACCTTATTGTAGATTCCCATCTTGCCATCCTTAACCGATGTCACCTCAGGCACATTCAGGATATCATCATACTTGGCTGGCACCTTGTCGTCGCTTTTCACTGGCTCATAATCCATAGGCAGCAGCTTGTCAGCCTTCTCGATGTTCGCCAGAATGAAATCCACATGCTCCTGGAATGTCTTGCGAGGCTGATTGAAATCAGCATCCGTACCTACATATCCGTCAAAGAGCTGTGTGCCGAGCAACTTTCCTTCATTGTCAAATCCGGCATGGGCACGAAGCAGATAATAGGCATGGGTAGCCAGAAGTCCGTAGGCCTCACCTGTAAGGCGTCGTTGCATCAGCTTGTTCTCATTGGCATTCTTCAGGAACCCGATGTTCGAAATGTTTGAGTTCAGGAAGATATGCAAATACTGCATGGAAGACAAGTCGTTGTTCCAGCGGCCCGTAGGGTCCCAACTCTGAACGGTCCATGAGCCTGTGGCATACTTAGACCAGTTGGCTCCCTTCTCATTCGTCACGGCATCATCCGTCGCTACATCCGTACCTGTGCCCACCTCGTAGTTTGGCAAGTTACGGTAAGCGGTGAGCACGAAGCCCTTGGCCATGATAGGATCATTCTCCATCTCGTTGATGTCCTTCATGTTTTCTGCAGCAGGAGTAAAGACATCATCACATGCTGTCAACAATGCCGCAGAAGCCAATATCATGAATATATTTCTTAATTTCATAATTCTTTATTGTCTAATTTTTCAATATCTAAGATATGATTTCATCAGCCTTTAGAACATCATCTTCAAGCCCAGGTTGTAGAAACGGCACTGTGGTGAACCATAGCTGGTCTCCATATACTTGCGATGCTTGCTGATGGTGAGAAGGCTCTCGCCCAATACGTAAACACTCATACCCTTCACTACCTTGTTCTCAAACCACTCTTTTGGCATATCGTAGGTCAGCTGCACCTTGTTGAGGTTGAAGTGGTCTGTACTGTAAATCCAGAAGGTTGAGTTGCGGAAGTTGTTGGTATTGTCCTTGGCTGTCAAACGTGGATAAGTAGCGGTAGCGGCTGTCTCAGGTGTCCAGCGTCCGCGAACCACAGAGGTATATTTCTTCTGGTTGTAAATCCAGTCGTTGCTCTTGAAAGCCTTGGCACCCATCTGACCTGTACCGGCGATGAAGAGGGTAAACTGCTTCCAGTTCAAGGTGATGTTTACACCATAGAAGAAAGGAGTTGCACTCCATCCATACTTACCCATCACCTGCTGGTCGTTGCTGTCAATCTTGCCGTCGCCGTTGATATCCTTGTACTTCAGGTCACCAGCCTTGATTTCACCGAAGGTATGGTTTGGCACGAAATTAGGATCGTCCTTGTCGAGGTTTGCCTTCATGTGGTCCACATCTTCCTGTGTGAAGAAGCCTTCGCAGACATAACCGCGAATCACGTCGAGAGCCTGACCCTGTGCGTTCATATAGCTATATTCGTTCTTCTCCTCACGCTTGTTAACCTTTGAGTCGAACACCATACCTGTAAGTCCGAGCTGTGCCTTCACCTTGCCGATGTTCTTCTTGAAGTTTACGGCGAAGTCGAAGCCCTGTCGCAAATCCTCATTGTAGTTCAGGGATGTGATGAAAGAACCGTCATTGTTCATCCATGAAGGATAGATGGTAGCAGTTCCCGAAGTAAGCAAGCCCGAAGTAAGCTGATGGAAATAGTTCATGTCGAAGCTTACGGTTCCGTTGAGGAGTGAACCCTCCAGACCTACTCTCCATTCCTTACGCTTCACGAAATCAAGACCATAGTTGCTACCACGCTTAGAGAGTGTGGTGTTAGTTCCGTTGCCACCACCCTCGTTCCAGGTGTACCAGCCACCCTTCACATCATAGTATCCCTGGTAGAGATAATAATCTGAGATATCTATGTCCTGGTTGAGCACAGAGTAAGAAGCATTCAGCTTCAGATCGTCGAAGCAAGGAAGTGCATCCTTGAACCATTTCTCCTGACCGATTCTCCAACCCAGTGTTCCTGATGGAGAAAGAGCGTTGCGATGACCCTCTGCCAACTTGGATGAGTGAACCAGAGCACCGCCAAACTCTGCGTAGTACTTCTGAGCATAATTGTAGGCTGCTCGAAGGGCAAGGTTGGCATTGGTGGTGCGGTGGTAAGAAGAACCCTTTACACCAGATGAGCTCTCATGATTCTCGTCCACGGAATTCGACTTGGAGTAACCCCAGCCAGCCAAAGTAGCATTTACGTTGTGCACACCGCCAAAGGTATTCTTATAGTCAAACTGAGCACGGAAGGTGGTGTTCTGGTAATATTTGGATGCACCGATATACTCGCTCGTGCTACTTGATTCCTTACCATATTTCTTCAGGTCGATAATCATGTCCTGTCCGTTCACATTTGCCCAGGTAGGCTCGTAAACAGCATAGTCGAGCTTGTAAGCCTCAGAGTAGTTGTTCCAGTAGTCGATGCTGAAAGCTGTCTCGAAGCTCAATCCCTTGACCCACTGATCGAAGTTGGCCTTCACACCCACATCAAAGTTGAAGGTACGGGAGTGATTCTTCACGTAGCCGGCAGCAAGCGCATCACCAAAGAAAGTAGACTGGTTATCGTTGTTTCCACCCAGCAGATACTGGCCATCAAGTACGTGGAATTTTGAGCCAGCTATCATCTGCTGCAAGGCTGAATTGTTAGCATCCATCATGGAGATTGGCAGCAGACCGGAATACCAGTTTGGACGAACGCTGGTAGCTGTTGACCAGTAGTCCTCAGGACGTCCACGATAGTTGTCCGAGATGTTGATGCCTACATTTACATAAGCCCCCAGCCAGTCGGTGATGGTAGCATCAATGTTAGAACGCACGCGGAAGGAGTAATCCTTGTCTTTCTTGTGCTCGCCAAACTTCACCAGGCTGTTGTTGTAGGTCATGCCCAGGTTGGCATAGTATCTGGCAAATTTGCTACCGCCCTTCACCTCCATCGTTGCATCCGTACGGTTGTTGAACTTGCGCAGGTAGTCACTGCTGTAGAAGTCCATATCCGGATAGCGGTAAGGATTCGTACCTATAGCCGTGTTGTAAATCTGCTCCTTTGAGTATTTCAGCGGCTGTGTAGGGTCATCATTGGTCATCGCCTCGTTATAGAGCGACATATACTCAGCCGCACCCAGATATTCAGGATAAGCCTTAGGTGTATAGATGCCCGTATTGACGGTGGCGGCGATGCTCAATGGCTGCACCTTACCACGCTTGGTAGTGATGAGGATTACGCCCTTGGCAGCCTTGGCACCATAGAGTACTACGGCAGAAGCGCCCTTGAGCACGGTAACCTTCTCCACCTCGGTGGCATTGACGGTGCTGGCCTCACGGGGAGCTCCATCTACGAGAACAAGTGCACCCTGTCCCCAAACATTTCCGTTATAACCACTGATGAGCGACTGAAGATCATTGAGTGCATTGGCGCTGTAGTCCTTTTTCAGCAGCTCTTCGACATTCACCTCGCTGACACCGCCCATCAGGTCGGCCTTGGAAACCTGACCGAAAGCCACGTTTACCTTGGTAGTGTCAGCCATTTCCTGGGCGCTTGCCACACCACTGGCGACTAGCATGGAAGCTAGCGCCAATGACATTCTCTTATTAAATATATTATGTTTCATAATAAATTCTCGAATTGTTTAATTATTCCCAACCAGGGTTCTGAGAGAACTCAGGATACATCTTGACATCCTTTCTCAGGAATGGGAACCAGTAATGCTTTGAAGTAAACTTACGGGTAATCAATGGCTCCTCCTTCAGGTTGAGCACGTGATTTTTCTTTGGATCGTCGTAGCGGTCAACATCCTTCTGGTCGGCTGCACGGTCGAAGTAAACAGCCATCTTCTGGGTGTAAGGAGCCTTGTCTATCAGAAGCCAGCGGCGAAGGTCGGTGAAACGGTGTCCCTCGAACGCCAACTCTACGGCACGCTCACGGCGAAGCTCGCTCATGAAGCCATCCAGATTGGTAAGATACTCATCAGCAATATTATCCACATGCGCACGGTTGCGGACTACGTTAACAGCATCTACGGCACTCAGATTGAATGCCTTACTTGATTCCTTGTAGCCATAACCCTGAGCCACCGACTCGGAATACATCAGATAAACATCAGCCAGACGAATCATACTCAAGAGCACACGTATCATCTTACCACGCTCACCACCGTCATCAAATCGATTACGATATGGATCACAGAACTTCTTCAGGCAATATCCCGTAAAGCAGTCCTTGGAAGGTGTTGCCGTACGATACTTTCCTCCCGTATAAAGAGAAGCATACTGCACATCTGCATCTTGTCCTGCACTCTTCACACACTTCACACCATCATAGATGAAGAGGTCGTAGAAGCGAGGGTCACGGTTTTTGAACGGATATTCCGGATCATAGCCGCTGTCGACATCCTTCTTCGTGATGTCCTTGATAGGCTTACCATTTGCCATACCGAAGTAATCCACATAGTTGGCTGTAGGATAAACCTTGATACCACCTGCAATAAGGCTGGTAGGACGATAGTCTGTCACCTGATTCCAAACCCAGTTGGTGTTACTTGAATTTTCGTAGAAGATAGCCTCCTTCTCACCAGGAATCTTGGTTCCCTGATCATAGGTATAGAAGATGTTCATGTAATTATCATAAGAAGACAACTGGTAAAGTCCTGTTTCCTTGTTAATCTTCAAAGCCTCGCCGAAAGCCTCAGCAGCCTTCTGGCAATACTCCTTATTATATCCGTTAACATTCTTGAAATCAGGATTCTCCTTACTTACTTCATTCATCAGCGGCGAACCAGCCCACAGATAATTCTTACCCAGGAAGCAGAGAGCAGCTATCTTGTTAGGACGGAACTTGTTCTTACCCACAGTCTGCTTACCCACGGTAGTCTTATCCCAATCTACAGGCAACAACTCAACAGCCTTCTTGAAGTCTTCGGCAGCCTTGTCGGCACATGCCTGATAGGTGAGGCGCGGATAGTTGAACACGGCATCAGATGGAATCAGGAAGTCGATATATGGAATACCGCCCCAATACTGCATAATCTGGAAATGGAAGAATGCACGGAAGAAATAGAGCTGACCTGCAATCAGGTTCTTCTCTTCCTGGGTAGCATCTACCAGATTACCCAGATTTTCCAAGCCCAGGTTGGTGGTATAGATTCCCTGCCAGCACATACCCCAGAGACGACCCTTGGAATCGCGGTTCACATCATCATTACCGTTCAGGTTGATGCCAGAATGGAATGGAGAATACTGCACCTCGTCCCATGCCCAATAGTTTCCCTGGTCGATGGCATTAGTGAGCATACGGACCTCTGATGGTTGCCAGTATTCATCCTCACCATAGTTCCAGCAACCATGATACCAGGATGTTGAGGCAAGACCAGGGATGTCATTGTAGCACTGCTCCAAGAAACCCTGAAAGTTGGTATAATTCTTATATGGCTCCGTTGGGGCAATATCACTGCCCGGTGCCTTGTCAAGGTAATCAGTACATGATACTGAAGAGAGAGACAGGGCTGCCGCAAACAGCAATGTATATATTTTAATAAACTTTTTCATATTTACGATTCATTTAAAATGTCAGGTCGAAACCTAAGTTAAATCTGCGTACGGTTGGATAAGCACCATTAGCCGAGTTGCCGCTGAAGTTATTCTCACGGTCATCCGGCATATTGGTCCAGAGCAGCAAGTTGTCACCATTCAGATATACACGGAGTGAATTCAAGTGCATTCGTTTCACCCAAGCGCCCCTGAAGGTATAAGCTATCTCGGCATTCTTCAGGCGCAGGAAAGCACCGTCATAGAAGTAGCGTGTACCGGCATTTCCATCGTCTGCCACAGTGGTCCAACGTGGCAAAGACAACTCTCCACCCTGATTGGATGCCGTGAAGTAAGAACCCTCCTTGAAGGCAATGTGGGTTTCACGCTCAAAGGTTGGGAAGTTCACCTCGCGGGTAACATTGGTTACACCATAGAACTGTACCGTTACACTCAAGCCCTTCCACTCTGCTCCCAAGGTTGTACTGAAAGTGTTCTCAGGAATAGAGGTGTACTGATAAGGTGCCTTGTCATCTGCTGTAATCTGACCATCTGCATTGAAGTCGGAAATGATGGCATCACCCGTATATTTCTCAGAATCATGGCTACCAAAAGTTGGTACGGCATAGAGATCATCCCAGTTGCTGATAAAACCATGATCAATGTAACTATGGTTCTGACCGATGGCATAACCCGCCTTGTTCAGATAACTTGCCTGAAGCTTTGGGTCATCAGCAAACTTAATCTCGTTGGTAGCATGGGTCATATTGAAGTTTGCCCATGTACGCAGATTCTTGTTCCATGCCTTGTTCACCTTCAGGCTCAACTCGTAACCCTTGGCATCCACCGAACCAGCATTGGCAACCGTGTAGCTCATACCATAGTAAGAAGGAATGGAACGGGTGGTTAAGAGCACATCGGTACGCTTGTCGCTAAATACATCCAGCGAACCGGTAAGCAATCCACCCAGGAATCCAAAGTCGAAACCCAGGTTGCGCTTCTCTGATGTCTCCCAACGCACGTTAGGGTTTCCGATGCGGGTAAGGCGATATATAGTATAAGGTGAATCATAAGTATTATCACCACCCAGATAGGTCTTACCACCATAGGAATACTGGTCGGAATAGAGATAAGAACCTCCGGTAGAATCATCACCGATGCGACCCCAGGATGCACGCACCTTAAACATATCTACATATTTCCTGATGTTCTTCATGAATGGCTCCTCGGTGATAGTCCAACCGAGAGAAGCTGATGGGAAGAACTTGAAGCGATAGTCGGGACCAAACTTCTCAGAACCGTTGTAGCATCCGTTCAACTCGAGCATGTAGCGCATCGCATAGTTGTATGTGGCACGGAACACCCAGTCTTCACGATAATGCTTGAAAGAAGAACCGAAGGCATATTCGTTGCGGTTGAATACACCCATAGCACCCACTTCATGATTGCCGAACTTGCGGTTCCAGTCGAGCTGAGCCAGATAGTAAAGACGGCGATAAGTAGCATCCGTATTTACCTTACCACCATTGATGGTCCAAGCCACCGACTCATGGTAATCCTCGCTCTGGTCATAGGAAACTGAGCCATCATCAGGGTTAATCCACTTCAGCTGCGGATCCATATACTGGTCGCTGATACCACGCTTCACCTCTACCATTGTATTGTCAAGAGAAACCTTGGCAACAAACTTCAGACCCTTGGTCAGGAAATCGAGTTTCTGGGTAAGAATAAAGTCGGTGGTAATCTGTGTATTGGTACGATTCTCCACACCGCTTCGGGCAAGGCTCATCACAGAGTTAGGACAGTCGGCCTTACGTGGACCATAGTATCCATAAGTTCCGTCAGAATAAATAGGACGCATGGCATCTGGAGCTGCATGATAAACAGAAGCCCAATAGGCACTGGAATCACTCGCCTTGTCCCAAGGGAAATGGCGGACACCGTTACTACCGAAAAGGTTGGTAGAGAACAGAGTGGTCTTGGTCAGGTTGAAGTCCAGGTTGGCACGCATGTTAATACGGTTATAGCCGAAACCAGACTTATAGCCACGACCGCTGGTGAAGTCCTTGAACAGGTCACCTTCGTGAGAGAAGTCAATAGCTGCAAAATATTTCACGAGTTTGGTACCTCCCGAAACATCCACGCTGGCATTGTAAGACATGGCTGTGTTGTTGAACAGTTCCTTCTGCCAATCCACGTTAGGATAGCGGTCCCATTCCTCAGCATTAGCAGGGTTACGATACTTGTCAATAATAGCCATTGGCTTGTAAGAACCCCAGGATTTTTCGTCGCTGATGTTCAGCTCGCGCTCTACCACTCTATTCAGAAGACGGAATGTATCGTAAGAATCATATTTCTCAGGCAACTTGGAAACCACCTTCATGGTAGCATTCGCCTTCACGTGTACGGCAGCCTTACCTTCCTTACCACGCTTGGTAGTAATGAGGATGACACCATTACCACCCTTCACACCATAAACGGCAGTGGCAGAAGCATCCTTCAATACGGAGATGCTCTCTACTGAAGAAAGGTCAACGGTGTTCATGGCACGCTCCACACCATCCACGAGAACGAGAGGGTCGTTGGAACCGTTGATAGAAGTCTGCGTACGGATCACGATCTTAGGATCTTCCTCACCTGGCATACCCGTAGAAGAGAAAGTAACGACACCTGGAAGATTACCTGTCAGTGCCTGACCCAAAGAAGAAACTCCGGCATGACGATTCAAGGTTTTCGCATCTGTCTGTGCAATAGAGCCGACAACAGAGGCTTTCTTCTGCTGACCATAACCAACCACTACTACCTCGCCCAATGTATTGTCATCAGTCAAGGTAATTTTAAACTGTCTTTTCTTACCTACTTTAATCGTTTTAGATTCCATACCGATATAGGTAATGACAAGGGATGAATTTTCAGAAGGTACTGCAATCTGAAAGTTACCATCCATGTCGGAGATGACACCCGAAGTGGCATCACCCTTCACTTTCACAGTAGCACCAATCAGTGGCTCTCCTGTGCCGTCAACAATACTACCCTTCACGGTAATCTTCTGGGCTTGTGCGTTCAAGCTGCAGAAGGCTCCCACGAGGCATAGAGCTGCTGTCCGTTTAAATGTAAACACTTGTTCAATCATGTTGTATCATTTTAATTAAGTTTGTTTCTAGGTGTTATTACTTCTTGGTTAAAGAACACGGCTGCAAAGGTAGAAAACTGTCATGAGAACGTGTTTTCTTGATGTTCCAATTGTTTCATCTCTTGTTACAGCACACCGTAACTAACACATTTTCTGTATTTTATGATAAACTAAAAAAAAGAAACATGTTATAGCACAAAAAATGGCGCATATCACTATGCACCACTTCCGAAAACAATTAAACCTGTTTCACAACAGTCTTGCAGTTCATCAATATGAACTGTTTTCTTTTTATAAAAGCATAAATCTAAAAATAAATATCTTATGATTATATATACTGCAAAATTACTACAAAACTCAAAAATACTGTTTGGCAGATGTTCCAAAATATTTGCATGATAACACATAATAAAGAAAAAGACAAAAAAATAAAAAGATGACCTCACGTTTTGCGAGGCCATCTTTCACATTTAACAATCTATCTCACATATTTTATCTCAAAACCACCTTCTTGCCATTATGGATATAGATACCCTTGGTTGGGTGTTCTACCCGCTGACCCTGAAGCGTGTACCAGCCGGAGTTCTGTCTGGTCTCCTGACCGCTGATATGCTCAGCACTCTCGACCTGCTCGATGCCCGTAGTACCATCGTTCCAACCACCATCGATGCTTCTTGAACGAGAAGCACTGGTCATGGAAATCTTCAGATGACCTACCACTACCTCAAGCCATGAACCACTGCCACCCCAGCTGTTTGCTACAGGAGTGAAGCGGAAGTGATAGTAACCCGTGTGGGAAGCAGTGAATCGTACCTGACCACTATTGCTGCCATAAGTATTTGCACCGGTATTCTTGTTCACATTCTTGGTACACTGGATAATCTGAGAACCCAGTACGTTGTTGCTCTCGTCGAGAACCTCACACTTCAGATAAGGAGACCCCGACCACGCCACGGCATTATAAGAGAATACATAGCTGCCCTGCTTCAACGAGAAGCCATAGCCCCAAGTAGAACCAAACTCAGCGTAGCCTGCCTTGCTGGCATCGCTCTGACGGATGTAAAGACCCGTAGAAAAATCACCACCGGCAAACTTGAAGATGCGTGGACCAATGCCAGCTGCACCAGCCGCTTTCTGCTCTCCGGCATCAACAATCTTCCATCCGGCAGGAACCTGTCCCACGGCATTCAGTGCCAGCGGATTTCCCTTGAAGTAAAGAGCCACATTGCCTACCAGAGCCTCAACCCAGGCACCACCTGTGCCCTTGGCATCAGCCACAGGGGTGAAACGTACACGATAGTTGCCCTTAATCATGGAATAGAACGAGAGAGAAACCCTGGTGGTACCCGAGAGATAAGCCCCCATATTGCCATTGGCATTGCCATTTGCCTTGACGATGGTAGAAGCAAGCACGGCATTCTGAGGGTCGTACACCTCCACCTTCATATATGGAGCACCCTTCCATGCTGCCACATTGCAGCTCAGCTCATACTCGCCATATACCAGAGGCAGGGTATAACCATTTGTATTACCATATTCTATATAGCCAGCCTTATCGGCAGAAACAGTTCTCACATAGAAAGCATTCTTGAAATCACCAGAGAAGTTCATGATGCGTGGACCGCTCGATTTATTGCCGACATAAACCTGAGTGCCATTATCTGCCACCGTCCATCCCGAAGGAACAAATCCGCTGCCATTGCCCCACGACTTGATGATGTTCTCGCCCTGGGTATTGCCAGAAGTAGAAGAACCGGTAGAAGGCTGAGTATTCGGGTTAGAAGAAGACGTACCAGCAGACTTATGAGCATAGTCTTTCTTGGAATACTCGTAATACCAGTAGAAGCAGGTCTGACCACAAGCCTCCGGATTAGCCTCCAATCCAGCCTTGATTTGACCAGTTTTCAGGAAGTTGTCGATATCCAGATAATCATCAGTACTGGTCAGCGTCATGCTGATGTTTCCGAAATGATCCATCACCTTCTTCCAGGCATTACCCCATTTGCTTGTGGTAGCAGTTCCCCATGAACCCAGGTTGCTGGCCACCCACTGTCCAAACTCATTATACTTACCTGCACCAGGTTTCTCCGGACTCCAGTCTATCTCAGAAACAAGAATCGGTTTATTTTTTACCACAGGCACCTGCTTCTGGAAATTATAGATGAAAGCATTGGAATCATAGCTGGTATCACTTGCCCCATACCATCCCGGATACACATGCACGGCATAGCCGAAGTTACTGTCGGAAACAGGATAAGAGGCATAATTCTCATACTGGCTCTGATAGCCCGTGCCAGGAATCCAGATAATACCCTTGAAGCCATTCTTGCGAATCACATCAACTACTGGCTGGAAATAATCCCGCATGGCAGTAGCAGAACTCTGACCATACCTATTATATATATGAACAGGCTCGTTGGCAAGTTCCAGCGATACGATGCCGGAATTATTCTTCACCCAACTGTTGCTGGAAACAATGTTCCACACCGTTTTAAGATAATTCTGATAAGCATCGCCTACCTTCAAATCCTTAGGACATACGCCTGGAGGACGAATCACCACATACAAGCCATGATTGATGGCCTTCTGCGCAATAGGCAGATAAAGGGCATCAAGATACTTCTGCAAACGGGTAGCACTGAAACGCGATATATTAGCCTCTCCAGTATCAGAACCCGTTGACTTCTTGTTGGGATCATTGGTCCAACCTGGTTCGAGATGAAGACGGAAGATATTACAATAGGTACCTTTGGCAGGATTCTGGAGTGCTCCAAAAATCTTGTCATAATAGCTTATGCATGCCGAGATGTTATTGTCGGTACAGCTATAACCCCAACGATATTTGTTGAAGTAAGGACTCGGTGTATCCATCACACCATGTAAAACCACTTTGTTGCCATAGGAATCATTCAACTGATTGCCATTCACATGAAGCGGCGAAACCACTCCAAACTGGGCGAACAGACATGACGGTAGCAACGCAGCCGCCAATATCGCCAAAAATCTCTTTTTCATTTGTTTTTAGGTTGAAATATAAAAGTTTAAAATTGTTATGATGCCGATGATTTTCACCGGCTTTCTTTATTAAAGCTGTTAAAACGACGCAAAAATAGCGATTTATTCGATTCATTACTTTATCTCATGTAACAAATACTTTGTTATGGTTTTCATGTCGAATAATTATCTAAGAGTGTCTGTTTTATAAAACAGAAAAGATGACCCCGCATTTTGCAAGGCCATCTTTTCTGTTGCTACTCCCCAAACTTCCACCAATCCAGGAAGAAGAGGTTCTGCTACTAAGGGAACTATTTTGCCCAATCCAATACAATCGTCTTATCTTCATCAATCATAAAGTTCATACCAATCTTTTCCATGGTTTTGCCTCTTAGGGCAAAACCATCAGCATAATGCTTGTTGTTGATTTGGTCAAGAGCCTCTTGTGCTGACTTATTAAATTTCAGTTCTATCACATAGATGGTATCCTTTGTTTCCATCGTAATGTCTGTTCTTCCACGGAAAGTATGCTGTTCCACCAATATACGGAAATTCGTAAGCAGGGCAAAGATGATATACATTGTCTGCTGATAATGCCCCTCATAATCGGTATTATCGCAATAAGGTACCGTCTCCCAGAACGTTTTCAATAGCTGAAGAGCACCATCCATGTTACCCTTATTGATAAGAGAAGACATCTTGGCCACGGTCGTATTGCACATTGCAGACTTTGCCGCTAAATAATGCGGTAACATACTGCGATACAAACCTATCCTCACTTCTTTGTTAGGCAGAGCCAAGGTATAGAGTTCCGTTTCCGGATCATAATTCTTGATAGTGATATAACCACTCTGATAAAGTAAAGGCATGATAGTAGTCATCGTCTCAGTGGCTGCATCAAAATCATCCTTTGATGCATCCATCTGTTCACCCAGGTCAATCGGTGTAAAGTCATATTTCCGCATCATATTAAGGAGATAAGTAGGAGTGCCTGAGCCAAACCAATAGGAATCAACCTTTCGCTTTGAAAAGCAAGTGAGCAAGCTATATGGATTGAATATGTCAGAAGAAGGCCAAGCGAAATGATAGCCATCATAATTTTCCTTCAACTTTTCCAAAGTTTTATCATACGACAAGCCCAACACATCTGCCATCTGCTGAATATCTTCATGCATTTCTGTAACAAGTTCCTCCTTGGTAATGCCGCAAATGCCAGCATATTCTGTATCCATACTCACATTTGTGATATTATTGAGTTCACTGAAGATACTAAGTTGCGAGAACTTGGTGATGCCTGTCAAGAAGACGAAACGCAGCATTCGGTCGCTATCCTTTAGGGGACTATAGAAATTGCGCATCACCTCTCTCAATATATCCAAGCTAGTATCCTCATGTACCACATCAAGCAAAGGAGCATCGTATTCATCGATGAGCACAACGACCTTCTGCCCAGTCTGTTCATATACCGTTTTTATTAAATTAAGCATACGGACATTCGGGTCGGGAGACTCATTGACGATGCCAAATTTTTCTTCATTTACCTTCAATATGTACAAGAGATAACGCACAAGTTGGTCTTTCTCCATGTGCTTACCACCAGCCAAGCTAAAGTGAAGCACAGGATATTTCGTCCACTCCTTCTCCAGTTTTTCAATAGCAAGTCCCTTAAAGAGTTCCTTCTTTCCCTCGAAGTAACTCTCAAAAGTCGAAACCAAAAGAGATTTGCCAAAACGACGTGGACGACTCAAGAAGAAATACTTTCCACTCGTATGAGTCATACGATAGATGTACTCCGTCTTATCTACATAAAGAAAGTCCTCCTCTCGAATCTCAGAGAAAGTCTGCATGCCTATTGGATATAACTTCGTTGCCATATTATCAACAATTTACTATTTACGTTGGCAAAGATAAGCAAAAATCCCGAAACCGCCAAGCGATTTCGGGATTTATTATGTATTCAACTATGTCCCCAATACCTTGAAGGGGATTTTATCAGTATTCTTACTATCTGTTCAGTTCCTTGATGATTTTCTCCAGATTGTCAAGCTGGCGGGCATCCACTTTCACATCTACCAGATTTCCTTCCTTGTCGAAGAGGCGATAGGATGGGAAGGAGCGAATGTTGAGATAGTTCTCGATGGCACTCTGCTGAGGCGCTGGCAAATTGTAGTGGGCGATATTGTCGCCAACCAGATTATTCAGTTTGATGAGATTTTTCCATGACTCTTCAGGACTGTTGTTTGCCATGTAAAGATATACCACATCGTATGGCGCCAGGCGTTCGAACTCTTCCTTCGAATGGGCAAGAGCCATCTTGCACGGGGCACACCAGGTTCCCCAGACATCCAGCAATACAAGCTTTCCCTTATAAGGTTCCAATATATGGCGAAGAAGTTTCTCACCATCGCTCATATCCTGCGGAGCTGTCTTGAGACTGGCAGTAATGTCCCTGTTCTGCAAAGACAGGTACTTACGGTGTTCTGCCAATACTTTCTCCCTGAGAACTTCAGAACTGATGCTGTGTTCTACCAGGTCAAGCCCATAACTATTGAGTGGCATGGCTAGTCTTTCCAACATCTGAAGAAGGGCTTTGGTGATGATGACATCTTTCTGCTGCTGGCTGCATCCCATGCTATCAGCTATATGCTGGGCATAATATACATCGATGAGAGGAGTCTCATCCTTAAGCATCTTGGCAATATCTTCTCTTCCAATGATAGCCGTAGCGCGCTTGGCAAGGGCTGAGTTGGAAAAAGCATTTTCTATTTTCTCCTGCTCCTTGGCATCTGTCGTCTGATATTGCTTGATAGTCATGCTATCCAGATTTTTAGCCCATTGTTCCACCGTAGCAATTTCAGAATTTGTTATCGCAATATCCCCCTGAGCCTTGTGCTTTCTCAACAGTTCCGGATAATAATTGGTGAACAAGAATCCATAGGTCTTCCCCATGGGTGTACTGTACTTTAACCTTACTTCCTGGTCGATGAGATCTTTAGTCAGCATATTATAGTCACGAAACTGAGTATAAGGCTGCGGAATCTCCTTCCATATTTTTTCCACTTGGCTCAGTTATACTACTTTTCAAATGAAAAATCAATCACCATACCCGTTTTTCTATCTATGACAATATAGGAAACTCCTCCCAACTGATAAGGAGAGAAATCCTCACCAGAACCAGAAACAGTCCAAGACTCAAAATCCTTCTCTATTAAGAATGGCTTTTGCTTATATATTTTATCATACCCATAAATATCTTTCAATATCATAAAACCAACTTCTCCGGCCACTTTAAAATCCGAGAGCACACCACCCTCTAGATTCAAAACACTGCTATCAGGTTTGTAAAAACCATTCACAACAGGCAATTTCAAATTGCACGATTTTAGACCTTGATAACAATATGCTTTAATCTGCGTGTGGTCATATTTTATATGAAATGCATAGCCAAAGCAACACCCCACAACAATACTTATGATTAAAAATAAATAATGTTTTTTTCCATTCATAATCTTATTATTTTTTTATAGAAAGAATTGTTCCGTCAAATTTTTGAATTAAGATTACGGAACCTTTATTATCAGCAACATTTCCTTGCAACATCCAGACCTTACCATTAAGCAAATAAACCCGAAAAGGTTTTTGAGCATCCACAAACTCCTCACCAAATTTAGAAGACAGTATCGACAATCCAATATTTGCTGCAGTTTCAGGAGTTTTGACAATTGCAACGCCATAATTACATTTTGGAATTCTCTGATAATTTTCTTCAATAAGTTTCATCAGTTGCTCATGTGAGATTACATCCTCACTATAATCTACAAAACCGACATATTTAAACAACTTTTCCGATTGATAAACGCTATCATTTGAAACAAAATGAAAATAAGTTACAGAAGACAAAAATCCAAAGATTAGCCCCCAAATTATATTTGACTTTGTCATATCACTTGAATATTAAATGGCTATTAGTATTTAAACGCAATAATTTATCTATCATTCTTCTTAATGCATCAGCATCAATTTCGTAATTTTCAGATGTTGAAATATCATTTTTTCTTGTTTTATCAGTAACATCACTTGGAATTTCTGTACTAATAACAGAAATTTTACCACGCTTATAATCATATTTCAACAAACTTCCATTAGGAGTTGCCAAATAAGAATCCACTTTCAAATAATTAGCTTGATATATATCTGTCCTTTTTTGAGTTACATTTTTCAAATTAGTTACAGGCATTTTTTTACCATATCTTGTCATCGTACTACCCGAAAACTCATTATTTGCATAAATCGTCCCATCAGATGATGTTGCGCTTCCATGCGTATGAACAATTGCGACCAAAAAACTACCTAACGTTGGCAAACTTGGAATACAATGATTCTCTTGACCTACATTAGGAAGAGTATAAGTATAGCCCCTATCACCATTATCATTTTGGACAGCATAAATACTTGAAGCAAATTCTTTATTGTCACGAATGGAATTATCATTATAAAATAGCGCAAAATCTAAAGCAGCCTTTTCTGGAGATTCAAAAAAATCTCCAGGTTCACGCCCATCCTTGTCGATAAATTTAATTGGGTTGTCTAAGCCATAGCAATACAAATTCCAATTATTAAATTTTCCATAGAGTCTTTCCGTCTTATCCCAAGCTACCCTAGCCGCATCATACATTCTTGCACCATGGTCATACCAGTCCAAACCATACATATGGTAGAATTCCTTACCAATGTATTTGCTTTTCTGGATTTCTGCATTGTATGACAAATCACCATATACACCTCCGAATGGATAGTAATGGTTTACCTGCTCTATTGTACCTTTCTCGTTTACAACCATTCTTACGCTGCCAAGATGGTCCTTCTCGTAATAAAGGAAGGTTGGATTCTGATTATTATCAAAAGAGCAATAGCCGCCATCGAAGAGATACTTGTCTAACTTTCCATCCTCAAAAACGAAGTTACCTATGTAGTCGGTCGTATTCGTTACGGCTGATTCATGGGTGGTTCTCAGCTTGTTTCCTGCTGCATCATAGATATATCTTGTCTTGAAGCCATTAGAGAAAGTGATGCACTTCAAGTTGCCAAGGACATCATACTCTATATTGCTGATGCCCTTGTTCAAGTCCTTTATCAAAGCACCGTTAGTATCATAGAAATACTCGTCGTCAGCATTAGCTCCATCCTTGAAATCAAAAGAGCCATCATAGAGCAAACTACCAGCCTTATCGCTGATTGCCATTATCTGGTTGCCATTATAGGAGTACGTCAAGTCGTCAATGAGACCAAAGGTTCCATTGTTCTTCTTGCCATATCGCTGCAATCGCTCAATACTGCCGTTGGCGGAATAAGACAGAACATTCTCTGAATAACGATTCTTGTTCTGGTTCATATCCTCACCCTCCGCATAGGTAGATTCCTCCAAGCGGTTCAAGCCATCATAGGCAAAGTCGTAACCACGGAGCACATGGTCCTTGCCTGATTGCCATTGCATGCGGCTGATGTTTCCATTGAAGCATGGATTTTCCCCATCTGTCTCATAATAAAGACTCTGCCTGAATCTGTCCGACTTCGTCTCCTTCAGCCAGTTGCGGATGTTGTAGGCATAGTTTACCATACCCGCATTGTCGCTTCGCTTCACCGAGACGAGCCTACCGATGCCATCATAACTATACGAAGCCACCGCTCTTGTTACATCATCAACTTGTAAGGTAGCGGTTGCTACCTTGTCATTGTTTGGATTATATACATATTGCTGGGTAACGGTCTTTACCATATCCACTTTCGATAATTCAGTCTTGACCTCAACTGCATTTCTTGTAAAGCTATACTTGGTGGATTGCCTCAAAAACACTTCTTCTGGCATAATCAGCATTGACTCAACGACCAAGCCACGCAAGTCATGGTAGAACACAGAAGCCAAGAGGTCACCCTCTGTGTTTCGTGTCACAACACCTGTCTGTAATCCTATGTTGAAGGAGTCTTGCAAACCGACAGTCTTTGCAGACAAACTTTTTGAGGTAAGGTTCTTGACCAGCTGGCGATTCAAAAAGCTATGGCTGTCATAATACCTAGCTCTTAGAAGCTGTTCATTTCCAAGACCTAAGTTTCCCAATGGGGTATAGCCACTGTTGCACAAACCGCCGACTTGCTCCTCATAGGTTGCCAAAGCAGAAATGCAAGAGGCATTTATGCTAGTTGTCGTACCCAAAAGAACTTTACGTTTCATTTTGTCATAGAGATAGAAAAGATACAAACCCTTCTTACGCTGTTCGCCATCTTGAGAGAACATCAAGTTGTCAGCTGCATCATACCACATTTGTTGATATTCACAGCCAGGCAGACGTTTCCACACGCACCTGCCATACTTGTCATAACGATACTCATAGCCATACTTTTGTAAATCTGAACATTCCTGATAAGAAGGAGAAAGCACATAGCGAAGATGACCAATATTGTCATATACATAATATGTGTCATTGTCCACATCCCTGCGCTCCAACACCTTATTACCAAATAAATCGCTGAAGGTCTGCTTTGTCTTTCCATCTTCATCAGTCACTTCCAACATAGAAAGGGAATTGGCTGCATAATAGCCATTTTCCACCAAACTACCAGAACCACTCACTTGGTAGCGTTTAATACTGTTCGCTTCATTCGAACCATATCGCTGTTCAACAGACTTTTTCGCCGTATGCCAAGATTCCCCAGCACCCAATGTTGAAACCTGTCTATCCAAGGCATCATAACTATTAACAGAGTACGGATTCCGGTCTTTATGAAAGGTTATGAGAGAGGAGGACAGTTCGGAAGGGGCCACGAAAGAGCAACCATCCTTCTGCGTTCCAGGAAGCCAGCTCTGCTTTTCCCTGCCAAGCGCATCATGTTCCTGTAATGTATAGGCATACTTTCCTGTACCACCAAGCCCATTGGTTGCAGTCTCCACAGGATTCCCCAAACCATCATAATACGTAACAGTCGTTATGGCGTGAGTTCCGTCCACGTCAAGCACCTCCTTACTCATCACATAGTTTTGAGTAGGACTTTGTGCCTTGGAAGAAATGGTCAAGGCACAAAGAAGAAGCAACATACTTACAGTTCTTATTATTCTCATCTTTGTTTGAAATTATATGAATATCCATGCAAAACACCAATATGATCTCTAACGCTTTCCAACCTGCCTTCCGAGTCGTAGGAATAACTCGTTTCGTATCCATTTGGATTGATGACAGACGATATATTCAAACGTTCATCATACACATAAGCAGTCGTTTGGCATCCCTTATTTCGCGCAGCCTCATAAATAGACAGCAGCATACTTTTTGATAAGTAATTCCGACCACCCAATGATGCGACATAACTTGAGAGACCTTTCATTTCTGCATAGGTCACCCCTACGATTTTCATAACAGGACATTGATAATTATAAGACCATAGCAATGTTACAGGCACACCATCCTTTCCCTCATATTGCAATATATTACCATGCTCATCATAAGCATCAACAGTAGCTTCTGTCACCAAAGTTCTGTTAGGTATTATCGAATAGCACTTATTTATTACCGGCAATCCATTTGATTGTGTAAAATCATACCGTCCTCCTCCTGTAAAAGTACCATTACGATAGAACTCTTGCCCTGTGATTTTGCTCATGCAATGCTTGTCAACAAGTAAAGCCGAGCCTGCTGATTTATCATCACACGGATACCAATAATACGTAGCAGCCGCTTGTTTCCCATACTCATCTGTAATTTTTTCTAACGATATTTGCATATTTTGTTGATTATACGAATAATTTATGTCTTTTGCGAGCTTTACATTTCCCTGTTCATAATTGATTTCTTTTGCCCTTGTAAGATAACACCATTCTATAGGTTTCCTCAATATAGCTAAATCAAATTTTCTTACTGTTAGGTATCGACTTGGCAGATGAGTAGGCACACATTTTGGAAACAAGGCATATCCCAACTCTTTCTTATCATACGAATACTCCAACTTACGCAAAGGCATGCCATCTGTAGAAAACACCGTTTCACTTTTTATTTTTCCATTCAAATAACCCTTCGGATTATAAAAGAAAGCATTATTAACCCTCGCATTGATACTATTGTCCAGACTATACCCTTGGTTATAATACTCTGTCAAAGTCTTTTTCAACAACATGCCAGAAGAATCTAAGTCATATTTAGTGACTTTAGAATAGCCAACCATTGCCGGATTACTCAACGAGCATATGTAAGAATAACTTGGTTCCGAACTTGCATAATCGAAAGCAACATTTACGGATTTTTCCACATAATCATTTACACCAATATATGAATAATCCACAAAATGTTTTTCCAATCTTTGTGTAGGTATCAACAACTTGCCGTTTTGATATTCATATCTGGTTTCACCAAGCAATTCATTAGTTGAATCATAATTTTTGATATTCTTAATTCGTAAACCTGCGCCAAGTGACATTCCTCCTTTTTCTCTTCCAGAAGTATCACTTACTTTTACTATCTGATAACTTAAGGAACATTCTGCCACAGGTATCGAAGAACCTTTGCACTCCGGCACCTCAACCTCCAAAGAGTATTTTCCTGGAGCCAATGTCAATCGCATGGTGTTGCCATACGGACTTCCAATCGAAAAATCAGAAGTTGAATAGCTTTTAATAATCTCACCTGTATCCTCATTTTTCAAACAAGCTTTTGCTGTATATCTGTTCAAGTCTGGGGTATACAAAGAAACACGAAAGCTATATTCTGTTGTTTCCGTCACTGTGATTTCCTTCTTTTGATGACTAAATCCTCCAGTACCATAAGCATTGGCACTACACCCAACAACAGAAACAACAAACCTATCGGCTGCATCCGGATAGTAATATTCGTCATCAAAACGATTAGGCTCATATTCAAAACATGAATAGCCGCCTGTTGGATATGTGAGTTTAGTCAACACTCCTACCTTAGAATATTTTTCCGATGCATAACGATTGGCATTACCCAGATAAGATACGGGTTTCACCAATTCACCTTGTAAGCTATACCTTGGCGAGCCACATAATGTACGACCATTATCAATACCATTAAAATACCCCCAGTAATCCTGAGAAAGGCTTCTAGGAGAAGGCAGTTCTGAATTTTCATAAGCCAACTCATATATTTTAGAGTTAACCTTTACCCCTGTAAGTTTCAGACGTTTACCAGAAGTTCCATTCTGAGGAGAAGATTCTTTAAAATAATCATAACTAAAAGATATTCTGTCAAGAACATTGCCCCTAACAGTAGATTTTCTTACAATGCCGGCAATTGATTTTGCACCATCTAAATCCATTCTATCTGCTATGCTAAAACTGACAGAATCACGACAAGTGATTATCTTGGAAGGATATACTTTGTAAAATGAGCCAGAAGGATCATTGGTTGTATTAACATACGTTTTATTCTCACCCATAAGCGACATCATTTGGCCTCCTATATCATTGGGATAATTGCTTTTTTCATCAAGCTTTGCTTGTGAATAAAAGGTCTTTACGCTTCCCATACCTTTACTATAATTCATAAAATGCTGAACATACTGGAGTTCTATATGGCTCTTACCGTTTTTTCCATCCAATCCGTATATATGAGTCAAAAAATATGAATCCTTATTCGAATCTTCCTTAAATGCCTCAAACTCATAGGTGACGCCATGTTCATCTGTCAATATAATATTTGCAGGATAATGATATTGAAAATCAGAAATAACAATTTTATACTTGCTAGTGTTCTCATCCAATGGGATTGCCACATTCCTTTCCCTGTCAATATAGAACGATACTGAGTTTCCACAAAAATTACCTTGGAAAACATCTGGAGTATAAAATCCCCTGACTAGATCAGAATACATTAAATACTGCTTTTCATTTCCTGGTGGCAAACAAATATCAACAGATGAGCCCGACACAACCACACCCATATTAGCTATATAATGGGCATAAAAAGGACTATAAGCCGAGTACACCTGAAAATTGCTTTCAAAATAACTTTGAGGGCTATTAGGTGTTTGCTGAAAATCATCGTGTCCACAAACAATATGTTTTATATAGCCACCACAACTTAAGTTCCATCCTAAGCCTACGAAAGTCGCATTTTGCTCCACTTTTATTCCAGAGGCATCATAATATAGTTCTATTGGATATGATACGTCACCAGACTTCACCTCAAGCAATGGTATTCTAATGTTCGGGGTACCTGTATATTCTGTCATCGCAATCGTTCCATATTTTCCTAATGAAGCTGCCTCTGGAGTCAGATGATTAAAATCTGGTAACAGCTTATCTATGCTCAAAGAGTTTTCTTGGGAAAATGAAAATGGAACATTGCAACAAACAACAAACAACAAACAGAGTATATTTTTACAACTCCTCTGCTGCATTGAATAGAAATCATAGAAAATAAAACTTTTCATAAGAAACGCATTATTATAGTTAAATTACTCAACGGAGACTTTCTCTGAAATCCTCTGATTGTTTACATTAATATATAAGACATATTCACCTCGTGGCAAATTGCCCAAATCTATTACTTGCTCATATCCATCACCTGCTGGTTGATACTGGTTGAATGACTTCAAGAGCATACCTGATGTGTTACTGAGCACGAACCGCAGCTGACTGTCTGAGGACAAGGAATATACTATGTGCAATTGCTTACCCGAAATCGTTACGTGATAGGTGATATGAGAAGACGTCTTCGGCTCTTGAGTTTCCTTACCTTGCTGCCCAGCTCGCAACTTTTCATTTTCAGAATCTTCCAACTTTTCGAAGCACTCAACATTGGCCACGCAAGCATATTTTCTCTGCAAGATTTCTCGATTGGCATTTTTCAAAGATGCCAGCAATATCTTGAACACAGGATAGCGATAACCTTGGGCATACCAATCATAAGAATTAACCTCCAACTGCATCTTTTCGACATTAGGCATTACTTCCGTGCTATCATTCAAAGGAATAATGACTCCATTAACACTCCTCTTGATTAATAACGTATTGGACAAAGATTCATTGTCTGGAAGGATGATTTTTCCAATATCAATAGCCTTAGTGTTACTTATTCCCCTCAGAACAAAATTTATCTTTGAACTATAAGTTCCGTGCCCTTTGATGTTACACACTAAGGAGTCATTAGCAACAAAGGGATAGCGAAGATACTCAAAAGTATCAACGAAATCTATCTTCACAAGGGATGTCTGTATCTGAGACAAGTACAAGCCTGCTGTAGTTTGCACGAAATCCAGCATCTCGTCCTGCCCTATCATCCTAACCTTTGCAGAATCCTTACCATAGAAGGACACTTCTCTCTCCTTTCCCAAATACTTAAGATTTGAGAAATCCCATGTCGATTCATCATTCTCTGGGATACAGAGCTTTTCTATATCCACTAAGTCATAGCGGATACTATCTCCGATACGGAAGCTATTGGAGACACCAGAAAGCATCACTTTTTGCTGCGCAAACGCTGTAGCATTACAATATGCTACCATCATCAAATTTAGTATAAATTTCTTCATAAAACTTCATTTCGTTTTAAGCCATTTTTAAATCCTCATAATATAAAGTCTATGCAAATTACCATTCACACATCGTAGCCTTAAATTTGATTCCATTTAAGATTCTATCAAATTTTCTTTCCTCTGTTGGAATTACATTAAAATAACAAGCTCTGAAACTAGAATATGTATCACGCCTCCATTTAAGACCTTTCTTGTCCATACCTTTTTCTATAAGATGCTTATCCTTCAACGATGTCGAAGGCTTAAAATCATCTATAGGAGTTTTCATTAAAGGACCTTGCAATATCAATAAGACACCGCCACTTCTAAATGAAAAAGCATAAACAACTCCTTCCTCATAATATTCTATCTGGCGTTTTACTCCCTGTTCTATAGACAAATCGACTTGAACAGCATGCAAATTCAACGTTTCTTTTGTGTATTTATGACTAGCACAAGAATAAAACACCCCCATACTAATCATTAGCCAACCATTAACGATTATTCTTTTCATAATTATCTATAGCTTGTTGTTCAACAATATTTATCTGCTCTTCTAATTCTGTATTATTCTTACCAAAAACCGGATAAGAAACAACTTGATTGAAATAAGGATCAAACTCTTTAACATATCCCACGACTCCGAAAGTATGACTAGGTTCTATTGATGGATTTTTCTGCTTTAATTCATAAAAATAGGCATGTCCGTATCCTTCATGAGAAAAAGCCTCCGCAGCACCCAACTGGGATAAAGCTGGATTTATGTTTATATCAATACTTGCTTTTGAGTAGGACTTTGTGCCTTGACTGAAATGGCCAAGGCACAAAGAAACAACATGATACTTAAAGTTCTTTCAATTTACAATACTTTCAAGCCTGCCTTCTTAGTCAGATTTTTCTTAATATTCATAATTTACCATTATCTTCTTCAAATCCTTATCAGCCGAACTGCTGCCGTAATAAACCTCATAGTTACCTGCCTTGGCACGCACGGTATTGGTGGCAGCATCGAAGAGTTCGAAGTTTCTGCTATCCAGCGTAATGACAGCCTCAGCAGTCTTTCCTGCCTTCACCTCCACTCTCTCGAAAGCCTTCAAGCTCTTGAATGGTCCTTCGGTATCGGCAGGATCCTTCACATACACCTGTACCACCTCGGTTCCATCCTTCTTTCCAACATTACTTACAGGCACCTTCAAGGTAATCTTCTCACCCTTCTTCAGGATAGAGTTGGAAAGTGTAGCATCGCCAATACGGAAAGAAGTATAGCTCAAGCCATAACCGAATGGGAAGAGCGCATCGTTCATATAACGATAGGTTCTGCCCTTCATGCTGTAATCCTTGAAATCAGGCAATTGCTCTGAATTCTTATAGAACGTAATAGGCAACTTGCCGGCAGGATTGTACTCTCCGAAGAGTACACGAGCCACTGCCTCACCACCTTCCTGACCAGGATACCAGGCTTGGAGAATAGCATCGCAACTCTCTGTCTCTGGAGTCAAGGCGATAGCCGAACCCGAACAGTTGACAAAGACAACCTTTTTGCCCGCCTCCTTTAAAGCCTTCAGGAAATTGCGCTGAACCTTAGGCAATTCGATGTTGGTGCGGTCACCACCCTTGAAGCCAGAAATCTCGATAGGCATTTCCTCACCTTCCAACTGTGGAGAGATGCCACCTACGAAGACTACTGTCTCGCAATCCTTCAACTGCTTGAGCGAAGCCTGATAGTCGATAGGATTCTCATGACCGATATTGATCTTCATATTGGCATTATAGGTTGGCATCTCAGCATATCGTATTTCTATCTTATACTCCTTGCCTTTCACGCCCTCAAACTCGATGCGGGATTCTGCTGTGCGCCAATCACTCTTTTCTGACTTTTTCTCACCATTCAGATAAACCTCATAATGACCGCAGGCAGCCACATCGAGCAATACCTTGGCGTTCTGCTTAGGACGGAATACGGTTTCATACTTGGCAGAAAAGCCCGTCAACTTCACATTGGGTGCAAACGAATGCTGACCATAGGTAGTTACCTGCACAGGATTCTTTTCCTGAGTGATGGTAACAGGCTTACCTTCCATTTCACGATTGTTCCAGAAAGTGCCCTTAAAGCCCATCTTGCCATCCATGCTACACTGGTCGAAGTAAGAATCCAAAGTCTGGTCGTTCACCAGGTCGCACCCTTTAAAGGTGACGATCTGGTTTTTCTTCAAACGACTCTTGATACCATCCAGGATGGTAATTGTCTGTCGTGGAGTACCATTATAGTTTCCCCACATCATCGGTTCGTTATCCACATTTGGTCCGATGAAAGCAATCTTCTTTAGCTTTTTATCGAGAGGTAATACCTCATTATTGTTTTGGAGCAGCGTCATGGTCTGCAGAGCCATATCGAGCGAGAGCTGGCGATGTGCCTTGCTGCAAAGCACAGATACAGGAATCTTCGACCATGATACTATCTTGTTGTCATCCATCTCACCCAAGTCGAAACGACCTTCGAGCAGACGAATCACATGCTTATCAACTTCTTCTTCCGTCAGGGCACCATACTTCACAGCCTCAGGCACTGATTTATATACATAATTAAATCCACATTCTACATCGGTTCCAGCCAATACGCCCTTAGCTGCTGCATTTCTGGCATTGCTCGAAACCTTATGGTTCTCCCAGAAATCAGTAACAGCGCCACAGTCGGAAACTACCAGGTACTTGAATCCCCACTCATCCCTGAGAATCTGCTGCAAAAGGCGGGTGTTGCCGCAGCATGGTTCATCATCCCAACGCTGATAGGCACACATCACCTCACGCACCTTGGCATCCTGCACAAGTGATTTGAAGGCAGGCATATAAGTTTCCCAAAGGTCGCGCGGTGTAACATCGGTAATATTGTCTGTATGGCGAGCCCATTCTGGTCCGCTATGAATTGCATAGTGCTTGGCACAAGCCCAGAGTTTGCGGTATTTCGTATCTTCAGGTCCCTGCAATCCGCGCACCACGGCACATCCCATCCTACTGGTAAGATAAGGATCCTCACCATAGGTTTCCTGTCCACGTCCCCAGCGAGGATCACGGAAGATATTCACGTTTGGAGTCCAGACAGATAAAGCATGGAAACGGGTTACATCTCCTCCCTTCTGCTGCAGTTCATTCCATTTGGCACGCATCTCATCAGATGTTGCATCAAAGACTCTATACACCATTCTGTCGTTAAACGAAGCTGCCATTCCGATAGGTTCCGGAAAGACGGTTACATCTCCCATGTTCGCCACACCATGCAGCGCCTCGCTCCACCACTGGAATCTCTTGATTCCCAATCGTGGGATAGCCGGCGAATCATCCAGCATCAGAGAAGCTTTCTCTTCCAAAGTGAGACGACCACATAAATCTACCGCTCTCTCATGAGCCGAGAGGGCTGGATTCTGATAAGGCAACTGCTGCGCTGAGGCATTGCCGGAGGACATAGTTACCACAAACATCAAAGCTGCGTATATAACATTCTTGTTCATTGTAATTATAAGCTATTAGTATATTAAATTGTTATTTGCGCTGCAAAGATAAACCAAAAAACAGAATACTACTTTATCACAAGTATCAAATACTTTATATGATGTAACACTTACATTTGATGATGATGCTCATGCCTCTATCACCCAATCCTCAATAGTACCTTGGGTAGAATCGAAATTGATGCCAACCTTGGTAATTGGCAAGCCACAAAGAGCGAATCGCTGGCGATAGTTCTTCAGATTGATTTGCTGCATTGCCGCCTGAGCACTCTTATTCAGCTTCAATTCAACCACATATAGGTCAGTCTTGGTAAGGAGCACAATATCTACCCTGCCACGTGGCGTATGCACCTCCACGTCCACCAGGTAATTGGTTAAGAGAGTAAAGATGATGTAGAGCATCTGCTGATAATGCCCCTCATAATTGGTCACGTTGCAGTATGGCACCGTACCCAGGAAGTCTTGCAACAGATGCAAAGCACCATCCATGTTGCGCTTACCAATAAGCAATGCCATTTTGGCTATTGCCACATTGCCCCGTTCGGCAGAGACACCATCCACGTAGTTTGGCAGAAGATTATCAAATAACCCTACCTTGATTTCCTTGTTTGGAATATCTAGAGTATAAATCCTCGTTTCCGGATCGTACTCCTTAATGGTAACATATCCACTCTGGTAGAGCAACGGCGTGATGGTCTTCATATTCTCCGTTGGTGCATTAAAGGATGAACTTACAGCTTCTGTCGGAGCTATCTCCGTTGGCAACACGCCAAACTGCCTCAACATATTAATAAGATAAGTTGGCGTACCAGAACTGAACCAGAATGCCCCCAATTCCTTTTTCGAGAAACAGTTGAGCAGACTGTATGGATTGAAAACGTCTGGCGATTTCTTAGAGAAATGATAGCCATCATAATTTTCCTTGAGCTTTGCAATCATCATTTCTCTAGAATATCCAAGTGCGTCAGCAAGCATATCAATGTCATCCGACATATTTTCCAGAAGTTCTTCTTTTGTGATGCCGCAGATTCCTGCATATTCATCGTCCATCGACACATTTGTGATATTGTTCAGTTCACTGAAGATGCTAACCTGCGAGAACTTGGTGATACCTGTCAAGAAGACGAAACGCAGCATTCTGTCACTATACTTTAAGGGACTATAGAAATTGCGCATCACCTCTCTCAAAATATCCAAGCTAGTATCCTCGTGCACCACATCGAGCAAAGGAGCATCGTATTCATCGATGAGCACAACGACCTTCTGCCCAGTCTGTTCATATACTGTTTTTATTAAATTAAGCATACGAACATTCGGGTCAGGAGAATCATTGACGATGCCAAATTTTTCTTCATTTACCTTCAATATATACAAGAGATAGCGCACTAATTGGTCTTTCTCCATGTGCTTTCCACCAGCCAAACTTAAATGGAGCACAGGATATTCCGTCCAATCTTTTTCTAGCTTTTCGATGGCAAGCCCCTTAAAGAGTTCCTTCTTTCCCTCGAAATAGCTCTGCATAGTAGAGACGAGGAGTGACTTTCCGAAACGACGTGGACGCGCCAAGAAGAAATACTTTCCACTCGTATGAGTCATACGATAGATGTACTCCGTCTTATCTACATAAAGAAAGTCCTCCTCTCGAATCTCAGAGAAAGTCTGCATGCCTATTGGATATAACTTCGTTGCCATATTATCAACAATTTACTATTTACGTTGGCAAAGATAAGCAAAAATCCCGAAACCGCCAAGCGATTTCGGGATTTATTATGTATTCAACTGTGTACCCAATACCTTGAAGGGAATTTGATCACTCTATCAACGTCTATCAAGATGACCTTGCGTTTTTGCGAGGTCATCATTTCGTTACTGTTTATCGTTCAGGAAATATAATTGATTTATTGTTGTCTGAAATTCCATTTAGAATTATCGCTGTTGAAATCGAAGGGAGCCAAGCCTGGGGTACAATCGCCGAGTGAAACCAATGCCAGTTTCTCTTCAGTGCCTGGCACTGCCTTAGGCATGATGCGATAGGTGCCATCGGTGAGCTGTTCGATACGCCAAAGCTGGGCATCTTCACCCGTAAACTCAGGTTTGGCAATGACATCATGCTGAGCGGTTGCGGTAAGATAGCGAGTAGTGCCTTCTATGCAGATTTTATAATAAGGACCACCCAGATAACCACCCTTTCCGGCAGGCATGATACTCCACTTCTGATGAGGACGGAACATATAATCGTTCATTCTCACCTTCACCTCGCCCTTAGGCCATTCTGCCTCTACCTCCTTCAAGGTCTGAGGTTCGATATTCTTCAGAGGCTTGGTCGGCTTGATCCAGAAAGGTTCGATATCACGTTGCATTCTCACGAAATCTACGGCAATCTCCAGAGCATAGCCTCTTCGTTCCGATTCTATCTCGTAGGTTCCGGCATGAAATTCATCACCAGCCACAGGCCAGTCGTTCTTCCACAACAAAGGACGGATAGCCAACACGCTTCGTCCTCCCTGTCTGAAATCAGACTCATAGTGGAATGACATCTTTTCCACACCTTCTTCCTCAATATAGCGTCCGAAGTGACCGGGACCCGTCTTCAGATTGTTGGCAGCAATCACCATCTTTCCACCGCCCTGCAACATCTCTCTGCCCACATTATCTACGTATGGACCGGTTATCTTTCGCGAACGTCCCACCACGATATTGTAGGTAGAATTAGGACCATCGCAACAGGTGCCATGAGTGCCGAGAAGATAATACCAGCCGTTGCGGTAAATCAAATCAGTAGCTTCGCAGTCGATGGCGATATTGACGGGTTCGTTGCCTTCCATCCGCTTACCTGTCTTCGGATCAAGTTCTACCAGACGGATAAATCCGAAATAGGTTCCGTAACTGAGCCAGAGTCTGCCGGTAGTAGGGTCGAGCAACAAGCCCGCATCAATGGCATCACAGTCTTCATCATCCAATGAAGAAGCTACCACCACCGGTTCAGTATATTTGAAATCAGGCGATTTCGGATCGAGCGTTTTGTTCCACATCGTCAGGACATCACCGCGATGACTGCCACCCAAACCACCACCCGTAGCACTGTAGGCTACAAGATAACGGTCGCCAATCTTCAACACATCAGGAGCCGCTCCTCTGCCGGGACGAACAGCACCACCCTGCCAGGTCCAGCCATCCTCCGACCAGATTCCACCTTCACCCGTTCCAAAGGTATAATACTTTCCATCACACAGGGCAATGGTAGAAGGATCATGAATGAAAGGTTCGCCCACCTGGGCTTCTGCCTCGTAAGCAGAGGAAGACAACAAGGCAACCAAAGCAGCGGCATAAAGTTTCTGCTGAGCAGCAACCGGGCTAAAATATCTGAAAAATATATTGTTCTGTTTCATAACTTTCTTTATTGATTGCACTACTTCACGTGAATAGAGAGGTTTCTGACAGGCTTGCCCTGTCCGTCGATGAATCGGACACAGAAGTCGCTCATACCAGGTCCATTGATTACTGCACCACGAAGAATATTCCTACCTTTCTTCAAGATAAGTTTCTTAGAAACCACATCATCGCGAACCATTCTTCGGTCGCCTTCGAGCATCACCGCCTCCTCACCATTGAGCCACCACATGGAAGCACCATTCGAGCCAACAGACAAGCGGACGTCTTTCATCTCCTCAGGGCAATCGATAATGGTAACCGCCCAGAACAAGACACCATACTTGGGTTTCTTAAATGAAGTAGCGAAACGGAAAAGCTTCACATTAAACAGTTTACTATCCAGCGCATGCCATTTCAGTTTTTCCTTGTCCACCTTCACAACGGCTCCATCCTTAGGAACTGTTTCCATCTGTTTAGGGAAATACTGCGTATGGAATATCTCCTTCAGATAAGAATCAGTAAAAACGACATTGCTCTTGACCGGCATAGAGATTGGCTCCAAGAGCAACCATCTCTGAATAAAGCCAGCCGCATTAGGCATGACAGGCTGCTTGCCGACTGGTCCGAAATAAGGATTGATGTCTACTGGTAATTCCTTATTTTGGGCATCCGCAGAGGAATGTCCAAAAAGGAATACACATAAACAAAACAATCTAACTATTTTATTGAAAATGTTGTACATAGACTATTCATTATTATTGAGGTTCGATAATCTGATAACGGCCACTCAGATGCATGAAGGCGAAGAGACGCAACAGTCCGTCGTAGTAGCCATCGAAGAAGCCTTCTTTATCCGGTTCATGCTTGGCATTCCAGAAATGACTGACGAATTCCCTACCCTTCACATGATTACTGACCAATGAAGCCGCAGCCGAAGTGGCAACAAAACCGATGGAATGGCGGAGTGCCTTAGGAGCCGTACCTGCCGGCAGAATATCTTCTACCATTGTGCCATCTACATTATACTGGTCCAGGAAAGAATCAATGCCCTTACTATACAGGAAGTTCTGCAGCGTATTGGCATATTTCTGCTGCCACTCCTTATCCTTGCAAGCCCAGGAATAATCGAGCGCTATGTTCATTGGCACTCGCCATGAATCGTAGCGGAATGCATCACCCAGCAACTGACCGGTCTTCATCAGACTGCCATCATAGTTGCAATAGTCGGGGTTCAAGCCCGTCTTCTCATTGATACACTTATGCAGGAACTCACGGCTTTTCTCAGCACACTCCTTCCAGAACTGGGACCGTCCGTCGTTAGCCCATTTCGCCCAAACCTCGTAAAAGGCAGGGAGATGGTAAGAAGGGTCGGTAAACTTCCCGCCCCAATGATCGGGCGTAAAGGTGATGAGCTGATGTTCGAGATTGATGAGCGGAGCTGTGCGGTCCATTCCCGCCTTCTGCATGCTGCAATCCAGAATATGCTGCGCTTCCTTCAGATAGTTGATGCCTGTATCATTGCCCCATCGGTTGGATGCAAAGATGAGCGAAGTTACGAAATAGAGCTCACCATCCGATGCGGCTCCCTGCGCATTTCTCGTTCCATCAGTCTTGCAGCTCCATGCGAAATAGCCCTTATAAGGTCCTTCCTGATGCTGCATGTATTTCTTGCTCCATCGCCAGAGGCGGTCGAAGATGTCCTTCTTGTCAAACTGAACGGCAGCCATCATTCCATACGACATGCCTTCGGTTCTCACATCATTGTTCTTTATATCGCTGACATATCCCATGGAATCGCCCACTTCGAAATAAACCTTGTTCTTACCATAGAATACATCATTGAACACTTCGTTCACCTTCCTGTCTATATCAGCCTGCTTATAGCCCATTTCGGCAAAGAGATTACGATACTGGTGAGTTTCGAAAGCTCCCTTTTCCCAAGGCAACGCATCGAAGCCAAGCCAGTCAACCTCTACGTCGGCACCACTCTGCAAGGATACATGGAGAGCATGAACGCCCTGAGGAGCATGGAGCACCTGGGCACGGATATTCTTCCAGCCAGTCGACTTCGGAATCTTCACCTTAGCGATGATATTACCCTTCTTGCCATCGGCTCTGACTACGAGCACACCGCCCTTTGAAGACTTGGCACGAACGGTGATTTCTTCCACCTTCTCGTTACCGAAATCCACCTTATTATATATAAGGGCAGTATTCGATTTAGAGAAGAGAGTCTTCCATCCGGCAAAACAGTTATTTTTATCCAGATATTCAATACCAATACCCTTGCCTTGTAGCGCAGAATAACGGTCAATCTGAATATGCGAACGTGCCTTCGTCAATCCCACACCTCTTAGTGTAGGTATCACCTTCTGTATCGTTCCGTCAGGATTGAAGTTCAGAGAGTCGATACGCACCGAGCGGTTCTTGTCGAACTTAGGCGAATAATCATTATGATGATAGAAGAGATACCACTGTCCCTGATATTCCACGATGCTATGATGATTGGTCCAGCACTTCGTAGGCGACTCATCCATGATGATGCCCTTGAACGTGAAAGGTCCCATCGGATGGTCAGCCATGGCATAAGCCAGCGTTTCGGTTCCATCCTTTTCACGTACCCAAGGGAAGGTGAAATAATATTTGCCGTTACGCTCGAAGGCAAACGGTCCTTCCTTGAATCCCTCAGGCAACCCCTCTACCTGTTTTGGTTCCGAGGCAAGTTCCGTCATGTTTGGTTTCAGCTTAGCCATGTGCAAACCTGCTCCAGCCCAGTAGATATAAGCCTGTCCGTCCTTATCTATCAACACACAAGGATCTATGCCGTGCACACCCTCTATGGGTTTCCACATCGGCATAAATGGTCCTTCCGGATGGTCGGCAACCGCCACACCTATTCCGAATCCCTTCTCCTCCCCTTTCGGAGCGGCAGGGAAATAGAAGTAATATTTCCCGTCTTTCTCCACACAATCTGGAGCCCACATCGTATAACTGCCGTCCTGTACCCAAGGTACTTTATCTTGCGAAACGATGACACCATGATCCTGCCACTCCGTAAGATTGGTAGAAGAGAAAACGTGATAATCTGCCATGCAGAACCATTCCTTCAGTTTCTCGATAGGACTCGGAATGTCATGAGAAGGATAAAGATACATCTTCCCGTTGAATACGCGAGCCGTAGGATCAGCAGAATACTGTCCGCTGATAATCGGGTTCTGAGCCGAAGCTCCTGTCGATAACGCCAGCATCAAGGCACACATCCATGTTTTCATACACAAATTCCTTTAAAGAAGAAAAAAGGGGGTGCTTCTTTTCAAAACACCCCCTAATTGTCAAACTAATCTATAGTTCTTTAAACTTAAAACGTTTTATTTAAAAACAACTTCATTATTCCCAACCAGGATTCTGAACCAAGTTAGGGTTCATGTTCTTCACTGTTTGTGGATAAGGGAAGTAATCATGTTTTCCCTCTTGGTAACCAACTGTGAAACCAGCATCCTTTGCTGCATGAGAAGAAACTGTATAGAAGCGGCTATTTGCCTCTGTACCATGCTCCCAGTGCAACTTCTCGTCAGAAGGCTGAGGTGCGCGGAACAACTTGTCAAAGAGGTGAGGTACATCAGAACCCGCATTCTTGATGCGATTGATGGCAGTGGCATCCCTCCATCTCTTGATGTCGAACCAACGGCAACCTTCCATCCACAACTCGTATGATTTCTCCTTCTTCAGCACATCCATATCTACTGTTTGGCTGATGGTCTTTGAACCGGCGCGTTCCTGAATCATATTGATATACTTCTTAGCCTCACCCAGATCGCCGGTCTGGAGACAAGCCTCAGCATAGTTCAAAAGAACCTCGGCATAACGCATCACGAGATAGTTGTTCAAACGGATGTTGTCACCATATTTCTTGCCTTGAGTATCTGCTGCACGCATCACAGTCTTGAATGCCAACCAAGTAGAGTTACCATAAAGTCCCTGAACCTGATCCTTGATACCAACAGCCGTGCTTACCTTCTTCTGCTCAACCGTCATATTGTTTAGCTTAGCATTAGCATACTTCATTTTATAAACAGCATCATCAATGTGCTTCAAGGTAGCCTTGAAACGGTAAGAGTCGCCATCGTTCTCATGGAACTCATCACCAAACCACTGAGGTACACCTAAGCCACCCCAACCATCGATGCCACTATATACAGACTGAGGAGAAACTACGAAGTTACCAGCACGCCAGTTCATTGCATTAGACTCCATCCAGCTAGAACGCTGAATCATACCGCTCCATGCACCCTTACCCGCATTGTACTCGAAGTTGATTTCGAAGACCTTTTCCTCGTTGCCATCACCCTCAATATGGAAGTTGTCCATATACTTGTCGCCTGGAACAAGGGCATACTTGTCTGAGTCGATAACCTTCTTGAGGGCAGTCTTAGCCTGTTCATACTTGCCAGCGAAGAGGTAAGCCTTACCAGCCAATGCATTAGCAAAGCCCTTGGTTACCTTTACAGCTCCATCCTTGTCTTCCTTGCTCTTGCGCTCATCGAGATCGGCCGCAGCTGCCTCACATTCAGAAGCAACCCACTCTATCAACTGTTCGTGGGTCATAGGATTCTCAGGATCCTTATCGCTGTTGTATGGAAGCGCATCAGCTGTCAACTGCTTTAAGACGAATGGAGGAGTGCCCCAGAAGTTTGCCAACAAGAAGTAGTCGTAAGCACGAAGCACACGAGCCTCAGCCACACAACGCTTCTTGACTGGTGTATCTGGATTAGCAAACTTGTTAACGACCAAGTTGCAAGTATACACTGAAGAATAGAGGCCAGAGTACATCAACTTTGGAACCAAGGCATCAGTATCATAGCGGAACTCATTGAGGCAACCAGCGTCCTCATGGTCTCCATAGTTACCACTGGCATAGTAAACATCATCACCACACATGTTCAGAATCAACTTGTGAGGAGTATAGATACCCAAACTTCCCTGGACGTCTGGCTGACGTCCTACTACATTACACATAAAGCCTTCGTATGCTGCCACCAAAGCAGCCTCTGCATCGGCATCAGTCTTATAGAACTGTTCCTCATAAGTAGTACCCTTCTGCTCAATATCGAGCTGACTCTCACAGGAAGTAAAGGATACTGTTCCTGTCAACGCAAGGGCTAATATACTAGAATATAATAAATACTTTTTCATTGCTGTATCATTTAATAATTAGAATGTTACATTGATACCAAATACCATCTTCTTAGAAGTAGGATAAGTACCATTATCAAAACCACGAGACTGAGCGCTGTTCATAGAAGCTGTCTCCGGATCGGCTCCAGGATACTTGGTGATTGTGAAGAAGTCATCCAAAGAGCAGTAAACACGCACACCATTCAGACCAATCTTGCTCGTAATGAGACGTGGCAATGTGTAACCCAACTGAATCTGCTTAATCTTGAAGTAAGAACCGCTGAAGACAGCTGCGCTAGAACTGAAGAATGTCCAGTCAGTTGCCACCTTCTTCATATCAGGATACTTGGCGTTGGTATTACTCTCTGTCCAGGAATTCTTCCAATATTCATCGATACCATTCAAGAGTGGTCGGTCGGCCGATACCATCAAATTGTAAATCTTATTGCCTGCTGCTCCAGTACCGAAGATGGTCAAGTCGAAGCCCTTGTACTCAGCATTGAGGGTGATACCGTAAGTAAACTTAGGAATACCCACACCCAAATCCTGCTTATCATTATCTGTAGGCGCATTGGTGGTATTACCATTCTTGTCATAATACAACGCACTTCCATCCTCAGCTACACCTGCATACTTGTAACCACGGAAGTACCAGATAGAGTGCCCCACCTCGAATGTTGGCTTCAAACGGCTGTTGAAGCCATCGATACCTATACCCTCGATACGGCTGATGGATGAAGCAAGATCCTTTACCTCATTCTTCAAGGTAGAACCGTTGACTGAAACAGAGTACTTGAAATCACGGATATGATCTCTCCAACCCAACTCGAAGTCGAAACCTGAGTTAAGCACCTTACCAGAGTTGATGATATACTTGCTTACACCAATTTCCGGAAGAAGATTTATCTCTACCAAGAGGTCCTTGGTGTTCTTGCGATACCAGTCGAGAGAGAATGTCAAACGGTCGTTCAAGAAACGGGCATCAAGACCCAAGTCTACCTGTTCTGAAGTCTCCCAAGTCAAATCTGGGTTAGCAAGACCTGTTGGCTTAGAACCATAAGACAACTTACCATCACCGACAGATGGATTGTACTGATAGAAGCTCTGGTTCATGGCAATAGGAGAAGTATACGGGTAGTTGCTCAATACATTGACATTACCATTCTTACCCCAAGATCCACGAAGCTTCAAGAAAGAGATGGCATCACGACTGATGTTGTCCTTGAAGAACTTCTCATTGCTGATAGTCCAACCAGCAGATACTGATGGGAAGTTACCCCAACGAGCATCCTTTGAAAGCTTAGATGAATCGAATGCATCACGACGGAAGTTGAACTGCAAGAAATAACGATTATCGTAGCTATAAGACAAACGACCGAAGTATGAAAGTTCCGTAGCGTCGTTAGGAGCATTGCCTACACTCTTGGTTGCATCAGCGAGCAAATAGTCGATGTAACGATAGTTAGGAGCATAGTTTGAAAGAATATTCGTACCCTCAGAACCAATAGTAGCATTGTCCCAATGATTCTTGGTGAACGACATACCCACCATGGCTCCTATTGTATGCTTGCCAAATGTATTCAAATAGTTTGCAAAGTTCTCCCACTGATAGTAAAGACCATTGTTGGTATGAGCTTCTATCTTGTACTGTGAGGAGTTAGAGAGGGAATTGATGTAATATGGCTGCTCATAGTTGTGGTAGTTGCTCTGCGTGATGCGGTAACCCAAACGAGATGTATAGGTAAAGCCCTTGAATGGCTTGATGTTGGCTGCAACGGTACCACGTACATTGATACCCTGGTTGTAAGAGCCCACGCGGTCGCGCTGTGCCAATGGGTTACCAGTAGCATCCTCTACATAGTGAGATGTACCATAGAAATCATTATTATGGTCTGCATCTCTCATCACAGGGGCGCCATTCTGATAAGCGTTATAAATATTGGTTGGCAACTTAGAAGGGTCGCTTACATAGCAAGGTGTCAATGGATCTACAGAAACAACAGAGTTCAACACAGAACCATAACCTTTGTTCACACCCTTGGTCTTCCACTTCTCGAAAGAGGTGTTTGTCGAAATGTTCAACCACTTATATACATCGTAGTCAGCATTAATCTGACCTGTAAAACGCTTGTAAACATCCTTATCTCCCTTGACGATACCATTATTATTGAGGATATTCAAGTTGGCAAGGAAACGACCCTTACCATTGCTAGCCTGGATGGTAAGGCTGTGCTGATGAGCCAAACTATTTTCAAAAGCTTCATCATACCAGTTGGTGTTTTCTCCATTGTATCCCTCAGCCTTCAACTTATCATCCGTCAAGTCGCCCAAGTACTTATGGTATGAAATATACTCTGGAGCGTCGAAGAGCTTAGCCTTTCTACCAATAGACTGGATGGTAAACTTGCTGCTGTAAGAAATCTCAGCCTTACCGCCATTGGCAGCACCACTCTTGGTAGTAATGATAACGACACCATTACCAGCCTGTGCACCATAGATGGCAGCAGAAGCGGCATCCTTCAATACCTCAATGCTCTGAATCATAGATGGATCCAGATACTGGATGTTATCCACCTTCAGACCATCAACAATGAGCAATGGACTGATATTTCCACTGTTTGAAGAATAACCACGCACACGGATATCGGCAGCCTCACCCGGACCACCCGAGTTGATAATCTGCACACCGGCAGCCTTACCCTGGAGGGCAGCACCGGCATCGGTTGCTGACAAACCCTTGATGTCATCGCTCTTGATAGATGCAACTGCACCAGTCAGGTCGCTCTTCTTCTGAACGCCATAACCGATGACAACGACATCATTAAGAACTTTAGAATCATCCTTCAAGGTAATGGAAAGGGTTTTACCAGCCTCAGCTTTCACGGTCTTAGGCTCCATACCCACATAGGTAATTGTCAATGTTGCATCAGGTGCAGCATCAATGCTAAACTTACCATCCAAGTCGGTAATAACACCCAGCTTGCTACCATCTACTTTAACAGTAGCACCAATCACAGGTTCTCCACTTGGATCAGTCACTATACCTTTTACTATGCTCTGAGCCGAAACTCCCAAAGGAAGCAAACAGAGCAGGAATAGCAAAACAAACGGCTTTTCAATCATTTTTAAATTCTTCATCTTAAAAATAGATTAATAGTTTTACTTACTAGTCAGTTGTTTAATACTACATTATTATATTCTACATCCTAAATTTTCAAAAATTTCATTAAGGATGCTGAAACACGTCGCAAAAATAGATAAAAACATTAAAACGCATTTTATCTCAAGTAACAAATACTTTATCAAACATAACATCTACCCAAAAAGAAACAAAATGAAACATATTCTGAAACCTGAGACAAAAGAATCACCTTATTAAATAAGAAAGGGAAAAGTTATTGATATATGAGACAAAGCACGTATGGAAATCTTTTCATAACTTTGCAAACAGAACAGAAGATGAAAATCAATCTAATAATTTAATTAAGTATAAACTATGAATAGATTATCAATCTTAGCATCGATGCTCGCGATGGCGTGCCTACCTATGATGGCACAGAAAACGGGCAGTAAGGTTCAGGAAAAGCCTGATCCTAATTTTCAGATTTATCTCTGCTTCGGACAGTCGAACATGGAAGGAAATGCGGCTATCGAAGACATCGACCGAACGGGCGTGAACCCGAGATTCCAAGCTATGTATGCCGTGGATGATAAAAAGGCGGGATGGAAGAAGGGACAATGGCACACCGCCGTGCCGCCACAGGCAAGACCCTCTACAGGACTGACTCCTGTTGACTATTTCGGAAGAAAGATGGTGGATAACCTGCCAGACAGCATCAAGGTGGGAACCATCACCGTGGCCGTGGGCGGAGCCAGCATCGACCTCTTCGATAAGCGTACCTATAAGGCTTATCTCAAGAAACAACCCGACTGGATGAAAAACTTTGCATCCCAGTACAACGGAAATCCATACGCCCGACTGATAGAACTGGCTAAAATAGCCAAGAAGCAGGGTGTTATCAAGGGCATTCTCCTGCATCAGGGCGAAACCAACAACGGCGATGCCAACTGGCCTAACCGAGTAAAGACTGTATATAACGACATCTTGAAGGATTTGAATCTGAAGGCAGAAGACGTACCTCTGCTCGTAGGCGAAACCATACAGAAGGATATGGGCGGAAAATGCTGGGCACATATCGCCATCGTTGATGATATTGCCAAGACCATTCCTACAGCCCACGTCATTTCTTCAAAGGGCTGTCCACAGCGTGGCGACGGCCTCCACTTCATCGCAGAAAGCTACCGCACCATGGGCAAGCGCTATGCAAACATGATGCTCGCCCTGCAGGGAATCATTCCAGACAGCAACTATCCGCGTGTAGATAAGGACCGCAGAGCTTATGTAAAGCTCCATGCTCCTGAGGCAAAGAAAGTAATCTTCGACATCTGCGGCAAACAATATGAGATGAAAAAGGATTTGGATGGCGACTGGTACGGCGTGAGCGATCCGCTGGTAGTAGGATTCCACTACTATTTTCTGAATGTAGATGGCGTGCAGGTTGTTGACCCTGCCAGCGAAACCTACTTCGGCTGCTGCCGTGAAGCAGGCGGTCTGGAAGTTCCAGAAGGAGCAGAAGGCAACTACTATCGTCCTCAGCAGGGCGTAGCCCACGGTCAGGTTCGCTCAGTATCTTACTATGCAGCCTCTCAGAAGCAGTTCCGCCGCGCCATGGTTTACACCCCTGCCGAATATGAAACCAACACCACCAAGCGCTATCCTGTGCTCTATCTGCAGCATGGCATGGGCGAAGACGAGACAGGCTGGAGCAAGCAGGGAATGATGCAGCACATCATGGACAACCTGATAGCAGAAGGCAAGGCTGAGCCTATGATTGTTGTCATGGAGAGTGGCGATGTAAAGAAGCCTTTCGTTGCCCGACCAGGCAAGAATGTAGATGAAGAGCGCAGCCACTATGGAGCTTCTTTCTATGATGTGATTATCAAGGATCTGATTCCGATGGTTGACAAGACATTCCGCACTTATACCGACCGCGAGCATCGTGCGATGGCTGGATTGTCATGGGGCGGTTGCCAGACATTCAACACGGTATTGCCTCACATGGACAAGTTCTCTGCCCTTGGCACCTTTAGCGGTGCACTCTTTGGCGTAGATGTAAAGACCTGTTTCAATGGAGTTTTTGCCGATGCAGAGAAATACAACAAGAACATTCATTATATGTTTATGGGCTGCGGTTCGGAAGAGAACTTCGGTACCGAGAAGATGGCACAGCAGTTGAAGGAACTGGGCATCAAGCTCGATGTTTATGTATCACCAGGCACTCATCATGAGTGGCTCACCTGGCGCCGCTGCTTCAAGGAATTTGTTCCTCACCTCTTTAAATGGTAAACAAACTATCAGACACAATAAATCCCAGAACTGCTTGGAAGAGCGATTCTGGGATTATTTTTTTTAAAATCCTTTAATGCCGCAGAAAATGACACATTATTATATTGTCGAGTGATACGTTGGGCAGAAACGCCCATACTTATCACCGAAAGCAAAATCAAACTTATCAGATATTTACTCATAGCCTATTCTCTGTTTTATAGTCCATATACTGTATATACAGTTGAGGGAATCAAAAAACTAAGCAAAACAACAACTTTTTTCAAAATTTACAGAAAAAACATTCAACGACTCCTTGTCTTCCACAAAGCCATAGGATGAAATTTGATTCTATTGACCATCTCTTTGTCCTCGAAAAGCAATTCTGGAATATACTTCTTGCCATTGAATTCCCGCACATATTCTTTCTCTGATTCTGTCAGAACCAATAGTTTTGAGAGGTAATCCTTCACCTCATTCTTGGCTTTCACAAAGTCAAAGTGTTCACTGCGACTAAGCACAGGCAAGAGTTGTGAACGAATCTGCGGAAAGCGAATTTTGTCTATCTGCGGAAATTCAGTGTATTCGGTTGGTGTAGCATAGTCTTTTCTGCTAGAGCCAACAGTCAGATAAAAGACGGTCGCTTTTCTCAGCAACGTTTTCTCTTCAT
>OGQC01000095.1_pt1 | contig 49918 bp, 50 predicted proteins | sample 1553081 | NCBI WGS metagenome assembly OGQC01 (sample SAMEA2580267, study PRJEB22360) | human gut metagenome | biome: human gut; feature: human-associated habitat; material: faeces | place: Denmark | collected 2008/2010
GACCCGATCGCCGCCGGCGCCTGCCGCAGGCAAAACTGATCGTTTGTTCCGGCATGGCGGGCGCTGGCAGCGCCAATGCTATTACTACCAGCCGCAGGCTGAACCGTTTCTACCTGTGCGGCGACGGTACTGCCGATATTGCCGCGGACGGCGGCCTGCTGGCCCCGCGCGTCAGCGTCTGCGCCGCCCATGCGGCGACCATGGTCATGAGACTGGCGCTGGGCTTCACCACACCTTAAACAAAAGGAGAATTTTAAACTACGATGCAAGAAGATAAACTTATTTTAGGCGGCTACAGCTTCAGCTCCCGCTTTATTCTTGGCAGCGGCAAATATTCGCTTCCGCTGATCAAAGCCGCTGCCGAACAGGCCGGGGCGCAAATCATCACCTTAGCGCTGCGGCGCGCTCAATCGCAGCAGGACAATATCCTCGATTTTATTCCCTCAGGTATCACACTGCTGCCCAACACCTCAGGCGCCCGTACTGCTGAAGAAGCAATACGCATAGCCAGGCTGGCCCGTGCCTGCGGCTGCGGCGATTTTATCAAACTGGAGATCATCCGTGATTCTAAATATCTGCTGCCGGACAATCAGGCAACGATCAGGGCAACGGAAATCCTCGCTAAAGAAGGCTTTATCGTCATGCCTTATATGTATCCCGACCTTAACACCGCCCGAGATCTGCGTGACGCAGGCGCAGCCTCGATCATGCCCCTGGGAGCGCCGATCGGTTCCAACAAAGGGCTGGCAACCCGCGATTTTATCAAGATCATTATTGATGAGATAGCACTGCCTGTTATTGTCGACGCCGGGATTGGCAGCCCCTCCCAGGCCTGTGAAGCCATGGAAATGGGTGCCGCTGCCGTCATGGTCAATACCGCCATCGCTACAGCCGGCGATATCCCTCTGATGGCTGCAGCCTTCAAGCAGGCTGTTGAAGCAGGGCGTGCCGCTTACTTAGCCGGGCCGGGACGTGTTTTAGAGCAGGGTGCGGCTGCTTCATCGCCTCTGACAGGCTTTTTGGAAGACAGGTGATATGAATATGAAAATCGATCAGCATACCGATCCGATGACTTATCAGCCGGATATGGAAATAACCGCGTCAGCTATTATGGAACAGGTGCTGGCCGCCCGTGCAGCTTATGACGAAACTGTTTATACGGCAGCCGACGTGAAACGGGCCCTGCTTCAGGATCACCTGACACCGGAAGCCTTTGCCGCACTGCTCGCGCCGGCAGCGGCACCATTTCTGGAACAGCTGGCACAAAGGGCACAGGCAGAAACACGTAAACATTTCGGTAATGCCGTCAATCTGTTCACCCCGCTTTATATCGCCAACTACTGCGAAAATCACTGCATCTACTGCGGCTTTAACTGCTGCAACAATATCAAACGCGCCAAGCTCACTGCCGCTGAAATAGAAACGGAGATGCAGGCTATCGCCGCTCAGGGACTGGAAGAAATCCTGCTCCTGACCGGGGAAAGCCCGGCTATGAGCGACGTACAGTATATTGGTGCAGCCTGCCGGCTGGCCCGCAAATATTTTCGTGTTGTCGGTCTGGAGGTCTACCCCATGGACAGCAGTGATTATGCCTATCTGCATCAATGCGGAGCTGACTTCGTCACCGTTTTCCAGGAAACCTACGACCCGGATAAATACGGTCAGCTGCATCTGGGCGGGCGTAAACGTATTTTCCCCTATCGTTTTAATGCACAGGAACGGGCTTTACAGGGCGGCATGCGCGGAGTTGGCTTTGCCGCTCTGCTGGGACTGGATGATTTTCGCCGTGACGCTTTGGCAACAGGTCTGCATGCTTATCTGCTCCAACGTAAATACCCTCAGGCCGAGATCGCTTTTTCCTGTCCGCGCCTGCGCCCCATCATCAACAATGAGCAGATCAATCCTAAAGACGTCCATGAACGGCAGCTGCTGCAGATCATCTGCGCCTACCGCATCTTTATGCCCTTTGCCTCCCTCACTATTTCCTCCCGCGAATGCGCCCGTTTCCGCGATAACGTAGTCGGACTTGCCGCGACTAAAATCTCTGCCGGCGTTGAAGTTGGCATCGGCGGTCACAGCCAGCAAAGCAAGGGCGACGAACAATTCCTGATCGACGATAGCCGTTCCGTCCGGGAAATCTGCGCAATGCTGACCAACCGAGGACTGCAGCCGGTCATGAGTGATTATGTCTATGTTTAAGCTGATCGCCGTTACCGACCAAGCTTCCTGTCCTGAAAATTTTCAGAAGCAGCTCCAGCTTTTAGCTGCTTCTGAAATCGACGCTCTTATTTTCCGTGCCAAAGAATTACCGCCGCAGGAATATTATCGGCAAGCCTCACAGGTGCAGAAAATCTGCCGGACACATCAGCTGCCGCTGATCCTGCATACTTATCAGGACGCCTGCCGCCGACTTGATGCGTATGGCCTGCAGGTAAGTTATCAGCAGCTCCTGTGCCAGCCTCAGCTGCGGGCACAGGTACAATGTCTGGGCGTTTCAGTCCACCATGCTGATGAAGCGGTACACGCCGCTGACTCAGGTGCCGACTATTTGATAGCAGGGCATATCTTTGCTACAAACTGCAAACAGGGGCTGCCCGGGCGCGGTCTTGATTTCCTCCGCTCCGTCTGCGCTGCTACACCCCTGCCAGTCTACGCTATCGGCGGGGGGAAGCCCGCCCCTATACGGCAAATAAAAAAACAATACTGCCAATATCGGACAAATCAAAAAGACAGGCGCCGCCGGCGCCTGTCTGATGAGCAGCCTGATGACCTGCCCGGAACCAGAAGTACTGGTACAAAAACTGCGGCAGGCTTTAATATAAAATACTAAAGTGACTAACCTGTCACTCCCCTCATAAAAAATAAAATATTATCTTTGCCATCTTAGATATCAAACAAATCCGGATATATACATTTAGCCATTTTCTTTATCCCACTTCCAGTCTTAATAGCACTATTGTATGTATAATTAAGAGCAATACCACAAATCCTATTATTTCTGACAGCTTTTAAACTCTGCAGCGCCGGAATATTTTTAAAGTATTCCGCAGCAGCTTCAGGGTCACCACCGCTTTTCACCACAAATATCACATCAGGATCTTCTGCCAGCAGATATTCCAGACCAACAGTTCCAAAAGGGCTACTGGGGACATGAGCACCTAATCTGGTACAGATATCACCAGCTAATTTAGAATCATCATAAGCAACCAGATTTTTTCCCAACCCCTCAACGATCATGACCTTCGGCTTTCTACGACCCCTAATTCTACTTTGAACATTCTTAACTGTTTCCTGCATTTCCGCTATAATTTTTCCGGCCTGCTCTTCTTTGTTAAAAATCATTCCCAACCCTGAAATAAACTTATATTCCAACTCCAAACTCTCGCGATGATTGCGTAAGGCCGGAGAATTAGCATTCTCAGGTAAAAAAGTATGGATATTTCTCTGATTCCAAAACTCTGTGCTTTTCAGACCTTTATTAGTGAATAAGGATTGCCCCGAAATTATCAAATCAGGCGCCAGGGCTAAAACCGTTTCCGTATTTAAAATTATGCCGCTTTCAAAATGTATTTTATTATATCTTTCCGCATATTTTTCTTCAGGCACATAATAAGGATTGCCATATTTTACAGAACAAATTATTTTATCTTCTACTCCTAATGCTACCAACGTTTCATTGATATTTTCACCAACGGCGACTACTCTTTGCGGTACGCGATCGTAAAAACTGATCTTCTCCCCAACAATATTATAATTTTTTACTTCCACATTCCTGATTATACGCTTGGGGTACGTTTCCTGCACAGCAATTCCAGCAGGTTGGGCTACAAAACTGGTTTCACGCTTGATCGACATAGTTATCACTGTCAAAAGTACGACTGCCGCAATAACTGTTATTATTTTTCTGTTCATTTTTCAACTGCTTTCCGCCATAATTTCAGGTAAATACCGGACAAAACACCCGCAGTCAGCTGCCCTACTCAGTAACTGTGTGTGCCCCAGACGACCTTGATATTGTTTTGTTCAAAAAAATCAATCATTTCTAAAATATATTTGCATCTGCGCTTGTCTGCTGTTCTAGTCTGACAGCAAATACCTATATGAACAGCATCCGGCCGTATCCTCAAAATACGCTCTAATTTTTCATTCAATCCTGTTTTACTGCTGAATTTTATATTCTCACAGCCATTACATGACATAAAGGAAGCCAGCTCGATTTCCTGGTCAGCGTAACGTAAAAAATATGCACTTTTATTATTAAAGGCCTTTAAACAGGAAGCACCCGTACAATTTTCCTCAGCTTTCAAACAACGTAAAACAACTATTTTTTTCATTATTCTTTTCTCCAGTGCTGCGGCAAATAAATTATGTTGATTCTGCCATTTTCAGAAGTATTTACCTTTGTCCGCACTCCATACAATTCATAAATAAATTTTTCAGTAAGCAGCTGCTCCGGCGCAGCGCAGCCAACGATCATTCCGTCCTTAACTGCAATCAGCCTGTCACAATACATGGCGGCAATATTCAAATCATGAACCGCAGCCACAACTGTTAGATCCAGACCTTTTACTATATCCATTATCTGCAGCTGATATTTGATATCCAAATGGTTAGTGGGTTCATCAAGTACCATACATTCGGTTTGCTGCGTCAACGCACGCGCCAAAATAACACGTTGCTGCTCACCGCCTGACAGCGTACTGAAACTGCGTTTTTCAAAACCGGCTAAACCAACCGTTTCCAACGCACGTCTTGCAATAGCATAGTCTTCGGCATTATCTCTGTCTAATATCTTTTTGTGCGGTGATCTGCCCATCAGCACTACCTGCAAAACATCAAAATCAAAATTGTAAAAATTGTGCTGCGCCACTACTGCCAGCTGCAGCGCCGATTCTCTGTAACTCATTTCATCCAGACTTTTACCATTTAAAAATATCCTGCCTTCAGTTGGTTTTTGCACACGATAAACACATTTTAAAAACGTACTTTTACCACTGCCGTTAGGCCCGATAATACCGACAAACTCTTTATCATGTACATTAAAATCCATCCCTTTCAAGATTTCCTGATTGCCGATAAAAACTCTGACGGCCTTTGTTAAAATTTCCATTATCAATTACCCCCAAAGCCGTAGGTACGCTTTATCATCAAATAGACAAAACACGGAGCGCCGATAAGTGATATCAAAATTCCTATAGGCAGTTCTGTTCTGGGAATAATAATACGGCACAGTCCATCCGCAATAACCAAAAAAACAGCACCCACTAAAGCCGTTACCGGAATAAGCTTTTTATGATCCGTACCAACCAGCATGCGCACGACATGCGGTACTATCAGTCCGACAAAACCTATCATACCGGCAGCATATACTACAAATCCTACAATTAAAGAGCTGATAAGCAAATATACCTGACGGTAAATATGCAGGTCTGTCCCCAAGGTGACTGCTGCCTCATCTCCCAACAACATCAAATTTAAAATGCGGCTTTGCGACCAGAAGAACAGTACTGCCAAAATCACTATGGGTACAATAACGGCAAGATTATCCCATTTTGCACCGGCGAAGCTGCCCATCATCCAATAGGCGATCGTCTGCATCCCTTCCTTATTATTGGCAAAATAAACAATAAAACTGGAAAAGGCACTGCATACAGCACTAAGCGCCATTCCTGCCAGTAAAAGCTTCATTGAATTACTCCTGCCGCCTAAATTAGAAATAAATAATACAGCCAGTGAAATTGCAAAAGCACCTATAAACGCAGCTATTCCTACAAAATTTTCGCCTAAAGACACACCTATACCAAGTAAAATAGCTGCCGTCGCGCCTAAAGATGCCCCTGAAGAAATACCCAGAATATAAGGATCAGCCAAAGGATTTTTTACTATCGCCTGCATAATAACTCCACAACAGGCTAAACCACAGCCAACAGCAGCAGCTAATACCAGCCTTGGAAGACGCAGCAGCCATACTATATCATGTGCAGCGCCTCTTCCTGCTGCTTCAACAGGCAGATCGCTTTGCAGCTGATCTACTATAACGGTGTAAATCTGTGTCAACGGCAATTTTACCGTACCAATGCTTAAAGCCCACAAGAAAGTAAGCAGCAAGATTGCGACCAGCAGCAAACAAATAAACAAGTAGCCCGTTTCACGAAAATATTTCTGCATCCTGATTGCTCCTCTGCCAATAAAAATGCGATAAAAGATACCTGCCGTAAAAACAGGTATCTTTTATCCAAACCAAAATCATTTTGATTCCAGACAGCTTACAATTCAAACTCTGCCGAAACCATAAAAGTTCTGGGACCACCAAGATGCAAAACATTCCCGGATGCGCTCCAATAATTTTTATTAAATACATTGTAGCACATTGCGTTTAAGGTTACAGGCGTACTGTTCATTTTGGTTTTATATTTTACACCTACATCCATAGTAAAGTAACTGGGTACTCCATATTTTTCATCCAAAACATAAGAAGTACCTACATAATTACCACGCAGCAAAGCTGAAAAAGCATCACTGGCTTCATATTCTACTCCCAAACTAGCAGTCCAGTCAGGTACACCGTTAGGACGTTTACCATTTGTAGCAGTGCTGCTTGTTTTTTGTTCTGTATTAAGGTGCATAAAACCGCCAATCAAATTCCATTTTTCTGCTATAGTACCCGTTGCAGTATACTCAATACCTTTATGTCTGCGTTCACCATCCTGTCCTCTTGTATAACTTCCATCTGAATTCAAGATATCAATACCATTAGCTTTTTTTATATCAAAATAGCTCAATTTATGTAAAAAGTCCCCTGTTTTCATCTTAATCCCAAACTCAGTTTGTTTAGTTTTATAAGGATCTAGTGTTTCGCCTTTGTTAGTGTAATTAAGGCTACTTGTAGTACTAACAATCTCACCTTCAACAAATTCCTCTGTATGATTTGCATAAACTGTAAAACGAGGGCTGAAAGCATAGCTGATACCGTAAGCAGGAGAAATATCATAATAATGACCGGTATTTTTATTATGTGAACCGTCTGCTTTATAGCTGTCTCTTTTTATAGATTTACCATTTAAACCTATAAGAATATTCAACTTTTCATTATCAGTACTGATAATATCCATCACAGACCAGCCACTGGTGCGATTTCTCGTAGTATAACGTGCGTCAGATTGACCAAAGGTAGGATGCGACCAATTACCAGGATCGCCTACATAAATATTACCATTCCACCCACTCTCTGTAACAGAATTACTCGGTCCCCCATAATAATGCCACTGCCGGTCTACACCCAAGGTATAATTATGTTTTAGATCACCAGTTTTAAAATCACCACGCAGACCAATCTGTGCATAATCTCTTTTCTCAATCAATGAATAATTATCAGCTGTAGCAGTAAAATCACCAGCTTCATTAAGTAATGTTTTACTAAATCCAACATAATAATACCAGTCCTGCTTAAAATGCCCGGCATTCAAGAAAGCACTTAAATGATCATTGATTTTTTGTTCATGGTTCAAAGTAGCAACAAAGTTAGTATTTTTATCACGGCGCCATACCGGATTAAAATTGATATCTCCGTCCGGAGCAGTTGGCAAGGCAGAACCTATATAATTTCTTGCTACTGTTAATCCGTACGGCCTGCCCTGACTGTCAGTATAGGTATAACCAACCATTAAATTAGTTTTGCTGTCGTCAGTTTTCTGATCTAAATTGATATAAATATTTCTCTGTTCCAAGTCCCAGTTTTTTATAGAGCGCTCGCCGTTAACATTACTGGCATTGATACGGATGCCATAACGATTGCCCTCGCCAAAACGGCGGCCAATATCAACAGTTTCTTCAAAAGCGCCTTTAGAATGCCATTTCAAGCCTATACTACTGTTAGGATCATCTAAAGCCTGTTTACTGTTGATATTTATCGTGCCGCCATCCGCTGTATAGTTAGATGAACCCCTGATACCTGTAGCGGGTCCTTCGATAACGTCGATCGAATCGATATAGTTACTGGATTGACGTGTCATGGCTTGCATACCGGGAATACCGTTGACCATAAAACCCCTGCCGCTCTCAGAAAAACCTCTTATATTAACACAATCTACAGCTGCATCGTAGGTCTTTTGTACGGAAGGCACCAAACTTAGCATCTTACTTAAACCTTCAGTTGAGGACATAAAATCTTCAACTGCTTTTTCAGAAATTGTAGTAACACTGATAGGTGAATTCATCGCATCCTGCTCACCTAAAATACCAATATTACTGGTAGCGCGTACATATTCACCGGCAATATAACGTTTCCCATTGACTACGATCTCAGCTAAATGAAAATTTTGCAGATCAGGCGCAGAAATCTCTTGCGTCTCTTGGGGGGGGGCAGATGCATTGGTCTCTGCTACAAACCCCACACTGGCAACCGCCATACATATAGCAGCTATTACTGTTTTCTTCCTTTTCACCATCATAAACCACTCCTAAAAAATTTATTCTTCAATTTTTCCTGGTCAAGCTGCCCTTGTTTCGCTCACCAGGAAAAATTAAAAACCTGATTGAAAATAAAAAAGCCTTTTCTGCACATGACGACAGAAAAAGCTCTCTTTTCTATATTTCGCCTACCTGTCATTCGCAGGACATCCCCAGCGTTCAAATCAGGCAGTTCTTCTGGCTCTGCTTCATCGTTTATCTAGCCTTCCCAGTTTCCCAGTGGCATTTTTAGATTTACTCGGCATTACAGCTGCGGGACAGCACAGGAATCAAACCTGTTTCTCTATTAAGCATTGCTGCACCTGATCTTCTTTTATTCAAATTTTAAAGTGCCATACATTATTCTATAGAATATAGAATAATGTATGGCACTTTTTTTGTCAAGCACTAACTATTTGATTAATATATAACCCTTTTAATTAAAAAATCTAATTTCCTATATTGATTACTATTTTTTTATTATTTGCATCGACTTTTCCAGAAGCTCCAGCATTGCCTTATGTGCCATTTTCGGAGATTTTATTTTTATTGCTTCCAAAATATTTTGATGACCTTGTATAATATGCTTTTGACCTTGCTCACAACCGTCAGCATATCTCATATGTGTAGAAGCGACAAGCATCTTCATAATTTTCACGAACACTTCATTCCCTGTCTGTACCCAAATAGTATGGTGAAAATCCAGATTTAGTGAATGAAATTCAAAAAAACTTTTTGCCTTTTTTTCTTTAGCAATAATCCCAGCTAATTGAATTACGAAATTATCATCAAAATTATCTATCGCTAGTTTCATTTCCATCTCAGAAAGTGCAACTAAACACTGATAAATATTATCGCTCTCTTTTTCATCAGTTCTTCTTACAACAACTCCATAATATGGTTTAATTTCTACAAATCCGTCCGCTGCTAATTTTTTAAAGGCTTCGCGTATAGGAGTCGCACTTATGCCTAATTCTTTTGCAACATGCTGCTCCTTTAATCTGACCCCTGATTCTAATTTCTGACTAACAATCAATTCAACCAATATTTTATAAGCTTTATCGCTAAGTGTTTCTTTATCCAGATTGTGTATATTATTATTTTCGTCCATAATATTCTTCCTTCCTTGGTACTAAGATATTAGCACAATTGATCAATTTTGTCACTCAACTTTTCCAAACGAAATATAAACAAAAAATCCCGCTTCTGTCATAAGAAGCGGGATTTTATTTCATCAGGCAAACATCCAGACAAAAAAAATGGTGATCCACCCGCGACTCGAACGCGGGACACCCTGATTAAAAGTCAGGTGCTCTACCGACTGAGCTAGTGGATCACATAGTTATCAAGTTTCAAGCCAACTTGACAACGATATAATTATAACTACCTTTCACTGTTCTGTCAAGAAATAATTTTCAAAAATATAAAAACCGTCAGAAAAAATCTGACGGTTTAAATTTTTGATTTACAGCAATTTTTTCAGTACGATAGTCTGTTCACGTTCCGGACCTACGGAAACAATACCCAGTTCAACACCGGCAACCTCACTCAGACGGTTCAGATAAGTTTTAGCCTGAACAGGCAGCTCGTCAAAGGTGCGGATAGACGTAATATCAGTCAGCCAGCCTTCAAACTCTTCAAAAACCGGTTCAACCTTTGCCAGAACGTTCAGGCTGGCAGGAATCTGTTTGATTTCCTGTCCGTCGATCTTGTAGCCGACGCACATTTTGATCTTCGGCATTTTATCGAGAATATCCAAACGGGTCACTGCCAGGCAGTCCAGGCTGTTCAGACGTGCGGAATATTTGAGCATGAAAGCATCAAGCCAGCCACAGCGGCGGGGACGTCCGGTAACGGTACCGTATTCATGGCCTGTTTCACGGATCTGATGCCCGGGTCCGTCAGTATCAAGCAGCTCAGTAACAAAGGGACCTTCGCCGACGCGTGTCGTATAAGCCTTGACTACGCCCACCACATGGTCGATATAACGGGGGCCGATGCCGCTGCCGGTGCTGGCATTGCCGGCAGTCGGGTTCGAGCTGGTAACATACGGATAAGTACCATGATCGATATCAAGGAAAGTAGCCTGCGCGCCTTCAAACAGCACGTTTTTACCCTCGCTGAAAATTTCGTCTAAAACTACGCCGGTATCGGCAATATACGGCCGCAGCTCTTCGGCATAAGCCAAAAATTCCTGCAGCATAGTTTCATAATCAAAAGGTTCGCCGCCATAAATTTTAGTAATAATGGCATTTTTGGCTTCCAGGTTGATTTTCAGCTTTTCTGCAAAAGTATCGGGTTCCATCAAATCACAGATGCGGATGCCGGTACGGGCAACCTTATCCATATAGCAGGGGCCAATACCGCCTTTGGTCGTACCGATCTTATTACAGCCCAAAGCTGCTTCCTGCAGTTCATCCAGACGGGCATGGTAAGGCAGCACCACATGCGCACGGTCAGAAATGACCAGATTGTCGCAGCTGATGCCTTTAGCCTTCATATCAGCAATTTCATGCAGAACTACGCCGGGGTTGATAACGACGCCGTTACCCAGCACATTAGTCTTATCACTGTACAAAACACCGGAGGGAAGCAGACGCAGTTTATAGGAAACGTCATTGACGACTACCGTATGACCTGCGTTGGAACCGCCGGAATAACGTACGACGGCATCGGCTTTCTGTGCCAAATAATCAACAATCTTACCTTTACCTTCATCGCCCCATTGGGCACCAATAACTACAACAGATGACATGTGAGCATCTCCTTATCTAAATCATAATCCGAAGCGGGACATAATCAAATCTACATGACGCAGCATGGGTTTAGGATCGAAGCAAGCTTCGATTTCTTCTTTGGCGAGATATTTTTGTATATCCGCATCCATTTCCACGTTGGTCTTAAAATCAGCGCCTTCAAGCCAGCGGGCCATAGCGTTGCGCTGCACCCATTTATAAGCGTCTTCACGCAGCACGCCCTTGCTGACCAGTGCGATCAGCAGATTCTGGCTGAAGATCAGGCCGCCGGTTTTGTTCAGGTTCGCCATCATCGCTTCCGGATAAACCAGCAGCTTGTCGACGATACCGGTAAATTTACGCAGCATATGATCCAGCGCGATAGTAGCATCCGGTAAAATCACACGTTCCACAGAAGAGTGGGAAATATCGCGTTCGTGCCACAAGGCGACATCTTCCAGCGCAGCAACGGCATACCCTCTCAGCAAACGTGCCATACCGGAGATTTTTTCGCAGGTGATGGGATTACGTTTATGCGGCATCGCCGAGGAGCCTTTTTGCCCGGGAGCAAAATATTCTTCAGCTTCACGAATGTCCGTGCGCTGCAGATTACGGATTTCCGTAGCCATTTTATCAAGAGAGGAACCAATGATCGCCAAAGTAGTCAGAAAATCGGCATGGCGGTCGCGCTGGATGACCTGGGTAGCCAGACGGGCAGCCTTGATACCTAATTTTTCACAAACATATTCTTCAATAAACGGGTCAATATTGGAGTAAGTGCCGACTGCGCCCGAAAGCTTACCGACCGCAATAAAATCACGCGCCTGCTTCAACCGTTCGATATTGCGCTCTGTCTCATCCATCCACAGCGCAAACTTCAGCCCGAAGGTCATCGGTTCGGCATGGATGCCATGAGTACGACCGATCATAATCGTATGCTTGTGTTCAGCGGCACGGCGTTTCAGGACAGCATGGAATTTTTCCAGATGACTCAGTAAAAGGTCGGCAGACTGTTTCATCATCACACCCAAAGCGGTGTCCTTGACATCGCTGGAGGTCAGGCCTTTATGGATGTATTTGGAAGCATCGCCCACATATTCGGCCACATTGGTCAGAAAAGCAATGATGTCATGGTTGGTGACAGCTTCGATTTCTTTGATGCGTTCGATGCGGAAATCAGCTTTAGTCTGAATATCCTTCAATGCGTCATCAGGAACGATGCCCAGTTTGTTCATCGCCTCGCAGGCCAGAATTTCTACCTGCAGCATTGTTCGGAATTCGTTTTCCAAAGTCCAGATATGACCCATCTCGGGATGAGTATAACGTTCGATCATTTTTTTGTTTCCCCCCGTAAAATCGGTGTTTTTTGCAATAAGAATAGGAAGAAGGCCTGCTTGCGTTCTTCCTCTCTTATAAATAAACTTTTTTATCCTCTCATATCATAACATTTTCAGTTCTTCACTGCAAGACTACTGAACATTTTTTGCAAATTTATTTAAAACATTCGTAAAATAAACAACAGCGTGAAAACCTGTTATCAAAGGCGTTCACGCTGTTTCTCTTTAAAGCGCTCCATTATTTATGACAAAAATAAAAATACCAGACCACACAAAATAATGACCAGTCCACTGATACCCATCAGAAAACGGTACCCCTGATCGCCGAAAAAATCATGCACCAGCGTATCAAAGGCAAACGGGCGCACCCGCCTGTGGTCAAATTCGCAGACCCAACGCCAGTTTAAAAGCGCGCCGATAAAAATCAGCAGGCCGCAGCCAATGATAGTAAACTGCCAATGCTTCTGCAAAAAAGCCATCAGCTGCTCCATCCATATTTTCACGCGCCGCCTCCTTCTCATCTGCTCACAGGTCTGAGTTTACTCCTTACGCTTACTGAGTCCCACAAATTTGGTATATTGTTTGTGGAAGAACAGATTGACCGTATCGACAGGGCCGTTACGGTGCTTAGCGATGATCAGTTCGGTAATATTTTTATTCTCCGTTTCCGGATTATAGTAATCTTCACGATATAAAAAGGCTACAATATCCGCATCCTGCTCCAAAGAACCAGACTCACGCAGGTCAGACAGCATCGGACGTTTGACCTGACGCGCTTCGACGCTGCGGCTCAGCTGCGATAAAGCAATGACCGGAACATCAAGCTCACGGGCCAGCGCTTTCAACGAACGTGAGATCTCTGAAACCTCCTGCTGCCTGTCACCGCTGTTGTTCTTTTTACCGCTGCCCTGCATCAGCTGCAGATAATCGACTACGATCAGATCAAGACCGTGTTCGGCTTTCAGCCGGCGGGCGCGCGACCTCATATCCATGGCAGTGATACCTGCTGTATCGTCGATATAGATATTAGCACTGGAAAGCGTATCTGCCGTATTGATGAGCATAGCCCAATCTTCATCACGCAGCTCGCCGATACGCAGACGCTGCGAATCAATGTTGGCTTCGGCGCAGAGCATACGCTGTACAAGCTGCTCCTTGCTCATTTCCAAGCTGAAAAAAGCAACTGTTTTCGGAGCTCCGCCAACCTTTTTGGCAGCTCGGATCGCCACATTCTGTACCACATTGAGCGCAAAAGCAGTTTTACCCATGGAAGGACGGGCCGCAAGGATGATAAAATCACTGCCATGCAGGCCGGAGGTCAGATTATCAAGATCTTCAAAGCCTGTAGGCAGTCCTGTAAGACCATTCTTATTGCCCATCAGCGCTTCGATACTCTTAAAAGAATCAAGAACGATCTCATTGATCGGCGTAAAATCAGCTGTCTTCTTCCGGTTGGAAATCTCCAGAATCTTGCTTTCAGCACTGTCGATGATGTTTTTCACATCATCATTAGCCTCATAACCCATCGAAGCGATCTGCGTCGATACGGAAACCAGCTGACGCAGAATCGATTTTTCTTCGATAATGCTCGCATGATAGGTTACGTTGGCCGCAGTCGGCACAGCATTAGCCAGCGAAGTGACATAAGCGATACCGCCCACATCCTCCAGCTTGTTGTCACGCTTCAGAATCTCCGTCACCGTGATCATATCCACAGCTTCGTTCTTATTGTAAAGCTCCAGCATAGCGTTAAAAATGACGCGGTGCGCCTCACGGTAAAAATCAGTATCCCGCAGGATCTCCATGACCTTGGGGATAGCCTCTTTCTCGATCAGCATCGCGCCCAGCACTGACTGCTCGGCTTCTATATTTTGCGGTGGTACTCTGTCCTGCATAACCTTCCCTGTCTTTCGCTTATTCCGCTTCAACTACTACGGCAAATTCCGCAGCAATCTCAGGGTGCAGTTTAGCTACAGCTGTATAATTGCCTAAACCCTTAACAGGTGTTTTCAGTTCTATCTTCCGGCGGTCGATATCCAGCTTGGTCTGTTCGATCAATGCTTCCGCCACGTCTTTAGACGCAACCGAGCCGAACATTTTCCCATTATCACCGACACGTACCTTCAAGGTAACGGTCACTTTTTCGATCTGAGCTGCCAGAACGGTAGCTTCATCTTTCTTCTGTGCGGCACGACGGGCAGCATTGGCCTGATCCTGCTTGGCCTGATTTAAATTAGCCGCACTGGCTTCTTTCGCTAATTTGCGAGGCAGCAGATAGTTGCGGCCATAACCTTCGGCCGTTTCTACGATATCGCCTTTTTTACCTAAACTTTTAATATCTTGCAGTAAGATCACTTTCATTGTTATCAATCTCCTCTAACTGTTTTTTTGCCAAAGAGATGATCTGCGGCATGATATCCACAGCCCTCTTATTGTCAAGCTGTACGCCGGCCACAGTCTGATGACCGCCGCCGCCCAGCTCTTCCATAATGATCTGTACGTTGACCGTACCGTCGCTGCGGGCACTGATGCCCAGCGAACCGTCAACATATTCCACAATAACGACACTGACATAAATACCGCTGATGGCAACCATCGTGTCGGCAGTCTGAGCCGCTATGACTGATGATTTCGCTTCTTTGGGAGCCTGTTCATAAACGGAAACGATCAGTCCCGGTTCCGGGCTTTCTGCTTCGGCAATCAGCCGCGAACGGATCTGGAAGGTTTCCATATCGTCCTTGAACAGCTGCCTTACCACAGTCGGGTCAGCCCCGCTGCGGCGCAGTAAAGCTGCCGCTTCAAAGGTGCGCTCACCGGTCTGTACGGCAAAATTTTTCGTATCGACAACGATGCCCGCATAAAGCGCGGTCGCTTCGCCTTTAGTAAATTCCAGACGGTCATTAAAATAGCCTACAAGCTCCGTTACCAGTTCGCTGGTCGAGGAAGAAGAAGGCTCCATATATTGCAGCACCGTTTCTTTGATGGCGTCTTCCGCCCGGCGATGATGGTCGATAATGATCCGTTTCGGGATCGCTTCCATAACCTCTTTGCTTGCGCACAGCATCGGCCGGTGATGGTCGACCAGAAACAGCAGGCTGCCGGGCGTAATATGGGCCATTGCCTCCGGTCCTTCCAGCATCAGTTCCAGGTACTGTTCATCATCCTGGATCAGCTTCAGTTCATCACGCTGCAGCATTTCCTTGATCTTATCCAGTGCGTCAGTTTCGCCGCTGACAACGATATAAGTTTCCTTCTGCAGTGACAGCGCCATTTTCGCTACGCCGATAGCACTGCCGATCGAATCAAAGTCCTCCATCATATGCCCCATAACGAAAACCTTATCTGCGGCAATGATCTGTTCATGGATCGTATGCGCTACGATACGTGCGCGCACGCGTGTACTTTTAGCAGTTACGGTAGTCGTGCCGCCAAAGAACTGTGTCCCGCCGTCTACGGCTACGACCACCTGGTCGCCTCCGCGCCCCAGCGCCAGATCCAATGCTTTGACTGCGTTCTGGCTCAGTTCTTCCAGATTGTCGCCTTCGCAGGCAATACCAATGCTCACTGTCGGAGTGATCTTATTGCCGACATGGATCTCACGTACACTGTCTAAAACGGGGAATTTCTGCTCCATTAAATCACGCAGGACCGCCTGATTAAAACCAATCAGACACAATTCTTTATTAGAACGGCTGATAAAGCCGTTTTCTTCCTCGGCCCACTTGCTCAGTACTTCATTGACCTCGCCGCTGATATTGGCGCGGGTCGTTTCGCTCATACCCTTCATCACGTCTTCATAATTATCAAACCTGACGTAGGCCAGACACAGCTTCTCATTATCATATTTCTGGCGCAGCAGCTCAAAATCAGTCACGTCGCTCAGATAAACCATCAGGCCCGTGCCTTTTTTCTCACCTTTTTCCGATGTCTGCACCCGGCAATGCTTCAAATTATAGTAGCGGTCCTCGATCTGGATCAGGCGTTCTCCGTCCTTCACGCTCAGCGTGTCGAACGCATTGGCCGGCAGCGGCAGAACATCTTCCGGACGTTTGCCCTCCAGATTTTTAGTACCCACATATTTACTGAACAGCTCATTTTTCCACTGCAGTTTACCGTCTTTGGCAAAAACAGCCATCCCGATATCCAGATTCTGAACGGCATGATGATTAGTACGCTCAATATTACGCACTACCGTATCCAGATAGCTGTTAAAGCGTACTTCCTTACTGCGCAGACTTTTTTTGTTGTAATAATACAGCAGGCCGATCAGCAGAATACATACCGGTATCCATAACGGTTCGTAAAAACCGATAATGAACGTCAGAAAAACGATCAGTATCAGCGGTATGATATCACTGCGCGAATCCCAAATTTTGTTAAACATATACTCGCCTCATCTCTATGCGCGCTTGGAAGTCCTTTTCCCGCTGAGATTACGGAAATCAAATACCAGGTCAAACGCGCCCACAAACACAATAATCTGAGAAAATATCTGGACAAAAAACAACAGTGCCACCGATACAGTTCCCCACCATTTCGGTTTATTGTTTTTTTCCAGCCACCAATAGATCAAAGCAATACCCTGCAATACAAAGAAAACACTGGTTATCACCTGCAGATTAACTGAGATATGGTACATCAGGCTTTCCGGATACTGAACATAATAGGAAACCATCAGCAGCGAAATACCATAAGGCCACAGCATCCAGCCAGGTACGTTCCATTGCGTAAAAGGAGGAAACTCCTCAAAAGCAGCTCCCAGCTTACTCAAAATTTTACGTGCGGCCAGATAATTGACAAAGGCAATAATAGGAGCGCACAGGAAAAAAGCTCCCGGCATGATAAGTCGCATCATCCGAAGCATCTCGGCATTGCTTTTAACGGCTGCGTCGATCTCGGTCTGGCTCATTCCCATGGACTGGTAATAGCCTACGCTCTCACGGGCAGCCTCTTCCAATGAAGTAAACATCATATCGACCGGCTGGATACCCATGATATACAGCGCAATCAAAAAACTGGCACCGATAGAAATCAGGCAGGCCACCGAGCTGATCAGCATCAGCTTGAAAGGCTTATACCCGCGGCGCATACACTCGCCCAAGGTCAGCCCCACTAAACCAAAAGCAGCCAGCAGCGAAAAAGCATGCAGCGGGCTGATCAGAACTGCTACGGCAATATCAGCTACTATCAGCGTCATAACGCTCCAGCGCAGTCCGTTGCGCATACCGCAGATAGCGATAGGCAGGGGCCATAAAAAATTGATAAAGCTGCCGATGACCGGCACATACATGCTGATAATAGCAAAAACTATGGCGATAGCGGCCAAAATACCCGCTTCTACCATGGCAGAAGTTTTACGAATCACTTAATTTCCTCCTTCGTAGCTATACATACATATATATAGCTAGGTATGTATATTCTACACCGAAAACGGCAAAAACGCAAAAAAATAAGTGGCGCTGCCCAAAGCAGCGTCACCTTATAAAACGGTTTTATTTCCATTCAGTTTTAGCTTTTACCAGAACGCCATCGGCCTGAGGCACCAGCTCAACCAAATGTACTACATCGAACAGTGAACGATCCAGGACTTTTTTCTGCTGCAGCCTGCTTTGCTGCAGCGCAGCCGTAAAATCGACACTGATACTGCCCTGCTCATACTTGGTCGTAACACTATCCGCATCGATATCCACCCTGTCGATCACCAGATCTACGATAGCCATGATCAGCTTGCTCCCCATCAGCTCCACTACCAGCTGCGCAAAATCATTGTCTGCGACAGCAAAATCGACCAGCTTCAGCCTTGTAAAAGCAGATTCGGCATCGACATTAAACACCTCGACCTGCAGCAGCAGCTCCAAAGTGCCGTGCGTTGTATGCTGCAGCTCCAGCCGCAGCAGATCAGGCTCGGCATAAGCCAGAGACTGTAATGTAAATTCGCTGCCGGCCAGGCTTTGACGCACATAATCCACGATTTCATCATAAGGGACTACCAGACCGCCCTGGCTCAGCTGCTCCCATTTCTGCGCCGAGAACCACAGCTGCCCCTTATCTTTCAACGGCCGCAGTCTTTCACTGACCGTCGCGATTTTTTCTGATAAAACCGTTTCCGCCCGATCAGCATGTTTTTCTATTTTAGAAAACAAATTTCCTGATTTGTTTCGCAAAGCTTCCTTCAGCTCACGCAATTCAAAACGTTTGCTTTCATCGCCCAAAGGCGTGTCTTTGCAATCCATTTTTTCAAAATCTTCACTGTGCTTCATTCCCTCTTTACGGGCGCTTTCATAAACTTCCCGGAATTCAGCAATATCTTCGGGACGCCCGGCCTTAATCCAGGCATTAGCGGCCTTGCCTACAGCATAAGTCACCGATACACCTACCGGCACCTGGATCGGCGCTATTGGAATCAACGTTACCAGTGTCTGACCGACAAAAGTCGCCCCCAGTGAAGTCAAAAGTCCCAAAACAGCACTTTCTTCCAGCTTTACTCCGCGCAGCTCGCCCAGGCGCATAATCATATAGACCTCGTTAGCCATCAAAGCCATTGTTCCCACCAAAGGCGCAACTACAATCACACCGGCACGGGCTGCTCCCCAGCGGCAGATCTTTTCAGCTTCCCACTCTATATCGACAGGCTGTAATTCTTTTTCTTCGGTCATGGTATCACCTCTTTGCGATTGTTCCTGCTGTTATAATTCGCTTTTGCGTCAACTTATCCTGCAATGTTACTAAAATATCACAAAGCCGCTATTTGTAAATTTTCATTAAAATATTATCCAATTATAATATTTTTTGATATCTGGATATATAAAAACAACCAACTTTACTGGATAGAATATCTATCAGGCTGCCCTCTGAATGGTTTTAGACAGTTTTTATAATCATCCGGCCCTTTAACCATTTATTTTTTACTGTTACTTATCAATTTCGACCCGTTCACCTAACAAACATCCATATTTTTCAAACAAATATCCAGCTTATATAATTAGGTTAAATAAACTCAGGCAGATATTTATTGCCGCTTAAATCAAAAAACTATATTTTATTGAGGAGTGTTGTAAATGAAAATTCGTGTTTTAGTAGCTAAACCAGGCCTTGACGGACATGACCGCGGCGCCAAAGTCGTCGCCCGCGCCTTACGTGACGCAGGCTTTGAAGTTATTTATACCGGGATCAGACTGACCCCGGAACAAATCGCTGAAGCAGCTCTGCAGGATGATGTCAAGGTCGTCGCCCTGAGCCTGCTTTCCGGAGCACATAACACCCTGTTCCCGAAAGTGGTCGAATTAATGCTGGCCAAAGGTTTAAACGATGTACTGGTTATCGGCGGCGGCGTTATCCCTGATACTGATATTCCCGGTTTAAAAGCCGCCGGTGTAGCCGAAGTCTTTACTCCAGGTACTCCTACCGGTAATATCGTCGATTTTATCAACGCCAATACCCACTGACCGCAGCCGGTAAAACAGTTCTCTTAAATCACACTGGCTTTAACAGCCAACCATTCAGGAGGTGTTTCCCTTGTCAACCCAGGTAAAAATAGAAAAAATGCTGCAGAAAACAGCTGTAGTTTTAGCGGCAGGCGGGGAAAAACGTATCGCCAAACAGCACGCAGCCGGTAAAATGACAGCACGGGAAAGGATCGCCTCACTGCTGGACGAAAACTCCTTTGTTGAATTAGACCGTTTCGTCAAACACCGTTGTACTGATTTCGGCCAGTCCCAAAAGGCGCTGCCCGGCGAAGGAGTCACAACCGGCTATGGTACTGTTTCCGGCCGTCTGGTCTACGTTTTTGCCCAGGATTTTACAGTCGAAGGCGGTTCCTTAGGCGAAATGCACGCCGCAAAAATCGTCAAAGTCCAGCGCCTGGCTCTGAAAATGGGTGCGCCGCTTGTCGGACTTAACGATTCCGGCGGAGCACGTATTCAGGAAGCTGTCGATGCCATGTCCGGCTATGGCAAGATTTTTTTCAATAATACTCTGGCCTCGGGAGTAATCCCGCAGATCTCGGCCATTATGGGACCTTCAGCCGGCGGCGCAGTCTACAGTCCGGCACTGACAGACTTTATTTATATGGTCAGAAACACCTCTAAAATGTTCATCACCGGCCCAGCAGTTGTTAAATCCGTCACCGGCGAAGATGTGACCCAGGAACAATTAGGCGGCGCCATGACCCATAACGGTACTTCCGGCGTAGCGCATTTTGCCGCTGAAAATGATAGCGACTGTCTGCGGCAGATCCGTTATCTTCTCAGCTTTCTGCCTTCAAATAATCTGGAAGCGGCGCCTGTCGTCGACACAGGAGATGCCCCACAGCGGATCGACGCCAGACTGAATACCCTGCTGCCGGACAATTCCAATCAGGCCTACGATATGAAAACCGTTATCACAGCAATTGTTGACAACGGCGAATTTTATGAATCACAACAATACTGGGCTGCAAATATCATCACCTGTTTTGCCCGTATGGACGGACAGACTGTTGGGATCATTGCCAACCAGCCTAAAATCATGGCAGGCTGCCTTGATATCAACGCCTCTGATAAAGCGGCACGCTTTATCCGTTTCTGCGATGCCTTCAATATCCCCCTGCTGAATCTGGTAGATGTTCCCGGGTTCCTGCCGGGCTGTAATCAGGAATACGGCGGTATTATCCGCCACGGAGCCAAAATGCTGTATGCTTATTCCGAAGCTACTGTACCCAAGATCACAGTCATTACCCGTAAAGCCTACGGCGGTTCATACATCGCCATGTGCTCACAGGACCTCCGTGCCGATCAGGTCATAGCCTGGCCAACTGCGGAGGTAGCAGTAATGGGTCCTGCCGGTGCAGCTAATATCATTTTCAAAAACGACCCTGATGTAAAAGCCAAAACTGAGGAATACATCGACAACTTTGCCACACCATATCAGGCTGCGATGCGAGGTATGGTCGATCTGGTCATCGAACCGCAGAACACCCGTCCCACTGTCATCAACGCCCTGCAAATGCTGCAGAGCAAACGCGAGACCCGCCCTGCGAAACGTCACGGAAATATTCCTTTATAGTCAGCTGTACATCCTTTGAAAATAAAATAGCTTCGTTTGTAAACCGCAAAATAATGTCCTTTAACAGGTAACCTCATACACCTTTAAGCGGCACATTATCTTTGCGGTATTTTTTACCCATAAATTGTCCTGCTGTACTGTCTGTTGCCAGCTTCAGCAAGACTGTTATTTTCTGGAGAGAAGGAGTTGATAATCATGACCCCGGACGTACAATTTTTATTACTGCTTGCTGTTATTGCTTTACTTTTCATTACCGAACTGATCCCGCTTGCCGTCACATCGATCGGCGGCGCCGTTGCCTGCGGCCTGTTAGGCTTCATCACACCCAAAGCAGTCTTTTCCGGCCTTTCCAATTCTTCAGTACTCCTATTTGCCGGCATGTTCGTCGTCGGTGCAGCAATGTTCCATACCGGGCTGGCGCAGAACATCGGGAAAAAAGTAGTCTCGGTATTCGGTACCAGCGAAAAAAGCCTGATGCTGGGTATCATGATCATCGGCGCTGTCCTGTCAGGTTTTTTGTCTAATACCGGCACGACGGCCTGCCTGATGCCTGTTGTACTGGGCATCTGCTCCGCTGCCAGGCTTCCGGCTTCCAGGCAGCTGCTGCCGCTGGCATTCGGCATCGCTTTCGGAGGCATCTTCACTATTATCGGCACACCGCCGAACCTGATCGCTTCCAACGCTTTAGTCGAAGCAGGCTTCAGGCCTTTTGGCTTTTTTGAATTTGCCTGGGTCGGTATTCCTATCGCTATCGCCGGCACCCTGTACATGATGTTCATCGGCTACCGTTTTCTGCCTAAAGTCAATGCGGCCGCCGATATAGAAATCGAACAGGAATTCGACGTCAGTAATGACAATCCTCAAAAACAGCTTATTTCCGGTCTGATCCTTTTAGGCGTAGTCATCGTTATGGCTTTGAACCTGAAATTCATTACCCTGGAAATGGCGGCTGTTATCGGCGCGCTCGTCGCCGTATTGACCGGCTGCCTGACTGAAAAGCAAGCTTATGCCAGCATCGACTGGGTTTCAATCTTCCTGTTCGCCGGTATGATCTCCGTTTCATCCGCCATGGATAAAACCGGTGCCGGCAAACTGCTGGCTAAATTCTGCGTCGATCTGCTCGGCGGCACGCCTTCACCCTTATTCGTAGCCGCATTGTTATTTTTAGTATCCAGCTTTTTGACACAATTTATGTCCAACACAGCAACAGCAACATTACTCTGCCCCATCGGAGTTGCTATTGCCCAACAGATAGGCGCTTCACCTCACGCCGTCGTCATGTCGATCACCATCGGCATCGCCTGCGCCTATGCCACTCCTGTCGGTACACCGCCTAACACACTGGTTTTAGGACCTGGCGGCTATCGTTTCATGGATTATGTTAAAGTTGGCACTCCTTTGATTTTCGTAAGTTTTATCGTTTCCATGATCGTTATCCCTATCGTCTGGCCTTTCTTTAAATAAAATAAACAGCACCTGTTCAGCAGCAGGTGCTGTTTATTTTATAGCAAACCTTTTTTTGTCTCCCGCTCCGTGATACAATAATAAAAAAGTCTGAAAGGAGCGGTCGGTTTATGGCAAAAGCCGTCTGCGGGCGCTTTGCCCCTACGCCCAGCGGCAGAATGCACCTCGGCAATGTTTTCTGCGCCCTGCTGGCCTGGCTGTCAGCAAAAAAACAGGGCGGAACCATCACACTGCGTATCGAAGACCTTGACAAGCCCCGCTGCCCTGCCGGCAGCGACATGCTTTTAGAAGATGATCTGCACTGGCTGGGCCTGGAATGGGATACCGGAGGCAGCGCCGGCGGAAAAGATGCACCCTATTATCAAAGCCGCCGTTTTGACATCTATGCCGCCTATTTTGCACAGCTGCAAAAACTGGGACTGACTTACCCCTGCTTTTGCAACCGGGCTGAGCTGCACGCCGCCCAGGCACCGCATCTAAGTGACGGACGCATCCTGTACGCCGGTACCTGCCGCCATTTGACAGCCGAACAGACTGCTGCCAAAGCCCGCACCAAAGACCCGGCACAGCGGCTGCGGCTTCCTGATACTGCTGTCAGCTTTATCGACGGACATTATGGTTCGTATACGCAGAACCTGGCTGCTGAATGCGGCGATATCATCCTGCGGCGCAGCGACGGTGTTTACGCCTATCAACTGGCAGTGGTCGTCGACGATGCCCTGATGGGCATCACGGAAATTGTCCGCGGCTGCGACCTGCTCAGTTCCACACCGCAGCAGCTTTATCTGTACCAGCTGCTGGGCTTTACCCCACCGGCTTTTATTCATGTACCACTGCTGATGGCTGCAGATGGCAGACGTCTTTCCAAACGCGACCGTGATCTGGATCTCGGCTTTCTCCGTCAGCATTTTGTCAGTCCTCAGCCGCTCATCGGCCTCCTTGCCTTCCTGGCCGGACTGCTGCCGGCACCTGAACCAGTCAGTGCCAAAGAACTGCTTCCGTTGTTCAGCTGGCAGAAAGTGCCCCATAACAATATCATCGTCAGTGAAAAGCTTTTAAATTTATTTAAACTATAAAGGAGCAACGCTATGCTTTATGTAGTTCTCGCAACCTTTGCCGCCGGTATGGCGACAGAATATTTTTTAGGCAACCGCTGGATAGGTTTTTTCGCAGTCGGCGTACCGGCTTGCCTGTATTTTTTCTATCTGGATTATCAAAAACGTGCGGCCGCAAAAAAAGAAGAAGAAGAAAAGCGTGCCAAACGTAAAGAACGTAAACAACAGCATAAATGATAAAAAGAACGCATTGGATAATGCGTTCTTTTTATTTATCACTGTTATTATTAAATATTATCCGCAGCGCGTTTTCCGTCGCCAGACAGGAACCAAGCTCACTGCTGCCATCCTCCAGTGTGCCGTGGTAATCGCTGCCGCCGGTAAGAAATAAGCCGTATTGACCAGCCATCTGTCTGATAGCTTCTTTATCAGCCTCTGTATTTTTACGGTGTTCCAGCTCAATACCCTTTAAGCCATACCCGACCAGTTCAGGCACAAGCTCAAGATTTTGCTGCTGCCCCGGATGGGCCAATACTGCCAATCCTCCGGCTTCTGTAATCACACGCACGGCAGCGGCAGCATCCAGGTACTCAATATCGAAATCACAATAACCGCCGTTTTTAAATGTTTCATGATAAAAAGTGCCAAACATTTCTTCAACCTGCTCCGTCGCCACCAAATATTCCATAAGATGCTGTTTGTAAATAACGTGTCCGGCCCGTTTCACAAAATTCTGAGGACGGATACGAAAACCATGCTCTGCCAGAAGTGCGATCTGACGCAGGCTATTAGCCTGCCTGCGTTCCAGCAGCGGACGGCAGAAGGCCGTCACTGATCTCGTGTCACGCATGGCATAACCTAAAATATGCGCCTTCCGCTGCTTTTGAAAATCATAGGCCGAAATCTCGATTCCAGGTATCACCTTCAAAGCAGTGACCGGCGGAATATCACCGCAGCGCGGCACCCGGTCATGGTCGGTAATGGCGATATGGGTCAGCCCCTTGCTCACCGCCTGCTGGATCAGTTCAATCACCGTAGCGCTGCCGTCAGAATATGCAGAATGTAAGTGCAGATCACCGCGCATCAGGCAAAACTCCCTTCGGACATATTGAAGACCTTATCACAAACGCCTTCCATAAATTCCAGATCATGGAAAATTCCCAGCATACTGGTCTTTTCTTCTTTTAACTGCTGCAGAATATCCTTTACTAAAACTTTAGTCTTATTATCCAGAGACGCCGTTGGTTCGTCCAGCAGCATCAGCCGCGGCCGTTTGACCATAGCGTGCGCCAGATTCAAACGCAGCCTTTCACCTCCGGAAAAGGTCTGCGGATAAATATCCCACAATTCCTCCTGCAAACGAAAATAATCCAGCATTTCCTTAGCACGGCGCTCGGCCTCGCCGGCGGCGACGCCGATCTCCAGCAGTGCCGACATAACATGCTCTTTTGCCGTCGTACGCGGCATCACATTCAGAAACTGAGCCACATAACCGATTTCATAGCGACGCAGCTGCAGCATCTGCCGCTCGTCGGCCTGAGCCAGATCAATAGGCCCAAAAGCCTGACTGTTATAAACGATCGTACCCTGCAGCGGCAGATAGGTACGGTTGATACATTTAAGAATGCTCGACTTACCGGCGCCGGAACGCCCCACTATACCGATAAATTCACCCTCATGCAGCGTGAAACCGATATCGCGGCAGCTCTTGATAGTTTTGCCCAAATTATGCAGATAAAAATTTTTCGTCAGCCCTTCAATGGCAAGTATCTCCATAACTCCTCCTAAACCCTGTATTCCAACTGTGAAATAACCTTGCCGTCAACCAAAGCGTGAGTAATAACAGGATAACCGTCTAAAATCTTGATAATCAGCAGATCGGCCTTTTTTCCCACCGCCAACGAGCCATAATCGTTATCGATACACATCGCTCTGGCCGGGTTCAGCGTCAGCTTATTGACGATTTCCGGCAGCGGCACGCCGTGCTGCTTATGCATAATGAAAATACTGTGCAGCATTGCCGCAGGATAATAGTCGGAGCAGAGAATATCGGCGCAGCCTTCCTTGACCGCTTCTGCCGCAGACAGATTGCCGGTATGTGAACCGCCCAGCAGAATATTAGGGGCTCCGACCACTGTAGCCAAACCTAACTGCTGTGCTTGCCTGGCAACGTCGATCGTAATTGGAAATTCACTGATAGCAACGCCCAGCTCCTTATTTACCTGCAGCTTGGCAGCAGTATCGTCATCATGTGACGCTGCGGGGATTCCGTTAGCCCTGGCCAGTTCCGCCAGCTCATGCAGCTGTTCAAAGTTCAGGGTCCGTTTGTTTTTATGATGTTCCAGCACGCCCTCAAACCCCAGCGTTGTTACAGTTTCGCCGTGATAAGCGGTAATAGTTTTGCGGTAAGTCTCGATATTGCGGTACTGCCCCTGCCCGGGCGTATGGTCCATAAACGATATCTCATGCACTGTTTTTTCCCGCAGCATTTTGCTGACGATATCAAACGCTTCCAGATTATCGATCTCGATCCGCAAATGCAGACGATGATGAATAAGGTGATGACGCTCGTGGATATTATTGATCAGCTCAGCCAGCTTCAGCACATTTTTCTTATAGCGCAGCTCCGAAGCCCCAAAATAATCGTCCTGGTAGAGTGATATCGAATGGTAGATCGTTGTGATCCCCTGATTGATCAACTGCCGCTCGATCTCCTTCAGTCCCATCTCGAAATCCATCACGCTGGTAGGACGCGGCTGAATGATCTGTTCGATCTTGTCAGAATGAGTATCGATAAAACCGGGGCAGACATACCTTCCGTGCGCATCGATTTTTTCATCATATTGCCCCAGATCTATAACATCCTCTGCAAGAATATCGATAATACGGTCATTTTCCAACACCAGCACTTTATTTTCCAACACCTCGGCAGGTGTGATCAGTTTACCATTATAAATAGCTGTTTTCATAGTCGTCCTTTCCCGCGGCAGCGCCGCTGTTAGAGCAATGAGTGTACCAGCTGCTGTGTATAAGCATGCTGCGGATCCTCTAAAATCTGATCGGTAAGACCGCTTTCCACTACCTGGCCATCCAGCATGACCATCGTCCTGTCTGCCAGCATCCTGATCACTGCCAGATCATGCGATACCAGAATGATCGAAATATTATAACGGCTGCGTATTTTCCTGATCAGGTCTAAAACCTTGGCCTGTACCGAAAGATCCAGCCCGGTGGTGACCTCATCCAAAAGCAGCAGCCCCGGATTATTGGCCAGCGCCTTGGAGATCTGTACCCGCTGCTGCATACCGCCCGAAAAATTTCTGGGCGGTTCCGCACGCCTGGAAGTCAGTATCTCCACCGCTTCCAAAAGCTCCACTGTTCTGCCGTCCATAAAAGCTACATTACGGTTGCCGGCGGCAATGATCTTTTCAGCAACATTGGCAGCAGATGAATAATCCATACGCAGACCCAGCAGAGGATTCTGATAAACCATCCCCATCAGATGATTTTTGATATACCGGCGCTGCTGTGAACTGGCGCCGAAAATATTGACCTTTCCATCCTGATACTGCTTCAGAAAGGCATTGCCTCCTGTTACTTCATGATCGAAATACAGACTTTTCATCACGCTGGATTTTCCTGAGCCTGATTCACCGACAATGCCTAATACTTCTCCGGGATAAACGTCAAAGGATACATTGCGTACAGCCCAGACAGTACCGCAGCGGGGACAGCGGTTCTTTTCCAGCGGCTGCCGGCTGCGGCAGTACTCGCAGCCGTTGCCATAACGCAGCAGCAGATCGCGCACCTGTAAAACGGCCTCTTCTTTATTCATCATATCTGCCGCCCCTTTCCGCGCACAGCATCCTGCTCTTTTACATATTCACGGAATTTCTCAGATTCTTTGACTCTGGAAGTGGTTTCCATTTCACAGCACCCCGCCAGCACCGTGATCTTCTCCCTCAGCAGCGGCTGCAGGCAACAGGGCAGATGCTCGGCGTGATAACGATGCAGCGCTACACATTCGCGGCACTTCCCGTGCCATTCGCAGCGTCTGTAAGGACAACTGCAGTCCAGCACCTCCTGGCTCTCCAGCAAGGCCCTGTTTTTTAATGTATCTTCATAATATTCCTCTTTAGTACGCATCAGCAGTCCGCCTCCTTGCGCAGCCTTCGTTTAGAGCAGTAACCTGTATCCGAGCACTGATAGCTGACAGCGCCTGTCTCTCTGTCGATAAGCTCGTCAAAATAAACATTTTCCGCTCCACATAAACGGCAGCGGCGGCCTTCCATATGTTCGATCTCAAAAGGCACATCGTCAAACGCCAGCGACACGACCTTTGTATGAGGCGGGATCGCATAAATTTTCTTCTCGCGCCCTGCTCCGAATAAATACAGACATTCCGACTCATGCAGTCTGGGATTGTCATATTTCGGGATCGGACTGGGGTTCATAACATATCTGTCCTCAACAGTAACCGGATATTCCGTAGCAATCGTGACCTTGCCATATTTCATAATGCTTTCATAAAGCTGCAGCCAAATGCCCGTGTAATCTGCTTCTGCATGCATCAGCTTCGTTGCTTCCTCGCTTGGTTCTATCACCCGCAGCGGTTCCGGCAAAGGCACCTGAAAAACCAGCAGCTGGTCATTACGCAGCGGTTCCTCGGGTATACGATGACGCGTCTGGATCAGGGTTGCTTCCGTACTGTCTGTAGTAGTCGCCACATCGCTGCACAAATTGATAAATTTCTTGATATTGACAGCGTTGACACTATCGTCGCTGCCCTGATCGATAACCTTCAAAACATCACGCGGGCCGATCAGCGACAAAGTGAGCTGAATGCCTCCCGTCCCCCAGCCGCGCCCTATCGGAAGTTCGCGCGAACCGAACGGCACCTGATAACCGGGTACAGCCACCGCCTTTAAAATACTGCGCCTGATTTCCCGTTTAGAACCTTCGTCCAGGAAAGCAAAATTATATTCAGGATTCATGCTCCGGCTCCTTTCTGGTCTTGCGTACGCTGTCCAGCTTAGACTGGAAGGTAACGTAATGCGGCAGCTTCAAATGAGAAATAAAGCCGTTCATCTCCAGCGAATCACCATGCAGCAGTACAAATTCTTCATCCTGTGCAGGAGCAGGCCCTTCTGTTTCCAAGGAAGCGTCCAGCACCGCCATCGAGATCGCCTTGTTTTCGTTCCGCCCCAAAACTGCACCGTAGCCTACTGCCAATTTCAGTTTCTTATCGTCATCCTCAGGAATAAAGCCCTCTACTTCCGTCAGCAAAATTTCACCGATGCAGATGCTTTCCGTCTCGTCAAACAAATATGGTACTTCCAGCTCCACATAGCCGCAGCGCAGTTCACCTACAGTTGGATGTACGGCGCCATAACCACGGATCGAACTATACGCCAGTCCGCCGATAAAGCCCCCGTCAGCCCGGGTCAGAGTCTGCAGACGCGCGCTTCTGTCAGCAGGGAATTCCAGAACATTCTTCGTTACATCCACAGGTTCCATATCATCGATCTCACAGCTGTCGATCAATCCCTCTGCCTTCAGATACTCCGAAACCCGCGGCAGCTTTACTACCGGCACAGGCTTCGCCTCTTTAAGGCAGCACTGACGCCGGGCGCATAATTCCACTGCCGACGGCTGTTTAAATTCAATCAACCGATGTGTATAATCATAGGTCGCTCCCAGGATCTGTCCGCCCTGGATATCCTTAAAGGCTGCCGAGATCCTGCGGACAGCGCGCATCTCTGTTCCGCTGGCCGGCAGGGTATAATAATTACGGCTCAAAGTCGAACGATAAGCCCGCAGCAAAAACACTGCTTCTTCGATACTGCCTTCCGCCTGTTTCAAAGCCAGTGCCGCATAAGCCGGCGCATATAAGCCAGACTCGCTCATTACCCGATCCACTAAAAGGCCCAGCTTTTTTTCTATCGCTTCTACTTCCAGCTCTTTAAAAGTACTGCCGCGCATACAATGCAGCAGCCTGATACTTTCCTCTATTGCTTCCTGACCGCCGGAAACTGCCACATAAGCCATCTGTTCACCTGCTTTCTATTCTTGTTTTACGTGGTATACCCATCAGGCAGCCCCGCTGATCCAGCACAAAAAAATCAAGGCCCAGCGGATACTCATATTCCTGCTCATCACGTTTCCCCAAAGCCGCCTGCAGTTCCGGGCACATAATGATTTCCTGGACAGCCTTGATCCCGGGCCCGCTGATCCGCTGCAGCTTGCCTGCCTGCAGATCCGCTGTGCACAAAATGACAGTCGCGCTTTTATGAGGATCGCGCAGTGTACCGCACTTAGCAGCCTGTACTGCTTCCTGCCAATCCGCATTCTCCGTCACAAAGATATAATCCGCTTTACTCACAGCAGCCGTTTTAGCCAGGGTCAGCTCAGTAATTTTCTCTGCCAGCGCAGGAGAACCGCAGACTGCAAAACTGACCTCATTGTCCAAAAGCACTGCCGCCACAGTCAGCGGCATGGCATAAGCTCCACCCAGCTTCCGGGCCAAAGGTCCCAGCTCAACGATGCGTCCCGGATTGCTCAGCGCTTCCAGCAGCAGACGAAAAGCAGCCTGAGTGTCATATACAAAATCAAATTCATAAGCTTTCTGCATTATCTTTACTCCTGATCCATAGTCTGAAAATCAACCATCGTTTTGGCATACAATCCGTTTTCCAGTTCCTGTTCCCGCTGCTGCCGCATAGACAGCCGCTGCAGCACTGTCTTCAGTTCATCCAGTTCGCTGACCTGCCTGTTAAAAGCAGCGTCGATCACCGCCATGGAGCTGACTTTGTCAAAATCATCACCCAGCACAACAGCTGTCCCTTTAGTGCCACCCAGTTCCACAACTGTATCGCACACCAGCGCCTCACCCAGATAAAACAGGCTGTTTTTTACCGGCTCACGCAGCTTGATCATCGCCAGTGTTTTAGCAGGCGCCTTCACAACGCTGACACCATATTTTTCAGACAGCGGCTGAGCCAGCTCACGCAGCATACTGCCATCGGCGGCCGCCATAATACGGAACAACTCTTTTTTCTCCATAACATCACCCTTTATCTGTCAGATATAGTTTTTCTTGATTGTTGTAAAAACCAGCTCCACGCAATAGGCAAATACAAAAACCAGTACGATCGCCAGCCCTGCGGCCCCAAACTGATAGCCCTGGATATTATTCGCAATCGCAAAGCCGATTCCGCCGGCACCGATCATCCCCAGGATCGCTGATTCAGAAAAATTTATTTCAAAACGCAGACCAGTCCAGGCCATGATCTGCGAAGCTGCCGCAGGCAGTATCGCCGACAAAAAAATATGCAGCTTACTGGCTCCTGTTGCCTCAAGCGCCTCGATCACTTCCTCAGGCACATCTTCAAAGCTTTGCGTAAAAGCCCTGGCAAAAAAAGCTGTGGCATGCACACACAGTCCTACGATGCCCGCAGCAGGCCCCAACCCCAGACAGACCAGTGCCAGCAATACCCAAACCGGTGTCGGTACGGCACGCAGAAACGTAAAGAACGCGCTCAGAGCATACGTCACAAATTTATTTTTCATCAGGTTACGGGCACCAAAGGCAGCTAATACCAATCCCAGCAGAACGCTGTAAATAGTTGCCAGCACAGTTATTGCCACTGTCTGGGAAAAGGCCTCCAGCGTCAGCCCAAAATCGTGAAAATCCAGCAGCGCCAGCAAACCAAAGGTCTTCCCCAGATCAGGCAGCCTGGAAATAAGCTTCAGCCAATCCAACTGCAGATAATATAGCGCCACTATCGAAACGACTGTTACAGCTGCTAAAAACCAGCGCAGCTCCCTATCCTGCCCGCTGCGGGCAACACGGATCCTGCCGTTACTGAACTCAAGACACTGCACCCTCGCCTGTACAAAAGTCTGCTCCATTTTATGTCAACACCTTTCTTCGCAGATAATTAGTTAAAAATTCCACCATAATGACCATCGCCGCAATAACCAGAATAATTCCTGCCGCGCCGGCATAATTAAACGACTTGATATAGGAAAACAGCACCAGCCCGATCCCCCCGCCGCCTACCATTCCCACAATAGTCGACGCGCGTATATTAAGTTCGATGCAGTACAGGAACCAGGCGATAAACTGTGTCAGGCAGGTCGGTACGATACCCTGACAGACCTTCTGCCAAAACGTACCGCCGCAGGCCGTCAGCCCTTCCATTGCATCACAGGATACCTCGTCGATCACTTCAATAAACGCTCTTGTCATAAAGGCAAAGGTCGAAATCAGCAAAGCAATAAAACCAACCCCGGTACCAATACCCAGTGACGAAAAAAGAATAAAAGCCCAGACCAGTGTCGGGATATTCCTCAGAAAAGTGGCAAACCCCCGGATCGTTCTGGCCAGTCCCTTCCATGGTGATAAAGAAGTGCTGCCGAACACAGCGAAAAGAAAAGCAAACACTGCCGCAACGAAGCTGGACGAAACCGCCAACGCAAAAGTTACAAGAATCGATTCTACTACTACCGGCGAAGCATTGAAGCGTGGCGGCAGGAAATCCTGAAACAGAAATTTCCAGAATTCTCCCTGTTCCCAAAGCACCTCCAGCGGATTAAAACGGGAAATATAAGTCGCCAGGCAGAACAAAACCAGCACGACCACTAAAAACCAGGTATAAACCTGTTTTTCACGGGGATTCATTATACTTATTTTTTCAGGCATAATTTTCACCCTGCTTAATGATCAGATTTTCCATCGAAGTATTATAAATTTTCTCTATCACTGCATTATTCAGCTGCTGCGGGGTTCCGTCAAAAATCATTTCTCCTTTTGCCAGACCGATGATGCGCGTAGCATAACGCATGGCCACATCCAGCTGATGCAGATTGACAATACAGGCAATATTACGGCGCTGCGTCATCTGATAGATCAGATCCATAATGATTTTAGACGCATTAGGGTCCAGTGAAGCGATCGGTTCGTCACAAAGAAGCAGCTTCGGTTCCTGCATAATCGCCCTGGCAATGCCTACGCGCTGTTTCTGACCGCCCGACAGATCACTGGCACGGTTATATAAACGATCGCCCATCTCGATTTCCTGCAGCAAGTCAATCGCCTTACGTTTATCCTCTTCCGTATAATTACCCAGCATCCCGTCCAACGCCGACATATAACCCAAGCGCCCATGCAGCACGTTCTGCATTACCGACAGCCGCTGCACAAGATTATAATGCTGAAAGATCATCCCGACTTTACGCCGCAGCAGCCGCAGCTTTTTGCCGGACGCACCGGTAACTTCCTCGCCGTCGATGTATACATGACCTCCGCTGGGGACTACCAGCTGATTGACCGTTCTCAGCAGGGTGGACTTGCCCGATCCGGAAGGACCGATAACAGCGACAAATTCTCCGGCTCTGACCTCCAGACTGATATCATGCAAAGCGCGGACCTGATTGCCATAAACTTTCTCGATATGCTCCATTTTTAAAACCGTGCTCATGCTTCCTCCTATAAAAAAGGCCGGACAGCGCCGGCCTCTGCTCCAACTTATTTACTGCTGCTCAGGGCTTTGTTCAGATCAATGATACCTTTGTAATCTTCAATACTGCATTCTACGAAACGCTTATCCTCTGCACCCATTACCCCTTTGTAGTAAGCGGCATTGTCATAGCTCAGGATAAAGTTTTTTACCTTTTCCTTCACTTCTGCCGGCAGCTCCCTGCGCAGAGCCATCGGTTCGGACGGGATCGGATCAGAAGCGAAAATAATTTTAACGTCATCTTTGCTGACACGTCCCGCATTGATCTCAGCCGCCAGGATTGCATCAGAGATAGGAGCTACCTGCACATCACCCTTGACTACAGCCGCCAGACCTGCTTGATGCTTGCCGGAAAAGCTGACTGCCTGGAAAAATTTGCCATTAGTATGCAGATCATCCATCGAAAGCTTCTCACCGGGAAATGCTTTCATAATCGCCGCTGAAGGGATCAGATTGCCGGAAGTGGAATTCGGGTCAACGAACGCCATCGTTTTCCCTTTGATATCCTGGATACTATTGATATCAGTATTCTTGCTGCTCGTAACCAGAACAGACTTATAAGTCGCGTTCTTTTTATCTTTATCCTTATCCTTGGCAATCATCCCGATCGGTTCTGCACCTGCACGTTCATAAGCCAGGCAGAAGCTTAACGGTCCAAAATAAGCCATATCGGCTTTACCTGTACGCATAGCCTCAATCACCGCATTATAATCGTTAGATACCAGCTCTGTGACCTCCATTCCCAAAACCTTGCTCAAATCGCCCGCCATACCTTTTCTGGCATCGGCATTTTTATCTGTCGATTCATTCGGCAGATAAGTGATCACAAATTTCTTTTGCTCAGACTGACCGCCGCAGCCGCTGAACAGCAAACAGCTCATTACTGCCAGCATCAGCAGGGCGCAGACCTTGAATAATTTTCTTGATTTCATTTCCTTCTCTCCTTTTTCACAAGTACTGAAATTTTGCTTGCATCTGGAAACACTGTCATCATAACAAAGCTTTCTTTGCTTTGAATTAAGAAGGCTTTAAGTTCTTGTAAAGAATTTCGCCTTTCTTTAAAGGTTTGTTAAAGCATGACCCTTAAAATACCCGTACAAATAAAAAAAGTCCGCAGGCTGACATACATCAGCCTGCGGACTTGCACTTTTTAAATTGTTTTAAGCTGTTAGATCTTTACATCAATCTGGGCCGATACGCCCACACCCTGCACGCGGTTGATACCGCTGATAGCGACCTTATCGACCGGGATCAGCGCTTTCGCACGGAAGCTTTTAAAGAAGGAAGCCTCCAGCTGCAAAGCAGCCTGACATTTATCTACCTGCTCCTTCGGTCCCGATACCTGAGCAGCGCCGGCATAACTTCCGTCACCCACGGTAATGATCGGCACTACCTTGGTAGCGTAATCGCTGGAGATAGGATATTTTGCCGTCAAAGTATTGATAGCGCTGTTCAGCTGGTCGGCAAACTGGCTGACCAATAACGATACAGCGCCGCCTTTAACTACGGTACCCAAAATACCGGCCTGCGCCGGAGCCGTTCCCTGTCCCAGTAAAAATCCGCAGACCAGTGCCGCGGCGATCCATTTTTTCCCCTGCATAATATTACCTCCTCTGCCTGAATCATTTCAGATTTATCGTTTCAATTCGACATCAACAAACAAAACTCTTGCTCTTTTGCAAATTGTTCACCAAGAAATCACAAAATATTTCTCCTTCCGATAATTTTATGAAACTTCTGCATTTTACAAACTGCCTGTTTTGCGATACGATAGGTTTAAGAAGATTTTACAGCGGCAGCATTTGCCGCAGCAAAGGAGCTGTTATTATGGAACAGTTTAAATATTACGCACCTACAAAAATACTTTTCGGTAAAAATACCGAAGCCGAGGTTGGTGAACTCTGCAAAACGCAAGGAGCAAGCAAGGTCCTGGTACACTTCGGAGGCAGCAGTGCCAAAAAATCCGGTCTGCTTGATCGTGTCTGCGGCGCACTGCAGGAAGCAGGACTGCACTATGTGACCCTGGGCGGCGTTGTGCCCAATCCTCGTTTAAGCAAGGTTTATGAAGGTATTGAAATCTGCAGGCGGGAAAAAGTTGATTTTATTCTCGCTGTAGGCGGCGGCAGCGTCATCGACAGTGCCAAAGCCATTGGTTATGGCATCACCAATCCCGGCGACGTCTGGGACTACTACAGTGGCAAAGCGCCGCAGGCCTGCGCCCCTATCGGCGCCGTCCTTACCATTGCCGCGGCCGGCAGTGAAATGAGCAATGCGTCAGTCATTACCAATGAAGACGGCTGGCTGAAACGCGGACTGCAGTCGCCCTATGCCTACTGTAAATTTGCCGTTTTAAATCCCGAGCTGACCTGCACTCTGCCGCCCTACCAAACAGCCAGCGGCTGTACTGACATCATCGTTCATACTTTAGAACGTTACTTTACCAAACCCGGCGTCACCTCCCTGGCCCTCACTGACGGCATGGCCGAAGCTCTGCTGCGCAACGTCATGCGTAATGCCCGACTGGCTTTACAGAAGCCTGCCGACTATGACGTCCGCGCCGAGATCATGTGGGCAGGCACGCTTTCCCATAATGACATCACCGGCGACCGCAGTCAGGGCGACTGGGCTTCCCACCAGCTGGAGCATGAATTGGGCGGTATGTTCGATATTGCTCACGGCGCAGGCCTTGCAGCGATCTGGGGCAGCTGGGCCCGCTATGTGCTCAAACAAAACCCCTGCCGTTTCGCACAACTGGCAGTTAACGTACTGAATGTTCCCTACAGCTTCGGCAATGACGAAAAAACAGCGCTTGAAGGAATCGCTGCCATGGAAGACTTTTTCCGTTCCATTGGTATGCCTACCTCGATCAGCGACATGGAAATCGAACTCACCGACACCCAAATCAAAGAGCTGGCACACAAATGCAGCTTTATGGGCAGAAGAACGATCGGCGGCTTCGTCACCCTGAACGCTGCCGATATGGAAAATATTTACCGGATGGCCAGATAAAACAGCGGCTATACTTGCTGCAGAAACTTTTACCCTCTTTAAAACACAAAGGACAAGCAGTTAAACTGCTTGTCCTTTGTGTTTTTTTACTCTGCCGGCGTTTCTTCATCCTGCAGATTCACTTCATCAAAAAGCACGGGCTCGATTTTTACTGAATTATTCTCCAGCTGTATTTTACGATTTTCTTCAATATGCCAATCCCTGTCATTGACCAGGCTCTGTTCCCACGCCTGCACAACTTTTTTCTGAAGGCTGGTCAAAGTGGCCGTATACTTGTCATCTGTAGCGGGAGCCTCTGGTTTAGGTTCCGGCTGAGTACCGGATTTTACCACCAATGTGCCTGTCAGCTGCAGAGCATAGCCGTCCTGCGTAGAATACAGCAGCTCGCCCAAATCATATTCACCGGCTGCCAAACCATCTAATCCCAGGATTTTATCAGGGTCTACATTTATACCCAACTCCTGCAGTTTGGCAAGCAGCGCGGCCTTAAAATCACTGCCAGCTGCAGCTTCCAGCCTGCCCACATCACCGCTGATTTCCTGCAGAAACGGCTTCAGATACGGTGCCGTCTGTTTTTGATCGGTCTGCCAGACTTTTTTATCTTCTTCTCCCAGCCCATCTGCGAAAGCCTGATTGAACTCTGCTGTCGTAGCATATACTGTTCCTTCACCGTATTTTTGGTAACCGCTATCGGTGAGGAAATAGGCATTCCGGACGGCAGAAACTGCTTCTGTATCGGACGCGCCCATAATTGCATCTACGTCAGCACTGCCGCTGACCTTGCCTAAATTATAAACATTAGCAACGCTGCCATATTCTCCCAGCCCTAAAATACCGCCGATATTTTTATTACCGCTGACACTGCCGGTATTATAAGCATTTTTGATACTGGCATAGTCTAGCTCCTCATCATTGCCGTCATAACCGGCAACACCGCCCACATTATCCGCGCCCTCGACAGCGCCGGTATTGTACACACCGTCAACCAGCGCATTGGCATTAGCGCCGCAGACCCCGCCGACATAATTTCCATCAGCAGTTACGTCCCCTGTATTATAGCTGTTTGCGATACTGCCGCCGGAATTAAAACCACAGATACCGCCGGCAAAACTATCCCCTTTAGAATTACCGCTGGTGATAATACCTTTGTTAGAAGCATTTACTATTTTCCCGCCATTGGTATTATAACCGACAATACCGCCAGCGAGCTGCTGATCTGCAGAAATATTGCCTTCATTCGCTGCAGCTTCAATCAAACCGCCTTTATTGTTACCAACGATACCGCCTATATAACCATTGCCGCTCACATCACCGCTGTTAAAGGCCTCGATGACCGATCCTTTTCCATTCGCGTTTCTGCCTACGATCCCTCCGGCAGCAGAAATAACACCGATAATATTACCGCTGTTCTCAGTGTTCCTGATACTGCCGGAATTTTCCCCAACGATCCCGCCTACAGCTACGCCGCCAAGGATAGCGCCTTTATTAACAGCATTTTCGATAGTTCCCTTATCTATGTTATTGCCGCTGATACCGCCTACCGAATTGCCACCCATTGTTCCCTCTTTATATATCTTAACGTCGCCTTCGTTGACCACATCTTTTATTGTCCCTTTATTGATCCCGCTGATCCCCCCAAAACCGGTACTGTCGTCCACATTGCTTGTAACAGAGCCTTGATTAACAGCGTTTTCAATAGTCCCCTTACTATTGTTGACACCGGCGATGCCGCCGAGATTTCCCCAGCCAATAACAGCACCAGTGTTTTCAGCGTACTTTATAATGCCAGTTTTGTTCCCGTCACCATTACTGCTGGCAATGCCGCCAACACTACCGCCATTTGTTGCTGTGATACTGCCGCTGTTACTGACAAATTCCACCGTACCATAATTAGTGCTGGTGATACCACCTACCGAAGAATTACCTTTGACAGCGGCTTTATTGGCAACATTACGGATCAGCCCCAGGTTTTTTCCTGCTATGCCGCCGACGCTGCTTTGTCCGCTGATACTTCCGGAAAGTGTCAAATTCGTTACACGCGCGCTTTCCGTCAGGCAGCCAAATAAACCCACATACGATTCTCCGCTGCGCTCGATCGTTAAATCACTGATAGTATACCCCATACCGTCCAAACTGCCGGTGAACCCGCCTTGAAATCCACTTGGGGTTCCCATGGGCAGCTGTTTTAAAGCGCCAAGGCACGCAAACCCCTGACCGCTGTTCCAGCTGCTGGTAACAGAAGCATCTATTTCGTTAGCCAGCATATAATCGCCATTGACATAACTATAGTCAAAATTTGCACTGTTTTTTTGGGTTTCATAATTATTATTGATCGCCTGCAGCTCATATACGTCATGTACCAGCATACAATCAGTAATATTTTTTTCACTGCCGTCTAAGGTCGCTGTGACAATGCCCAAGCTGCTGGCTTTTGTTCCGCCGCCTTTGCTGTAATCGCTGACAGTATGCCCCCCGCTGCCATCGCCTACATCAATGGTAGTCTTATCCGTCACCTCGTAGCCGATGTTGATATTGTCCTTGGCCTTTAAACTGACTTTACCCAGGTCGCCGCCTTGTATCTGCAGCGTATCAGCCTTGATGATCGAGATATTATTACCTTCAAAATTTATGGCGTCGGCAGCGATCGTTCCTAAATTAACAATATCGGCCTGGATTTTGGCAATACCATCGGCATCCAAATTTCCCAAAGTCCCGTTAAAGCCTTTACGGGCCTCTTCCGGCAGACTTCTTGTCGATGCTGTCAGACTGCCTACATTGACCTCTGCCGCGGCACCAAACAAGATCCCGTTGGGATTGAGCAGGAAGACATGCGCGCCGTTGCCATTCAGCTTACCGAAAATCTCGCTGCGCTGGCTGCCCGTCACATAATTTAAAACGGCCTGCATATTTTTAAAATTTACTGTTTCTCCCTGGGCTATATTAAAGCTGTCCCAGTCTATAGCCAGATTGCCGCCGTTGCCGGTAATATCCATTGTACCGCCGCCAGGAGAGCCGATACTGCCACTGCCGCCCACGACCCGGCCGCCCTGCGGCAGGGCATAGCCCCAGTTTGGCAAAAGCAGCATGCCGCCGCTTACAACCGTGACCATGATCTTTTTATATAAAAGCATTTTCTCATTTTTCATCTTCACACAGCTCCTTATCCTTGACCGATATTAAAACAGTTTGTAGGCCAAAAACCATAGCCTGCCGTTTTTATCGCTTTCTTCACTGGTAAACTCTTCACTGCCCAGCTTGCGCGCATAGTCAAGCCGCAGATAGTAATCGTCAGCCTTGGCGTACTGCAGGCCCAGTCCCCAACCGGCCAGACCGCGGTGCTGACCATAACTTTTAGACAGCTCGACTTCGCCCCAATCCACATAAGCTGCCAGAGTCAGATCAGGTACGGGAGTGGCATAACGCAGTTCTGCCGTAGCCTGGTAGCCGCTATGGTTTGCTGGCGGGTTAGCCGCTGTCGCCGCTGGCTTCACCCTGCGGATAAGCCCGCACACCGTTAGCGCCGCCTAGAACAAACTGTTCGCTGCCATCCAGATCTTTGCTGGCCAGCTGACTGTGGAAATTTACATGCAGATTCAAAACATTGCCTAATCTGCGGATATGATTGACGTCAGTATTGAATTTGTGATAGCTGCCTTCCGTGTAGCTGCTGGCATCGTCATAACTTAGCCGTCCCGCATAATATAAAGCGCTGTAGCCAGTATAACTGCCGGCACCTTTAATATTGCCCGCTATGCCGGCATACAGTGCATTACTGTGTTTTTTTGTATCGATGCCAAAGGTGCGCAGCTCATCTTTCAGCTGGCGGTTATCGTAGCCATAAACTGCCGCCAGGTGATCAGAAGCAGTATTTATCAGCGGCGTACTGCCATAAATGCTGAAAGTTTTAGCCCGTCCGACCGCGTCAAGGATATTATAAAAGCCGCTCAGCGTATAATCCATCAGGCTATAGCTGACGCCCATTTTTGTCCCGCGGCTGCCGACCGGCATTTCGTAGCCCAAATTATAGTTATGCAGGTTATCATTTGAAAGCATCCCACCCAGAAAAAATTTATCGCCGATCCTGCCGGGATTGTTGATCGTTGTCTGAAAGCCATATCTGTATCTGCCGCTGTATTTATTGCCATAATTATCAGTGTATAAAATCGTCTGCTGCGGTTTATCAGCCCGAAGATCGATCACAAAATCGCTGGTACCATTGGCCTGCCCAGCCCGCAAAACACCTACGGCTGTAACGCCGGCCAGATCGTTGATATTATTCAAAACTTTTTCCAGCCGGTCTGTACGCAGCAGCTCTCCCTTTTGCAGAATCCCTGCGGCTTTTTCTGCCTGTCCTTCCGCCAGAGCCGAAGTATTATTGACCTGTACATAGCTTAACCGCCCTAAGACTATTTTGACTTCAATGATACCGTCAGTGATTTCCTGCTGCGGCAAAAAAGCAGTAGCAACCGCATAACCCTGTCCGCGCAGATACGCAGTCAACTTATTGACCGCCTGCTGCAGTTCATTAAAATCGACTTCACGTCCGCAATAGCTTTCTACCAGCGCAGCCAATACGTCCTGCTGGATAGCATCTTCACTGGTAAAGACAAAATTCTGCAGATAAAACTTTCTGCTGCCGCTCACATCAGTGTTTGTTTCTTCTTTTGTCAGAACAGCCGTTTTATCCCCGTCCGCCCTGTTTTCTTCCAAAGCGCGCAGATCCCCGCTGCTGTTTGGCAAAGCTGTGGCAGCCGAAGCGCCGGCGCAGCTCAACACCAGCATCAGGCTTATGATTTTAGTTTTCATTTTTATTCTCCTTACATCATCAAACATTTATTTTTGGAAATATTTTTAATATATCAGTTATATTGTTTTATATTATACCACGTCTGTACCCCCCCACAAGACACGTTAAATTTTTAGTAAGATTTACTTTTTCTGCCGCGTTAACGGGTACGCGGCCGGCAGCAAACTGCCCGTCCGCTATTTTCTGTATTCACGTCGAAAAATAGACTTCTCAAAAATAAAAAAGCATTCTTTTCCATCGGATAAAATCCCATAAAAAAAGAAAGCTAAAAAACACAAAGACGCGTCTGCCAAAAGGCAGGCACGTCTTTTTTACTGCGCCCTAACGCATGTTATTTACTTTTGAATCAGTTTCCTACGCCGGCGCCGTAATTATCAGCCTTTGATATCGCCGGCCTCTGCCACCATCAGCTGATCGACAAACTGCATCCTGACCGGTACTAAAAGCTTCTGTCCCGGTTTCAGGTTCGTATTCGCCAGCGCATTGGTTTCGCAGATACGGTAAATGACTTCGCGTACATCTTCGTCCTGATCGGCCCAGCGGTCAGCGATAGCCCACATGGTATCGCCTGTATGTACAGTGATCTGTTCGTAATGATAAACAGTATCATCCTGTAAAAAATTATAGCCTGTATATAAAATAGTGGTCATCAGCATTAATACAAACAACTTCTTCATAACTCCACGACCTTTCAAAACATCTGTTCGTTAAACATATAATAAACCGAACTGTTTTGTTTGTCAAGAGTTTTTCTAAAAATTTGTTCGTATTTTAGAGTTTTAAGGCGAACAGATCTAACCACGCAGCACCCACATATAAAACGGCGTCGTTATTACTGCCAGCAGTGTACTGACCACCGTCAGCATCGCCGCATACTTGTAATCGCCGCCATAAACCTTAGCTACAATAGAAGTGTTCGTCATCGCCGGCATAGCCGCCTGCATAACAAATACATCGCTCATCAATTTCGGCAGCGCAAAAAACGGCAGACAGACCATAACGCACAGCGGACAGATCACAAACCTTCCCACCATTGCCGCCGTCAGCTCTCTGTCAAATTTGATCTCGCTCCAGGACGCTTTACTGATCGCGATACCGATAAACAGCATGGCCAGCGGCGTCGTCATTCCGCCCAGATAACGAAAAGAAGCTTCGATCGGCATCGGCAGACGCCAATCAAGCATTACTAAAATAATTCCTGCCAAAAAACCTAACAGCGGCGGGTTCAGAACCACTTTCAGAGTCTTTCTGCTGAGCCACGGTGCCGCCACACCGGCATCAGACGCCATATCGTGCACTGCTACGACCCAGAACATCGTAGTATTGACCATATAATACAGCATGACATAAGGAATACCTTCTTCACCGAACAAAGCCAGCGTCATCGGCAGGCCGATGAAAATAGTGTTGGAAACAAAAAAGACAGTACAGAACACGCCGACCCGGTCACGCCGCACCTTCAGCAGCCGTGCTGCCGCATGGCCGATAAAATAGCCCAATGCCATGGAAATGATCGGTACCGGCAAACCGCCGCTCATCTCGATCAGCTGATCGTGGCTGAAATTGACCGTCAGATTGACGATCATATAGGTAGGCAGGCAGACCTTGGTCACCAGCTGGGCCACAGCCGAGCTGAAGCTTTCAGAAAACCAGCCCTTACGGGACAGATAAAAACCGGTAGCTATCATAATAACGATAGTCAAAATCCCCTGCAGTGCATGTAAGATCGCTGCCATAAAATCACTTCCTTAAAAATAAAAAACACCGAAGCCTTCGCCTCGGTGCCGCTCAAATCAGTTTTTGGCCTGTTTCGCTTCTTCCAATTTATGCTTCATCCAGTCGATCATGGCCAGTTTGCCGAATTCATGCCAGGTTTTACATTCAGTATTCCTGGCAATATATTCGTTCCATTTATCCTGGTTCACCTGTTCTACCTCCAGCAGATTCATGATGCCGAAGCCGCTGCGCCAGATCAGATCGTCCATCGAGGTATATTTACTGTTTTCCGTTAAAAATTTATCGTTGAACAATTCCTGAAAAGATACCTTTGCCAAAATCTTTCCCAGTTCCTCGTCATGGGTAAAGATCTCCAGATAATGCTTAAACTCTTTTTCAATATCGATTGCTGCCATTGTTTCATCCTCCGACGGTAAATTATTGATTTTATAATTTATACTTCCTATTTTACCACAAAAAAGCCGATGGCGCTAACCATCGGCTTTTCTGTAAAACTAATGTGAATAAAAGGAGGGGTTGGAGATGAAAAATCTTAACAGTAAAACAGCTGTCAGTGACCGCAGTCGTGGCAGCAGCCGCTGCACACTTCAATACCTTCGGTCGACATACCGTTTTTGACCTTATAGTCATAAATCGCGGCACGCAAGCCGTCAGCTGCCAGGTTGGAACAATGCATCTTGATCGGCGGCAGTCCGTCAAGTGCTTCAGCTACCGCCAGATTAGTCAGTTCCAGCGCTTCCTCGACAGACTTGCCTTTAGCAAGCTCTGTTGCCATACTGCTGGTAGCGATAGCCGCACCGCAGCCAAAAGTCTGGAAACTGATATCGGTAATGATATTGTCTTTGACTTTAATAAAAATCTTCATGATATCGCCGCATTTGGCATTGCCTACCTCGCCGACGCCGTCGGCATCGGGCATCACACCCACATTACGGGGATTCATAAAATGATCCATTACTTTTTCACTGTATGCCATAAACTACACCTGCTTTCTTACTTGTGGTAAAGAGGCGACATCGCCCTTAATTTTTCAACGATCAACGGTAATTGCTCCAAAACATAATCGACATCGGCACTGCTGTTTTCTTCCGACAAGGTCAGACGCAGCGAACCATGCGCGATCTCATGCGGCAGTCCGATAGCCAGCAGAACATGCGACGGGTCCAGAGACCCGGAAGTGCAGGCACTGCCGCTGGAAGCCGCGATACCCATATGGTCAAGCAGCAGCAGCAGACCTTCGCCTTCAATATATCTGATGCTGACATTTACATTATTCGGCAGTCGGTCAGTAGGATGTCCGTTTAACCTTACTTCAGGGATCTTTGCTAAAATCCCTTCGATCAATTTGTCACGCAAAGCACGTGTTTTTTCGGCATTGGCTTCCATATTTTCTTTCGCATAAGCAGCTGCCAGCCCCATACCGATGATCCCGGCCGTATTTTCAGTGCCGGCACGCAGGCCTTTTTCCTGCCCACCGCCGACGATCAGCGCCGGTACACGCACACCCTGACGGATATACACCGCGCCTACGCCCTTTGGTCCATGAAATTTATGCGCCGTCAATGTTAAAAGATCGATATTGTCGCTGGTAACATCAATAGGGATATGACCTGCCGCCTGTACTGCGTCAGTATGCAGCAGCACCTTATGTGCGCGGCAGACTGCGCCGATCTCTCTGATCGGCATTATCGTACCGATCTCATTATTGGCATACATCACCGAAACAAGGATCGTATCGTCGCGTAAGGCGGCCTCTACCTGGGCCGCTGTAACCCTGCCGAATTCGTCTACCGGCAGGTAAGTGATCTCAAAGCCTTCCTTCGCCAGTTCTTCACAGGTATGCAGTACAGCGTGATGCTCGACCTGCGTAGTGATAATGTGCCGTCCCTTCTTGACATTGGCATGAGCCACGCCTTTAATAAGCATATTATCACCCTCACTGCCGCCGCCTGTAAAAATGATTTCCTTAGGTGACGCACCGATCAGATCCGCAACCTGCTGACGGGCAGCGGCAATAGCTGTTGCCGCACGCTGTGCTGCCTTATATATACTGGAAGGGTTTCCATAATTTTCTACCATAGCCTTTGCCATAGCCTCTGCTATTTCCGGTCTGACCTTAGTCGTGGCCGCATTATCTAAATAAACTTCCCGCATTGCGATCCGTCCTTTCTTAATTCCTACTTGTTTAGTATGATTACACTTTCAGTATAGTAATTCCCAGTATTTTTGTCAAGATTATTTTGTGAATTTTTTGTGTAGAAAAAATTTTTTTGTTCAGCTATTGAATTCCTAGTAAACTAGTAGTAAAATAATGTCAAGCTTTTGAAAGGACGTGTGCTTATGAAAATCTCTACCAAAGGACGTTATGCTTTGCGGCTGATGCTTGACCTGGCTTACAATCATACCGGCAGCTTCATCCCCATTAAAAATATCTCCCAGCGGCAGGATATTTCCGACAAATATCTGGAACAGATCATTACCCAGCTGAGCCGCGCCGGACTTGTCAAAAGCGCCCGCGGCGCCCAGGGCGGCTATATGCTTGCCAAAGAGCCGCAGGAATATACTGTAGGCGAAATACTGCGGCTGCTGGAAGGCAATCTGGCCCCGGTAGCCTGCGTAGACGATACCAAGGAAGCCTGCACCCGTGCAGACGAATGTGTAACCATGGAAGTATGGCGTGAAATAAAAGACGCCGTTAATAAAGTAGTCGATAACATCACCTTGGCTGACTTAGTGGAACAACAGCGGCAGAAATGCCGATGTTGTAAGTAAATTACCGCTTGCAGCATAATTTATTAAAGAAAGGTTTTGATATCATGACTAAAATTTATCGTAGCCTGACCGACTTGATCGGCAACACCCCGCTCTTAGAGCTGACCAACTATAACAGGAAATTTGCTCCGCAGGCGACTATCATCGCCAAGCTGGAATATTTTAACCCGGCCGGCAGCGCCAAAGACCGTATCGCCATGGCGATGATCGACGCCGCCGAAGCCCGGGGACTGCTGCAAAAAGATTCGGTCATCATCGAACCGACCAGCGGTAATACAGGTATCGGCCTGGCCAGCGTAGCCTCAGCACGCGGTTACCGCACGATCCTGACCATGCCTGAAAGCATGTCTGTTGAACGGCGCAACCTGCTGAAGGCTTATGGAGCCGAGCTGGTACTTACACCCGGTTCTTTGGGTATGCAGGGTGCCATCGACAAAGCAGAAGAACTGGCAGCAGAAATACCCAATGCTTTTATCCCCGGACAATTTGTTAATCCGGCCAATCCGGCCATCCATAAAGCAACCACCGGCCCCGAAATCTGGCGCGATACCGACGGCGAAGTCGACATTTTCGTTGCCGGCGTAGGCACAGGCGGTACTGTCAGCGGTGCTGGCGCTTACCTGAAAGAAAAAAATCCGCGTGTCAAGATCGTCGCCGTCGAACCCAGCGATTCTCCACTGCTGTCCGGCGGTAAGGCCGGCCCGCACAAGATCCAGGGCATCGGCGCCAACTTTATCCCCAAAAACTTTGACCGCAGCGTTGTCGATGAAGTTATCGCTATCGACGCGGCAGATGCTTTCAGCACCAGCCGCGAGCTGGCGAAAAATGAAGGTCTGCTGGTCGGCATTTCCTCCGGTGCTGCGGCCTACGCCGCTACGCTTCTGGCGCAGCGACCCGAAAACGCCGGAAAAAAAATCGTCGTCATGCTTCCCGACACCGGTGAACGTTACCTGTCCACCCCGGGCTTTATCGGCGACTGAATCAACTTTACCCTCTCCTGACAAACAAGCGCAGAGTACACCTCTGCGCTTGTTTTATGGTACTGTTTGAACCCTTGGCGAGGTATTTTCGAGCCTAGTGTTCATACGTGCCTTTATGGTATAATTATTTTATTAAATACGCGTCAATACGCATAAACGGAAGGATTGATTTTCATGGCTGATTTAACCCGCAGTGAAGCCTGGGAGCTGCTGACAAAATATAATAAGGAACCTTTTCACCTGCGGCACGCACTGACGGTAGAAGGCATCATGAAATACTTCGCCAAAGAACTGGGCTATGCCGACGAAGCAGACTTCTGGGCTCAGGTCGGCCTGCTGCATGATCTGGATTTTGAAGTTTATCCTGCTGAACACTGTCTCAAATCACAGGAAATCATGCGCGAACACGGACTGGACGAAAGATTGATCCGCGCTACCGCCAGCCACGGCTACGGCCTGGCGCAAAACGATATCGAACCGCAGCACCAGATGGAAAAGGTGCTGTTCGCTATCGACGAGCTTTCGGGACTGATCGGCGCCGTTGCCATTATGCGCCCTTCCAAAAGCGTTATGGACCTGGAACTGAAATCAGTCAAGAAAAAATACAAAGATAAAAAATTCGCTGCCGGCTGCTCGCGCGACGTTATTGAAAAGGGCGCTGCCAACCTGGGCTGGACCGTCGACGAGCTGATCGAAAAGACTATTCTGGCTATGCGCGAAGACGAAGCCGCTATCAACGAAGCCTGCGCTTCCTTTGATGCCTGAACGAACGAGGTTTTATAATAAATTATGAAGAAAAAAGTTTTAGTCGCCATGAGCGGCGGCGTTGACAGCTCTGCCGCGGCTATGCTCCTGCAGCAGCAGGGCTACGATGTAACCGGAGCCACGCTGCGTATGTTCTCCAACGAGGATCTGGGACTGGAGCAGGACAGTGCCTGCTGCTCACTAAGCGACGTTGAAGACGCCAAACTGGTTGCACTCAAGCTGGGCATTCCCCACTATGTCTTTAATTTCAGTCCCTGCTTCAGGCACTGCGTCATCGACCGCTTTATCAGCGAATACGAAGCCGGCCGTACGCCAAACCCCTGCGTCGACTGCAATAAACACATCAAATTCGGCGAACTGCTCGATCGCGCCCGGTTGATGGACTGTGAATATCTGGCTACCGGTCACTATGCCCGCATCATTTTCGACGCTGACAGAAACCGCTGGCTGCTGGCCCGCGGCGACGACCACGCCAAAGACCAGAGCTATATGCTTTTTAACCTGACCCAACAGCAGCTGGCGCATATCCTGCTGCCGCTGGCAGATATTACCAAACCAGAGATCCGCCGGATGAGCGAAAACCGCGGCCTGGTAACGGCTCATAAGCCGGACAGCCAGGATATCTGCTTTGTCCCCGACGGCGACTACACCGCTTTTATCGAACGCATTACCAAAAATAAACCGCGCCCCGGTAAATTCATCCACCAAAACGGTCAGGTGCTGGGAACGCACCAGGGACTGATCCACTACACTATCGGCCAGCGTAAAGGTTTGGGCATTGCTTATGAATACCCGCTTTATGTTATTGATAAAGACATTGCCAGCAACACAGTTATTTTAGGCCCGAATGATGCTTTGTTCCAGAAAGCTCTGCTTGCCGAAAACTGTAACCTGATCGCGATCGATAAGCTGGAGGCGCCCCTGCGCGTCACCGCCAAGACCCGTTACCGGCAGAAAGACGTACCGGATGAATTTGTCCCGGAAGAAGGCCGTCCCGGCGTTTGGGGAGCCGCTGGCGGACGGTAAGATCAAAGTTACTTTTGACGAACTGCAAAGAGCCATCCCCCCAGGTCAAGCCGTAGTATTTTACGACGGCGATTACGTAGTCGGCGGCGGTATTATCGCCGCGCCGCTGAAGGAGTAAGAAACATGAAATTCTTTCTCGCTGCTATCGTCACAGCAGCACTGCTCGCTGAAATAATCCCTGTTTGGGCCGCTGACCCAGGCAACGCTAAAATCAAAAATAAGGCTCCTTCTGTCCATACAGAAGCTGATAACAGTAACGGACATCCGCCTGAAGGCATCAGCATCACGCCGCAGACACAGTCCCAGAGGCTGGCAGCAGCTACAGCGAAAGCACAGCCGAGCGCCAAAACACCGGCTGATACTGCGTCCAATGCTACCTCCTCTGCCGATGCGGATATCAAAACTCCTCCTGCTGATATGCAGCCGGAGCCAACCAAACCGGTGATCAAAAAAATCAAGCCACCGGTCCCTGAAGAAAAACCGCTGCGCGTGATCTGGCCGCAGGACTTTTATTATTATTCCTATAACGGCGATCCTTATTACAGCCTGTCGCTGCCCAAGGATTTCGGTACTGATACCCTCGCCGGACTGCCTGCTGCAGGTCCCATGCTGATGCGGGCCCAAAGCAACACTGTTTTGATGACCTTTGCCGCCACAGAAAATGATCCTGTTAAAAACCGGATCTTCAGCGAAGCGCTCAAAAACAGAAGCGAGATACCGCTGCCGCCATTAGGACCGAACGAAGAATACGAATATATCCCAGCCCCGCGTTATACTTACAATACTGACCCGGCGCCGCTGGAGCTGCCCAAGCAGATCACCAACGTCAAAATAGTGGATGCTGGCAGCGGACGGACAGCAGAAAACCTGATCGTTCAATATCTTTATCTCAGCTGTACGGCCGACGGACAGCATTGCATGGCTGTACTTACCCACAGCGAACGCAATCAGAAAGCCTTTGACGGACTGTTCGTCTTTCCCTATGCTGAAAAACAAAATTATATACCGTTAGTTACCTTCACCGCGCAGAGCCTGCGGGTGAGGAAATAAACAATAAAAGCTGATAAATAGAAGCGCTTAAACGCCTATATTTATCAGCTTTTTAATTATACTATCATCTATTTACAACAGCCCGGCCGGTATATACCAGTTTCTGGCATCTATTGGCAGCAGATCATTGGCAAAACAGATCACGCCGCCTGCACCTAATTTCAAGGCCC
>OGQC01000117.1_pt1 | contig 44862 bp, 34 predicted proteins | sample 1553081 | NCBI WGS metagenome assembly OGQC01 (sample SAMEA2580267, study PRJEB22360) | human gut metagenome | biome: human gut; feature: human-associated habitat; material: faeces | place: Denmark | collected 2008/2010
AACCGCTTCTTGTACTACTTGTCTGTTTATGTAAAATCTTTCAAAGAACTCTTTCTTCGCAAGTTAGGCTGCGCTCAACAATTGAAATAAATTTCATTGTATTCGACTTGCACTAACTTTCTTTAATTGCTAAGAGAAAGTGTATTTCTCAAAAGCGAGTGCAAAAGTACTAACTATTTTCCATTCCGCCAAATCTTTTCGCAAAAAAGTTGCTTTTTTAGTCGGTTTTTAACATCTATAAAGACTTTATGCAATAGATTTTTTGTGTATACATTATTATATATATGCATGCGTACGCCTGCGTGCATATGCGCTTGAGCGCGCACATGATTAAATTATGGTATAACTCAAATCATGCTTAGTTTTAGACAAAAATAGAAACAGAAAGATGAATTTTCCTCCGATATTTTTTGTCTATTCACATATTTATATTACTTTTGCAACAGAATTACATAAGAAGCATTAAAACAAGAACAAGCATCATGAAAAGATTTACGATTATCATTTCTTTCATTATGCTCACCTTCATGCCGCTCATGGCACAGGTGAAGCAGACCGTTGCCGTTCTCGGTGACTCGTATTCCACTTTCGAGGGGTTCATTCCTAAGGGTTATGCCACCTGGTACTCACCTACTACTCCACCAGAAACTACAGATGTAAACAAGGTTGAGCAAACCTGGTGGTGGCAAGTTATCAAGGAAGGAGGCTATAAGATGGGAAATATCAATTCCTATTCTGGTGCTACCATCTGCAACACTGGCTATAATGATGCAGATTATACCGACCGTTCTTTCATCACCCGAAGTTCTCTTCTTGGCAATCCGGATATCATCCTGATTTGCGGTGCTACGAATGACAACTGGGCTGATGCCCCGCTCGGCAACTATCAGTATAGCGACTGGAAGCGCGCAGATTTGTATTGTTTCCGCCCAGCCATGGCCAAGCTGCTTTCAGATATACGACAGCATTATCCTAATGTAGCGGTATATTTCATCTTAAACTCTGAACTCAAGGATGTAATCAATGAGTCGGTAAAAAAGATCTGCAACAAATATCAGGTTCCTGTCATTGCTCTTCATGATATTGACAAGAAAAACGGTCACCCTACTATCAAGGGAATGAAAAGTATTGCTGACCAGGTTCTGAAGGTTATAAAAAAGTAAAGAAATAATAAGGTTTAAATAGATAAATGATAGATTCAATACAAAACATTTTAGTTCAGGTTAGCGATTTCCTTTGGTCGTATATCATCATCACCGTCTTGATATGCTGTGCCCTGTTTTTCACTTGGCGTACCCGTTTCGTCCAGTTCCGCCTTATCAGAGAGATGATCAGGCTGCTGATTCATCCCGACAAGGTACAACCGGAAGAGATAGGACACGATGAACTGTCGATGGAGGTGAAAGTGGATGGAGAAATGAAACACATTTCTTCCTTCCAGGCATTTGTGGTAGCATTGGCTAGCCGTATTGGCACCGGTAACCTTGCTGGTGTGGCTACTGCTGTCAGCATCGGTGGACCGGGAGCCGTATTCTGGATGTGGATGCTGGCTTTACTGGGCTCTGCATCCGCTTTCATAGAATCAACTCTCGCCCAACTTTACAAGCGGAAAGGCAAAACATCTTTCTATGGCGGACCGGCCTATTATATGAAGTATGGTTTGGGAAAAGGATGGATGGGTATTCTTTTTGCCGTGCTGATGATCATTACCTTCGGCTTTGCCTATAATTCAGTGCAGAGCAATACTATCTGCCTGGCATGGCAGAAGGCTTTTGGCATCGAGCCTGCCACCATGGGAATTGCCCTCACTGTGCTCACCCTGCTCATCATCTTCGGTGGCATCCATAGAGTGGCTAAGTTCTCTTCTACCGTAGTTCCTGTGATGGCTGTGATTTACCTTCTGATAGCTGTAGGTGTTGTTGTTTGGAATATCACCAGTCTGCCAAAAGTTCTGCTTACCATTGTTGAGAATGCTTTCGGATTCAACCAGGCTGCTGGCGGAGTTCTTGGCGTTACAGTGATACAGGGTATCAAGCGAGGTCTGTTCAGTAATGAGGCAGGTGAAGGTAGTGCACCGAATGCTGCTGCGGTAGCTACAGTCAGTCATCCTGTAAAACAGGGATTGATACAGGCTTTGGGCGTTTTTACAGATACGCTGGTGGTATGTTCCTGCACCGCTTTCATCATCCTGGTGAGCGGTGTGGATCTTACGGCTTCAAATGGAATTCAACTCACCCAGGATGCCCTGACCCACGAAATCGGAAACATCGGCAATCCGTTTGTTGCGGTAATGATATGGCTGTTTGCCTTTAGCAGCATCATCGGCAATTATTATTATGGAGAAACCAACGTGAGATATATCAGGGACTCCAAGCTGGGTGTATTTGTCTATCGTCTTGCTGTAGCAGCAATGGTGATGGTCGGAGCAGTAGTATCTCTGGATTTTGCATGGAGTTTTGCAGATATCACGATGGCTCTTCTCACCCTCTGCAATCTCGCAGCCATCGTCCTGCTTTCCCGTCAGGCCGTCTTCCTGTTGAAAGACTATCGCCAACAGAAGAAGGAAGGTAAGAATCCTGTATTCACCAAGGATAAGATGCCAGAGATTGCTGATAAACTGGAAGCATGGTAAAGTTACAATGATGGATTTTCATTTCGCGAAGATCTATCCTTCATACAAGTCATCAATAAAATTCCCCGATACGAATCCTGCAGGAATACTGAGGATTCATATCGGGGAATATTTTATGCACTAAACTATTTTATTTCTTATAGTAATCGTACAGGAAAGCATCAAGATAAGCACCACGCATGTTGGTCTTATAGAAATTGCCATCCTTATCTAGGATGAGACAGGCTGGAATACCATTGATGCCATACTCGCCCATCACCATACCGCCAAAACCTTCAGGATTGCGAACCTGTGTCCAGGTCATTCCTTCCTTGGCCATTGCCTTTTTCCAGTCGGCATCTCTCTCATCAACGGAAATACTGATGATGTTGAAATCCTTGTATTTCTCGTGTACCTTCTTGAGATGTGGAATCTCCTGACGGCATGGACGACACCAGGAAGCCCAGAACTCCAACATGGTGTATTCACCCTTTTTGATAAGTGAAGAAAGCTTCACCTGCTTGCCTTCAGGAGTGACAACGGTACCATCGATATAATGGTTGCCGATAGCTGTATGCTTTGCCATCTCTGCCTGCATCTGCAGCATCGGATATTGTGCAGAAGAACTCCAGTCGTTCTTCAACCAGCCCATCATCTCGTCAATCTGCTGAGAGGTGTATGGGGTTGGTAAAGAAGAGAAACTCTCGAGAAGCAAGTCGAAGGCTACCAGAGAAGTGGTATGTTGCTGGATAAACAGACTGGTCTGATGGCGCATTTCCTCCTGCAACTTGATGGCTTCCTTGGCAAGGGCTACACGCTGTGCCAAATCGGTAGTCTGGTTGATACTATCATCCATCTTGTGCATTTTGTCCTGAATAGGTGACATCAGTTCAAGATAAGCCTGATAAACATCCTGAGTGGTAGAACCCTTTACAACAGGCTCTATCATACTCATATCACGCTCTGCAGGAAAACCGGTAAGATCTACATCGTAGGTCATCGGCTTATTCTCTACATAGACTCTTGTTGAGAATATTTTCTGATAGTCAGGCTCAGCTGTACCAGGCTTGTTCATATCAATAACCATCTGATACTGCTCAGGCTGGTTAACTACCCCCTTGAGGGTGAACTCACCATTCTTGATTGTAACGCTATCCAGATTGGTAACACCTTCCAATCCATACTTCTGCAACATGACAGAACAGCCGTCCACGTTACCTTTAACCTTACCTTTCATCACAAAATTCTGCGCGCTGGCAGCCATTGCAAGTACAAGACCGGCAAGTGTCATCATGCAAGTTTTCATTTTCATCTTATTCATTTTTTCTCGATTTTATTTATTATATAATGTTTATTGATTCACATATTCCGGATTCTGAACCAGAAGATTATTGGCTCCCATAGATGCCTTTGGTATAGGAAGAAGATATCGGCGGAAGCTAGGAAGTTCAGCTTTCTCATCTTCTGTCCAACTCTCGAAACCACCATGACGGTTATAACGGCAAAGATCGAACCATTCTTCCAGATTTTCGTTACTCATATCACACAACTTATGCTTGAGAATTTCACCCAGAAGATCACTATCGGCAATAGCGTTCACATCGTCCTCAGTATATCCAGCACGTTCGATGACTGTAGCCAAGAGCGTACGAGCCTTAGCATACTGACCCTGACGAGCCTCTGCTTCGGCAGCGATATAATAGACTTCGGCAAGGCGCATGAAGTAATAGGAGTCAGCATAGAACATTTCAGGAGTCAACTTGTTATATTTTCCAATACCGTTCATGGCATCTCCCTTATAGGCCCATGTATATAGCGCATCGTATGAAGCTACATCTTCATCACCTGGAGGGAATGGGAAATCGCCACCATCACCGCCTGGAATAACAACACCACCATCGCCAGAAGCACTACCATCTGAAGAACCATCAGGATCAGGAACAACAACGTCCCCACCATCTCCTGGGTTTGGAATAACAATATCTCCACCTGTTTCATCATCTGGAACTAAATCATCTGCCACCTTCTTGAGGAGTGAACCTGGAGAAAACATATACCAGTTTGAATCCATCAACTCACTTGGATTGGCTGTATAAGGAGCAAAGAGCATCTCCTGAGAATTAAACTGTTCGTCGAAGATCTTGGCATAATCGCTTTCCAAACCATAACCAGCTGCTTCAGCCTCACTGATCACTTCCTCTGCCAGTCTTGCAGCTTCAGCATAATTATCCTGAGCCATATACATTTTGGCTTTCAAAGCCTTGGCGAAAACAGAACTCATGTGATAATGATCTGCCGGATGCTGTTCACAATGGGCGATGGCATAGTCGAGATCATCAGATATCAACTTGTAAGTTTCAGCCACAGTAGAACGCTTGCGTGGTTGGTTATCTCTTACCAGTTCGTCCTGGAAGATGCAGACACCGTATGGTGAATCCTGCTTCCAATATTCTCCGAAGCACTTCAGGAGAGTAAGGTAAGCCAAGGCACGCTGGCAACGAGCCTCTGCAATCATCTCTGTACGTTTTTCCTCGCTCAGTCCTGGTATATTCTTGTTGATATGTACCAGGAAGGTATTGGCCGTATTAATCACATTGTAGTAGGCGGTATAAGCCGTCTCCACATTACTGTTATTGGTTTCGATATTCTCGGCAGCAAACTCTTCCGCCCCCATTACCATCGCCTGAGTCTGGGTATGAGCCATAGACGACATTCCATAGCGCAGGTAAGATACACCCGTGCTGCGCCATGAGGCATAGACACCATTGAGCGCTGTCTGTGCAGTTGAGACATCAGTGATATAATTGTCATCAGTAACCACATGTTCTGGTTCGATGCCATCGAGGCTACCTATCAGGTCACACGATGTAAGAGTCAGTGCTGTGGCTGAAAGGAGCGTAAGAAATTGAAATCTTATATGTTTCATAATCTACAGTCTTTGTATGAGTTAGAATTGTAATTTCAGACCGATAGAGAAAGAACGGCTCATTGGATAAACGTCCTTGTTCTCTGTTTTCTTTAAAAAGGCATTTGTTGCCGACATGTCTGGATCCAAACCTGGCCAGTTAGTAATGGTAAACAGGTTGGTGGCTGTGAAGAACACAGATGCTCCGCTGATGTGCAGGCGCTCCAGAAGAGATGGCTCGAAATTATAGGAGAGCGTGATATTTCTCAAACGGAAGTATGAGTTGGAATATACATAGCGGTCGTTGGTATTTGTATTGTCCATGCTTGCAGGCAACCATACCAGCTGAGCATACTTGGCATCCGTGCGATCCGGTGTCCAGGTATTGCCGTACATTTCTCTCAGAATACTCTGACCTAGACTACCGGCTGCAGATTCCTGCATAGTACTGTAGTATGCATGACCTCCAAACTGATACTGGAAGAGCATTGACAGGGTGAGGTTCTTATAAGATAAGGTATGTGACCAACCTCCGAACACCTTTGGCTCCGGATTGGCGATAGCCGTACGGTCTGCCTCGGTAATATACCCGTTGCCATCTGTATCCACAAACATATAGTCGCCTACGTGAGCACCATCCTGATAGAAATCATATCCGTTTGCCTGTGCCTGAGAATTCAGTTCATCAATCTGTTTCTGACTCTGGAAAATACCAGCCACCTTGTAACCCTTCACGGTTCCCATCGCATGACCTTCCATGTAGAGATCCTGGTGCATCATGTCGAGTGTAGAACCATTGAGCTTGGTTATCTTATTCTTGTTGGATGAGATACTGAGCATCGTATTGTAGGTGAAATCCTTGGTACGAATCACATCTCCTCCGATAGAGAACTCGAAACCATTATTGGTCAGGTCGAGAATATTGCTGTAGAATGTACCGATACCAAACTCCAGGGCGATAGGAGCTGGAGCCAAGGCGCCATCTGTCTTACGGTGATAGATATCAAAGCTACCAGTCAGACGACCATTGAATAAAGTAAAGTCGACACCTGCATTATACTCGGTTGTCATCTCCCACTTGATGTCCTTATTTGGATAAGTAGAAGCCAGGGTGAGTCCGCTCTGTCCGCCATACTGATTACCATTGAAATACTGGATGTAAGAGAAGTCGGATACATTGGTAGAACCTGTCTTACCCCAACTCAAACGGAACTTCAGATCATCAATATCTCTTACAGATTCCAGGAAAGGCTCTTGATTGATGCGCCAGGCCAGAGAAACTGCAGGGAAAGTACCGCGCTTGTTACCCGGTCCAAATTTTGATGACTCATCGGAACGAAGACTGAAATCAAGCAGATAACGTGAGAGGAAATCATAGCTCAAACGGCCATAGAGGGAATTGAGTCCACTCTTGGAATAAGTCTCCATAGGCTTGTTGACGGTAGTTGCAGAACTGGCATTGTTGAGCACATCGTCATTAGGGAATCCGCTGTAAGCCTGGTCGTGTTCCTTGCTCCAGTATCTGTCAGCACTATAACCAGCCATCACGTCGAAGCGATGGTCGTCAGTAATCTTGAATTTATAGTCAGCACGGAAGTTGATAGACGTATTCGTGTTGCGATAGTTAGCCTCTGCGAGCGTAGATGTTGGTTCCGTCCCTTGCTGTTCTGGCAAGGAAACCTTCGGAGAGAAATAGCTGTTGCTGAAGACGAAACGGGATATGTTGGCATCAGCATGGAGGGTAAGACCTTCGATAGGCTTGATGTCAATATAGGCATTTCCGGAGAACTGGTCGTTCTCATATTGCGTCTTTCTCTGGAGTTTGCCCACCGGACTTGCATCCATATAGCTACTTGCATATTCGCCAAACTTATCTACTCGATTCAGGTTACCGTCTGCATCGCGTACGGTCAGGTCTGGGCGAGTCTTCCATGAGTCGTTGTCATAACCCAATGCAGGATCGTTGCTTCCGCTCTTGCGAGAAGAGTAGGTATAGTCGAGTACACCACCCACGGTGATATACTTATTGATTTCAGAATCCAAAGAGAGTCTGGCTCCATATCTTTCCATACGATCGTTGATGAGCAGACCTTCCTGGTTCATACCGTTGAAGGAGAATGAATAGTTGGTCCTGTTGCTGCCACCTCTGATGGCTACATTATATTGGTGGGTAGGCGCATTCTTGTTGATCACCTCCTTAGCCCAGTTGGTATTCGCAGAACCGAAAAGGCTCTCATTGAGTCCATTATATGTATAGGCACCCGTCTCGGCATTATATCCGATGTTACCAAATTGGCTCAGATAGTCGGTTCCGCCATACAATTCCACCATCGAACTGCCGTCGTTCATACCATTTACAGTATTACGCAGAATCTCGTCCTGCACATTCTTGTATTCAGAAATGTTCAATGGCTTATAGTTTTTGATAGGATTACTGAACGAGAATGTGTAGCCGAAATCTACCTTGGTCTTCTCATTGCGCTTTCCGTTCTTGGTCTTGACAATAACGACACCATTGGCTCCACGTGATCCATAGATCGCAGTAGCTGCGGCATCTTTCAGCACATCGATACTCTCAATATCGTTTGGTGAGATATTGATGAGCGGGTTGATGCCGGTATCCTCCATAAAGGTAGGAACGCCATCAATGACATAAAGAGGCTGGTTGTTGTTACCTTTACCCGATTTAGGATAAGGAGATGTAATACCGCGGATGTTTAACTTGAGAGATGAACCTGGCTCACCATTTGCGGTAGTAGCCAATACGCCCTTTACAGTACCCTGAAGAAGACCATCGAGGGTTGGTGTGGTAGCAGCCAACTTGCTTATCTGTTCCTGACTCACGGTAGAAATAGCGGTAGTTACATTCCTACGGCTCTTGCTGCCGTAACCGATAACAACGAGATCATCCAGCGCAACATGATCCAACTCCAGCATCATGTTTTGCTCTTTTACGCCACGAAATTCAATACTCTTCGATTTGTAACCAATGCTGGAAAATACAATTTTAGGATGCGCCATAGATGGAAATTCCAGTATGTAGTTACCATCAGCATCTGTGATAACGCCATAGCTTGTGCCTTCGATCTGCACCGTGACACCTACCAGAGGATTTCCCTCTGAATCAATCACTCTTCCTTTTACAAAGGTATGACCTTTTTCTTGCACATTTTCAATACCAGCCGCAAAACTAGTTTGAAATGGGGGGGCAGCCTGCACAAAGCTGGCTGAAGTTGCTGCCAAGAAAAGCAACAAGCTTTTTTTCTTCTTCATAATAACTGAATGTTAGTTAAACTTCATGTTCATGGCACAAAAGTATAAAAAATATCTAAAACTGTAGCATAATGTTATACAATTAACTTATTTTTTACACATATTCCTGTACTTTCTCCTATTTTCCTTACATTTTCCCGGTTTTTAAGTCTTTTTCTCAAAAAAAATGCTATCAGTAAGCGTTCAAATCAAACAAAGTGTATTCTGTTCTCCGTAATACATTATTTAAAGAGGATCCCATAGCTTTTGTGTTATGGAACCCTCCCCTACTCTACTTAGAGTATCATTTCTTCATATTCCAGTCCGAAGACATCCGCTACGGCCTTGAATACCACCTTTCCATTTACGATATTCAAACCCCTATACAGGGCTTTATCCTCCTTGCAGGCCTTTCGCCAACCCTTATCAGCAAGCGCCAATGCATATTTCAGCGTAGCATTGGTCAAGGCAGTAGTAGAGGTATTCGGCACAGCACCAGGAATATTAGCTACTGCATAATGAACGATTCCATCGACCATATATGTCGGATCAGAATGTGTGGTTGGATGCGATGTCTCGAAACAGCCACCCTGATCGATTGCTACATCAACAAGTACAGTTCCTGGCTCCATCAATTTCAACATATCTTTCGTGATAAGATGCGGCGCCTTATCGCCTGGTACGAGCACACTACCCACAACGATATCCACATCTGTCAATTCTCTACGAATATTATGCTCGTTGGAATAGAGCGTGTGTACATTGATAGGCAGCTCCATCTCTAACTGACGAAGACGAGGCAAACTGATATCTGTAATCCATACATCAGCTCCCATTCCTGCAGCCATTCTTGCTGCAGCTTCTCCTACGGTTCCGCCGCCCAATACCAAAACCTTGACGCGGTTCACACCAGGTACACCACTCATCAGTTTTCCTTTTCCACCCTTTGTCTTCTGCAGATAAAAAGCACCATTAATAATGGCCATTCTTCCAGCTACTTCACTCATCGGAATGAGTAAAGGCAAATGGTGGTTATCTGTCTCCACAGTCTCATAAGCCAGACAGACAGCACCACTCTTGAGCATGGCATCGGTAAGTTCCTTGTCACAGGCAAAATGGAAATAAGTGAATACAAGCTGGTCTTGATGAATAAGTGGATATTCCTCAGCGATAGGCTCTTTCACCTTTACTATCATTTCCGCCTCACGATATACACTCTGAATGTCGGGTAAGATTATGGCTCCTACCTTTTCATACGCTTCATCAGCAAATCCGCTGTTCTCTCCAGCCGTATGCTGAACCATCACTTCGTGACCATGTCGAATGAATTCAGCAACTCCTGCTGGTGTCATTCCAACACGGTTCTCATTATTCTTAATCTCTTTTGGAATACCAATTTTCATGATGTTATAGTTTTAAAGGTTCGACATCAGTTTAACTCTGTAAAGATACTGAAAATTTCAATAGGTTGTATGCACTTAGAGGAAAAATTAACATATCTTATATAAACTATTCCTGTTGAATATACTTATTTTAGTTTATTAGGCAATTAGACTAAACTAACATTCTAACTTTATATATGATAGATATTCTACAAAAAGGATAATTAAAATGCTGAATTATAAAGCGTTAACATGTTAGGTTTATAATATACATGTTTATCTTGTCAATCATTAGATTATCATAATTGCTGGCAGTTAGTATATATGTTTAAACGTATTTTTGTATTTTCATCTATCCTAACATACGTTTTTACGGCTATTAGTTTATCGGTTCGTCAGTTTATATGACTATACATAAATATGTTTATTCATATGTTAGTAAAATCATTTATTAATATAATCATTTATTAGTATAATAGTCTATACAAATATATGTTTAATAGAACATTCATATATAAGTTTAATTAATTTGTCCGTCAATTAGGATATCCATATTTTCGTTTAGTAATACATTCGAAGTGATGCTTATTCTTCATGAAGATTGTTAGAAAAGTATAAAAAAAAGGATATTTACAAAGAAATAAGAAGATAAATTCTTTTATATCAACTATTTTGGCTATTTTTGCAACCAATATTAGAACAAAAGAACATTAGATAATCCAGAAATAAGACTTTTAGTCTTTCAGAACGAAAGAATATAAGTCAATCCGTTTATTCTAATTGCCAGCAATTCTAATATATGTAAATTGTATTAAACAATAACGTGAAATAAGGAAAAAAGAAATATGAAACATGAACTACAGGAAATTGTTGCAGTAGTGAACAACAAGGGTGGAGTAGGCAAGACGGCTACTGTGCAGTCTCTGGCTTCTGGCATAGTCCGGTTGAATCACAATCTCAGAGTTCTGGTAATAGACTTAGACCCACAATGCAACCTCTCTTCGCTTTTCGGAGTGAGAGATAACGAATATGATAACATATACAACGCCATGTGCAAACAGAGTGGTGTGCCAGTCTACAAATGTAAAAATGGAGTATATGCAGTTCCAGGATCTGCACAGATGGAAAATATAGAACAACACCTTCCAGGAGGCCCTTCACTGAGAGAACAGATGAAGAGCTACACGGTATTACTGGGATGCTTGCAAGACAACGATTGCCATGACATGACAGGAGAAGGACTGAAAAACGTATTTGATGATTTCGACTACATTTTCATCGACTGTCCTCCAGCACTTTCCAAGAACACTTATAATGCTTTGGTTGCAGCGAGCAAGATTTTGATTCCAGTACAGATGGAAGCATTATCTGTCAAGGGAGTAAGTGAAGTACTCAGCGTAATGGATGAAGTGAAAGAGTTCCACATGAACGATAATTTGGAATTACTTGGACTCCTGCCAGTTATGGTAGATGAACGAACCAAGATTACCAAGCAGTTGAGCAAACTTTTAGGCGAAAAACATGGCGACTTAATTCTGCCTTGCCGTATCCGACGCTCTGTAAAGTTCCTGGAAGCTCAGGCACACGGACAAAGCATATTCGAATATGCACCTTACTCAAGTACAGGTATCGATTACGAAATTGCTATCAAGCGCATGTTCAACATCAAAATCTAATCTTGGTAGGGTAGGTTGAAACATGTAATAATAAAACAAAAGAAGATAAACTTATAAAATATAAGAATTATGGCTGTAGCAAAAAGAAATTTAGAAGAAATTGGTGAGTCTCTTGAAAATATGGGTATGAACGACCGACCAAGTTTATTAAACACAGAAATGGCAAAAAGCGAAGAGGATAAAAATATATCTAAAGGTGGTCGCAAGAGAAAAAGTTACTGGACTGCAGAGGAAAGACGCACTAGAACGAGTGTGGCTACATATCTTAACAAGGAAGAACTCCTTCTCCTGAAGATGAAATGCCTCTCAGATGATATCCCACAGGAAAACCTGCTCTACAATATCCTGATGGATTACTTGAAAAAGTAAGCAAACAAAAAGTAGTTATTAAAAGGGTGAAAACCACAAAACTGTTTACCTAAAAAAGCGCTAAGCTTAAAAATTAAGGTATAAGTTCCTACAAAAACCACATTTTTGTTTACCAAAAGAATGATAATTATAGATTATTCTTTATAATAAATTATGTATTTCTTATTTATTACAGAAAGCATAATAGCTTGATTAATAATGAGTTATGTTTGAAATGGTAAATAGAAAAGTGGTTTTAGGTAAATAGGAATATGGTTTATGGTAAATAGCTTGGTGGTTTCGGGTAAATATTTATGTGGTTTTAAGTAAATAATAAAGTGGTTTTAGGTAAACAACTTTGTGGTTTATGGTAAACAGAAATGTGGTTTTTATATGAGTGAACCAAAAGGAAACAAGAATCTGGTGTGGATTAACACACCTTTTTCGCTGACAAAATTGGATAAGCAATATACATTATTGCAACAAAACATATTGATGGTTGCAAGTACCCATCTGCAGAAGTATGTTGAAGAGTATTTTACCGAGAAGAGAGTGCTTGGAGATGCACGCTCCGACTATCTTTTCGAGAAAGGAATAGAGCATGCTGTTATGGAGATTCCGCCCATCAAAATAGACATCAAGGATTTTCAGGTATCAACGGAGTTTCATAATTATAAGAATCTGCGTGATACGCTGAAGAACGATATCCTCAACCTGTCGGTGCGTGTAAAGACGGATAGCAAGACAGAGAAGATACAGCACGTATTTTCAAACATCGAGATTCCGACAACGCAGAAAGGCTATACAAAGAGCGATGGTGAGAAAGTAGAACGCATCAAGGGTGAAGTAATACTTGAGATAGATCCAAAACTCACTATGAGCCTTTTTGACATGCGTCAGGGATATATTCACCATATCTCCATGATTGCTAAATATTCCAAGAAGGTGAATACACCTCGACTCTATATATATCTGCTTCGTCAGATGGGACTAGACAAGAGCTTGGATGTTAAGGTTGAGTTTTTGCCGATGAAACAGTATTTGGGTCTGGTAGAACTTGATGAACATGGCAATATTCTGCTTGACGACAAGGGGGAGCCTGTGATGAATAAATATCCTAAATTCTCGCAATTCAGAAAACAGGTACTTGATGTGGTAAGGGAAGATCTCAACAGAATGGCTAGTCGCAGTGAGACAGATATCGTATTTGATGAATTTTCTGAAGAAGACTTTGTTTATCGGAACGGAAAGCATAAGGGAGATCCTGAATATGTTATCTTCCATATCAAGCGGACGGATGTAGGTATCAATCATATCGGAGATAAAGATGCAGATATTGCTCGTCGTCTGAATGAAAAAATAAACCGTAATAGGGGAAAGAAAACATCTGATGATGCCACGCAGCAGGGAGATCTTTTTGCGCATGTATATCAGAATCCTGACAAGAAGATAGAAGTAGACACGACTCAAGGTTTTGAGCAATGGAATCAGTTTATTTCGATGGTACAGGATACCAGTCAGCAAGCCCTGTTGGACAGATGCAAATTCATAGGAATCAAGAATGACAGATTCTGTATTGCTGCTAGTGATGATGATTTTGCTGCTTTGAAAACATCGGGTCTTGAAAGGCTGGCACAAGAATTTTTTGACTGTGTCGGTTCATTCATGCCTGTATTCTATAGAGGCTAAGCAGAACAAGAAAGCAGAAGAGGAAGTAGGGGAGTACCGTACTTCCTCTTTTTGATATGTAAAACCACATTTCTGTTTACCTACTTTTTAAGAATGGCTTATCATCATAACCACAAAACTGTTTACCTGAAATGTCATGTATATAATTCATTCCATTTTGAGGTTATATTAATTATTTACCAAATCCCGTGTTATAATTTGATATGTAATAAGTTATATCATTTTTATATCAGTCTTTTATTCTTAGGTAAACAGTTTTGTGGTTTCTGGTAAACAAAATAGTGGTTTCAGGTAAACAGTTTTGTGGTTTTTATCTTGATAAGATACTATTTTTTATCTTATTCTATTTGAAATCAGGCACCTGAATACAATTTGAATATGTGTATAACTATCAGTATATTAGTATGTTATGTAAAACGCCTAAAGAAGTTGTCTAGACTTTTTAATCTTTTCTTGAGTAGCAACTGAATAAGAATTTAAAAACCACAAAACTGTTTACCTGGCAGAACGTTCATCGATTTTTCTCATAAACCACATTTCTGTTTACCTGTTTTTCTCATGAATTTAACTAGGTAAAAACCACATTTCTATTTACCTAAAAAGGAGCAACTGCTTTTTACTAGGATAGGTAAACAGTTTTGTGGTTTTAGGTAAACAAAATAGTGGTTTCAGGTAAACAGTTATGTGGTTTAGGTAAATAGAATAGTGGTTTAGGTAAACAAAAATGTGGTTTGTGCTACAAAATGCAGTGATTTTTGGTAAACAACTTTGTGGTTTATGCGTAGTTTTGTGGTTTTAGGTAAACAGTTTTGTGGTTTTCTCCTTATAGAGAATCAAATTCATAATTGTCTAATTGTAGAATTGACTAATTGACGGAAAAACTACAAGTAAGTTTCTTTTTAGGTTATTATTTTGTCATTGAACTGCTTTCAAGTAAGTTCTCACCGCATTCACAAGTTCTATGATGGTTATACCAGTCATGGCCCAACGTGAAACCAGAGCCATCAACTTTTGAGGTCAGGAATGAACTGTTTGCGCCTGATGGAAAACTCTTGCAAACTTTCAAGAAAAAATAGTGCCAAGAAAACCCAATGGTCTTTTAATCTTTGGATTTTCTTGGCACAAAATTTAGCCTTAATCTGTTTCCTTATGTTTGTGTAGACGGCTAATTATCTTGTAGCCTCTTCCGTATCTTTTGCCTTTTATTCCAATCAGTCCACCATTATAATAATTCAGAACTTCATTTTTATGGAGTCTTGATAGGGTGGTGTTGAAACAGTTTATCTTGAGAGTAGGATAGAGTTGCATAGTCTTATCAATAAGACTCTCTTTGGTTTGCGGGAGGGACTCCTCTGTTAAGACTTTTACCATCGTAGATGCCAAAGAAGGTTTGGAATTATCTTTCAGGATAGTCTTTTCTTTTTTCTTTTCCTTCTTCTCCTTCTTCTTATGGTTATCTACAGTTTGAGTGGCAGTCTTTTTCTCTTCCTTCTTTGCCTGTTTGGCAAAGGATTCCGCATTGATGTCAAGCTTCAGTCCTAGAATTTCCGAAATGATGTTCTTGAGGACATAGATGAACAACTCACTGTCTTCACTCTTGAGTGAGGTCTCTTGTTTCCAGTAGCGACTCTTGAAAGCAAGTTGGGTCAACTCTTCAATCTCCTGTTCAGAAATATCTTCTTTGTTAGCGAGACGTGCATTGGCCACATTGAGGAATGAAGCAAAGGAGAAGGTAGAGAATTGACTTGGAATTACGTATGTGAAAATATGATTGTTTTCTCCCTTTGCTGAAGGATGTTTGAGATTAATCATACTCATCCCTTTTACCAGAGCAATTAAAAAAGCCATGCTGGCGTATGAGAGATTTGTATTTTCAACCTCACAGATTCCTTTATAGTCGAGGTTCTTATCCGAGATAAAGTTCATGGTAAAAATACCATAGTTAGTCCATTCTGTAGAATGGAGCAACTGCTGGAGTGTGGGATCTTCCGGTGCACCCAAGCCTCTGTTAACGCTATCTATATAGCGACGCATTGTTTCTACTTCTTCCCATTGGAGAGGTGAATCATCTCCCGGCTCATGGTTTCTGATGCAGCCGATGGTTCCAAGTCTGATAACATCAGCAGAAGTTGAAGTTCGCAGGTGATTTGCGAGCTTGGCAAATAAATTAGGCATCCAGTCGAAATCATCAACCGGCGAATCTATATAATCTTCCTGATAGTAATTGTTATCAGTAAAATCTAAATCTTGATACATGCTATATTTTGTAAAAAATTGAATTCAAATCTTTCATTTGCAAAGGTAAGAAAAAATATTCTATTCTCCAAATTTTTAGCTAACTATTTGAACATCAGAGTATATTTTATGGTTTTGTTTGCTGAAAAATCACAAAAAATGGTCTTACTTGTAAAAAAAGACAGACTTTTTAATAGTTTACAGGTCAAAAGGTGAGAAAGAATCTGTATTTTTTCTTGTATGATTAAAATGTTTTTTGTAACTTCGCAGCATGATTTAACGTGAATAATAATACTTATATATATAATTAAGGTGAAAGCATTTACATATATCCAGCAAGGAAAGTTTGGCTTCACAGAAAAAAGGAAGCCTACGATAATAGATGAGCATGATGCCATCGTAAGAGTAACGCTGAGCAGTATCTGCACCAGTGATCTTCATATCAAGCATGGTTCTGTGCCTCGCGCAGTACCGGGGATTACTGTTGGCCACGAAATGGTAGGCATTGTAGAGGAAGTAGGGGAGAGGGTTTCCCATGTGAAGCTGGGAGACAGAGTAACCGTGAATGTAGAGACCTTCTGTGGAGAATGCTTCTATTGCAAGCATGGATACGTGAACAATTGTACTTCTCCACATGGCGGATGGGCTCTGGGATGCAGAATCGATGGCGGGCAGACGGAATATGTGAGGGTTCCTTATGCTACAACCGGCTTGAACAAGATTCCTGATTCGGTAAGCGATGAGCAGGCGCTCTTCGTTGGCGACATCCTTGCTACTGGATTCTGGGCTACGAGAATATCTGAAATTACGGAAGAGGATACTGTCTTGATTATCGGTGCTGGCCCTACGGGTGTCTGCTGTTTGCTTTGCACCCTGCTCAAGAATCCGAGAAACATCATCGTCTGTGAGAAATCAAAGGATAGGCGAGAGTTCATCCAGAAGCATTATCCGCAGGTGATGGTTGTTGAACCGGAGGATTGTGAGGCATTTGTCAAACAACATAGTCTGCATGGGGGAGCTGATGTGGTGATGGAGGTTGCAGGTGGACCTGATACCTTCCAGCTTGCCTGGAAGTGTGCCCGTCCTAATGCCATCGTCACCATCGTTGCCATGTATGACAAGCCACAGATACTTCCGCTTCCTGATATGTATGGCAAGAACCTCATCTTCAAGACGGGAGGTGTGGATGGATGTGACTGTGAGGAAATCCTTGATTTGATAGCCCAGGGAAAGATAGATACCACTCCTCTGATTACCCATCGTTTCCCGCTTTCAAGAATAGAAGAGGCATACGATGTCTTTGAGAATCGCAAGGATGGAGTCATCAAGGTGGCGATATTTCCTGGTTAAAAAAATCTAATTTTAACAATAATATAATGTATAATTCATCAAGTATTTATGAATATTAGGTATTTTTGCAACCAGCATTTAGAAAATTGATACAATATGAAAAAGAAAATACCTGTCATTCTCCTTAACTTTACCGGCGTATACGAATTGGAGGCATTTGCCTCAAATAAGAATATTATCCACGTAGATTGCCGGGACATGAAAGGGGTAGACTGCTATTGTGACGAAGAGGGTAGGGAGGAACTGCACCGCCGATTGGCTCCTTTTCCTGCCAAAGCCGTTCATTTCATAGATTCCGGAGATTTCCATTATCTTACGGAATATTGGGTGTCAAGAATTCATGAACCTTTCTTGCTCATAGTTTTCGACCATCATCCGGATATGCAGCAACCGGAATGGGAGGGTGTTGTGTCATGTGGTGGTTGGGTGAGAGATGTTTTGGAGAAAAACCCGTTTGTCAAACACGTTATCATTGTGGGGGCATCGGACGAGTTGATAGCCCAGGTGCCTGTTCACTTAAGAGAGAGGGTGTTGTTCTACAGTCAGGCAGAGATAGACCATCACCAGGCTTGGCCGTCGAAGGCAGGTAAACTTATACATGAGCCGGTTTACATATCCATCGACAAGGATGTATTGAGAAAGCAGGATGCCATCACCGACTGGAGCAATGGAGATATGACACTTATGCAGCTCCAAGCCGTGCTTCGCATCATCTATGCCCATGAGAAAGTGATAGGGATAGATATTACAGGCGAATGTTCAGCTACGCTTGACTATTTCTCTGAGTTGGAGGATGCAGAGATTAACAACGAGGCAAATGAAGAATTGCTAAGGATGATTCTGGAGGAGAACCATCCTTAGCCTTCTTAAGCGTAAGCTTGAAGAATACGGTCTAGCTCGTCGAGTTCTTCCTCCTTTGTTGCCCAGCTTGTAACGAATCGGCAGATGATTTCATGTTCGCTCTTTCTTTCCCATATCTCGAATGCTACTTTTTGGGAAAGGGCTTCGTAGAGGGCAGGTGAGAGTACTACAAACTGCTGATTGGTTGGAGAATCGTAGGCAATGGCGATACCATGCTTTTCGAAGATGCTGCGGATGCGGGTAGCCATTGCGATGGCATGGCGCGATATCTTGAAATAGAGCTCATCCGTAAACAGCGTGTCAAACTGGATGCCGAGCATTCTGCCCTTGGCAAGCAAGGCTCCATGACGCTTCACGTTGGTGAAGAAGTATTTCGGTGCCTTCATGCCCGAGAATACCACAGCTTCTCCCATCATGGCACCCACCTTGGTTCCACCGATATAGAATACATCACAATGTTTTGCAAGGAATGGCAAGTCATAGTCGCATGCCGCTGAAACCAGACCGTATCCCAGTCGTGCACCATCGATGAAGAGACGGAGGTCATATTTCTGGCAGGTTGCATACAGCGCAGCCAGTTCTTCTCTGGTGTAGACCATTCCGAATTCTGTCGGCATCGAGATATAAACCATGCCTGGCTGTACCATGTGAGGATGCGATTCGTCGGCTAGGAAGGTATCCATATAGGCTGACAGGGTGCCGGTTGTCAGCTTGCTGTTTTTTCCTGGCAGGGTAATGACCTTATGCCCGAAAGCTTCTACTGCTCCTGATTCATGTACCTCGATATGACCGGTTTCCACACAGATTACTCCTTCGCATCCCATGAGGACGGAATCAATGACCGTGGTGTTGGTCTGCGTACCGCCTGTCAGGAAGAACACTTCTGCATTCTCATTGTCCACAGCCTTGCGGATTTTCTCTTTTGCAGATTCTGAGTATGGATCAAAACCATAACCAGATGTTTTATCACTGTTAGTCTTGCCAAGAGCTTCTAGAATCTCTGGCAGCATACCATTGTTGTAATCACTTTCAAATGAAATCATATTCTTAATATTACGTGTTTTAATTTAAACTAATTTCTTTATTCTGTTTCTATTTTACTTCTGTCAGAAGTACCCGTCTGTGAGTCGATGATATAACCATACAGATTGCAAAGGTAATGATATTTGCTAAAATGTGAGTAAAATAACTATTAATTAATCAAAAATAGCCCTATTTCAGGTATAAGTGGTCATTATACAGATGTCATGTTCCGTCAGTTGACCAGGCTTATTTTTTTACAAAATCATGATTTAAATCCTCTGAAAATCACGAATTTCCGCTCGGAAAATATTTCTTGAAGAATATTGGAAATATGGCGAAATTCGTAATAGTCAGATATTCAACGTGTTATAAATCTCACTAATTTCTTCGGAAATCCGGAATTCTGTAGTCGTACAACTATAACCCCTATAGTTGTACGACTATAACTCCAGAGTTGTACAACTATAGCCTATATAGTCGTACAACTGTAGCCTTACGGTCGTACAACTATAGGTGATTCGTCTTGCAGAGAGCAAGTAATACGCTATCAAACCAAAAGATTTTTATCATCATGACCTTCTAGATTGAAAATACGGAAATTGCGATAATTAAGAAACAATATTTGACACCCGCATATTTCCGAAGTACAAATTCCAAACTGATGATATTTATATATACGTACCGCCTATTTATCATAATCACCCTTAGAAAACGGATAGGAGAGCAGAGAATAAACGGATGAAAATGGATAAATTTGGCAGCAAAGTTTAAATTAATTATCCTTTGATGCCAATCCTGTCAAAAATGGCTCACTCTAGATATACAAACCGAGACTGGCACATAACTTGCTCTTACCCAGGATGAAAGCCGAAGCCGAAAGGGCAAGGGGAACGACAAGAACCCTAAGTAATGACAGTTGAGGGTTTCTAGAAATCCTTGAGCCTCGTAAGCCGAAGCAATCGTTATAAAGGATAAATTAAAAACAATGAGAAATCCCGACTGAGCCGGAAGGCGAAGAGAGGACGAGTAAAATAGAATTAGGAGGTTTTACATGATGTTGTTAGCTCGTAGAAATAACAGTGTTTCAAATTGGTTGAACAGTTGGTTTAATGACAACTTCTTTGATACAGGCTTGATGCCACACATGAACGCAACAGCTCCTGCAGTCAACGTCAAGGAAAGTGCTACAGCTTACACGATGGAGGTTGCAGCTCCTGGTTTGAAGAAAGATATGGTCAAGATGAACATCGATAAGGATGGTTATCTGAATGTATCCATCGAGAACAAGGATGAGAAGAAGGAAGAGAAGGAAGAGCATTACTTGCGTCGTGAGTTCTCTTACAGCAGCTACTCTCAGAGTTATGCTTTGCCAGAGGATGCTGATCAGGAGAAGATTTCCGCTGAGGTCAGTGACGGTGTCTTGAAGATTGAGATTCCTAAGATTGCCAAGGAGGAGAAGAAAGACGATGTTAAACACATTGAGGTTAAGTAATCTTTCTTGAAGTGCTATGCAGCTTTCAAGATACATTCATTGCATCGAGAAAATAATTAAAACTGAGGGCTAGTCCTGATTATGGGGCTAGCCCTTTTTTTAAAACGAATTTGTCAATTCGCAAGACTGCTATAATTTTAGATAGTCCAAATATGTTGCTTAATAGAATGTCCTCGTATGATAACCTTCTCTTAAAATATTATTTGAAATAGTCAAACAGAAAAATTGGGAAAGCATTGAGTACAGCTACTTTGCAATCTTCGGTATTCACATACTGTTCTACTTGTGAGTTGAATATTTTGTCTTGAAGTATGTCTTCTTTAGATGCAGGCATCGTATTCTTCCCCTTACATAGATAGTTCGCTTTTCCCACATTCATTTCCTTTAAATATTCCCAATTTTGCTTAACTTCCTCCATCTCTACTTCTGTTGGCTCTCGATGATCTTTCAGTAGGATGAAATCGAAACTGTCATACGCAGAAAAATCTGCAGATACACCTTTAAACTTACCACACTCAGAACGTGTTACAGAATACGTCCAATAGTTTGCATCGGGTAACTGCTTAGTATATCGTATAGACTCAACCATCGGATAGTCAATATATAGCCTACCAAACTCCGTTTCGTTGTTGAATGTTTCAAGCATTTCCTTTACCTGCCTGTTGATTTCTTCGAGAGATAAATTCCGGTTATGAAAGTCATAGTCGAAGAACAGATAGATTTCAGAAATGTCAGCAGATGCATCAATATCCTTGAGCGGATTGTCTGCTTGACCAGCAAATTTCTCCATCAGCAAAGACACAATATCTCCATAGCCATCATACTCCTGCAAATCTTTGTATAGCTGATAGATGTTGTTGTTATAGGAACATACTATCTGCTCATCTCTATTTGCAAAGTATAATCGCTGGATGGTGCGGAACAAATCCGGCTCCCGTTTTACTCCTTCAAAAACGAATAGTATCATACTTCGAATGCGTTACCTCTAAACATTTTTTCTATATTATGCCCGAATCTCAACTCTTTTTGAGTGCAGTCGCTCAACGGCTTGATTTTGTTGTCTTGCAAGATGAAATTGCAATCTGGGCGAAGCAAGTCGTTGGTCATCAGATAGGTGTTGTGTGATGACGTAAAAGCCTGACATGGAAGGGAAAAGAGGGTTTTGCAAACCTCATAAGAGAGTCTGAAATGATAGAATGCATCAAATTCATCTATGAAAACGAACGATGCTTTTGTCATCTGTTTCAGCCAGTAATATAGCAGCATCAGAGATTGAGTACCCGTTGATGCAATCTTATCGAATGGAATGCGACCTAATCCAAATACGCAATACAACTCTTTATCATCATCCTTTGGCTCCTGAAACTCAAAACTTTGTCCGCTTACCCGATGGATGAATTCCTCAAAGTCCCGAGTCAGCTTATTCTTGATGATATACTCATCGAGATTTGCCGGAGCAGTAGCCAACCCCATAAACTCATTTTTTTCAACACTTCTGAACCATAACATTGAGTTTACGAATTGCTGCAGTTTCAGAAGATAATGTTCCTTGGCAAGAGGATAGGAAGTAAGCAGAAAGTTTACGATGGATACATTATTGGCGTTATTGGCAAGGTTTGCCTTCACCGCAGAATCCATCGGGAACTCAACATCATCCAATGTCAAGACAGAATTCTTGTTGCAGAAAATAAGCTTGTTATTCACAACAAGTTCTTCTTCCTCCAGTTTTCCATCAGGTGATTTGCTATATGTATACAGTAACGTATCATCTCTAAACTTGAATGTATATTCAAATTTTACGGGGAAGTTCAACTTTCCCGTATATGTAAAGTTATCATAATAGTTCACCTTCTTCCACTTCTGTGAAAGATGATTGGTAATGTCGAAGATGGCCATTGCAAAGTTCGACTTGCCAGAACCATTAGGTCCATATACGATGCCATTCTTGATGATACCATCTTTAATGGCAAAAGTATTGAACGAATAGTTACTTGGTTTCGACAAATCCCATTCTATACGATTGGCAAATCCTCTATAGTTCGTTACGGCAAATTTTACTAGCATGCTTATAAATACTTTATTTTTAATTGATAACAATTTTGTTGGTGCAAAGCTAATACACACTTAAACAATGCAAACCATCTTTTATTATAATGTCAAGTGCAGCTAAGCAGTTGCAAAGATATACAAAATATCAATACGCCGTAATTTTTTTACGGATATTTAAGATAATAATCCTTGCAATACAATTTAAATGCTTTATCATTAAAAAAACTAATAGCTAAAGTTATATGGTGATTCCTCTCAATAGGGTGTACTGCAAACATTCTATTTACCATAAGCTTCCTGTCTGCCTTATCAAACATGATTTTTTCTTCAAGTGCTCTAACTACCTCAGTTGAAAGAGGTTTGTGTATGTACTTTCGTACACTATGTCTTTGTTTGATAGCTTCTTCTATAGTCATGATTTCTATAATGAATTGTGCATGCAAAGTTAAGAAAAAAACAATATTCAAAGGCAAAAAACCAAGAAAAATCTCAGAAACTTATAATTTTTTATAAAAAGAACAATATATTATACCTTTTCTTGCGTAATCTAGATTTTTTGGTTAACTTTGCACGAAAAGTACAATATAATATACTACTTGGTATGAAAATTCAAGAAGTAATGAAATTGCAGCGTAAGGCCTTGGGGATTACCCAGCAAGACCTCGCTGACATGTCTGAGATAGCCATTTCTACCATCAAGAAAATAGAGAGCGGTAAAGGCAACCCTTCCCTATCGACGGTTGAAAAAATCATGGATATCCTTGGCATGGAGGTTAAATATGAGATTCGTCAAACCGTTTAAATATAGTAGGATAAGAGAAAAGCTATCCTTTTTTGGACGGTAAGATGAAACGTACCTATTTGCGAATAGTCAAAGAAAGAATTCAAAGATTCAATCGTAAATCTGAATGAGCTCCATGAAGGGTAATCATTCCCGGACTATCAAGACATGAGTAGTTGATAAATCATTGATTAACAATATAATAATATCCAATGAAACTTAACAAAATCCATCATGTAGCCGTGATTTGCTCCGACTATGAGAAATCCAAGCATTTCTATACAGATGTGCTCGGAATGAATATAGTAAGTGAAAATTATCGTGAAGGACGTGACTCCTGGAAGGCAGACTGCTGGCTTGATGACTCGTATGTCATAGAGCTCTTCTCCTTCCCTAATCCACCTGCACGTCCTTCCTATCCGGAAGCTGCCGGTCTGCGCCATCTTGCTTTTGAGGTGGATGATCTTTCGGATACAATTGATGAACTTGACAGTAAAGGTATCGCTCATGAACCCATCCGTACAGATGAATATACTGGCAAGCGATTTGTATTCTTCAGTGACCCAGATGGTTTGCCGATAGAACTGTATGAAAAATAAAAAACTGTTCAAACGTATCTGATACAATGCAGCAAGTAAACATTCAATATTACAGTTCGCCTTGTGGAGAAATTATCCTAGCATCGGTGGGCGATGAATTATGCCTTTGTGATTGGAATGAAATGCCATGTGCAGAGCGCAATAAACTTCGGCTTTCGCGGTATATGAAGGCTGAGTTCAAGATTGAAACATCCACTATCTTGGAACTGGCCAAGACGCAATTGGACGAATATTTCACCGGCAATCGCAAGACATTCGATATTCCGTTGCACCCTGTAGGAACTGATTTTCAGAAAAAAGTATGGCATGCATTGCTCAACATACCCTACGGAGAAACAAAAAGCTATAAGGAAATAGCCATGAGTATGGGTAACCCCAATGGCACAAGAGCCGTTGCTGGTGCTATCGGAGCTAATGGTATCTGCATTTTCATTCCCTGCCATCGTGTTATCGGCAGTAATCATTCCCTGACAGGTTTTGCCGGAGGATTGGATGCGAAGAGAAGGTTGTTGGAGCTTGAAGCAGAACATAAACAACTTAAAATGTTGATTTTCAAATAAGAAAAAATACAAAAACAAAAGAAATGAACATCAAGTCAATAGGTAGTAAAATCAAGGGAAATCCTAAGATGGTAGAGGGTACGGTATATTCCATGCTCATCATCTGTAGTATTTCCCATTTCTTGAATGATATGATTCAGTCGATTATCCCTTCCATCTATCCGATTGTGAAGGATAAGTTCGACTTCTCGTTTGCACAGATAGGTATCATCACGCTGGTCTTCCAGATGACGTCTTCCATCCTGCAACCTTTTACGGGGCTTTATGCTGACAAGCATCCCCGTCCCTATGCTCTTTCCCTAGGCATGTGCTTCACCTTGGTGGGCTTGCTCCTGCTGGCTTTTGCCGAGAATTATTTTCTGATTCTCCTGGCTGTGAGCGTCGTAGGTCTGGGCTCATCCGTGTTTCATCCCACAGCTTCAAGAGTGGCCCAGATGGCATCGGGAGGCAAGAAGAGTCTGGCACAATCTATCTTTCAGGTGGGCGGCAATGGCGGATCGGCAGTAGGTCCGCTGCTGGCTGCCATCATCATCCTGCCTTTCGGACAGCATGCCATCTCCTGGTTTGCCCTTGCAGCCCTCCTCGCTGCCATCATCATGGTAAGATTGGGAGTCTGGTACAAGGCACGACTGGCTTACGTGGTGAACCATCCGCAGAAACAACCGCTTCTCAATACCCATATTTCTAAAAGGGTGAAGTATTGGGCACTGTTCATCCTCATCATGCTCGTGTTCTCCAAGTATTTCTATACGGCGTGCATCACGAGCTACTTCACCTTCTTCCTGATGGATAAGTTCAGTGTCTCGGTACAGACTTCACAGCTGTGTCTCTTCGTGTTCCTTGCAGCCTTTGCCATAGGAACAGTGGCAGGAGGAATGCTGGGTGACAAGTTCGGCAGAAAGTATGTCATCTGGTTTTCCATTCTGGGAGCAGCACCTTTCGCCATCGCCATGCCTTTCGTCAACTTCACGTGGACCATCATCTTTACCTTCCTGTCAGGATTGATCATTGCCTCGGCTTTCTCTTCCATCGTGGTATATGCCACCGACCTGATGCCAGATAAAGTAGGACTGATAGCCGGCATTTTCTTCGGACTGATGTTTGGTTTGGGAGGTTTGGGCTCTGCTTTCTTCGGCTGGTTAGCAGACAAGACGAGCATCGAGTTTATCTTCCAGGTGAGTGCCTTCCTGCCATTGCTCGGCATCATAGCAGGATTCTTGCCGAATACACAGAAGAAAAGCGTTGAAGAAACGGATGAAAACGCAAAGTAAATGAAAAACTAAAATGATAAGAGAATATTAACAAATGGAACAAGAAGAAAAGAAACAGAAATCTCAAGCTGCAGAGAATCAGGCATCCTGCTCGTCTCTGCAGCCAGTTGCACCACATCCTTTTATTTCTGTCATACCGCTGGCAGTACTTATCACCCTCATCGTCCTGGTTGTCAAAATCTTCCCTGATGATGCCCTGGCTGGTGCCTCTCAGGTGGCCCTCATGATAGCCACAGCCGTTTGTGTAGCACTCGGTATGGGCATCTATAGGATGAAATGGAATATCTTTGAAGAGATGATCAAAAAGACCGTGGGCGATGCCGGAGTATCTATCCTGATCCTGCTGCTCATCGGAATGATGTCAGCTACCTGGATGATCAGTGGTGTGGTACCCACATTAATATATTATGGTGTACAGATCATGTCGCCAACCTTTTTCCTTCCCTGCGCATGCATCATCTCCAGCATCATTTCTGTGATGACGGGAACCTCATGGACCACTATTGCCACCATCGGTATTGCTCTGATGGGAATCGGAGATGCCCTGGGAATACCAGCCCCCTATACCGCTGGAGCTATTATCTCCGGTGCCTATTTCGGGGATAAACTCTCGCCTATGAGCGATACCACCGTCCTTGCTTCGAGTATAGCCGGAGCGGATCTCTTCTCACATATCCGCTATATGCTCTATACTACCATACCAAGCATCCTGCTCTCGCTGGTACTCTATCTCATCATCGGATTCTGTTATGATTCCAAGCCAGTGGATATCAGCCAGTATCTCACCGGTCTGAGCCATGGATTCAATATCTCTCTGTTTACCATGCTCGTTCCGGCTTTTACAGGATGGCTCATCTACCGCAAGACTCCATCTCTCATCACCCTTCTGCTTTCAGCCCTTTCAGCATGCATCTGTGCTCTCATCCTCCAGCCGGAAGTGCTCGTAAAGATAGCAGGTGAAGACAGCATCTCTGCCAAAAGCCTCTTTGAAGGAATCATGACCACCTGCTATACCCATACCCAGGTAGATTGCGGTATGGCGAACATCAATGATCTCGTAGCCACCCGAGGTATGGCTGGCATGCTCAATACCATCTGGCTCATCCTCTGTGCCATGTGTTTCGGTTCATGTATGGTAGCCAGCGGCATGCTCCACGCCATTACCCACATGCTCCTGAAAAGCATCCACAGCACCGTATCACTTGTCTGCAGCACCGTGACATCAGGTGTCTTGCTCAATCTCGTTATGGGTGACCAGTTCCTGAGCATTATTATGAATGCATCTATCTACAAGGATGAGTATGCCGAACGAGGCTACCGTCCGGAACTCTTGAGCCGAAGTACAGAGGATAGCGCTACCGTAACGAGCGTATTGGTTCCATGGACAGCCTGCGGTATGACGCAGAGTACGGTTCTTGGTATCCCGACACTTGTCTATCTCCCCTTCTGCTTCTTCAACATCATCAGTCCTTTGATGAGTTGTCTGGTTGCCATCCTTGGCTTCGTACCCAACCCACAACCCAAGGAAAACAAAGCATCTGCAGCGGAAGAGTCTGATATCCGTTAATATGAATAGGAGATTCATAGATTCCCAATGACGGCAAGCAGACGCCTATGAGAGGGCATCCTGTATTCATTGCCCAGCATGCTACAGGCTGCTGTTGCCGTGGTTGTTTCTTCAAATGGCATCATATACCTGCCGGAAGACAGCTGACAGGAGAAGAACAGCAGTATGCTGTAGCAGTACTGATGGCATGGATTGAAAAACAGGTTTAAAAAGCATGAAGTTTTATTTCATGTCCAAAACTCTTCTTCGCCAGTGGGTTGCATCTTGCCCCCGCACTTTGGGCAAGTATGCATATCCCACCTGTGAATCCTGTCAGAACCACATCTTAGACATAGCCTTCCTACAAGAGAACAATTCAATACCCAACTTGCGTTGGATATCTTGCCAATCTATACCATCATCGACATGATAGAGACTGCAGAATAACCCATAATATAATGAAAGAGAGTCCTTTAAAAAACCGGACTCTCTTTTAATACTGAGCTCCTTTAAACCAGTCCGCTTAAATCAATGGAATATTTGGTAGGAAGTTTCTGCTCCTTCTTGATAAACATCAGCATGTAAATAGGGAGATAAGTGATTTTTCCCACCTTCTTCACATTATCATTACACAGCACATAGGCTTTAGAAATCTGATAAGTTGTTGAGTTCACCACATTCGTAAGCGCTTTATGACGCTCATAATCCTTGCCCGATTTAACCTCTATCGGCAACACCTCACCATTTTGCTCTATCACAAAATCCAGTTCACCCTGGCGCTTGTTGTTATAATAATACAACTGGAAACCGTGCGCCCAGAGCTCTTGTGCTACGGCATTCTCATATACCGAACCAAAGTTGATGGACGGTTCGTTATCCAAAATCTTCAGCTGAATGCCATCCGCATAAAGACTTGCCAAAAGACCAATGTCTGCCATAAACAGCTTGAATAAGTTTCTGCTGCTCGACAAAATCAACGGCACAGTAGGCTCCTCAACATTATATACCGGCAAAGCTACACCGGCATCCTTCAACCACAAGAAACTGTTCTGATAACGTGCAAACTTGATGTTTTCATTCAGGTTCTTCAATATGAAACGTTTGTTCTTGGCATCAAGCTCAGCAGGAATCCTGTCAAAGATTTCCTGAATATACAATTTATGGTCAGGGTCATATTTCGCTATATCCTGCTTATAGAGACGTATGATAGCCTGCTGCTCTGCCATTACATCTTGCAGATTATTGGTAGCCAGATATTTATCAACAGCTGCAGGCATTCCACCTACTATAAGATAAAGGCGGAATACCTCCATCATCTTTTCATGGATGAATTCATCTACAGCAGTCCCTTCCGTAAAATGTTTCCTCAAAGCATCTATAATTCTATCATTGATACCAACTGCTGTAGCAAACTCCTCCAAATCAAGAGGATACATATCTTTCACATCCATATATCCCACTGGTGCAGAACGGAGATTCTTGATCTCCACACCCAATAGGCTACCGCTTAAAACATAGCGATAGCTCCCCTCTTCCACCAGAAATTTGATGGCAGTTACGATTTCCGGGCATTCCTGCACTTCATCAAAGAACACAAGGGTACTGCCCTTGACCAAATCCTGGCTGGTCACAGTGGAGAGACGCAACAAGATGTCCTGACTATTCTTCGCCTTGCTGAAGACCTTTACCAAGCCTGGATTTTCGATGAAGTTGATTTCTATGAATCTTTCAAAATGTTCATGACCGAAACGACGGATAGAATATGTTTTTCCTATCTGTCTTGCTCCTGTCAACATCAAAGCTTTCTTATTCGCTTCGAAGAAATCAGCTAAATATCTGTCTATCTTACGTTTAATCATATCCTTGTCCCCTTTTCTAATATTAAACGGACGTATTTTGTCCGCTTTTCCATGGCAAATATACGATAATTTGTCCGTTTTTCCAAGGTATTTACGCATCTTTTTGTCCGTTTTTCCAAATTTTAACAGTTACTACCATACTTCTACCCCTATAGGTTCTTTACCAGTACGTTCCAGACAGCTTTTGCGAACCAAGTTCTCCAGTTTCTCCACCATTTTACGTTTGTTTTCCTTTGAAGCATTCCAACGGTTTTGAGTCTCCTTGTTAACTTTGTTGTATCCAAAGGCAGCCATCAATCATGTGCTTGATGATGTGTGTGCGTAAACAGGTTGCATAAGGCGTGCAAACGTTTGCACAAAGAAATGTAACCTTTTTGAAACTTTTTCTTGCTTCGTATTGGATTTTCTCTTAAATTTGCAGCCGAAAAAAGATACCAACTAGCGAACGAAGGCTAAGTTTAAAATAAACGAAACCAAATATAAAAGTAAAGATATGATGAAGCAAACATTCATAAAATCAGCAATGTTGCTGCTGCTGATCCTTTCAACGGCAACGACGCGAGCGCAGGAGGTCGCTCTGAAGACCAACTTACTGGGATGGGCTTCTACATCTGCCAACGCCGGCATAGAAATCGGCACGGGCAAGAAAACAACCTTCCAACTCTTCGGCACCCTGAACCCCTGGAAGTTCTCGGGCGACAAGAAGATGAGATTCTGGAATGTTATGCCAGAATACAGATGGTACACCTGCCAGAAGTTTGGAGGCCATTTCTTCGGAATCCATGCCCTAGGCGGTGAATACAACATTAAAAACATTGACATGCCCTTCGGCATCCTGCCGAAAACTCTGGAGGGCAGGCACTATGAAGGCTGGTATGTTGGTGGAGGTCTCACCTACGGCTATCAGTGGTTGCTCAATAAGCACCTCAATTTCGAAGGGTCTATCGGTTTGGGATATGCCTACAGTCCTTACAAGCTTTACGGACGATGCGAAAAATGTCTCGACAAAGACCACCGCAACTATGTGGGCCCTACAAAAGCCGCACTATCTCTCATATACGTGTTCTAAGAATTTTATTTAACTGTTGTTTTAACTGACAATATAAACACGTAATAACTAGACAGAATACAAAAAAAATTTTAGGGAAATCATAATATGGATAAAATGAAGCTTTATGCGGTCATTTCGCCTCTCTGCATACTCTTTTCTCAGGGCATCATGCCTGCTCAGGCTCAACAGCTGGCAGGGGGCAAGATTCAGGTAGACAGCGTTCTAGCACGCAAGAACGGCAACCGGATGGACGTTGCCTTCCGTATGAATCTGAACGATTTGAAGATGAAATCAGAGCAGCAGATAGTTTTCACACCGGTAATGGAAGGAACTGATTCTATCGCTCTCAACCCTATCATCATCCAGGGCAGAAACCAGGCTGTAAGATACCGCCGACTTGCCGACAGCAAGAAGAATCCGCAGGCACAGGTTTTTACCCGCAAGAACAAGACCAGTCAGCAGGTTTACTTCGCCCAGTCTGTTCCTTATCAGAAATGGATGAAGAAGTTCAAACTCTCGGTGAAAGAAGATCTCTGCGGATGCGGCAACCTGATAGAACAGGACAATACGCCGATTGCGGATATCGACCGTACACCGAAGATTACGAAGGATTTCTTCGTGCAGCCGAAAGCGGAAGCCAAGAAGGTGAGAGCCGAAAAGGGTGAAGCCTATCTCAGCTTTGTGGTTAACAAGAGTAATATTCTTGCCAACTTCCGTGAGAATGCTACTGAGCTGAAGAAGATTACTTCCACCATCGACCTGGTGAAGAACGACAAGAACGTTGAAATCACAGATATTGATATCCACGGTTTTGCTTCGCCTGATGGTTCGTATGCCAACAACAAGCGCCTTGCCAACGAGCGTGCTGCTGCTCTCCGCAACTATGTGAGCAGCCTCTACACCTTAAACAGCAAACTCTTTACCTATCAGGCTACACCGGAAGACTGGGAAGGATTCAAGAAGAAGATCCAGGCTAGTCATCTGGCTGATAAGGAAGCAATTCTCGAGATAGCTAACTCTTCGCTGGCTCCCGACAATAAGGACCTGAAGATCAGAAAGCTCCATCCGGCAAGTTACCGCTACATCCTGGATCATATCTATCCTCGTCTCCGTCATAGCGACTATACGGTAACCTACACGGTTCGTCCGTTCAGCATCGAAGAAGCCAAGGAGATATTGAAGACCAAGCCTCAGCAGCTTTCTCTGCAGGAGATGTTCCTGGTGGCACAGACTTACGAGCCGGGTTCGCCAGAGTTTAACGAGGTATTCGACATTGCCGTCCGCCTCTTCCCAGATGATGAGACAGCGAATCTCAATGCCGCCTGCACCGATTTGCAGAAAGGCGATCTTACTTCTGCCGAAAAGCATCTTGCCAAGGCAGGCAACTCGAAGGAGGCAGAGCGTGTAAGAGATGTCTTCAAGCAGATAAAGGAATTGGAATAACAGAAAATTAGAGAATAACGATTATAAACAAGCTTAACTTTCAAAAATTATGAAGATTAAACATTTATTTGGCTTGGCTGTCATCGCAGCTATGACAGCAAGCTGTTCAAGCAATGAGGACCTGGGAACCGCAGGTCCAGGTACTGGTACTAATGAATCAGGTGTTGGTTATGCATCTTTCACCATTAACTTGCCTTCGGTAAGTGGTTCTACTACTTCAGGTGCAAGAGGAACTCGTGCAGCTGGTGATTTTGAATTTAATGCAGGTGATGCGAAGGAGTATGATGTAAACGATGCAACCTTGCTCATCTTCAAGGAAGCTGGAGCATCTGAGAATGAATACACCTTTGTGGAAAGCGTAAACTTGGGTTCAATGGCTCCTTGGAAGGATCCATCTGAACCAGGCGTTACAACTCATGCCAAGATTACCGCAAAGTTGAACAAAGTAAATACTAAAGATAAGTTCTATGCATTGGTTCTTCTGAACAATGGAACAGAGAGCAGCAAAAAAGTGGACCTCCCTGCCGATAATCAGCCTTTTTCAGAATGGAATGAAGCAAAAGCAAATGTAACTGACAAAATCGCTAATACTGCTAATGGTTTCTACATGGCAAACGCTCCTTTATACAAGGACAACAAGGTTACAACATTGGTTCCTATCGAAAGCTCAAAGATTTACCCTACCGAGGCACAAGCAGCTTCTAATCCTTCTACAGACATCTACGTTGAGCGTGGACTTGCTAAGGTAACTGTAACTTCTGCTTCAAAAGACACAAAGACTATTGCAGATGGTACATATAAGAATGACAAGGTAACCATCCAAAATTGGGGCTTGGACGTAACCAACAAGAAGAGTTTCCCTGTTCACAAAACTGATGGTACTGGCTATGATAATATTTGGTCTAACACGGCAACCCCTGAAGGTACTGCTAACCATGCAACAACTTTACGCTTCGTAGACAATAATACTACAACAGTTGCTAAGCGTGTATATTGGGGTGTTGACCCTAATTACGACATCGCTGAGTTGTATGCTGAGACTACTGAAGGCAAGAAAGCGAGAACTGATAATTTCAACTACGTCGGTAAGGATGAATTGACAGCAACCACTTCCGATGCTCAGTACTGTCTTGAGAACACATTCAACCTTGACAACATGATGCAGGGTCAGACCACTCGTGTTGTCTTCAAGGCTAAATATGAGCCAAAGGGTTTCACGCCGGGCGCAACATTCTATATGGTAGGTAAGAATACCGCCATTTGGACTGAGAAAAATCTCAAGGATGAAATTGTGGCTGCCGTTACTAAAGTTGTAGCATCAGCAACTTCGACTAATACAACCGTCGACTTGACAGCTGCAGCTGGAGGAACCGACATCACAAAGGCAGGCAATCATTTGTTGGCATTGGGTAACATCTCAGTAACTGGTGTAACTCTCCAACAAACCGACATCGATGCCATCAACGCAAAATTAGGTCTCAAGAAAGGCGAAGGAATCAGCACCTACCAGGATGCAGAGGCTTATTATATAGCTCGTGTTAAGCACTTTGGAGTCCTCACTCCTTGGAATGCTGGACAAAGTTATGGAACTGACAACCTAAGTTTCCTAGGACGTTATGGCGTTCTCCGCAACAACTGGTATGAATTGGAAGTTAACAAAGTAAGCGGTCCAGGCTATCCTGATGTTCCAGAGGTTAAGCCAAACGTTCCAGATGATGAAAACTTCAAGTACATCAGCGTCAGCGTAAAGATCCTTTCTTGGGCTAAGCGTTCAGACACAGTCGATTTGTAATCCATAACACATTATTATATATAGCTCAGCCGCTCTAGCGCTAAGGAGCGGCTGGCTATATCGGAAGAATAAGAATCAATTTATACACTTTACTTTTTCATAAAACAGATAAGCATCATGGCAAACAAGAAGTTTAACAGTTGGATCAAGAATATATGCATGGGATGGGGATTCATCATGGCGGGCAGTATGCTCAGCAGCTGCAACGACTTGATGCACGACAACCTGCCTCCTTGTGACATGGGTGTTGACTTGCAGTTCAAGTACGACTACAACGTGCAGCGTGCCGACATGTTCAAAGATCATGTGGGCGGACTCAGCGTATTCGTATACGACGAGCAGGGCAACTTCATTGCTCGCCATGATGCCTATAACGATGCGACATCACAGCCGCTCAAGGACCCTAACTATGCCATGCGAATCAATCTGGAACCGGGCAAATACCGATTCGCAACCTTCGCCTTCCAAAAGAAATACGAAGATGCACTCGCGCAGCCAGGTGCCAAATTCCAGATAGCTCTGCCACAGCAGGGTGACAACATCACCGCCCTCCATGCACGACTCGACCGCGAACAGGGCAAGGTGAACAACCAGAGCCAACCGCTCGATACACTCTGGCAAGGACTCAGCAACGAACTGGTTGAAGTAAAAGACCTGCAGGTTACACGCCATACCATCGGTCTGGTTCGTGATACCAAGCAGCTCACCATCAGCCTGCATCAGACCGACGAGCCTGCCAACATCAATGCCGATGACTTCAGTTATCAGATAACCAATGCCAACGGCGATATCAGTTACGACAACTCTCTCCTCCCCGACGAGGAGTTGACATATACCCCATACTATACCTGGACCACTGAGTTTAAGGATACCGAGGGCAATGTAAAGGAGCGCACCGCTCATGCCGCCCTCATGTTCTCCCGACTCATCTGGCATCCGGTAGAAGAAAACGACAAGAACGCCATCCTCACCATCACGAACAAGACTACTGGCGAAGAGGTGGCACGCATCAATCTTGCTGACTGTCTGGCACAAGGCCGTGGCGCCTTCGAAGCCCGCCATTATTCAGCACAGGAATTCCTGGACCGAGAGTACGACTACAAGCTCGACTTCTTCCTCCAGGGCAACCAGTGGAAGTATGCGAAGCTCAGCATTTCCATCCTGGATTGGAGCAAGCGCATCCAGCGTGTCGATTTCTAACCGTTTCAGGTGTCAGAGCCCCTTCCGGGCATTTAGCTCATAAGAGTATTTGACTTTAAAAATTAGAAACAATGAAAATACGAGATTTCATTTTAAGTTTAGTTAGTTGGTTTATATTGTTGGTTACAGTAAGTTGCTCTGACGAACTTGGAGGCGAGCGCGCTCCCATTTCGTCAGAAAGCAACTTGCATGTACTCGTGCCAACCGTGCTCAGCAGCCGCGGCACCCGTACCGACGATGCTTCCGGCCTTCCTACCTATAATGCTACGGTAGATGAATGCCAGATCAACGACCTGACCCTCTATGCTTTTCCTACAGGAAATGAAGGCAAGCTCCTGAAAGAGACGCTCCCTGCCCCATTGGCTACGATGATGGCAGAGCCGAATGTAGCTAACTATCAGCTCAATATCGAACCGGGTACTTACCATATCTATGTGGTTGCCAACATGAACAAGGTGTTGAGTGGTCAAACTATCCAAACTGAAGATGAACTCAAAAAAATAGTTCTGGGTTATGAAGTTGGAAAAGAACCGGGAATGCCTGTTTCTACAAACATCCCGATGATTTATGAGCCAAAGGATGTAAACGGTAATATCATCGATAAAAAAATAGAAAAAAGTGGTAAGAAATATACAGAGGTAGCAGCTAACCTGAAGTTTACATGCGTAAAGGTTAAGCTGAATCTTATCTTCGATCCTACTGCTGAAGGTTCTGCATTCAATGGTAATAGCTATATCATCAAGGATATTCTGGCTCAAAAGCTTTCTCCTAGCACCACGCTGAGTTGGGATGGAGCATTTAGCAAGCCAGCCTCTAGTGTTAGCCAAGATTATGCCAATGGTTTTGAAAATAAAGTTTATGCAAATCCTTCTGAGGCAAGCAATAAGGGTGGTTATTATAAGGCGGGAGACTGGACAGAGAATGCAACCAATGCCAATGTGAATAATAAGGACATCATCACCCTTGTTCAGGGTGCTACTCCTAAAGCTGCTCCACAGAATGCCGCCGATAAGTGGCTTTTTCAAGGCACTTACTATCTGCCTGAGCGTTATATCGCCGAAGCCTCTCAGCAGTCTACCCTCAAAGTTAATGGCTCTGTGAATGGTAACATTGAGAACTACTATAAGATTAAGCTGGGACATCGTCAGGATGAGAGTTCAACTTCCAAAGAAGTCCCAACTTTCCCTCGTGGCACCTATTATGAGATTATCGGCAAGATCAAGAGTCTGGGAAACATGACTCTCAACTGTAATGTGAGCGTAGAGGACTGGAATCCTGTAACGATAGAAGCCGACTTCAACCATACCACACTGTGGGTAAACAAGACAAGCGCTCAAATAACCTCCATAGAGGAAGACTCTATTTCCTACAAGTCAAATTGGGTGAATGTGGAGTTTGGTTGCGATGCGATTGTTGATGGTAAGCCCCTCGTCGTTGTAGATAAAAGAGATGAGGTCAATCATATTATCACCTTTAGGATTAATCCCGAGATTCCCATGAGTGCTTATGGAAATGGGGAAGGTCAATTTCCTCCGAAAGGAAAGACCAAGATATGGCTGAAGGCTAACAACCTGAAGAAATATCTGGATGTAGACTACAATGTAGAACCTCTGTTTGAGGTTGATCCATTGGAGGTAATCATCTATTATGAGGCAAGTGCAAAAACCAACACAAAGGTATTCACTTGGGTTACAAACTTGGGAGGTATCGTGCTTCCTAACGAGCAGACTTCCACCATTGGTAGCTCAACTATCAATATATCGAAGCCATCCGATGAAAACGCTCCCAAGGGAACATTCCAGGTGGAGGCTACAACCGACCCTGGAACAACTACAGTGCATACATTCCGAGTACACTCGAAAGACTCGTATAATAGCAACTATAAGTACAGAGATATTAAAGTAACTGTAAGACCTCCGGTTGACAATTACCGTATCTATTTCCGTGCCATTAATGACAGGTCGTCAAATAAAGACAAGTTTAATACTAACCAATTCCAAGGTATTTTGGATGAATACTATGGAACAGGTGATAACAATAACAACTGGAACGATTCTTGGAGTGGGGACAATAAGATGCAAACAAGTAGACATAATGTATATATTTATTCTCAAAAGGGTGAAACGACAGGAACAGCAATACCTAAAGAAAATGTGTGGTACTTTAATGGTAGATATAATAATCCAAGCGGTATGACTGGGGACACGAATAATCCAGGATGGTACTACATGGACATGGATTTTAATGCTAAAGGATATAGATTGGATAAAGGCGACGGTCAAGAAACTACACCGATCAAGCCTGGCGAGACATTGATGATATTCTACAGCTTCATCAACGATGGTGCGGACCTTCACCGCTGCCCTCAGCACATGGCGCCTGGTATCCCCCTTTTTAACTATGAGGATAGAGAAGGTTGGATACTTTACGACCCGACAACAGACCCTTATTATCGTATTTTCGATGAGAAGCCGATAGTTAAGGATATCAATTATGTTGTCTATACCAAGAATAAAGTATTAGGCTGGGCGTTTAAGTTCGGTGTCGCAACAGACAATCCGACATCCTCAGGAGATAATAAACAATATGTACATTGGGACAACACTTGGGATGGTAACAGCGCCAAGAGTTTTAAAAGCGAACAAGTAGGAAGCTGGTGGAAGACAACGATAAGGTTAAAAGCGGTTGACGGCTATCATGAGAAGGGTATAGTCCTTCAGTTTGAAAAGGATGCCTATGATGAGAAATATACCCTTTTCGAAGGTAGAAGTTATGAGAAGTATAACGATACAGGATATTATGACAATAATAGCTGGCATCCAGGTATACCATCAGGTGTATAAACAAGTAAAGTAAGTAAGGAAATGAAAAAGATAATATCTCTTTTAGTGGCACTGCTGACATTGGCAGCATGTAGCGACACTTTGAACGAAGGTTCCAACCCAAGCAACAAGAATGGGGTGGAAGATGGGGGCATCACGCTCACCATCACACTTCCCGACTTTTCAAAAGAGGAGCTGACAAGAGCTGGCGATACGGGATTGAAGAGTCTGAACGTAGTGGCTTACGATGATAAAGGAGTGTTCCTGTCGAACCAAAGCGTTTCCGCTTACGAACTTGTGTCGGGCACCGACAACACTTACAAAGTGAAAGTGCCAGTCACGGACAAGGCTACAATGATTCATCTGGTTGCCAATGCCGGTGATTTGTCAGATACTCAATGTCGGAGTGGTTTGGACAAGGCTGCCATTTCGGGAACAATCAACACAGAGAATCCTGTCTGCTGGGGAATGATCAGCGTGTCAAACTTGATGAAGGCAAATCCGGAAATCAGTCTGCTGCGCCAGTTTGCCAAGGTAAACGTCAAGTATGAGAAGACTACATCCAGTGATTTCAAAGACGACAATACGTTTGAATTGGAAAGCTTCCAGGTGTATGAAGCTGCAGACAAGGGAACCATAGCTCCCAAGGATTTTGACTATAATGCAGCAGCAGTCAATGTGCCAGCTGATGCAGACAAAGCTAATAGCGGATGGCAGACAGGCGAAACACCTTTCTATGAGACTGCCGCCGGTCAAGCCTATCTCATCGTGAAGGGTAAATATAATCGTGTGGAGTCTTTCTATAAGGTGGCTTTCCTCGACAACAAAACAAAGGATGCCATGCCGTTGCTCCGCAACCATGCCTATACAGTAAAAATCACTCACGTGAACACCTATGGCTGGCCCACAGAAGCAGAGGCTATTAAAGACCCATATCCCGAGAACCGAATGATGGTAGACGTGAAAGATGATAATCCTTTGGTTAACGATATGATAGCCTGCAAGGACTATCATCTGGGAGTAAGCGACCAAGTAAGCGGCGCATGGGATGATGAGAATATTATCGCCACTGTCGTTACAACTATCAAGAACAATGAGAAGCCGACTTTCTCTAAGTCCGATGACTGGATAAAAGGTGTCACGGTCAGTGAGACTATCACTGTGCCGGATACTGACGGTCCAAACTCTACTACAGGTAAGAAATATAAGATTTCGATTGCGGTAGATAAAAATGAATACTCTGAGGAACCACGCACAGGAACGGTAATCGTGAAGTCGGGCGACTTGACCCGCACCATAACCGTGACCCAGAAAGGTAAGGACTTCAAGCGTTTTGACAGAACCGTAAAGCTTGTGACATCAAGCAATGTGGGCACATCGGAAGAATATAATGACTATTTCAACAAATTCCTGCCAGGTACTAAAGGTATCAGCCCGAAGGATATGCAGAACGATATTGTCAGAAACGATGGTCTGCACTTCGGGGTGGGAACTAACGAGTTCAGTTATTTGATTTCAAAGAAAACGGGTGATGATGTGACTTATGGCGTAAACAGCAACTTGTTTAAGGTAACGGATAATGGAGACGGCAACTGGAAAGTGACGCTGAACAGCGGTGCTGACAACTATGACATCTGGATCGGCGACTTCACCATCACCTATCAGGAGAATGGACACGACATTGCTATCACGTATCCCGTTTATCATTGTGGACTCTTCCACAAGATAGATGCCAGCAACCAGCAACCGCCTGTTGATCAATCTTCTGTCAGCGGCCGTTTCTACTACGGTGTAGTGAAGGTGAAAGGAAAGAGTAAAACATACGTCATGCTCGACCGCAACCTCGGAGCCTCCAGCGACAGATGCTATGCTCCGGGCACCAAGGCGTTGGAAGCTAACAAGGGTGCTATTGGCGGATACTTCCATATTGCTGAAGCGAAACAGGATCAGGCAAATGCAGGTAGTCTTATCGGCAATCTGCCTCAAGGTTTCACTATTCCCGAGAATAGTGTGTTCCAAGACATCATAGACGGCGGTAATCTGAAAGAGGAGACCCGCTACACCTTGTCGGGCGAGGCGTACAACAGTGTTGAGATAACAACAGACAATTCGGAGCTGCCCGTAATCTATTTGCCAGCCACAGGATATGTGGAGGGTGAGGCTTTCAGAAATGTCACCCATGTCAGCCTATGGACCCGCACGCTACTCTCAGGAAATCAGGGTTTCGACACCACCAGTCCTGAGTATGGCTTCTGGTATCGCTATTTAGATGTGTATGGTAAGATTTGCACCATGTCGAATCTCCGCTTCGTCAGCGGTAATGCAGGTAAAAACACCGGGACTTACAGGGCCATGCCAATCCGCCTGGTACATGTCCTGTAATAAACATAAGATAAGTGATAAATATAATAACATCTTTTACTTATATAATTAAAGTATAAAAAACATCTGTTTTACAAAGAAGAGGGTGTGTCATAAGCCACACCCTCTTCCTTGATTCTAAACTTCCTTCCAATCAACCAGTCCTTTACCAGAATCATCCAGTTCTATAGCAATAGCTATTACCTTGCGTTTATCCGCCTTGAATGGTTCGGCATATTGTCTAGCCTTAATTTGCTCCGCTGCCGCATCAATGCCTCCATTGTTGCTCAGCTTCAGTTCCAGAACGTAGATGAAGTTATTGGTTTCCAACACCATATCTATCCTACCAGTAGAAATCATCTTCTCAACTTCCACCCTGCAGCCGATAGCATTGAAGATGGTACTCAAGATAAGACGGTACCTCTCTTCCATATCTATGCTGGCAAGACTATCTTGTATAGAGCCTTGCGTACTTCATAGTTTGGAATGCCCAGCAAATAAATTCCTTCCATATATCCCTTTATCGTGAGATAACCAGACTGATAGAGGAAAAGTTCAGCTCCACCACCTGTCACATCAGAAGTCTCCAAGGTATCGCTGTCTATCGGACATTTCTCGAAATCCTTCAATCTAATTTCCATATCATCTACAAACTTAGGAAGCAAAGAGGTTGCTCCAGATGAAGCCCAGTAATTCTTTAGACTGGAGTCAGCGAGGGCATTGATAAGACTGAATGGATTGAATATATCAACCATATTTTCATGACTGAAATGATAACCATCGTAGAATGCCGTCAACTGTACCACGGCTTCATCAAAAGTCCATCCTTTCTTTGTTGCCAACCTGTTAATCTCCGATTTAAAATCTGAGAGGAGTTCATCTTTCGTGATACCGCAAAGAGCTGCATACTCAGAATCAAAGCTGATATTACTCAAATTGTTGAGTACAGAGAAAAGAGAAATCTGCGTAAACTTGGTAATACCGGTAATGAAAACAAACTTCTCGTATTTATCATCAGCTTTGAGAATGGCAAAAACCTCTCTATAGATATCCGTACATGCTTCATGATGTGGAGTCTTCCAGGAATGCTGCAATGGAGAGTCGTATTCATCGATGAGGATGGCAACCTGTTGTCCAGTTTGCTCATATGACGTTTGGATAATGCCGTCAAAACGGTCGGCAAGTTTGGCAGTGGGCTTAGGTGTAATGTCATATTCCTTCTCTAATCTGTCGAAAGTGATGTCGAGATAAGAGCGTAAAGTTTCCGGCTCTGCGCCAGCACGACTCATATCGAGCCTGATGACAGGTCGCTTCACCCATTCCTTCTCCATCTGCATAATCTTCAACCCTTCGAAGAGTTCCTTCTTACCCAGAAAGTAGGCTTCGAGCGTATCTACCAACAGAGATTTACCAAAGCGGCGTGGGCGGCTCAGGTAATTATACGTTTTATTTCTATTGGCAAGTTGCCAGATAATATCTGTCTTGTCAACATAAAGATATCCACCCTTTCTGATTTTTTCAAAAGACTGGATGCCTACTGGTAATTTTCTATCGTTCATATCTACTATAATTGCTTGTCTAATTACAAAAAACAAAATTATCGTGACTTGCTAAGTTCACCTATATATGCCCCTTGCATATCAGGTACTTGCCATACGTATATTTCATTTTTATCATGGTGCAAAGATACGAAAAAACAAAATAACTACCAAGTTTTTAGATTTTTTTCTATATAATTTATTCAAGATTCGCAAGTTCAGTATACTATCTTACGGCAATCTTCTGACCCTTAGCCTGAGCACAGGAGTGGGTAGATGCCTTCACGATGTAAATGCCGGATGGAACTCGCAGAATCATTCTCTGCTGTCCCGTTTAGTCTGGACGATTATTATATAAGTTATTAATATCCAATATTTTATGTTCTAGAAGTTGTGTATTCGATTTGATTTTGTACCTTTGCACTCATATGGTATCCTAGCCTATTTTAACCTACTAAAACAGTTCTTTCAACTAAGAAAAGAAACATTTATACTTAGATAAAATCTCCGTTCATAGACGCTGAACCGCGGTTCAACGTCTATGAACGGAGATTTCAATAGGGTTAAAGAACATTTTATCCTATAATCAACCAAGACTTTTCCCGAGATTAACCCATTATTAATACAGCAAGAAGGAAGAAAGGAGATAAGAGGAAGCCTGAAAAGAAATAAAAGGAGGAGAGAAAAGAAATAAGAGAAGGGAGAAAAGAAATAAAAGGTATAAGGAAATGAGATAAGGGGCATAAATGAAGAAAAGATGTTTTTAATTTGGTGGTTTCACCATTTATTCGTATCTTTGCCAACAAAGAGAATATCACTTAAAAGAAAGGCGAGCAATTATGGCAAGAAAACTATATCCGATAGGATTACAAACTTTCGAACGAATCCGAGTAGAGGATAAGTTCTACATCGACAAGACGGAATATGTATATCGTATGGCACATACTGATGGTACTTGTTTCTTCCTGAGCCGTCCACGCCGTTTCGGAAAGTCGCTGTTGCTGACTACCATGAAGAGCTATTTTGAAGGAAAGAAGGAGCTTTTCTAAGGACTCGCCATCGAAAAGCTAGAAAAGGATTGGATAAGCTATCCGGTGCTGCATTTCGATATGAGCATGGGCAAACACATGGAGATAGCCCAGCTGGAAAGATATTTCGACCAGCAACTTGCAGAACAAGAGCAGAAATGGGGCATTACGAATCCGGCTGTTGATGCCAACGTCCGCCTCATCTCACTTATCCAGACTGCCTATAGGGAAACGGGCAAGCAAGTGGTAATACTGATTGACGAATATGATGCCCCTTTGCTTGATGTGGTGCACGAGGATGAAAAACTGGAAGAACTTCGCAACGCCATGCGCAATTTCTACAGTCCGCTAAAAGGATGCGAGAAATTGCTCCGCTTCGTATTCCTCACAGGCATCACCAAATTCTCTCAGCTCAGCATCTTCAGCGAATTGAACAACATCACCAATATCAGTATGGACGAGCCGTATGCCGGCATTTGCGGAATTACGGAAGATGAACTGGTGAACGGAATGCGGAATGACATAGAGGCACTTGCTGAAAAATTAAACTTATCGTATGAGCAGACGTTAGCTAAGTTAAAGGATAATTATGACGGCTATCATTTTACATGGCCTTCTCCAGACGTTTATAATCCGTTCAGCTTATTAACCTGCTTTGCCAAGCAGAAGATTGATTCCTACTGGTTTGGATCAGGCACTCCTACTTATCTGATCAATATGATGCGCAATTTCAACTTTCTGCCAGCGAACCTGGGCGAGAGTATGGAAGCCGGAAAGGATGACTTTGATGCTGCCACGGAAACCATGACCACCATCATGCCGCTGCTCTATCAGAGTGGCTACATCACCATCAAGGATTATGATGAAGAAACGGAGCTCTATACCCTAGCCATTCCCAACAAGGAAATAAGAGTTGGATTGTACAGAAGTTTGTTGCCTCATTATCTGACCTCAAAGACTGCGATGTGTAATACTACCATCGCCAAGATGTCGGTGCTTATTAAACAGCGCAAGATAGACGAAGCATTACAGTTGCTGAAATCGTTTTGGGAGACTGTGCCTTATTGCAACAACACCCATTACGAAGGTCATTACCAGCAAACGATGTATATCATCTTTGCCTTGCTCACGAATTTCAGGATTATAGTGGAGCAACATACGTCAAAGGGGAGAATTGATATAACCATGGAGACGGACGATACTATCTATGTAATGGAGCTGAAGTTTGGAAAGACTGCCCAGGAGGCTCTTGAGCAGATAGAAAGCAAGCATTATGCCGATGCCTTTGCCATGAGCGGCAAGGAAATTATCAAGGTAGGTATGAGCTTCAATATCAAAGATGACAACACCATCGTGTTCGATTGGAAATCATCAGAAATTTAGATGATAAAAACAAAAAGCGTGCAGGCGACTATGATGTGGCTTGCACGCTTTTTCCTTTTATATTCTTTTTATATTCATCCTACAGCCACGCTGCTCTTTATCCATCAATTCTGGGAGAGAATCATTTTTATAATGCTGGCGAATCTGAACCATGACAGGACCATATTTCCAAGCCTCAAATTGTGCATCAAACATAGGTTCGCCCTTTTGAATCAAGCACTCACGCTGCGTGAAATAAAGTAGCTTATGCAACTTCATTTCATCAATACGAACGCCAAAATCATCCATATAGCGCTTGTATATATAAGAGGCAACTTGTAATATTCCCATCATAGTCATTATTCATTTTATAGTTTATTGCCGCAAAGTTCCGCTTTTTTATTGAAACCGCCAAAGAAAATCAAAATAAATCTGCAAGTTATCAGCAAATTACAACACCAAGAAATTCACAATAAATCAACAAAATCCCCCGAATATAAGTTGTAAACTATAAACTATTAACTGTAAACTATAAACTATTAACTGTAAACTGCTATTCCCTACCTCAGCAAGCTTTCCCCAGGCGGTCCCATCCCGCACAACCATGGCGAGGGCTTTGAAGCAGCATTAGATCTCCTCCCGCAACTGCCAGGCGGTCCCATCCCGCAAAATATGGCGAGGGCTTTGATGCCCCACTCATTCCCAAGCGGTCCCATCCCGTACAATCTGGCGAGACCTTTGATGGTCCGCCAACCTTAGAGCGTAGCGGTTCCGAG
>OGQC01000126.1_pt1 | contig 43634 bp, 37 predicted proteins | sample 1553081 | NCBI WGS metagenome assembly OGQC01 (sample SAMEA2580267, study PRJEB22360) | human gut metagenome | biome: human gut; feature: human-associated habitat; material: faeces | place: Denmark | collected 2008/2010
TGCCCTGGGCTAGGAGCTTCTGCCCTTTCAGGGCGTGTGGGGCTTACTTGCGAAAGTTCAGTCAAGTTCATATTTCTCCGTTCCCAACTAAACTCTCCATAAAATGTCCAAATGTAAAAAAGTGTTTAAAGAAAGCAAAGAAGTGCCTTCACCACCCTTCACCCGTAACTCTCTGATCATCAAAAGAATCGCAAAAAAGGTGAAGGGTGAAGGTTTGAAAACTCTTATATATATATACGCGTGAAGGGTTAGGGTAAAAACCGAAAAAAAGACCCTAGGGTCAAAAATCGGAAAAACCCTAAAATAAAGAATATAATATAAAGATTAAAAATACACCCTTCACCTTCACCTCCCAAAAATCACATCCAAAATTCTGTTCTGTAAGCAACAGAAAATCATCTGCAGCAATCTGTGCCGGGATATATAATCTGGAGACAATTCTCTTTCGGAAATATCATTTTATCCTTCGGAGATATTTTCCTACTTATCGGAGATATTATTTTATTCTTCGGAGATAATTTTCTATTCTTCGGAAATATTTCTTCGAATTTTAAGATAAGGCATAAAAATATAATTTTCGCCAACTTTATTTCCCGAATCCACACAATTGTCACAAATCGCATAGCTATGAAACAGAAAAGAATGTATCTTTGCTGCATCAATCATAAAGGTTGATGTAGATATGGTCTCGTCATGACTGCCAAATCGGGCTGACGCAAATGCATTACAACCAGTGACATTCATCAAAACTTGCAACCATCTACAATATTTTTCAGTTTTTCTCGTTAATAAAAGTATGAAAAATAGATTATTGATACTCACAATATGCCTCATCGCAACCATAAAGATGATGGCGCAGGAGTTTACCCTTCACGGCAAAGTGGTAGACGAGAACAACCAGCCACTGGAGTTTGCCATCGTTTCGGTGGCTAGCCAGGGAAAGACTGCCGTTACTTCGCTCAAGGGAGACTATAGCCTCAAACTGCATTCTGCAGACAGCGTGGTAGTCAAATTCTCATATATCGGTTTCAAAACAAAAACAAAAGTGCTGAGAAGACCGCGAGGAAAACAAACCCTGCAGGTGGTACTTCGCGAAGCATCCACCACCCTCGATGAGGTGAATATCAAGGGAGAGAAAATACAGTCGGACCAGATACAGGAACTGAAGACTAAGGACATGAAGATGACGCCATCTGCCAACGGAAATGGGGTGGAAAGTCTGGTTCAGCAACAGGCTGGTGTAAGTACCCACAACGAACTCTCTTCGCAATACAATGTGCGTGGCGGTGCCTTCGATGAGAACTCCGTATACATCAACAACGTAGAAGTATTCCGCCCATTCCTGGTTCGCAGCGGACAGCAGGAAGGCCTCTCCGTCATCAACCCTTATATGGTAGATAAAATCGGTTTCTCAACCGGAGGATATGCTGCCAAATATGGAGACAAGATGAGTTCGGCTCTCGACATCACCTACAAAACCCTGAAAGCAAAAAGCAAGAAGCCGGTGGTTGAAGGCAGCCTGGCTGCCAGTCTGCTGGGTGCTGATGCATACATCGGTCTGGGAACCCAGAAACTTTCATGGCTCAACAGCGTGCGCTACAAAACTACCTCTTACCTGCTCGGTTCGATGGAAACCAAAGGCGAATACAAGCCAAACTATCTTGACTATCAGACCTATCTGAGTTACCAGCCCAACAAACGCTGGAAGCTTGACTTCATAGGCTACATCTCTGATAATCACTACAACTTCGAACCGGAAGACCGAGAAACGAAGTTCGGAACAATGGAAAACGTAAAGAGCTTCAGAGTATATTTTGACGGTCAGGAGAAAGACCGTTTCCTCACCTACTTCGGTACACTCGGCATTACCCGCCAGTTTACAGCCAACACCAGTCTCTCGCTTCTGGGCAGTGCTTTCTATACCAAGGAACAGGAGAAATATGACATTCAGGGACAATACTGGCTCGACGAAACCGAGACTTCAGAAAACCTGGGAGTAGGTACCTATTTCGAACATGCCCGAAACTATCTCACAGCCCGCGTGATGAGCGCCAAACTGATGCTCAAGCACAAGGTGAAGAAACATCAGATGGAGGCCGCAGTAAGTCTGAAGCGTGAACATATCGAGGAGAATTCTGTAGAATATGAGATGCGTGATTCTGCAGGATACAGTATTCCTCACAATGGCAAAGACCTCTATATGGTTTATTCACTGAAGGCTCGCAACGAACTGAATGCCAACCGAATGGAAGCTTACCTCCAGGACACCTACCGTTTTTCGGGAGGAACAGCCGACAGTACCGGGAACGGACAGACACATTATACCCTGAACTATGGTATCAGAATGAGTCATTGGAACTTCAACAGAGAAACCATCGTGAGTCCACGTCTGTCGCTCGCCATCATACCAGCCAACCACGAGAATACAACTCTCCGTTTTGCGGCAGGTCTGTATTATCAAGCTCCATTCTTCAAGGAATTGAGAGATACATCTACGGTGAACGGCATAACCATCGCATCGCTGAACGAGAAAATCAAGAGCCAGCGAAGCATCCACTTCATCGCCGGCTACGACTATAGGTTCAAGATTGGAGACCAACGCTATAAATTCTCTGCCGAAGCCTATTACAAGGCTTTGAGCAATCTGGTTCCTTATTCGGTTAGTAACGTGAAGGTAGTTTATTACGGACAGAACGAATGCAGCGGTCATGCGGCAGGACTCGACTTCAAGCTCTACGGAGAATTTGTTCCGGGTACCGATTCCTGGCTCAGTCTTTCGCTCATGGATACAAAGATGAAACTGGGTGGCAAGAGCATCCCTTTGCCTACCGACCAGCGCTATGCCGTAAACCTCTTCTTCACCGATTATTTCCCGGGCAGCAAGAAGTGGCGCATGTCTTTGAAACTCGCCTTTGCCGATGGTCTTCCTTTTGCAGCACCCCACAGAGAGCTGGAGACCAACAGTTTCCGTGCTACCGCCTATCGCCGTGCAGATATCGGTATGAGTTATCAGCTGCTCGACAACAGCCGCCGGGAGAAGAAGACCTTCCTGAAGAATGTGATGCTGGGGGTAGATTGTCTCAACCTCTTCGGCATAGACAACGTAAACAGCTATTACTGGGTGACAGATGTAACCAGCCAGCAATACGCCGTACCTAATTATCTTACCGGCAGACAGCTCAATGCCCGCATTCTTTTGGAATTTTAGGACCAAATAATAGTGATTTTTTACATTATTCTAAATATTTAACCGTAGATAGTTCGCTATCTGCGGTTTTTTTCGTATCTTTGCGCCCGAATTATGCGATGACGGTTCGTCCGCTCATCCCATGGATTCAGGAAACCATTCTATAAAGAATAAAGAAATAATACATAATAATCAATTATGAGCAAACAAGTAGAAAAGATTAAGGAGCTGATCGCTAAGCGCGAACAGGCTCGTCTTGGCGGTGGCGAGAAGGCCATCGAGAAGCAGCATGCACGTGGCAAATATACCGCTCGTGAGCGTATCGAAATGTTGGTAGATGCCGGCAGTTTCGAGGAGTATGATATGTTCAAGTTGCATCGTTGCACTAACTTTGGCATGGAGAAGAAGCAGTACCTCGGTGATGGTGTTGTAGCTGGTAGCGCTACTATAGCCGGCCGTCTGGTTTACGTATATGCTCAGGACTTCACCGTAAACGGTGGTTCACTCTCTGAGACTATGGCACAGAAGATCTGCAAGGTAATGGATATGGCTATGACTATGGGTGCACCTGTTATCTGCATGAACGACTCTGGTGGTGCTCGTATTCAGGAAGGTATCTGCGCCCTCGCTGGTTATGGTGAGATTTTCGAGCGCAACATCCTCGCTTCTGGTGTCATCCCACAGATTTCTGCAATCATGGGCCCTTGCGCCGGTGGTGCCGTTTACTCTCCAGCCTTGACCGACTTCATCATCATGAAGGAGCAGACTTCTTACATGTTCCTGACTGGTCCTAAGGTTGTCAAGACCGTAACTGGTGAGGACATCGATGCAGAGCACCTCGGTGGTGCATCTGTTCACGCAACCAAGAGTGGTGTAACCCACTTCGCTGCTAAGACTGAGGAAGAGGCTATCGAGATGATCAAGAGCCTGCTCTCTTACATCCCTAGCAACAATACAGAAGAGGCTCCACGCGTAGAGTGCACAGACCCTATCGACCGCATGGACGATACTCTGAACGAGATTATCCCTGACGATCCAAACCAGGCATACGATATGTATAAGGTGATTGGTGCTGTAACCGATAACGGTGAGTTCTTCGAGGTTCAGCCTAAGTTCGCCAAGAACATCATTACAGGTTTCGCCCGCTTCAATGGTCAGAGCGTTGGTATCGTAGCCAACCAGCCAGCAGCTTACGCAGGTGTACTCGATGTAAACGCTAGCCGCAAGGCAGCCCGCTTCGTCCGTTTCTGCGATGCCTTCAATATTCCTATCGTATCTCTCGTTGACGTACCAGGATTCTTGCCAGGTACAGGTCAGGAGTACAACGCTGTCATCCTCCACGGTGCACAGTTGCTCTACGCTTACGGCGAGGCTACCGTGCCAAAGATCACTATCACATTGCGTAAGAGCTATGGTGGTAGCCACATCGTGATGGGTTGCAAGCAGTTGCGTGCTGACTTGAACTTCGCTTGGCCATCTTCAGAGATTGCTGTAATGGGTGCCAGCGGTGCCGTTGCCGTTCTCTGTGGTAAGGAAGCTAAGGCTAAGAAGGAAGCTGGCGAGGATGTAAAGGCATTCCTGGCTGAGAAGGAGCAGGAGTATACTGACAAGTTTGCTAATCCATATCAGGCAGCTCAGTATGGTTACATCGATGATGTCATCGAGCCACGTAACACCCGTTTCCGCATCTGCCGTGGTTTGGCTCAGCTCGCAACCAAGCGCCAGAGCTTGCCAGCTAAGAAGCATGGCTGTATGCCAATGTAATGATATAATTAAACATTAGAATAAATGGATAAGAATATTTATGCTGCGATTGCCATGGCACTCTATGAGTACCAGGGCAATAACGTACACGACAAGGAGCCTGGCATCATCACTATCAAGCCACGTCAGACGATGTGGAACGCCAAGTTCTTGAGTTTAACAGCTAAACCATAATGTAATAGAAATGAAAGAGTTTAAATATACAATTGACGGAAAAGAATACAAGGTTCAGATTGACGCTGTTGAGGGTAACATCGCAAGCGTGAACGTGAATGGCGAAGCTTACAAGGTTGAGATGGAACAGGAGGCTGAGCCAGAGAAGAAGAAGGTTGTGCTTGGTCAGCCAGCTGCTGCATCTGATGATGCTGAGGCTACTCCAGCTGCCAACGTAAATACAGCCAATGCTGTAAAGGCTCCTCTCCCTGGTACTATCACCAGCATCGAGGTGGCTGTTGGTCAGGAGGTAAAGGCAGGTGATACTGTTGTCGTTCTCGAGGCTATGAAGATGCAGAACAACATCGAGGCTGAGAAGGATGGCAAGGTTACAGCTATCTGCGTAAAACCTGGTCAGGCTGTGCTTGAAGAGGATGCACTCGTAGTTATCGAGTAAATCAAGAATTTGAGAATTATACTTCCTGATTCGGGATTATAATTCGGAAATTCATATAAAGAATATCAAAGGTCGCAAGCTATGATTGCTTGCGACCTTTTTCTATATATGTACAAATCCCGCAGGACCGTTCAGTCTCTGTCCTTTGGTTCTCACATATTTCAGAAACTCAACCACCACAGGGTTCTTGGGCTTACCGGCAGTTACGAGATAGAGATTCCTGGCTGGCGGTGCAGGATATTTTCCTTTGGCGATGGCATCCATCAGTTTATCCAACGTATCATAGAATTTCTCATCTGCATCCAGTTTTCCATTCCCGTTTACGTCTATCGGAACAATGGCGATACCCTTCGTAGGCTTATGCGTCTTGTCGTTGTAGGCGTAACCTATGTTGTTAAATCCGATGCCGTTCACGTCCTTCTGCAGAGTCTCGGCAACGCCCGGATCTCCAAAGACTCCCGTTCCCTTCAGGTCTTCCTGCTTCTTTCCCAGAAACGCAGCCCAGGTCTCGGCAGCACCACAGGCATCGCTTCGGGTGTAGACATTCAGCCGGGTCTTTCCCTCCCAAATCGCAGTAGCCTGTTTTTGGCTCAATCCAGTCTTCAACAATTCCCGATATACCGGATTGCTGGCGTTGATGGTTGCCACTACCGCATCTTTTGCCACAGCATACGCCAGGGCACCTTTCTCCTTCTCCTGCGGTTTCAGTTCGCGGCTCACCATCGCAATATCTACCTGGTCGGCAAGAACATCGGTAATTCCCTTTCCTGCTCCACCAGCCGAGATATCGATATCCACTTCGGGGTGAAGACAATGAAACTCATCTGCCCACTGTATCGCCAGCGGATAAAGGGCGAAAGCACCCGACAGCGTAATATAACCACTCAGCACCTGCTTGCCGTCAGCACTACGTTTCACCTCTCCCCTACTTCCGCAACTCACTAACAGTAAGGACGTTCCTATCACTATCATTCCTATGATTTTCTTTCTCATATCTATACCTTATTATATATATTATTAACTGACTGCAAAGGTATAAAGATTATGCAGATGGGGCAATACCACAATCGTACCATTCCCATATACCACATATAGGGTATGAAATTACCCCATATAAGGTATTGCCCAATAAGCAAAATCGTCGTACCTTTGCAAACGAAAATAAGAAGTATAAACGCTGAGGATTACACCTTATTATATATAGGGAGTATGAATCTTAAAATATAGGAGATTTAGATATGACTACAAAGTTTGTTCACAACAATCATGCACAGCTCGACACCAAGAACTTGAATGTATATATCAATGGTGCACAAATCTTGAAAGATGTAAATGTAAGTATTCCTAAGGGAAAGATCACTTGCATCATCGGTCCTTCCGGCTGTGGCAAGTCTACGCTTCTCCGTACCTTCAACCGATTGAATGACCGCGTGGAAGGTTTGAAGATGAATGGAGAGGTGAATCTCGGAGACAATAACATCCTCGAGGCAAGCAGCAGCAAACTCTCTGAAGTGCGCCGCAACATCGGTCTTGTTCCTCAGCGTCCATGCCCTCTCCCTATGAGCATCTACGACAATGTGGCTTACGGTTGCCGCATCCATGGTATCCGCAACAAGAAGAAACTGGACAGCATCGTAGAGCATTATCTCAAGGCAGTAGGTCTCTGGGAGGAAGTAAAGGACCGATTGAAGAGTCCGGCTTCCAAGTTGAGCGGAGGTCAGCAGCAACGCCTCTGCCTGGCACGCAGCCTTGCCGTTGAACCGAGTTATCTGCTTGCAGATGAGAGTACTTCTGCCCTCGACCCTATCAGTAGCAAGAAGGTGGAGCAGCTCTTCACCGAACTGAAGAAGGATTACAGCATCGTGATGGTAACTCACACCCTTCGCCAGGCTCTCCGCATCGCCGACCATGTTATCTTCATGTATCTGGGTGAGGTGATTGAAGAAGGAAGCGCCGAGGAAGTGTTCCATCATCCAAAGCACGAACTGACACAGGAATATCTCAACGGCGCTTTCAGCTAAGGAGACGGGGCATACAGCAAAAAGAAAATAACAACATAAAATTTGAAAGAATATGGCACAGATTATTGTAAACGACGAAAAGCAGGAAGTATCTCTTCCTTTGACATTGGCAGAACTCATTAAGATCAACAAGGTGTTCCAGCCAGAGATGGTAACTATCCAGGTGAACGAGGACTTTGCTGAGAAAGAAGACTATGAGAAGATTCAGCTCAAGGACGGCGACCGTGTAGATTTTCTCTACTTCATGGGAGGAGGCGCCTGCTAAAAAAGTAAACAAGTAGTACAATAAAAGGCTTATTAGGCAGTTCTTATATATAAGATTACGTCGGTCGTTGATGTACGTTTTTGTATCGTTGACGCATTTAATAAGTTACAGTATTCATCCATAAAAGAAATCAGAAACAAGATGATAGATTTAACAGAAGAACAGATAGAGAGATACAGCCGCCACATCCTCCTTCAGGATGTAGGACTCGAAGGTCAGGAGAAACTTCTCAATGCCAAGGTACTCATCGTAGGTGCCGGTGGCTTGGGCTCTCCAGTTGCCCTCTACCTCGCTGCAGCAGGTGTGGGACATATCGGTATCGTGGATGCTGACGTGGTAGACCTCAGCAACCTGCAGCGCCAGGTGATTCATCAGACCAAGGACCTGGGCACTCCAAAGGTGGAGAGCGCCAAGGAGAAGATGATTGCCATCAATCCGGATGTGGAAGTGACCACTTATCACGACTTCCTCGATTCTCACAATGCCGAGGAAATCATCAAGCCATGGGATTTCGTTATCGACGGAACAGACAACTTCCCGGTAAAGTTCCTTATCAATGATGCCTGCGTACGTCTGGGCAAAGCCTTCTCGCATGGCGGCATCCTGAGATTCCAGGGACAGACCTTTACCCACTTGCCAGGCACGGCATGTTACCGTTGCTTCTTCAAGGAACCACCTCCAGCAGGCGCAGTTCCTACCTGTAGTCAGGCTGGCGTTCTGGGAGCCATCGCCGGTATGCTCGGAACCATCCAGGCAGCAGAGGCTTTGAAGTACTTACTCGGTGTAGGCGATTTGCTCACCGACCGATTGCTCACCTTCGATGCCAAGACGATGAACTTCCGCACAATCAAGGTGAAGAAGCGTGCATCCTGCGAAATCTGCGGCGACCACCCTACCATCGATCATCTCATCGATTACGAGCAGGCAGCCTGCGATTTGAAGCACCACTAAGATTTAGTGATTATTTATTAGAGATTATTTTTGCTATAGCTTATGAAGATTAACGACGACGTAATCAAGGTTATTATCGAGCAAGCTAAGAAGGATGCGCCCATCGAGAGTTGCGGACTTCTGTTAGGCAAGGATGATGTGGTGACGGAAAGCTACTGGATGGAGAACATCGACCATAGCGAGGAGCATTTTTCCTTTGCTCCGAAAGACCAGTTTGCGGCTCTGAAATACGCCCGAAGCAAGGGCTTGAAGATTCTCGCCAACTGGCACAGTCACCCAGCATCGCCTTCCCGCCCTTCGCAGGAAGACCTTCGGCTGGCTAACGATCCCAACATCCGTTATGCCATCCTCTCATTGCTCGACGGAAAGATTCACCTCAATTCATTCAAGGTTCTGAATGGAGAGGTGGTGGATAAGGAAGTTCACTTCGAACAAAATTAAAACGATACAAGAACATGTACAGAATACCTTCTACATTAAATGGAGACTTGGACTATACCCAGTCACTCATCGACCAATTCAAGGCTGGCGAGATTCAGGCTGGTCAGTTGAAGTCGAACCGTGTACCTATGGGCATCTACGAGCAGCGCAAGAACCAGCACTATATGTTGCGTCTTCGCTGTGCCGGCGGTCTCGTCACCCCAGAGCAGCTTGCCAAGATTGCCTTTGTGGGTCACCAGCTCTCCACTTCGCATCTCCACGTTACCACCCGACAGGAGATTCAGATTCACAATGTTGATATCGAAGATGCCATTCCGGCTCTAAAGAAACTGGAAAAGGTGGGCATCTCCAGCGCAGGTGGCGGTGGAAACACCGTAAGAAACATGATGGTGGATGACCGGAGCGGACTCACTGCCGATGAGGAATTCGATGTCTATCCATACGTGGAGGAACTCACCTCCCGACTCATCGCCGAGAAAGATTCGTTCACGATGCCTAGAAAATACAAGGTGGCGATAGATACCAGTGTGGCTACAGCCAACTACTCCTACATCGCCGACCTGGGTCTGCAGGCACGCATCAAGGACGGACAGCGGGGATTCAGAGTACTCATCGCCGGTAGTGCCGCCAGCAACGCCCACACCGGTTGGGAAGTATTCGACTTCCTTCCAGAGAAGGATCTCTATCGTGCAGCCAAGGCATTGAAAAACTGGTTCCATAAATACGGAAACAGAAGAAACCGCCACAAGGCACGCATGAGATACGTGTTCTACAAATACGGAACAGAAGAAGCCAAGCGATTGTATCTCGAAGAGTTTGAGGAACTTAAGAAAGATGGCTCAATCGATTTCGAGGCTCCGGCATTGCCATTGGAACATCATAAGCCCAACTTCCCTCCACTTAAAGCTCCAACCGATTTCGAAACCTGGAAGCGCCGTTACGCCCACAAGCAGACCAATGCCGAGGGTTTGAAAGAGAACCTCTGGTATGCCTACATCCCATTGCGCCACGGCAACAACTCCACGGATTTCTTCGCTGAAGTAGCCGAATACCTGGGCAACTATGGCAACGATGTAATCCGCTTCACCAAGAAAGAGCAGATTCAGGTGCGCAATATCCCAGAGGAATATCTCACCAACATCTACGCCTTCTTCAAGAAACTGGGCGTCTATCAGATAGATTATCCTGTGGTGGTTACCAACCTCACCTGCTGTACGGGAGCCGATACCTGCCGCCTCGGCATCTGTTTGCCAAAGGGTGCCATCGACGGTATCGCCAAGCAACTTCTCAATAGCAATCTGAACCTCGATGCCATTCCTGACTTCGAACTTCGCATGAACGGCTGTACCAACATCTGTGCGCTAGCCACCTGGGGAGATTTAGGATTCAGCGGGCGTGTTGGACGCGTGGGCGATGACCCATATCCTGCCTACACCATCTGGCTTCCGGTAAAGGGCAAGCACGAGATTGACCTGCAGCAGGGTTATATCGCCGCCAAGAAGATTCCGGCATTCGTAGAAGATTATCTCCGTGATGTGATAGCCGAACAAGCCAACTATGCCGATTATTACGACTATGTGGCAAAGAGAGGCGTGAACATCGTGAAGGACCTGATTGCGAAATACAAGGAGGTGGCTCCTTATGCAGAAGAGCCTGATACCTTCTTCGATTTCGGAGATGACGAGAAGTTCTCACTCATCAAATACGGTAAGGCAGAGTGTTCAGCCGGACTCTTCGATATCATCGAAATCGATCAGGATACCATCAGAGAGAAGCGGAAGGAAGTGGAGCTATTGATGGGAAATATCCCGCAAGGCATTCCGGCAGATTTGCAATCCGACGGCAAGCAAGCAACCAGCAAGATAGAGAAACTTCTCCATGACATCGTCTTCTCCGAGAACCGAATGCTGCTCGTTACCCGTGGTCTCGATCCTCGTACCGACGAGGATGTATATCAAGGTTTCGAGAAGGAGTTTATCGCTGCCGGCATCATCCCTCAGAAGTTCAAGGTATTGACCGATAAGGCAAGAAACAGCGAATCGTTGATAGCAGAGAAGCCGCTTATCGACGAGCTCGCCAATCTGCTCAATGATCTCTATCAGAACATGGATGATTCGCTTCAGTTCAAGTTCCCTGCTGTTCAAAGTCCCACAGATTTCACAGATAACACAGATTCAAAGGAAAAATCTGCGGAATCAAATTCTGAAGAAGAAGAATCTGTATCATTTGTGAAATCTGTGGGACAAAAGAGCAGAAGCGAGAATGAAGAAAAATCTGTGTCATCTGTGAAATCTGTGGGACAAAAAAACACAAGCGAGAATGAACAAAAATCATCTGCGGGAGAACAAGAAGCTATCTCCCCTGATGTGAAGAAGGATTTCCGAGGCGTGATGTGTCCGATGAACTTCGTGAAGACGAAGATTGCTCTCACCCCAATGCAGAGCGGACAGATTCTGGAGATTCTCCTTGACGACGGTGCTCCTATCGAGAACGTACCGGGCAGTGTGAAGAACGAGGGCCATACCATCCTCTCTACCGAGAAAGTAGAAAACTACTGGAAGGTTCTCATCAAAAAGAAATAAAATTCAATCTATGTCTAAATGGACTATCTTCCAATAACGATTAAAATCGTCTCCGCCAACATACTCATCGTTGGCGGAGGGAAGGTAGCGACCCACAAGGCTCAGATTCTCGCCCGCTTCACCGACCAAGCTACGGTGGTGGCACCAGAGATTACAGATGAGCTCAAGGCACTACCCTTCCAAACGAAAGAGAAGGCTTTCGAGCCTAGCGACCTGGATGGCGTGCAACTCCTCTTCGTCTGTACGGGCGACCACGAGTTGAACCATCAGATTAAACAGCTCGCAGCCGAACGGCATATTCTGACCAGTGTCTGCGATGACCCGGCACAGTGTGATTTCATCTCGCCCGCCATCTATCGCAACGACAACCTCACCATTGCCGTGGGAAGCGATTCGAGGGATGTGAAACGAAGCATCCGAGTAAGAAACAGAATAAAAGAGTTGATAGAAAATGATACATTACAAATCGATTGACCAAAGCCAGTTCGCTGAAGGAACCGACATCAAGGAGCAGGAAAGAGTCTTCGATGATTTTCTACAAGATACACTCTTGGAAATACAAGGAAGTCATATCAACAAGACAAACAGAATTCCCCATCATGTGCATATCAGCAGCCAACCGGATGAGGAAGTTCCTTATATCTTCCTGAAGACCTGCAACCGCAGCGAGATATACTACGGCGAAGGCGAAGTTCCCGATAGGGTAGCCCGCCATCTCTTCCGTGTAGTATCGGGCCTGGAATCAGCCATCGTTGGCGAAAGAGCCGTTCAGGGACAGGTAAAGGAAGCATACTATACCGCCAAGGCGCAGCGCCCGTTGACCGCCGAACTCCATCGCCTTTTCCAAAGCGCATTGCAGGTTGGCAAGCGGGTTCGCAACGAAACCGAGATTTCCCATGGTGCCGTATCCCACAGTCTTGCAGCCCTCGAGATTATCGAATCTTTCGGGAATGTAGATTTAAGGAACGCGAGAATCACGATTATCGGTGTCAACAAACTGACTGCCGACATTCTGAAGTTCCTTCAGAACAAGGGAGCCAAGATGGTATTCCTCGCCAACCGCAGTCAGATCAAGGCACATTACCTAGCCGATCCGCTCGGCATCAAGGTATATACGCTGGATGAGAAGCAGGAGTTCCTGGCACATACAGATATCCTCATCAGTGCCACCTCAGCCCCTCATCTCATCATCCGCAAGGAAGACATCCCGGAGCAGAAAACCCTGCTCGCCATCGACCTCGCCTTCCCTCGCGACATCGATTCCCGCCTCAGCGAACTCCCCAACGTGCAGCTCTACAACATCAGAGACGTGGAGAAGAAGGTGCGTGAGAACATCGACGTGAGAGGAGCCGAAGTGGAGAAAGCCGAAGCCATCATCGAAGAAGAGATTCAGGAGATGCAGGAGGCTTTGGAAAGGAGACAGAAATATATTTCATAATAATTTTATTCATAAACTTAACCGACATTTTTTAAAGATGAATAAAAAGATTAGAGTTATTGCAAGAGGCAGTCGTCTCTCCCGACTGCAAGTAGAGGAGGTTTTCAAGAACTTCCCGGAACTCGCCTACGAGATTAAATACCTGGAATCTTACGGCGACAAGAACCAGCAGATTTCACTCCTGAACGGTGAAGCTCCTGCTGATATCTTTACGAGAGAACTCGATGATGCCATCCGTCAAGGAGATGCCGACATCGCCATCCATTCAGCGAAAGACCTGCCTTATCCTCTGCCTGAGGACATCGAGGTCATCGCCCTCTTCCCTGCTTTCGACACCACCGATTCGCTCGTAAGCAGAAACCACAAGAAACTGGCAGAACTCCCAGCCGGCAGTATCATCGGAACCAGCAGTCCGCTCCGCAAGAAAGGTTTAAACGAATTACGTCCAGACCTGACAATCAAAGGAATACGTGGTTGTATTGAAGAAAGAGTTCAGCAGGTAAAAGATGGCAAATACGATGCTGCCATCGTTGCAACCTGTGCCCTGAAGCGACTCGGTATGGAGGATGAAATCGCCGAAGTGCTCCCTTTCCCAACCCATCCATTACAGGGCTTCCTTGCCATCACCGCAAAGAAAGGAAGCGACTTGAAGCAGGCATTCGCTTCTAAGAGCATTCTCGATAAGCAAGGCACCGTCTCACTAGTCGGCTTCGGTCCTGGCGACCCGGACCTCCTTACCATCAAGGCAGCGAAAGCCATCGATGCCGCCGACATCATCTTCTACGATGACCTCATCGACGATTCCTATCTGGCAGATAAGAAAGCCGAGAAGATCTACGTGGGCAAGCGTGCCGGCTATCACCACAAGGAGCAGGCAGACATCAACCGTCTCCTCCTCGAAGCAGCACGAGAGGGAAAGAACGTGGTTCGTCTGAAAGGTGGCGACCCGATGATCTTCGCCCACGGCAGCGAGGAAATCGAATATCTGGAGAGTAATCTGATAAAAGTGAATGTCATCCCAGGCATCACCACCGCCTCAGCCCTTGGCGCATCCCAGAAAATCAGTCTCACCCATCGTGACTTCTCATCAAGCGTAGCCCTGGTCAGCGGTCATACTCCGCAACCCGTAACTCCCGATGCAGAAACATTGATGTATTATATGGGTGCCAAACAGCTGCAGACCATCGCTACCCAACTCATCGACAAGGAAGGCTGGGCATTCAACACCCCTGTACTCCTCACCTACAACGTGAGCCGTCCCGATGAGCAGACCTTCGAGACCACCCTCTGGAATCTGAGAAACGGCGAGAAGCTGAATCTCCCGACCCCTCTCATCGCCCTCATCGGCTACGTGGCAGGATTGAAGCATCATCAGGCATCGGATATCAAGCCAACGCTCTATACTGGTACACTTCCTGCCATAGAGAAGCGCAAGGCAGATTACACCTATACGCCGCTGATAGAGATTAGTTATCACCCAAGTTATTTTACGAAAATCCTCGAAGATAATTATTGTAAGCAATACGATGGAAAATGTTTTACCAAGTATTGTGAGTGGGATGAAAGTCAAGCTTTATATTATATCTTTACAAGCCAATATGGCGTTGAAGCAACACTTGAAGACTACGATTTGATATTCAAAGAGCAAGAAAAGCATGTGTTTATCTCCATTGGTGATACTACGACAGAGGCTTTACATAAGGCTGGCGTCAAAAATGTTATACAGGTAGAGCAAGACAATCGCTATGGGGTGATAGAATGGTTCAAAAAAGAGAAAGAAAGACTTGATGCTGCAAGACCACAATACGAGCATTCTTTTGAATTGTTTGAAAAGATGGATTTAGATAATTATGATCACGAGTTAGCAGACTTCGTGTATCGGTATGAAAATAGATTAGTTTTCTATCCTCATTCATCTCTGTCACCAGAAGACATTCCTTTGGCTTTACAGGAATTAGGTTTCGACGTGTTAAGCGCCATTGTTTACAACAATGAACTCCCGAAGAATCCGCGCCGTGTGAATCTCAACCATTTCAAGCGCATCGTCTTCACATCGCCTTCTACCATCGACAACTTCATCAAGTTGTATGGCAAGTTGCCTGAGAACACCGAGTTCATCACCCGTGGGCCTATCACCCAGGCGCATCTGGAAGAAGTATTGAATAAATAATATAAAACAGACATAGATATGAAAAGATTTAGAGAATTACGTAAAGACCAGGCTACTCGCGACAAGTATGCCGATGTATCATTGAGTGCCGCAGACTTCATCTACCCTTACTTCGTAGTAGAGGGCGAGAACCAGAAGGAGGAGATTTCCACCATGCCAGGCATCTATCGCTTCAGCATCGATACTCTTCTGAAGGACATCGAGGAAATCAAGAACCTCGGCATCAACAAGGTGCTCCTCTTCGGAGTGATTCCAGATGAGCAGAAGGATGAGCGAGGCAGCGCTGCCTATGCCGATGATGCCCTCATCGCCCGTGCCGTAAAAGCTATCAAGGCTGAGTTTGGCAAGGACATCATCGTCTTCACCGACGTCTGCCTCTGCGAATACACCAGTCATGGACATTGCGGACTCCTGCATCATCACGATGTAGATAACGATTCCACCCTACCATTGCTCGCCGAGGAAGCCTACGTTCATGCCAAGGCAGGCGCCGACTTCGTTGCTCCATCAGCCATGATGGACGGACAGGTAGAAGCCATCAAGAACCGTCTTCGCGAAGGTGGTCTCGACAAGCAATGCAAGGTATTGGCATATTCCGCCAAGTACGCCTCAGCCTTCTATGGTCCTTTCAGAGATGCAGCCGATTCAGCTCCAAGTTTCGGAGACAGAAAGAGCTACCAGATGGACTTCCGCACCCACGACCAGGGGCTTGATGAGATTGCAGCCGATATAGAAGAAGGAGCCGACTGGACGATGGTGAAGCCAGCGATGCCATATCTCGACATGATAGCCCGCGGCGTAGAGAAGTTCCCTAACATCCCGATGGTAGCCTATCAGGTAAGCGGCGAGTATTCGATGCTGAAGGCAGCCGCCAAGCTTGGTTATCTCGATGAGAGCCGTGTAGCATTCGAGAGCCTCATCGCCATCAAGCGTGCCGGTGCCCAGTACATCATCACCTATTATGCCAAGGAGATTATAGAGAAGGCAGAAGATTGGCATCTCGAAATAGGATAAAAGAAAAGAGAAAGAGGAAAAGAAAAAAAGAGGAAGAGGAAAAGAAAGAGGAAGAAGAAGAAGAAGAAGTAAGAAAGCAGGAGAACCAAGTCCCCCTCTCGTCCCCGTTCCCAGCGATTCCATCGCTGGTCCCCCTCCTAAAAAGAACCAAGAACATGAAAGAAAGAAAGAACTCAGCCGCCGCTTTCGAGCAGGCAAAACAGATAATACCTGGCGGAGTAAATTCGCCAGTAAGAGCCCTGAAGAGCGTAGGAACCACCCCGCTCTTCGTCCGTGACGCCAAGGGTCCATACATCTACGATATCGATGACAACAAGTTTATCGATTTCTGCATGTCATGGGGCGTCTTTATTCTAGGTCATAACAACGACAAGGTGAGCCAGGCAGCATCCGATGCCATCTTCCACGGAAGCAGTTTCGGCATCCCTACCCTCGCCGAAACCACCCTTGCCGAGAAAGTAAGAGAATCCTTCCCATCCATGGAGCGCCTGCGCTTCGTTAACAGCGGAACCGAGGCTACCATGTCAGCCATCCGTGTAGCTCGTGGCTTCACCGGTCGCGACATCCTCGTTAAGTTCGAGGGCTGCTATCATGGTCATGCCGATCATCTTCTGGTAAGCGCCGGTTCGGCCGTAGCCAAGCTCAACAATGCATCATCTGCCGGAGTACCAGCCGGTTTCACCCAATATACCGTGGTACTGCCCTACAATGATACCGAGGCTTTGGAGAAGTATTTCGCCGAGAATGGCGACAAGGTAGCTGCGCTCATCATCGAACCGGTAGCCTGCAACATGGGTGTGGTTCCTCCAACCCGTGAGTTTATCGAGGCAACCCGCAAGGTAACTCGGGAGCATGGCGCCATCCTGATATTCGATGAAGTTATCACCGGTTTCCGTCTTTCTTATGGCGGTGCCCAGAAGCGATTCGGCATCACTCCGGATATGACTACCGTAGGAAAGATTGTTGGTGGCGGCTTCCCTGCCGCAGCCTTCGGCGGTAGAGCCGATATCATGAGCGTTCTGGCTCCAGAAGGTCCAGTTTATCAGGCAGGCACTCTGAGTGGCAACCCGGTAGCGATGGCAGCCGGTTATGAAACCTTGAAGCAGTTGGGCGAACCGGGCGTTTACGAACTCCTGGAAGAGCGCAGCAACCGCTTCCTCTCCCGTCTTGAGAAGATAGTAGAAGGCAAGGGCATCCAGGTGAACCACATAGGCACGATGTTCACGATGTTCTTCAACGACCAGCCTGTGCGCAACTTCCAGGATACGAAGAAGAGCGACCAGGAGCGTTTCGCCCGCTACTTCCGCAACATGTTGGACCGTGGCATCTACGTCAGCCCATCGCAGTTTGAGGGCAACTTCATCTCCCTCTGCCACACCGATGAGATTCTCGACTACGTATTGAAGTCGATAGAAGAGAGTATCGAATAAACACATATAACAAAAAGCAAAGTCACAATACCCAGCACCATCTGCCGGATATTGTGACTTCGCTGCAAATGTGAAGAGAATCATCAAATTGATTCAAAATGCATAAGGGGGAAGTAGATTCCTCTATATATTGCCGAATTAAGCGCCAGAAACGCTATAGAAAGCTATTTGGGGCTATATTCCTGTCCAAAAAAGTATTCCATTTTAACAGATGAAATGCTTCTTAGACAAGAATTAAAGTTCAAAAACAAGCTATGCAACTTAAAATTGGGTACCTTTTTCAGTGCCCTCCCTGGGCTAGGAGCTTTTGGGCCTTCAGCCCGTGCTTGAACCACATGCAAAAGTTCAAAGATTTACTTCTTAACCAGGCATTTTATACTCATGTCTAAGCTTCCAGATAGTTCATCATATCCTCCAATGTATCGAAGTTCTTGACATTCCCCCTCTTTACATCCATAATAGCCTCCAACAAATCGCCCTCATACACTTGTGGTCTAGTATGCTTCTTATCATCCATAAAACGAACCAAACGTACATAGCCAGAGCGACAAGCCTTCGACTTTTACTTCTTGGAACAATCAAAATCGTTCTTAAAATCTATAGTAATCTGCTTCATAATTATTTGGAATTTAAATTAAACATCTATTTTAATACTATCGTTGCATTTATTCTTTTCTCTTTACCCAAACCTTATGGCTGCCGCGGCCTAGTGAATCTATCGGGGAAGTCTTGTCATTTGTCAGCTCCTTCAGTTCCATAGAGGCGGAAGTACGGCTCAGGTTGTTGATGGAGGCATAATCGCCTAGGGTGAGGACTCCGTTCTTCTCTATCACCTCCAGGGCTCGGGCGATGCGCTCTTCCTTGGAATAGAGCTGCTTACGGATAACCTTTACACCACCCATATCACGCTCCAGGTCACGGTCGGTTTCACGCTTCACATCCTTGATAAACTCAGGGGACGCCTTGAAGTTGATGTCTTTCACTCCCACCTTGCGGTACGTCATCTTATCATCTGGATTCAGAATTTCCCTAGGCTTCTCATCCTCGAAAGCGAGGGAGAGGGAGAAGGTGCCGAAACCTTCCAGATTCACGTTGTAACCCATGGAGAGCATGTCTGTCAGCATATCAACCACATCGGTCAATACAGCCTCCGTGGTACTTTCCGAAATACCGCGATGGTAGTTCTGCATCATCTTGACGAACTCTTTTCGGGATAGCGTACGGTTGGTCACCATTTTGGGATAAACTCTGCGCTTGCCATCATAGCGCATATCCCCCATTTCCTGCAATTTGTACTTAGCCATATCAGTTTCCTTTCCTATTTTAGTTTATTAGTATTTCTTATTGCAACAGCCTTTACATCCTATAGTATTTATTGTTATACTTAAGAAGAAAAGACCACAAACCTAGGAGAAAAAGTATTTAATCCTAGGAGAAATCTCCATTCATAGACACTGAACCGACATTCAAAGTCTATGAACCGCCGTTCAAAGACACTGAACGGACATTCAATGTTTATGAACGAAGATTTCTACTATGCAAAGATACAACTTTATCAGATATAAAACAAGACTTTTCCTGAATATCTTTACTTTTCCGGCCATAATTCTTCGTTTTTTGAGCTTATTTCTTTGCGTATCCCAAATAATTGTGTTAACTTTGTAGTCAGATTGCAAACCAAAGGTCAAAGGATTGCAAGCAAAAGGCCAAAGGATTGCAAGCAAAAGACAAAGCAAAAGACTAAGATTAGACATTCTTATGAGTATGAAGATATTAGCAACCAGCGACTGGCACCTGGGCAACCTGTTTCACGGCAACGACCGTCTGCCGGAACACAAGCATTTTCTGAAATGGCTCCTGGAACAGATCGCTGAACAAAAGCCCGATGCTCTCCTCATCGCAGGAGACATCTTTGATAACGGAAATCCATCGGCAGCGGCACAGACCGTTTATTACGAGTTTCTTGCCGATGCTACCCAACTGTGCCCTAACATGCAGGTCATCATTACCGCCGGCAACCACGATTCCGCCAGCCGACTGGAGGCTCCCCGCCCGCTGCTCACCCGATACCACGTGGAAATAAGAGGAAACGTAAGGAAAATCTGGCAGCAGGGAGAAAGCGGGGACGATGATAAAACCGGCGGACATTGGATCTATTCCTTCGATGACCTCATCATCCCCGTAACCAACGAAGCAGGAGAAGAAGTCATCATCCTCGCCGTACCTTTCCTAAGAAGCGATGTGGTGCAGAACGCCAGTTACTCACAGGGAGTCAACGACTTTCTGAGAGAACTGACGGCTGAGGCTCGAAAGAAATACCCGGGCAGGAAGTGCATCATGATGGCACACATGTACGCCAAGGGTTCGGATATCGCCAAAAAGGATGCGAGCGAGAAAATCATCATCGGCGGACAGGAGGAAGTGGACCTGGAAGGATGGAACGAACATCCCGACTATATGACTTGCGGACACATCCACAAGCGGCAACATATCTGGAATACCGACTGGGCAAGATACACGGGAAGTATCCTCCCGATGTCGTTTGCCGAGAAAGACTACACCCACGGCATCGACCTCATCACCATAGAACACGGAGAAGAGGAGGAAGGAAAGGAAACCGGCAAGAGCAAGGAATGGAAAGTAGATTTCCTGGAATACAAGCCTCAGCATTCCCTCCGCATCCTGCCCGAAGATGAGGAAGAGCTGACCTTCAAGAAATGGCAGAAGCTCATCAATTCTGAACTCTCGGAGAGAACAGACGGCGAACTGAGCGACCACTTTGACTACGTGATGCTGAAGGTGAAACAGGAAAAGCTATCCAGCGATGACATCAAGGAACTGGAGAAACTCGTCAACGAAAAGGATGCCGTGCTCTGCAAAATCCAGCGCATCATCCCGCAACTGGACCTCTCCACCATCCAGGGTTCCCAGCACATCACCAGCATAGAAGACATCATCAACCGTCCTCCGCTCGACACGCTGAAGGAAGCCTTCGCCATCAGGCACAACGCTCCGATGAACGAAAGACAGGAGAAAATGTTATCCGATTTATTAACGACATCATCATTATGAAATTCCTACAACTCGAAATACTCAACCTCGCTTCGCTTGACAAACAGGGAGGAGAGGTCATCAACTTTGAAGAAGGTGCCTTAGGCGAGAGTACCATCTTCAGCATCGTAGGTCCGACGGGAAGTGGCAAGTCTACCCTACTCGATGCTATCTGTCTGGCTCTCTACAACCGCGCCCCTCGCTATCCCAGGAAGAAAGGAGACAAGAACCAGAACATCGAGATTTTCGGAGCTGCCGATGCCAGCGAAAGTAACCGTCTGGCTCCTACCGACAGCCGAAACATCCTGACACGTGGCAAGAAGGAAGGCTACAGCAAACTCACCTTCCTTGCCAACAACGGCAGCATCTACCGCGCAGAATGGCACGTCAGATTCCAGAGAGTGCGCTACGAGAACGCCAAGACTGCGCTTTATAAAATCACGAGAAACGGAGAAGAGATAACAGAGGAAACTGCCGACTGGAACGAGCTGCCGAACATCATCGGACTCGACTACGACCAGTTTCTCCGTACCGTACTCATCGCCCAAGGCTCGTTTGCCAACTTCCTGACGGCAAAGGAAAACGAGCGGTACGAACTCCTGGAAAAACTCATCGGATGCGAGGAAACTTATACGAACATCGCTACTGAAATCAAGAAGGCGAAAGACCAGGCGACGGATGCCTACAACCAGATGGCAGCATCGGTAGAAGCCGTTAAACAGAACCTGCTGAACGATGAAGAACTTGCCCAGCTGAAGGAGGAAATCGCCCGGTTGGAAAAGGCTGAGAAGGAAATCGACAGCCAGTTGAAAGCCATTTCGAAAGACCTGCAATGGTTTGAGGAAAACGACAAGCAAATCAAGCAAATCGCTATCTACCAGACTGATATGAAGCAAGCAGCAGATGCCATTAAAGAGATGCAAACCCAGATTCTCCGTCTGCAGTTGCACGATGAAGTACAGCCTGCCGTCAACCAGCTGCAGGAAGTAGAGCGACAGACGCAAAGCATCCACGAACAGGAAGAAAACATCCTGAAAGCGGAAGGAAACATCAAAAGTCAAGAGTCTGCCATCAGCGAAAGCGAGAAAACTCTCGCCAGTCTGAAGGAAGCAGTCGGCAAGGCACAGGAACAGCTGGAAAAGGCGCTGCCGGTCATCGCTGAAGCAAGGGCGCTGAAAACCAAAATGGAAGCGGCGATGCCGAATCTGAAAGAAAAGAAAGAGGCATTGGAGTTGGCTCAGAAAGAGAATCTAACTGCCCAGAAAGACGTGGAGGAAAACGCCAGAAACATCCAAAAATGGGAAGCTGAAACGGAGAAAGCAAACCTTGCCTTCAAAGCGACACAGGAAGAGATTGCCAAGCAGAAACAGGTTCTGCACGAAGCGACGCAAGCCGCTGAACAGGCTTGGGAGACGGAAAGAAATAAGACTGCCGGACAGAACATAGAGGAACTGCAGAACAGCAAGACTGTAGCCGACAGGAAACTGCAGGATGTCCAGCAAGCCATCAAGGTTGTGGCCCATCTCGATGCTGCCACAGCAGAAAAGCAGAAGAATGAGGAGCGCATCCTGGTCTTGGGCAAGAGAAACGCTGAGATAGATGCAGCCCTGGGCAAGTTGACCATCGAGGCGCTGACACAAGAGACCCTGACGCTGAGAAATGCCTATACCCTCATGGTGAGCGAGAAATGGGAGATTCATCGTGCCAACCTGACCGAAGGCAAACCTTGTCCGCTCTGTGGCAGCACGACCCATCCTTATCATACCGACAACAGACAGTTTGAGGAAGCCACCACGGAACTCTCGCAACTTCTGAAAGCCAAGGAGAATCTGCTGAAACTGCAGCAGAAAGAGGAGAAGGACCTTTCCGGCGAAAGAAAACAGAACGACGGCGAAGTACAGACGCTCCAGAAACAACAAGAAAAGCTGTCGGGTGAAATCGCAACTTACGAAGAGGATTGGAAGGCGCTCATCGCCCAGTATCCAAAGATTCCAAAGGTAGAGGGAGAACTGAAATCGCTCTTGCCTATCTATGAAAACAAGGCGAAAGATGCGAGCAGCAAACTGAGCCTGTTTAACAAGATTCAGAAAGAGATAGAACGGCTGACCCAACTCAAGGACAAGGCTGTGAAGGATGAAGCTGCGTATGAAAGCAAGGCTTCTACTATACAGAATAAAGCCCAAGAAAACACTTCAACCTGCGCCACAAAACTGGCTGAGCAGAAAGCACTTACCATCAACCTCATCTCACAGCAAAAGAGTAAGGAGGAGGCTTACGGGAAAGCCCTTCAGGCATGGAATAGCGCCAAGAAGGAAATGGAGGAATGGCAGGAGAAATATAAACAGATTCTGAATGGAGAAGAGCCTGATACGGCTGAACAAAGACTGACAGCAGCAAAGGATAAGGCAACGAAAGCAGCTGATACTCAGAACGAGAATATCAACAAACTGAAGGCGGAACTCGCCAACAGTAAAGGTTCGCATCAAACCATGCTGTCTCAGAACAAGACGATGAAAGAGAATCTGCTGGCGAAGGAAAAGGAACTCGACCTTTGGATTGAGGAATACAACAAGCAGCTTGAAGAAAAGAGCATCGAAGGAAAAGACTCTGAAGAGGAAGGCATCGAGGAAAGAAGTATCGAACCAAGCCTTATCGACCGAAATATCATACGGGAGATGCTTCACTCTGCCGAAAATTGGAATGCCATCCGACGGGAAAAGGACGAAAAGGAGAAAGCCGTGGCTTCAACTACCGCCCTTTACCAGAGTGCAGAAAAGGCGCATCAGCAGCATTTGGAACATCAGCCTGCCCAAACCCGTGATGCTCTCCTAGCCATTCAGCAGGAGTATCAGGAAAGAAGCCAGCGCAACGAACTGATTGCTGCCAAAGCCAGGATGCAGAACCATCAGGAAGCCGTAAAGCAGTTGGGTGACAAGGCTGAGGCTCTGCAACTCGTAACGCAGGAAAAGGACGACTGGACAGCCATTACGGATGCTATCGGAGCAGACGGAAAGACGCTGCGCAAGATAGCCCAATGCTATACGCTCAGTTTCCTGATAGCGCACGCCAACCAGGAAATCAGAAAGTTCAACAGCCGTTACGAACTGCAGCAGGTAAAGCATTCGCTGGGTATCAGAGTCATCGACCACGACCGTGCCGATGATATCCGAGACACCACCTCCCTATCAGGTGGCGAAACCTTCATCGTGAGTCTGGGTCTCGCCCTGGGCCTGTCGGCGTTATCCTCCCGTAACATCTCCTTCGAGAACCTGTTCATTGACGAAGGCTTCGGAACCCTCGACCCCGATACCCTAGCCACCGTCATCGACTCCCTCGCCATGCTGCAAAGTTCGCAAGGCAAGAAGGTGGGCGTCATCAGTCATACCGACACGATGAGCGAGCGCATCACCACCCAGATAAGGATTATCAAGAATGGCAACTCCGGCAGCAGCCATATCGAGATCTATCCTTAACCCATCGCAATTACACCTTAAATTATATAGTAATAAAACAAAAGAAAGGGTGTGCCATAAGTCCATGACACACCCTTTCTTTTGTTTCCATTGAATATTAAACCCTGTTTCCCTCTTTTGGGAATACCACGGTTGGCTTGAAGGTCTTAGCCTCCTCAAAGTCCATCAGGGCATAAGCGATGATGATGACGGTATCGCCCACCTGCACCTTGCGGGCTGCAGCACCGTTCAGGCAGATACAACCGCTGCCACGCTCACCCTTGATAATATAGGTCTCCAAGCGCTCACCATTGTTGTTGTCTACAATCTGAACCTTCTCGCCTGCTATCAGATTAGCAGCGTCCATCAAGTCCTCATCGATGGTGATGCTACCCATATAATTCAGGTTAGCCTCAGTTACGGTCACACAATGGAGCTTACTCTTCAATACTTCTATCTGCATTGTTCTGTTATTACTTGATCTGTTACGGATTAAACTTAATAAAGAAATCTATCGAGGATTTATCCCTTATACTTGATATGGTCGATGAGACGGATAGGAGTCTTACCGCAATAAACGGTGATGCAACCTACCACGTATGCACTATCCTCCCATGAAGAAACATCCTGCAGGCTGTCGCCATCCACAATCTGGAAATACTCTACCTCCAGACCCTCTACAGCATTGATGTCGGCAACCACCTTATCGTGAGTTTCCTGTACGGTATGAGTCTTGGCATACTCCACACTCTCCTTCAGGGCCTTATAGATGTTTGGCGCAATGGCACGCTCATCAGGAGCCAGCAAAGTATTACGGCTGCTCTTAGCCAAACCATCCTCATCACGGACAATAGGGCACTCCACAATCTGCACATCGCTGTTGATGTACTTCACGAGCTGCTTGATGACAGCAATCTGCTGCCAATCCTTCTCACCGAAATAAGCACGGGTTGGTCGAACGATATAGAAAAGACGGCTCACTACCTGACATACACCATTAAAATGACCCGGGCGCTTGGCACCCTCCATCACGGTAGAAACAGGTGGAAACTCAAAGTGGCGTGTATCTGGTGTAGGATACATCTCCTTCACCGATGGTGCAAACACATAGTCAGCACCACAAGCCTCCAAGAGCTTGCAGTCAGCATCGAGGGTACGAGGATAGCGATCCAAGTCACCCTGATCATTAAACTGTGTAGGATTCAGGAACACAGAAACTACAGTCACGCCATTTTCCTTTACACTGCGCTTAACAAGAGAGGCGTGACCCTCATGCAGCGCACCCATAGTTGGCACAAGGCCGATTTCCTTTCCCTCCTTACGACACATGAAGAGTTCGTTCTGGAGGTCAACAATCTTATTGAATACTTTCATCGTCATAATCTGTTTTCGGGTGCAAAATAACAACTTTTTTCTCAAATGAGAAAGAAAAAACCTAAAAATATGCGAATTATTGCCGAAAATAATGAATTTCGGAGAAAAAATGCCCCTATTTGAAGTTTTTTTTGTACCTTTGCACGTAATTCGTAAGAATAAAATTTAAATTTTATGGCAAAAAAAGTATTATTTATCAATCAGGAGATCGACCCATACGTAGCCGAGTCTCACATGTCAATCATGGGACGCGAACTGCCTCAGAAGATGCAGGAAGCAGGTTTTGAGATCCGCACCTTCATGCCTAAGTGGGGCACCATCAACGAGCGTCGCGGACAATTGCACGAGGTCATTCGCCTGTCTGGTATGAACCTTATCATAGATGATACAGACCATCCGCTGATCATCAAGGTTGCATCTATACCAACAACACGACAGCAGATTTATTTCATCGATAATGACGACTATTTCAAAAGCCGCCAGATGGGCACCGATGAAAACGGAAAGGAATATGCCGACAACGGAGAAAGAGCTATCTTCTTTGCACGTGGTGTATTGGAAACCGTAAAGAAGCTCCGCTGGCAGCCTGACGTAATCGTCTGCCAGGGTTGGGCTAGCGCAGTAGTGCCATTCTATGTAAAGACAGCCTACAGCGAAGAGCCTTCATTTGCAGAATCAAAGGTGATTACCGCTCTCTATACCAACGAACTCAAGGGTGAACTGGGTACCAACTTCAAACGTTGCGTTGCCTTCCGCGATGCCAAGTCTGAACTGCTCGACGGCTATCAGGACGACTTCAACTTCATTGAACTCGGCAAACTCGCCATCGACTATAGCGACGGTGTGGTAGAAGGTGAAGAAGAAGCTAACCAGATTCTCTTTGATTATGCGAAGGAGAAGAACAAGCCTGTACTGGCTTATCCGGGAGAAGATATCCAGGAGCCATACGCAGACTTCATCAACAAGGTTTGTCCTGACGCAGAATAAAATTCCGACAACAGAGACACATACATACAAGGATAATGAAAATTTTAAGACTCTTAACAGTATTAGTAATAGCAGCGCTTACTTTCGCTGCATGTGATGATACCACCGAGGGAATCGGTGGTAGCATCACTAATAAGATAGACAACATTAACATTTCTAACTCAGCGTTCAATGTTACCACAAAGTCTATAGTAGCAGATTCCGTATTGAGCCGCAACAACACGGGGCTCATCGGAAAGATGAAAGACCCGGAAACCGGCAACTATGTAAAGGGCGACTACATGACCCAGTTGGGCGTATTGCCTACTTTCTCTGTAGATACACTAGATATCAAGAAGGCAAACAATGGTTCTATCGAAGCCGACTCATGCTACCTCCTGGTTTCTTACAACGCCAGCTACGGTGATACCATCGCCCCAATGAAGGTGACAGCCTATGAGATGACCGAGCCGATGAGAGAGGATCAGGAATATTACTCTAATTATGATGCCTTCAAGAACGGCTGGGTAAACGAAAACAACCCGCATTGGAGCAGTAATTACAACTTGAGCAATACATCAGACGTCAAGAACTTCAAGATTTACTTAAACAAGGAGTACAAGAAAGATGGTAAGACTTATAAGAACTATGGATCTTACATCCTGCAGACATACGCAGAGCATCCAAAGTACTTCAAGACCAACTTCAAGTTCCTGCACAACGTCTGCCCTGGCTTCTACATCAAGAATGTAGGTGGTACGGGTAACATGGCTAAGATTTGGAATACAGAGCTTATCTTCTACTGGAAAAAGACCATCAAGGCAAAGGACGGCGTTACTGACAGTACTGGAATCGGATACAACCGTTTTGATGGTACAGAAGAGGTATTGCAGCTCAACAAGATTGAGAATGATACCGAGAACTTGAAGAAGTTGGCAAGTCAGGAGGACTGGACTTACCTCAAGTCGCCTGCCGGTATCTTCACCGAGGTTACTCTTCCTATCGATGACATCATGAAGGGTCATGAGAAGGATACGCTCAACACAGCTACCATCTCCTTCCCACGACTCAACAATGCAGACGAAGACAACCCATACAACTTTGCTACACCAAGCACCATCCTGATGGTTCAGAAAGACAGTTTGCAGTCGTTCTTCGAAAAGAGCAAGTTGGCTGACAACCGTACTTCTTATACGGCAAGCTACAGCAGTACCGGCACCTACAAGAATGCCTATACATTCCAGAACATCGCCAACCTGGTTTCTGCCATGTATAAGAACAAGGGCAAGGGGGAAAACTGGAATAAAGTAGTGCTGGTTCCTGTAAACGTCATCACAACCACACAGGGCTATACTACCGTCATCTCCAAGATTAATCACGATATGTCACTCGCTTCTACCCGACTCATCGTGGGTACGGATGATCCTGACAAGGATTATACCACAGACAAGAAGACTGGTAAGAAAGTGGCATCTGGTCCGATCCGAATCAAGGTGATTTACAGTAAGTTTAAAGAAGAATAAGCATTCATAACGCAAAGTAAAAAAGGAAACGAAACATGGAAGATAATTTTTTGGAGCGTCATCGCGAAGAATACGAAATACGCAAGGCTGCATGGCTCAAGAAGAAGAAACTATTCATGAAGTCAGGCAAGAAACAGAAGCCCCAGACACAGATGTCACGTCCTGAAGACGAAGCGTTATAAACACGAAAATATTCAGAATCCTGAGAAAGAGGGTGTATCATAAAGCATTTGAATGTTTATGATACACCCTCTTAACTTTGCCGGTTAATCCTTAAAAACCGCCGCATAAGTACTATAAAAGCCACTTAATACAAAATAAAGCAAAATTAATTTGGAGTTTACCCATTTTTTTTATATCTTTGCATTGTGAACTTAAAAGTATTTAATATTAAACAGACAAAAAGCAATAAAATAAAAATAATCAAGATATTAGTAGAGATACTGGTCTATGGGTTTGACTTTTCTAAGAACTTGCATTTAAGGATACAAGATATTTGCAGGATACAAGTTACTTGCAATATATGAGATACTTGGTTTATGTTTATAGATAATGGAGAAATTACTCTCATAAAGAATTTGTTTTTAAGTTTAAACAAAAATGCTAAAGTTAGATGTTAGTAATATAAGTCCCCGTAGTGACCGTGAGGCTACTGCGGGGACGCTTTTTCAATTTATAGTATATAGAAACAAAAAGGGCAAGACCAGAGATGGTCTTGCCCAATCTATTTTTATAACTCTTTATCTATATTATAAGATTCTACCTGTAAGAGAGAACTTCAAAACAGGATAAACCTTCAAGTCTTTTACAAACTTAGAGAGATCATCCTCGCCAGCATCTTCCAATGCCTTATTGATATCTATCTCGTTACCATTCTGGTAAACCTTGAGCTTACCCATGAACTGACAACCCAACTCAAAGCGGCAACCGATACGGTTCTTAGGAACCAGACGACCGAAACCTAAACCGAGGTATGGACGAACATTCTTGCAACGGATATCGCCCTGAAGGTTATAATTCTCATCGAGCTCCAAGTTGTAACCACCCAAGTTGGCTGATATAGCCTTACGGAACTGACTCTCCAAGTTTGGATTATCTTTCAAGTATCTATTAGAGAAGTCACGAAGTTCATCGCAAGAACCAGTAACCTCAGCAATCTTCTCACCACCAATAGACAAACCAGCAGCGATAAAGAACTTGCTGCCACCACCGAATGGATACAGATTAGCCTTTACATTAAAGGTGGTACGGTCGAATGCCCCTTCTGCATGAATGGTTGCACTGGTTGGGTACTGAAAATCAGGTACTTGAGGCAAAGAACTGGTATTGACATCTACATCCAAATCACCAGACAGTTTGAAAGATGGCATGATGTTCACACCTGCTTCTACCTCAAGGAAGTTAGTAACAGGAGCAGCCACACCAACACTAATACCCTCGGTACTTGCACCCACGTTAAGACCTACATGGTTAAAGATACCGCGCTTGTAATCGCTCTGTGCCATTACACTTCCTACACCAGCAAGCAGAATTACTGCCATCATCATTAATTTCTTCATAATCGTTCTGTTTATAAGTTAAATATTAAACGCTTTTTTGCATATCGTTCGTAAATATGCTACAAATATAAATAAAAGTTACAAGAAGAACAAATAATTATTAAAAAATTAAGACTCTTTAGTACTTTAGCATACTAAAGAGCCCTAATATATTATTAAAAACGCAAAATCAGACTACTGAACTTAATCTACTACCGTAAACTTGGCATATTTCAGCAGAAGCTGTTTGGTGCCAGAATGAACGAACTCAACCGTAGCCTTCGTATTCTCACCAGTACCTTCAATCTTTAATACCGTTCCCCGTCCAAAACGCTGATGTTCAATCTTCATTCCCTCCTGCAAACCACAAGATGAACTGCCAGCAGATGAAGCTGTAGAAGAAGAAACTGATGCTGCAGAAGATCCAGTACCGCGAGAAGCAGGATGAGAAGAATGCGTCTCCATGTAACGCTTAGCTGCATTCAGCGCTCTAACAGACTTGAAATTGCCTTCAGAGAGAGATGAGCGTCCGGAAACAGACGAGCGTCCGGAAGTACGTGAAGTCTCCGGTTCATCATCAAAGAGAGAAGGCTTAGGATCTGCTACAAACTGCGATGCTACCGGTTTGGAATTCTGATACCTGCTACTGTATCTAGGCTGCTCAGCATCCTCCCACGGTCTGCGAGGACGTTGCGCTCTCGCCCACTCCGGCTGGTCAGACATAGAGCCAAACAAGCTTCCACCAGCCTCATCCTGGCAATCAATCAACTTGCCGTCAATCTCATCGATAAACCGACTCGGATTATCAAACTCCATCTTGCCATATCGCCAGCGGTTCTTGGCGTTCGTCAGGATACAATGTTTCTCAGCTCGCGTAATGGCTACGTAAAGCAATCTCCGTTCCTCCTCCAGTTCTCTGAGCGAAGCAGCAGAAAGCGGACTTGGGAAGATATTCTCTTCCAAACCAACCACGAAGACCGTAGGAAACTCCAGACCCTTGGCAGCATGAACCGTCATCAGAGAAACACGAGGTTCATCCTTATCACCATCGCTGTCAGCATCGGTAAGCAGCGCCACATCCTGCAGATAATCCTGCAGGAAGAGTTCATCAAACCTACCCTCTTCACGGCGTTCCTCCACAAAAGCCGACATACCGCTCAAGAATTCCTCCAGGTTCTCCTGACGTGCCAGATCATCGGCATCCTTGCCCGACATGATATCCTGACTGATACCACTCTCCTTGATAATGGCATCACCCAATTCATAGACGTCCGTAGTTTGAGCCCGTTCGATAAACGAAGAAATCAGCAATCTGAAGGTTTCCAGCTTGTTCATCGTACCCTTGTTAACCGCCAGTCCATACCGCTCAGGGGCACCGATTACCTCCCAGAAACTCACCTGGTTCTGATGGGCACAGTCAGCAATCTTCAGCACCGTAGTAGCCCCTATTCCACGTGCCGGATAGTTGATGATACGCTTGATAGCCTCTTCATCATCCGGATTCGCCACCAAACGGAAATAAGCAATAATATCCTTAATTTCCTTGCGCTGATAGAAACTCAGTCCGCCATAAATGCGATAAGGAATACCCTGCTTTCTGAACTCCTCCTCGAAGCTGCGGCTCTGGGCATTGGTGCGGTAGAGAATGGCAAAATCACTATACTGGCAGCCATCCTCGCGCCGGATACGCTTCACATCCTTCGCCACAATCGCCGCCTCTTCCTTGTCGCTGTAAGCAGGCTTATACTGAATCTTCTCACCCTTCGCATTCTCGCTGAACACATCCTTAGGAATCTGGTTGCGGTTATGCTTGATCAGACTGTTAGCCGCCTCAACGATGGTCTGGGTAGAGCGGTAGTTCTGTTCCAGTTTGAAGAGACGCGTTCCCTGAAACTGGCGCTGATAGTTGAGAATATTATCGATATTGGCACCACGGAAACTATAGATACTCTGCGAGTCATCACCCACGGCACAAACACGCTGCTTCTCCTGACAGAGTTGCATGACGATAGACATCTGAACGTGGTTGGTATCCTGATACTCATCCACCAGGACATAATCGAAGCGGGCGGCATATTTGTGGCGAATATCCTCATGCTCCCTGAAGAGCTGATAGGTAAGCGTCAGCAAATCATCGAAATCCATGGCATTGGCCTGCTTGCAGCGCTGCACGTAAGCCACGAAAATCTTACCAACCTCAGGCATCTGCGCACGCTTGTTCTGCTCGAAGATAGCCGCATCGCTCTCATAAGCCGCAGCACTCATCAGGTTGTTCTTCGCCATCGAAATCTTGGCATGAACGGCAGCAGGCTTATACTTCTTATCATCCAGCCCCATCTCCTTCACTATCGCCTTGATCAGCGAGCGCGAGTCACTTTCGTCATAAATGGTAAAGTTGTTGTTGAAGCCGATATGCTCAGCCTCCGCTCTCAGGATTCGGGAGAAGATGCTGTGGAAAGTACCCATATAGAGATGCTGGGCGAGATCATTTCCCACCAGTTTTCCGATACGTTCCTTCATCTCCCTAGCCGCCTTGTTGGTAAAGGTGAGCGCCATGATGCTCCAGGGTTTCATGCCCTGGCTCAGGAGATAAGCTATCTTATAAGTAAGCACACGCGTTTTACCCGAACCTGCACCGGCTATCACCAGCGAAGGTCCGTCAATATATTCTACCGCAGCACGCTGCGCTTCGTTCAAGTCTTTCAGTAAATCCATGAATCAATATTTGAGGCAAAAAACTATTTTAAGGTCACCCCTATCAACTATAAACTATCAACTATCAACTAAGTATTACTTCCCCCTATATCCGCCCACAGCCGTGCCTGGGTCGAAATCTTCGCCCTCACGAGGGAAGGTAGGGATAAATCTCATCTGATGTTCTATCTGTCGCTGGCGCTTCTTCATATAAGCGCTAGGATGCAGCGAACTGAATTTGCGCGGATTAGGAAGTGTAGCTGCTATCAGCGCACACTCGCCACGAAACAGATCTTTCGCTTTCTTGTCGAAATGATATTCTGCAACCGCATCCACACCATAGATACCCGGTCCCATCTCAATGCTGTTGAGATAAACCTCCATGATGCGCTGCTTGCTCCACATCATTTCGATGAGGAAGGTAAAGTAGACTTCAAATCCCTTGCGGGTCCATGAACGACCAGGCCACAGGAAGACATTCTTAGCAGTCTGCTGACTGATGGTACTGGCTCCATGCACCTTTCCACCACGTGCATTATTCTTCGCCGCACTCTCGATGGCATTGAAGTCGAAACCGTGATGCTTCAGGAATCTCGCATCTTCGCTCGCCATTACCGCCACTGGCATGTGAGGCGAAATTTTATCCATCGAAACCCAATGATGATGCAGGGTAATACTCTCTCCATCAGCTACTTGCTGAAAGCATCGGATAAACATCAGAGGAGTGACATATACAGGAATGAACCTATATGCCACTACAGCAAGAATGGTGGTACTGAAAAACAGCACCACCACCCATTTTACTATATTCTTGATTTTCTTCAAAATCATCTATTTAGTTTTTCCCTTCCGGGAGCATGAAACTTATTACTTCAATGTACCGTTGTTGGCTGCGTTAACCATAGCCTGGCTAGCGTACATATAGACCTCTACACGACGGTTCTGGGCGCAAGCAGCAGTAGTATTAACTACAGGGTTAGCAGAACCCAAACCCTGAACATTCTTTACCTGACGGCTGGTAACACCGCAAGAAGCGAGATAGTTGTAAACTGCCTCAGCACGCTTCTGGCTCAATGGCAAGTTGATACCATCATTACCTGTAGCATCGGTATAACCCTGGATAGAAACCTCACAGTCGGTATTGTTCTTCAATACACCGGCAAACTGAGCCAAATCAGTCTTTGCGCTGCTGCTGAGAGTAGAACCGTTAGTTGGGAAGAGGATACCAGAAGCAAATGTTACCTTAACGGCAGACAAGCCATTGGCATCTGTTACAGTCTCAACCTGTGCATTCTTCACCCGTTCAGCCTCAGCCTTCACCTTATCCATGTGCTTTCCGATGAGGTTACCAGCACCGCCACCAACAGCTGCACCGATAGCAGCACCAACAAGTGCACCTGTACCACGATGGCTATTATTGAGCAATCCACCAACGATAGCACCCAGAGCTGCACCAGAACCGGCACCTACAGCTGTACCAGTCTTCTGATTGGTTCCACAACTTGAGAAAAGCAAGCACAAAGAGAGGCCTGCAACTGCAAAATTAGTCTTTTTCATTTTAAAATCTCCTATATTTATGTTATTTAATTGCAAAGATAACTCTTTTTTCTCCATAATGGAGAGTTTTCTAATATTTTTTTGTATTTTTGCATGCAAATTTAAGGGTATTTGTCGAAATAGAGCTAGGAAATCACCTATTTGGGGGTGGAAAATCCCTAAAAGTAGGATTTCAGACACCTGCAGACAGATGAACTGCCGACAGCAGATGATGAAGGGGCTCATGCTTATACCTTAATATATAAGTAACAGAAGAAATAAAAAACAAAATAAATAGAATAAAGCAATATGGCTAAAGAACTCAAGAATTTAACCAAGCGCGCTGACAACTACAGTCAGTGGTACAATGATTTGGTAGTAAAGGCTGATCTCGCTGAGTTGTCACCAGTTCGTGGTTGTATGATTATCAAACCATACGGTTACGCTATCTGGGAGAAGATGCAGCAGCAGCTCGACAAGATGTTTAAGCAGACAGGTGTACAGAACGCATACTTCCCTCTCCTCATCCCGAAGAGTTTCTTCTCTCGTGAGGCTGAGCACGTGGCAGGTTTCGCCAAGGAGTGTGCCGTAGTTACCCACTACCGCCTCCGTTCTACAGAGGATGGCAAAGAGGTTGAGGTTGATCCTAACGCAAAGCTCGATGAGGAGCTCATCATCCGTCCTACTTCTGAGACCATCATCTGGAACACCTATAAGAACTGGATTCATTCATGGCGTGATCTCCCTATCCTCTGCAACCAGTGGTGTAACGTAATGCGTTGGGAGATGCGTACCCGTCCGTTCCTCCGTACTTCTGAGTTCCTCTGGCAGGAGGGTCATACAGCCCACGCTACCAAGGAAGAGGCTGAGGCAAAGGCTCAGGAGATGCTCAAGGTTTACGCTGATTTTGCAGAGAACTACATGGGCGTTCCTGTATTGCAGGGTGTGAAGAGTGAGACTGAGCGTTTCGCAGGTGCCCTGAACACTTATACCATCGAGGCAATGATGCAGGATGGCAAGGCTCTCCAGAGTGGTACTTCTCACTTCCTGGGTCAGAACTTCGCCAAGAGTTTCGATGTTACATACTTGAACAAGGAGAACAAGCCTGAGTATGTATGGGCTACTTCATGGGGTGTTTCTACCCGACTGATGGGTGCCCTCATCATGGTTCACAGCGATGATAACGGTCTGGTATTGCCTCCAAAGCTGGCTCCTATCCAGGTGGTTATCGTTCCTATCAACAAGGGCGACGAACAGTTGGCTCAGATTACTGCTAAGTTGCAGCCTGTCATCGACCAGCTCCGCGAGTTGGGCATCACCGTGAAGTATGATGACAACCCTGCCAAGCGTCCTGGCTTCAAGTTCGCTGACTATGAGTTGAAGGGTGTTCCAGTTCGTCTGGCTATGGGTGGCCGTGACTTGGAGAACAACACCATCGAGATTATGCGCCGTGATACCTTGGAGAAGGAGAACGTAAGCTTCGACGGTATCGTTGAGCGCGTAAAGAATATGTTGGAAGACATCCAGAAGAATATCTTCGAGAAGGCTCGTGCCTACCGTGATGCTCACGTTTATGAGTGCGACAACTACGAGGAGTTCAAGGAACGTGTGAAGAACGGTGGTTTCTTCCTCTGCCACTGGGACGGTACAGCCGAGACCGAGGCTAAGATCAAGGAGGAGACTCAGGCTACCATCCGTTGCGTGCCTTTCGCTTACGAGCAGACTCCAGGTGTAGATATGGTAAGCGGCAAGCCAGCCGTAGCCCGTGTCATCATCGCAAGAAGCTATTAATCATCCCCGGTGTCGGGAGTTCATCCTGTCACCATAATATATTTAATATGAGGCAGTTGATACTATACATCCTTTTTCTGGTGTCCATGGTCTTCTCAGGCTATGGAGAGGTATCTGCTGCCTCTATTTCTTTTACTCCCGAGGATTCTTATACCGAAGATGCAAGCCATAAGAAAGATGGCTTGGCGAAGGTTGAGTATGACAAGAGCCAGCCTGAGGCACAACTTGAAAACGCCTCACAGCTTGCTTACCGCATCTGTAGCAGCCGTCCGCAGCGCTTATTGCCAAGTGGCAACATGCACAACAGTCAGACTGCCAGTAGATTGCTTACAAATAGAATCCGTTATTTATCATCCCTTTTATCAGCTATAGAAGGTGGCATAGAGCCTTTCCGACAGGAAACTGCCCCAATCCACTTTGATGTCGCCAGCAAGTATTATGTCATTTGCCTGCGGCGTCTGCTCTGTTAGTGCTTATTCTTTTCTCTTTTTAAAATATCATATAGGTTTATCGCATCTTTCCTAAGATTTGCGATAAGACTGGTTACACCCCTATTCAAAACAAAAAACAGTTCAATATATATTATTTTTCAAGAATTAAGAATAAGCAAATAACAGTATAAAATTATGGCAAAGATTAATCATTTAGAGATGGGTGCTGATGTTTTGGCACTCCAGGATGTACAGGTAAAGAAAGGTTTCATGGGTTTGACTGTCAAGCTCATTTATCAACCTACCAACAGTGTGATTAAGATAAAAGAGAAGGAATATTCTGCAGAGGATGGAAGAAAGCTTGAGAACATCCTCAGTGCAGCCCCAAAGGATGTAGAAACAGCAATCAGCAACTTTCCTGTTTCTGCCATCAGCATGGGTAATATGAAGTTACAGGCTTGCATCTCTGACGACCACCAGTTTGTTGCCACACAGCTCCTTGCCTTCAAGGATTTCGGTTACAAGCCGGTTACAGAGATGAAGACCTATACAGGAAAGACAGCCGAAGCTTTCGCTCAGTTGTTTTAGTTATATCACAGTTTCGGGACAGGGGACAGAACGATTCCTCTGTCCCTTTTTTATTTTATAGGTATAGGATGAAATCTTTATTTGAAAGAAGGCGGTTCATTCCCCTCTTCCCAATTACGGTAATGCTTAGGCGACAGACCGGTATGTTTCTTGAAGAAGGTTCCGAAGGCTGAAGCATTGGGAAAACTGAGTTCATTGGCTATCTGCTGTATCGTCTTTGTGGTATTCTTCATCAGATAGATACTGCGACGGATCATCGCCTTGAAAAGCAACTGCTGGACCGTCTGACCGCAAACCGACTTGACCAGTACCGACAGATATTTCGGTGTAAGACAGAGTTCGTCTGCATAGAAAGCCACACTGCGCTCACGCATATAGTTCTTCTCTATCAGCAGCACCAGCGACTCAAAGATGGCAATCTTCCGTTCCATCTCCTTGCCGGCAGCCTTGAACGATGCCGAGAAGATGCTGCACAAACGGTACGTAACAGCCATCAGCAACAGTTTCTGCTCATGCACACAATAGGCATCCAGTTCACCACTCTTCTCTTTTTCCAGCTCCAGTTTCCTCAGCATCAGGGCATAAGAAGTAAGCATATCCTCATAGCCCGTCGTCCTGACATGGCAGGGTTTGGGATAAATCGTAGCATAAAGACGCATGGTAACCACGGTATTGCCCAACATGTGACGAATCTGTTCAGCACGGTAAAAAAGAAGCGTATATTTAAGGTTCTTGCCCGTTTCCTGCACATGAAACATCACTCCTTTGGAGAGGAAAACGGTCTCACCCTCAGATGCAACAAAGGATGTTCCGTCTACGCAGAAACGGAACATCCCCTGATGACAGATTACGATTCCGACATAGTCGGAGTAGAAAGGCTGCATCAACAGCTGAGGAAACTCTTGAGCCTCGTATATGATGATATTATCTGTTATTTTCATGATGAATATGGGTCTGTTATCTTCAGATTTAACTGCGAAGATAACAAAAATATCCATTCATCAGATGAGCAGCCTGTATCTTTTATGATATTTTAGCACTCCCCTACCTTCTTCCCAGGGATTTCACATCTACATTCTTCAGCAGATATTCGCGCGTCAGTTCCCCGATATTGCGCTTGCGCCAAGGGAGAACGAGCATCAGTCCGGCACACAGCAGACAGCCGTAGAAGGTCCAGCCTGCCATCTCCTTGATACTCACCAGCGTGGCCTGTACCTGTACCTTTCCCTTCGTACTCATGGCAGCCATATTCAGCGCCTCGGTTACACTCTTGCCCTGATATTGCATGCCTCTCACCGTTTGGTCGTAAGTCTTCGCCGTCTCTATGCTCGTACGGTCGTAATCCTGGGCAAAGCGGGTTACATAATACTGCTGTCTGTGCTGAAGCACATTGGTATAGAGCGCAGAGCCGATGCAAGGGGCAATGACCATACGAACGGTAAGCATGATGCAAACCCAGGTTGACATGAAGCGGTAAGGCATGCGCTGGTTGGCTATCGTGGAGATGAGCGAATAGAGCAGCATCATTCCCGTAGAACGGATGATGATAGGCCATTTCATACGCTCATACATACCGTCGTTCTGTACCTCGAAATACATGTACAGCGCATAGGCTCCGATAAAGAGGAAGCCCAGACAGTACATCCACTTCAGGTGAACATTCTTGGCTCGGGCGATGACGGCGAATATCAGTCCCACGGTATAGCCCACCATCACCCAGTTGCCCAAGGTGGCGTTCTGCCAGTTGTCTATCTTCATGCTCACATTGGTGAACACATTGACAAACATGGCACTCGAATTGCAGACCATCAGCAGGAAGAAGAGCAGGATGCCGTAGTTGATGACCCTGAGCTGGAACACCTCCATGATGAAATAAGGTGAACGCCGCGTCTTCTCCAGATAGATGAACAGAGCGGTAAAGATAAGACAGACCACCGAAGAGAAACGGATGGTAGGATCATCAAACCAGTCGAGCGTCTTGCCGAAAACCATGACATAAGCAAACGAACAGAGCATGATACTGAACACCGTAACATTGCCAAACTTCGACATCGTTATCGGGAACTTAGGCATCGGATACTCATGATAAGGCATGGTGAAGAACACGATGATGATGCCCGCCAACATGAATGCCATCATGAAATGATAAACATACTGCCACTCATAGGCATAGGCAAGCCATGCCGTAAGCCAGGTTCCCAACTGTCCGATAATCATGAAGAAGAGATAGATGACCGGCTGCGACACCATCTTCTCCGAATCTACCGCATCCCATGCTTCCTCGGTAGTAGGCTCGCATCCCGGAGTGATATTCCTCGTAGCCTCTATTCCGAAACCATATCTGATGAGCACAAAGAGATGCGCCATCAGCAACGTCTGGCGGACAAAACCCATCAGCAGACTGCACAGTCCGAGTATGAACAGCGAGTCGGTCTGGGCACACACGAAACTGAGGATAAAGAGAATGGAGAAGCCCACGATACACATCATCTTCTCTCTACGGATGCACACCAGATCATAGAAGAACGGCGAGAAAGCCGCCATTCCTATCGAGGTGCAAAAGCCCGCAAAGGCGATATATTCCGACTGGATGCCGAGCCCGCTCATCATCTCGCCGCTGTTGGCAGAATAGACACCACTCATCGTAATCATCGGCACGAAGAGGATGATCATGAAGATGATGCCGAGCGGTTTGGGCACCCAATCATAAAACGGATAATTCTTATATTCTTCTTCCATATATTACTTCATTTCCATCTAGCTGTTTTTTACTTTCTCTCAGCCTTGACAACCACCATCATGCCCGCAGCAAGATGCTCATTATCCTCTTTGCTGAGGTTGTTGAAATCGATTCTTACAGGCACACGCTGCTGAATCTTGACAAAGTTGCCAGCAGAATTGTCAGTAGGTACCAGCGAATATTTCGAACCGGTAGCACCAGAAATGGCGGTCACCGTACCCTCAAACTCCTTGTTACTGATGGCATCTACGGTCATACGCACCTTCTGTCCTACATAGAGATTCTCTATCTGGGTTTCCTTATAGTTGGCTATCACCCATTTGTTGTTGGTTGGAATGATGTAGGTAATGGTGGTTCCTGCATTCACCATCTGTCCCTCCTCGATAGAGCGGCGACCCAGTTTACCATCACAAGGGGCCACAACCACACAGTAAGAGAGGTTCAACTTTGCCATCTCTACGGCAGCCTCGGCACGCTCGATGGAGGCAGCCACATTCTGCTTGCGGGTAGTTACCTCGTTTACGCCCTTATAGGCAGCAGCCTGCTGCTTCTTTACCCCTTCGAGTTTCTTCTTGGTGGCTGCATATTCTACCTCCAACTGTTCGAGTTGGATAGGAGTAGCCGCCTTCTTTTCTACCAGGTTGCGATAGCGTTCGCAGTCCTTGGCAAGTTTGGCAAGTCGTACATTTATTTCATCGATGGATGCCTGATAGATAGACGCTGATGTCTCGGTGGTCTGCTCTGTAGCGTTGATGACATTGGCTCCTGCCTTGGCATCCTTGAGGGCTGCTTCAGCCTCCATCAGACGGATACGATACTCCCGGTCATCGAGCACAAGGAGGGTATCTCCCTTGTGTACTTCCTGATGTTCTCTGAAGCATACCTTGGCGATATAGCCGGATGCACGGAGATTAACCGGTGAGATATATTGCTCTATCTGAGCATCATTGCTCGTTTCGTTAGAGTTATAATCGAGGAAGAGGCATACGATTTTCCAGAGTCCGAAAGCCAGAATAGCAACACCTATCAGACTAGCAACAATCTGTCTTACGCGCTGCTTCTTGAGTTTCTTCCTGGTTTCTTCGTGAGATACCTGTGTAGCCTCTGCTGTTTCTACATTTTTATTTTCGTTCTGTTCCATAGTTATATTGTAATTTGGAATCAGGGAATATGAAGTAAAGTTTTTTACATCCCGTTTTCCTGTTTATATTTTATTTTTTAATGATTTATTCTTCTCCGTTATTTAGCAACCGAAATCTGGTTGAGCTGTCCAGTCAACTTGAGCAGCGAGAGATTGGCAACCTTGTAGCGATAGTAGGCTGTGAGATAATTGTTCATTGCCTCGCTCATGCGCATCTCGTCCTGCAGCACCGCTGTCATCGAAGCCACACCCTCCTTATACTGGTCGGCTGTTACGTTGTAAACATCCTGAGCCATGGTATAATTATCAAACTGTTTCTTGTAGTTGCGCTGACTGTTGTTCACCTCGCTCACCGCATTCATATAGTTTGCCTGCAGTCCCTTCAGGGCGTCCTCGTAACCGATGCGTGCATTCTCCTCCTCTATCTTCGCCTTTCTGATTTTAGAACGCTTTTCAAAACCATCGAATACAGGCACTCGCAGCTGGATGCCCAGACCGTTGGAACCATACCAGTGGTTTGATTCGCCCGAATGAATCCAATGATCTATCCTATCGGTAAAGGCAGAATACATCAGGTTTCCGGTCAGCGAGAGCGATGGCAGATAACCGTCCTTGGCTAGTTTGGTCTGCTTCTGCGTGAGCAGTTTCTTCTGTTCCAGCAACTGGAGTTCGTAGAGTCCCGTATCCAGTCCGTCAGCCTTCACCAACTCTATCTTTCCTGAATCTACGGCTGTCACCTTCATCTCCTTCTCGGCAGGATAATCTATCACATACTTGAGCATGGTATACTGCTGTTCGAGCATGGCGATAGCATTATCGCGCTGCACGGTGAGGTTCTCGATATTGAGATTCACTCGCTTCAGATCTACCTCCAGACTCATCTGGTTGTCATAGAATGCCTGGGTGATGTTTCTGAGTTCTACCAGTCGCTTGATATTGTCATCCGTCAGACGAATCTGCTCAGATGTGTTCTGCGCCATGTAATACATCTTGGCAGTCTGCACGATAAGGTCTTCACGCGCCTTCTCATAAGAGAGTTGGTTGAGTTTATCGGCAATCTTGGTGATGTCGATGGCGGTAAGAATCATCTGGTTATACAGTGGCATCTGCAATTGTACACCCGCCGAAGCATTATACTGCAACGTCTTGGTTACATTATAAGGCTTGCCGTAAGCCGAGCCGTCGGTAACCGAAACAGGCGGCGTAAAGTTGTCGTTGAGCTGTGCCACCGCATTGATCTGCGGATAGAGTTTTGCCTGATTTTCGCTGATAGCGTACTTTCCCTTAGCTATTTCGTTTCGGCTGCTCTGGAGCGACAGGTTGTTATCCACTGCCATCTGCAGGCACTGGCTGAGCGTAAGCGTCTCCTGTGCGCCAAGTGTATGGAAAGCTCCGAGCGCGAAACATAAGATGATTATTTTCTTCATTTCTTCTTAATGATTTCTATTGATTTACGTTTCATTCATTATCTGGGTGCAAAGGTACGGCTTTTCGGTGATAAATGACTATTCACATCTTATCACAATATGTTCAAAATTTCCGAAAATAACAGGATATGGTTCAGTATCAGCCTCATCGGCCTACTGGCTTTCAGCTATGCGCTTCTCCAGAACCTTCTTCAGGTTATCAGCAGAGCCCATTCCCAACTTCTTTCTGATGTTGGCCCGCTGGGTAGTGATGTTCGATTCCGACTTGTTGAGCAGCGTGCAAATCTCACTCAACTTTCTGTTCTGCAGGATAAGGTAACAGATTTCCTGTTCAGAGGCACTCAACTCGGGAAAGACGCGTTCTATGTTCTGTTTGCTCAATTCGCGGGTCTGGAGATATTGCATCACATTGTCTATGACATTCTTCTGCGAAGCCTCACCCAGAAGATCCAGCAAATGCGCGGTAAGTTTAACATCATGCCTTTCCTTCGCCAGAGCCACGTATGCCTTAATCTGCTTTTTGTTTATCTTCAGCACCTGGAGCAGTTCTTCCTCATCACGCTGCAACGTTCTGTTCGCATTGACAAGATACTCACCGTTTCTGGCAACAGCCAGACTCAGCACGCTGATAAAAAGCAATATGAGCATCATCATGAAGAAATAATCCATGAGCGATTCATCCCCCGTTACAATCACACTCAATATATAAACCCCAAAAGCTATTCCCACCAGCCAGCGTGTGAGACGCGCCTGATAAGCCGCCAGCGAGAAAAACATGTTGCCTGAAAGGATAAGCATATTGATGAGAATCACCATTCTGTTATCTTTCAGCGTAGGCATAAAGGCACTGTAGAGGATATCGGCTCCGATAAAGCACTGGGTGGCGATAGCGATACAAACGATTGCCCTCACCATTGGGATTTTCCCGAAGAGATAAACCATGAAGGAGGATAACACGACTATCAGAAAAACGATGTTAGACACGGTAAAAAACGGATCAAAGGCTCCAGAAAAGCCCAGGATATTTGACAGAATGCCCAAAGAGAGCATCACGGAGAAACACACAAGGATAGCTTGACGTTGGCGGTCCAAGTAATTAGATTCTCTCTTCAGGAAAGAGAACCCTAACTGATGTATCTTAGATTTCTTTGCGTTCTTTTCTTTCATATTCATAATGGATAGATAAATTATTTCGTATTGACAGATGAGGCAGGTTTGCCCTGACTGACGAATCATTTTGCACAGACAGACGAATCGCTTTTTCTTCTTGCAAAAATAATAAAAAAGATTGGTTTTGATGTATTTTGAGGGATATTTTTTTATAATTCCAGAAAAATCAGCATTTTTCAGTGTACTTTTCTCCCTACCGAGAGTGGTTTTCCATTACTTTTGCATTTGAAAATTCAAATCATTTATCAATCATTTAATACTAATTACGTATGAAAAAGAATATCACCTAAAATCCGCAACTATCATCCAATACACGATTAAGGGTAGATTTATGAGTCG